>Ga0208248_1000402_pt1 | contig 13108 bp, 8 predicted proteins | sample CryBogmetaGMA5M_FD_184545 | JGI IMG/M metagenome (GOLD analysis project Ga0208248, IMG submission 184545) | Freshwater microbial communities from Crystal Bog, Wisconsin, USA - MA5M (SPAdes) | ecosystem: Environmental > Aquatic > Freshwater > Lake | place: Crystal Bog, Wisconsin, USA | collected...
GGGCGCGTGTTCGGCGCTATCCACAAACAGCACCCGGTTGCGGCTCCCGGCGTGACGGAAGTCGGGGATGGCCTCGCCGCAGAGGATGAGCGTCCCTGCGATGGCGGCACCACCTCGGGCCTTGCCGTCAACGCCGCCACGGGTGTAGCTCTGGCCATTGGCAAACTGGTAGCAGTCACCCTCCAGTCGGGCCGGGTTGGGCGCGGTATGGGCTTCGTCAATCAGGAGAGGAATACCGCCGAGACGCTCCAGACTCTGGAAGAGACCGGCGGTGGTGCTACGTCCCGCCTCCAGTTTGAGCGGTGTCGCATTGGGAATGCCGAAGGATCCGGTGGCGAATTGGGCTAGGGTGGTTTTGCCGCCGCCACTCTCGCCGAAGAGACCGACCACCGGGTTGCGACGTGGCCGTATACGGGCGATGAGAGGGCCTGAGAGGGCCAGAGAGAGAACCAGCCAGAGTGCAGGCACATCCCACGTGGCAGAGGCGCGTAGAGCCTCTGGGTACGCCTCTGCGTTGGGCCCGACGGTGATGCGTGGCCCATCGGCGGTGAAACTCACCGGTTCGTCAAAACCGATGGAACGGTCCCCAAGAACCAGCCCGCCATTCACATAGCCGTAGGTTGAGCTTTCCAGCCGACGTGGGATGGCGCTACGGTTCTCGGGGATAAACTCGCCCAGGAAGGTCATGGCCTGTTTGATATTCCCTTCGTGAATGGCCGCGCCCGAGCCACCAATCTGCTCAGAGAAGGCCCGCCGGTTGCTGAGCGTATCGGCGGTGATGGTGCGTTCACGCATGCCTTCGGCGGTGGACCATGCCACAGTGACGGTATGTCGTCCGCTTTGGAGGTCGAGTCCGGTTGAGCGGACAAAGATCGCCCCGGTGTAGACGTGGTGGGAGGCACCAGACGGATCAACCCGCACGACGGTGCGGTTACGGACATCGTAGCCAGCAGGAGCGAGGAGGGCGGCACCGGTGTCAGGGTGAGCAATGAACGAGACACGGGCCATCGCCTGGGCCTGAACAAGAGGCTGGAGCATCTGGCGAAGCTGGGCACCCGTGCCACCGGCGGCGAGGTAGTCGTCCACGCCGAGCTTTGCGCCGTTGGGGTCTTGGGGGAGACTGCACAGATAGACCGCGCCAATGCCGCTACGAGCCGCCAGGAGGCGCACGAGCGCATTAATGGCACGTTGGACGTGGGGATTGGTTTTATAGTCGCCATCGGGGCAGATAATGACCTCGCGGTCATTGAAGGCGATGGATTGCATGTCGGGGGAGGCGACCTTCCCGCCCTGGGCATTTGTTGCTCGCCATCCGTGGACACCGTTGAGGTTGATGGCGGCAATTTGGGTGCCAAAGGCGGAGGTGAGGGCGTCAGACTTCTTGGCTCCCTCAGTGAGCCACAGGGGACGAGAGGGATCGCCGAGGGCGTCGCGGTGGCGGGGCAGGGCGTCGAAGATATTGGTGAGGCCGCAGGGATAAAGATATTTACGAGGGCGACCCTGTCCGTCAACGGTTGGATTGTCGGGGCGGAGGACGTGGGCATAGGGTGTTGTTTCGCCGAGTCGGTGTAAGGGAATAACCAAGGCACCCTGGTGCATTGCGGGCTTGATGGTAGCGGGCTTGACGCCGAGCATCTGGGCAGCGCTGGTCACATCGCCGGGAGCGAGGGAGGAGTAACCGCGTTCGGCAATAACGTCCTCGGCGATGGCGCTGCGGAGCAGATGGGCGAGGTGGTGAGGGTCGAGGGTGGTCATGCCTGCGGCCCTCCTTGCGATGTGATGAAGAGGTACGTCCGAGGCATCGTAGAGGTGCCTTGGGGTACATCAGAGTATCGGGCGGGATACCCGGAATGGGGAGTACGACTGTGCTTAACGCTGGTCACGCTAGGCAGCCGTCGTTTGGTCGTATCAACTGGCTGTATAGGTTTATCGCTTGATGGTCGGTAGGTACGCACAGGACGCTCCTCTGGAGTGATGGAGATCCGCTTGCGTGAGATGAGCGGTGGCTCAAGATACGGAAGCGAAGCATCCTTATTCTTCCCTGAAGTGCGTTTTGGTCTTGCACTGTGGGGAAAATTCAATGGGGAGCGCGGGTGTGAGCGACGTACAAGCTGTTGAAGCATTGTGTGAGATATGGTATGCTTGGTAACAGCATGGCGCGTATCGTTCTGGCGAGCGCTCCGGCGGGCAAAAACAAAAAGCTCTGTCTCCTCCCTACAGCCGACCAAAGCAATAGGGGAGTGAGGTGGGGCTTTTTGAGTCGTATAGACACGATTATCAGGGTTCAAAGCTATGTTATCACAGCTTGTCGGGCAGTATAGCACGCACTCTAGAGAACGCCAACTCTTTTGAGACAGTGAGTCTATGGGTTGCTACTCAACAGCACTGGGTGGGTTCGTCGATTCTTCGAGCGGATGGGGCACAGAACGATCAGGTTCAGAAAGAATCACGTGTGAGATACGCTTTAAGTGTGTATTTAGCGTAGCGATGATATGCACGAGTGCGGCCCGTGAATTGCCGTGATCGTGGGCACTATAGGCTTCCCAACGATGAAGTATCTGTTCAATGGTGTGGAAGTCTTTCGATAGCTGTCGGTCAAGGATTTCGAGTGCTATTACATTGTGAAGGGCATCACGTTCGGTGTCCTGGGACACCGATTCAGGGGTAAGAAGATTGTGAAGGACATCACGTTCGGTGTCCTGGGACACCGATTCAGGGGTAAGAAGATTGTGAAGGACATCACGTTCGGTGTCCTGGGACACCGATTCAGGGGTAAGAAGATTGTGAAGGGCATCACGTTCGGTGTCCTGGGACACCGATTCTGAGGGCAGAAGATTGTGAAGGGTATCACGTTCGGTGTCCTGGGACACCGATTCAGGGGTAAGAAGATTGTGAAGGACATCACGTTCGGTGTCCTGGGACACCGATTCAGGGGTAAGAAGATTGTGAAGGGTATCACGTTCGGTGTCCTGGGACACCGATTCTGAGGGCAGAAGATTGTGAAGGATATCACGTTCGGTGTCCTGGGACACCGATTTTGCCGAAAATCCTCCACCGAGCAAGGCATCAACACGTGCGCTCGTTGCCGCACGCGAGAGATCATCGTCACGTACTGCCGCCACCAGATCCGCTCGAAGTGCCGGGTCGGGGATGCGCGCCAGTTCGTAAACGTGCTTAATCGTGTCAGGGCGAGCAGCCACGAGTGCCCGTAGATCATCATCGAGTTGGAGTAGACGCATTCGGTTGGTCACATACGATTTACTTTTGCCAATCTGAGCGGCGATGTCGCTATAGCTGTAGCCTAAATCTTCTTTGAGTTGCCCGAAGGCCGTTGCTTCGTCCAGCGGGTGAAGATCCTGGCGTTGGATGTTTTCGATGAGTGCCAGCTCTCGCATAGTTCGGTGGTCGGCATCTTCTGCGCGAATGAGTGCGGGGATTGTCTCCCGTCCAGCGAGCGCGGATGCTCGCCAGCGGCGTTCACCGGCAATTAGTTCGTAGCGGCGGCCCGTCCCATCGTATTTGGTCAGAGGGATGGATCGCACAATAATCGGCTGGATCACGCCGTGAGTTCGGATTGACACCGCCAGTTCATCGAGGTTTGCGTCTGCGGGGTTTGTCCGTGGCTGATGACGGTTCGGCATGATCTCGCGCAGTTCAAGATCAACGACGACATGCTCGTGGCGCGCAGATCCCCAGAGTGGGCTTTCCTCCGTGGAGGGTGATGAGGGAAGATCTGTGGCATCTTGTGTGGTGCGGACGTGCAATGGGACACGCTTAGGTGGCATGGAGTAGCTCCTTTGCCAGTGTTCGATACGCTTCTGCTCCTGGGTGGGTAGGATCATACTCCAGGATGGATTGACCGGCTACGGTACTCTCAGGGAAGCGGACGGACTTGCGTACCGGATTAAACACTTTGCCGGGGAAGCGCGACTGCAGTTCGTGCAACACCTCCTGCTCATGCACAGTTCGTCCCTCGACCATTGTTGGCAAGATGCCGAGTAGCTGGAGCCGTCGGTTCGCACGCCGTTGGACCTTCTCGATGGAATCCATGAGTTGGTCGAGACCGCGTAGAGCGAGGTAGTGGCATGTTATCGGAACCAGCACTTCATCTGCGCAGGAGAGTCCGTTGATTGTGAGCTGACTGAGTGAGGGGGGGCAGTCCACCAGGATGAAATCGTAGTCGTCAGCCACATCAGCGAGCGCATCGCCGAGAATGTGTTCACGTCCCACCTCGTTGATCAGGTGGGCCTCGGCTGCAGCCAAGTCAATGGTGGCCGGGGCGACATGCAGACGACTACGGGGCTGAATGATCTCTCTGATGGGTTGGCGGGACACAATGACGGTGTAGATAGATGCTCGGAGCGTCGCGGGGTTGATGCCTACTGCTGCCGTTAGTGAGGATTGGGGATCTAAATCCACCAGCAGGACGCGCTGTTGCTGTTCGGCAAGCGCCGCACCCAGGTTAATGGTGCTGGATGTTTTGGCGACGCCACCCTTTTGATTGGCGAGGGTGATAATGCGGGCCATGATGGTGTTCCTTCAATGTCTGAGCCACTTGTTGAGATACTTGCCAATGGTTGTGGTGATACCAAGGCCATACCCGTAGCGCGAGCAGGTGCCACGTCCGAGATGCTCAATATAATCAGCAACAGGAAAGTCGAGCAATCCATAGCTGCGCCGCTGGGCCGCGTGCATGTTGCGCAGGCATGGTGAGCCGTGATGGAAGAATGGTGGCAGTCCAAGGTACTTGGTGCGATCAAGCAGCATGGCGTATGGATGAATGTAGCGTGTGTAGTAGCGATCACCGGCTTTCAGATCATAGCCGAAGCGATCCATCCAGTGCATGGAGCCGACCGCGTAGGCTCCTTGTGCGATCATTTGCTCCAGCATTGCTTCAAGAAAGCCTGGTCGCTGGACAATGCAATCCGAGTCGAGGGTGAAGACGTAGGGAGTGTTGCTCATACGGATACCCTGATCCATCGCGGGGCCGTGGTAGAGATTGGTCGAGTTAAGCTGCATGGTCACGACGGGGAATTGCTGGGCAGTGGCGGCGATATAGTCTCGCGATTGATCATCGGAGCCATTATCAATCAGGATCAGCGGTACGTCTGGATATGTCGTACAGAAACTCTCCACACAGGCAGTGGTGAGATCGGGCGTCTTGTAGTTAACGATGATCGCGGTGATCTGTGTGGGGCTGTACATCGCGGGTAGTCTCCTCAACATGGGTTGCTGCTGCTCATATGTTGTCGGTGAGAGCCATCCGCAACATCTGGCGCAGAGACTGTGGGCCATAAAGTGCCGCCAGGGTCAGAGCGTAGATGATTGGGCCGATCACCCAGAGCAGGAGGGGACCGGGCTGGGCGAGGAGTACCCATCCGGCAACTACGAGAGTGGCGAGGACGGGCTGGATGGCTTCACGGAGACCAAGGTGTACTGACGAGCGACTGGTTGGGATTACCAGATAGAGGATTATGGATGCAGCATGCATCGCGAGAGTGGCGATGGCGGCACCAAGGACGCCGATGTGTGGCAGGAGCAGGATGAGCAGTCCGGTTTCGACAATAGCCAGAGCTAGGGAAACCCAGGGCAGGAGCCGCTGTTGGCTGCGAGTCAGCAGGACGTAGTAGAGAGTGCTGCTCCAGAAATGGCCGACAATGCTGGGAGCCATAATGCTCAGGAGCGGTGCTGCGGTGAGAAAGTTTGATCCGGCGTAGAGCTGGATGAGGGTTGAACTGCTGACTGCGCTTAGCAGTGACAGCGGTAAGGAGAGGATCAGCATGATTCGGAAGCTGTTGCGGGCCAGATGATTGAACGCCTCCATGCTGACGCCGATCCGTCTGACTAAGTGAGGATAGGCCACACTAAAATAGAGTGCGGGTAACAAATTGACGCTCAATGTGAGGTTATTTGCCACACTGTAGATGGCGACATCGCTAGGCTGGAGTACGGATGCAATGATCAGGCGTGTGGTGTGCATCTGGGCCTGGGTAAGCAGGGTGGTCATCAGAATCGGCGCGGTGTGAAAGATCAACATGCGCCAGATCTGCCAGTCAACATGGAACATCCGTGGCTTTGGCAGTCGCCGCCATGCTGCCTGGAGGTAGCCAAGTTGGGCGAGTATCGTGGCGAGCAGTTGCCATTCAAGGATCTGCAATGCGCCGCCACCCGTGCTGAGGGCCACCACCGCCGCCACCACAGTGAGTAATTGAGCGATCATGTCGAGCCGAGCTACCGTAGGAATCTCTAGCCCGATCAGAATCACCGCACGTGAGAGAGCCAGTGGTGAGCAGAAAAGCATCAGCAAGGCCATGCGTGTAAGTTCGATGGTGTGCGGATCATAGCCCAGTGTGGGCAGGATCGCGATGGAGAGGAGGTAGAGACATGTGCAGTAGATCACGCGCATCAGCATCGCGTTTCCGATGTACTGCGTGATTTGCGAGGGAGCAGTGCTGACCTCACGGACGATAGTTAGTTCTAGCCCCGCCTCGCCCGCGAGGGCGAAGAGCCCCCAATAGGCGTAGGCTACCGCCAGACGCCCATATTCATCCACCCCAAGGATTCGTGTTATCAGCACCACGCCGGCAAAGCCGGCGATGCGTGCGGCCATATTGTAGCCGCTGAGGGTGAGGGTCTGTCGTACAAGCGTGCTGGTCACAGCTTGACTTTCATTGTACCCGTAGAGTTGGTTAGTCCGAGGTTACTTGGCCAGCTTTGAGGTTATCGCTGCTTGGCTGATCGGCTTTGCCGAGGAACAGACCACTGAGCAGGCCGCTAAAATAACGCCATAGGGCACCAAACTGACCGGACAACAGATCACCAAGCATAAATCGGAGGGCCACGATGGGCCAGAAGAGAAGCGTGGGGATGAAAGATATCGCCGTCGTGTGTTTCTTAAGGAAGAGAATCGTACTCTTCACCATATGGTAGCGGCGAATGCCCAGGTAATCGCGGGTGCTGGCCGATACGCTGTGCCATACCCGTGATTGGGGGACGAAATGGAGGCGGAACCCGCCGCGCTGGGCCATGAGACAGAGGTCGAGATCCTCTAAATAAAGAAAAAACTGCTCATCAAACAGTCCGACAGCCTCGAACACCTGTCGGCGGAAGAGCATTGCCGCGCCAAAAATGTAGTCTACATCGCGGCGCTGATCGAACTGGCCACGATCACGCTGGCCGCGTCCGGTGTCGGCGGCGGCCAGCACATATCGGCGGCAGCGTGAGCCAGCATACCAGAAGGTATCCGGGCGATCGTGGTAGTAGACCTTGGGGCCGAAGATGCCGGCGTGTGGAGCGGACGCAGCGGCATCCAAGAGGGCTGGGATCGTCTGTGGTTCGATGATCGCATCGTTGTTGAGAATGAAGATATATTCGCTTGTCGGGTCGGTCAGCACTCGGCGGATGGCAATATTGCATGCTCGGCCAAAGCCCACGTTTTTTGGCAAAGCGATAATTTCGATCTGCGGGGAGTGTTCGGCGAGGTACTCCGCCGAACCATCATCGGAGCCATTGTCAACCACCAGTACCCGGCATGGGGTACCACTCTGCTCGACCGAGCGAATACAATCTAGTGTTGTTTCTTTTAGCTTCCAGTTGATAACAACAATCGCGACCTGTGGATGAGTCATTGGGATACCTCTCTAAGTCCATGTATTTGATTACTGTGGCGACACCGGAAATCGGCTAAATGCCCCCCAACACCAGGCCAGCTTTGTCCAGTAGACCAGCGGTAGGGTATGCCAGTAGCGGCAGCGTACCTGTGGGTGGGTAAAGGTGCGCGCTGTGGCCCATGCGGCAATCAGTGGCGCGAGGAACAGGTAGGGCCAGCGATGGCGTGCCAGTGATGGCGTGCCGAGCTGGTGTGCATGACGAAGCCGAACTATTAGCGTAAAGGGGGCATCATCAACCCAGTGTCGCCAGACTGTTGCCAGTGTGGTGCGTGCCGGTCGGTGGTCAATCATCGCGCTCGGTTCAAAGTAGAGTCGGTAACCCAGCGTACGTAAACGCAGCGTCCAATCAAGATCCTCGGCACGACTACGGCGATCCTCCATTGGCCCACAATGCAGAGCAGCCTCCCGACGAATGCTAAGGTTCGCCGTGCAGAGAAAGGATCGCGGGCCACTGGATGTGCAGGGCAGCAAATCATGAAAGGCCGAAAGGTTATCGGCGAGTTGAATGTACGGATGATCCGCGAAGTCTACGGCACCACCAACGACCTGCTCACCGGCGCGATGGCGTGCAAGATGACGCGCAACCAGATGATCCATTGGCAGACAGTCATCATCGAGGAAGAGAAAGATCTCGCCACGTGCCTCAGCCATGCCCCGGTTCCGCTTATCAGAGGCGTGAGTCGGATGAGTCATGGGAATGAATCGCACATGAGCATCCTCCCGCACCAACCTTGGCTGATCGCTGCCGACGACCAAGACTTCCATCAGTTCACAATCAGCCAGTTGGAGCCTGAGCCGATCAGTGATCATGCCGATCAGTGTTGAGTTTGTATTGGGGATGATCACCGAAACATACGGTGTGGCGCTGTCTGCGCCTTGGCTTACCGCCATGTGACTGGCTCTCCTGGAGTATGAACTGACAACAGATTCACGGTTCGGCGCGCACCTCGGTGAGTACGAGTGGTTGCACATAACTCGTATGAATCGGTTTATACCCTTGGGTGTCGAGTGCGGCCAACAACGCAGCAAGCTCTGTCTGGTCAGTGACCAGTGTGGCATCAGTGACGCCGTGAGAATGGGCGAGCTGTGCCCAGTCATGGAGCGAGCTGGCTGTGGGGGTAAAAAACCAGTCTTTCTGGTCGAAGATGGGAGCGGCATTAAGGGGTAACCAGGCTCGATCAGTGATTAGCGCACGGGATGGAGTAGCACTGATTGCCTGGTTGAGTTCAAGAGAGAAACTTCGATCAGTCATAAGAACCTGGATGCCACGGGCGTGCATGCCAAACCCGATGATCACCAGGGAGATCATAGCACCCTGCCCGATTAACGAGAGACGCTGGTATCCTTCGCGGCATAGCCCGAGGATTGCGAGCAGGGGAAAAAAAGTAAGGGCGAAGCGTGCGCCCCACTCCATCCCGCCGTGCGGGCTACTCCCGCGTACCACAAGGATGAAGATGGCGTAGGCAGTCAGCCCGCCAAGCGTAGTAAGCAGGAGGATCCGTAGGCGTTGGTCGCCAGACCGCCAGATCGCACGGGTCTGACTCAGGCCGAGCAGTGCCCAGGGAGTGGTAAAAAGTAACCCGTGACCTGATCGGTAGTAACTCGGTAGGAACCAGAAGATCGCAGCAGCCAACGCGCAGATCAGCCAGCATGTTGTGAGCAGGCGTCTGACAAGTTGAGAGTCCGGGTTGAGGAAGCCGCAGATGATTGCCAGCACAGCGGCACCGGCCCAGACATTGTCGAGCCAGCCAGAGCTAATTTGCCCGTCTGAACCCGGTCCAATCAACAGATCGGGGATAGCTTGGAACTGCGCCGAGCGGATGTAGGCGAACGGGACGAAGATATATGAGGCGTCATCGGGGAGTGATTGCCCTCCAAACATGATTTGGTGCAGAGGGACGTAAGGCAGTAACAGGATGAATAAAATCGTCCCAGACCAGACAATCCCCCAGCGACGCTCGGTGACGAGCAGCCATGTTGCGGCGAGCAGCGCCCCACAAAAAAGAATTGTGTCTGGGCGCATATAAATCGCCAAGGCGAAGATCACGCTCGTCCCGGCCCACCGTAGGAGATCGGGCCAGGTTCGACGGGGTGGACGCAGATTCAGCACAAGCCAACTACCAGCCAGGATCAAACTGCTCGCCAGGGTATGTTCCCAGAAAATGACCGCGTAGATCAGCACAGGACTTCCGAGGCTGATCAGGAGCCACAGACCAATGCTGCGGCTTGCCGGAGCGACCAGATAGCAACTCAAGACGCAGATGGCGGCTCCCGCACATGCTGGGATGAGGTAGAGTCCATAACTGCCGAGCATCTGGTAGAAAGGCAAACTTAGCAGAGGGAATACCGGCAGGCGCCCCAAAGAGAGTGCGTGGCCACGAACCTGAAGGAATATAGGTGTAAAGCGCAGATCCGGATCAACGTTAATGCCACTGTAGGGTATATCAGTGTTAAGTCGCCCGCTCTCTAGGCGTAAATTGGACATCTGGAGCAGTTTTGCTCCTTCATCGGGTGACCAGATTGCATCAGGAGAAAGCCATCCGTAGGAGAGGACAAGGTAAAATACGAACGTGATGAGCCCATAGGCGAGCGGAGCCAGTGGGTGAGAAGAGAGGGTGAATATTTTCCACGTTTGACCCCCAGAGGGCGGGTTAATCATTGCGGCCACTACAACCCTCCGCCGCCTAGCAGTTTGTCGGAGAGAAGCCTGAAACCGGAAGGCTGGTGCTACACTGGTCGGTATGAAACGCAGCTTCAAAACGGCGGACTACGAAGCGACGCTGGACGTGCAGGTGCGGCTGGGTGACTGCCTGCCGCCCGACCACCTGGCCCGCTTTGTGGTGGATACGATTGCCCAGTTGGATCTGACCGCAGTCTATGCGCGCTACGGCGCGCGGGGTGGCCAGCCCTATGCGCCCGAGATCCTGTTGGGCCTCCTGTTCTATGGCTACGCCACCGGGGTCTTTAGCTCGCGCAAGATCGAGCGGGCCACCTATGAGACCATCCCCTTTCGCTTCATCGCCGGCAACCTGCATCCCGATCACGACACCCTGGCCAGTTTTCGGGCGACCTTCCTGCCCGAACTGAAAGACCTGTTTGTCCAGATCCTGCTGCTGGCCCAGGTCGCTGGCACCGTGCAGATGGGTCGGATCAGCCTGGACGGCACCAAGATCCATGCCGATGCCTCCAAAAGCCACGCCGTCAGCTACAAGCGCCTGCGTGAACAGGAAGCGCAGCTGCGGGCCGAGGTGGACACGCTGTTTGCCTTGAGTGAGCAGGCCGACCAGACGCCGCCTCCCGACGGGCTGGTCGTCGACCACGAGATCGCGCTGCGCCAGGAACGCCTGGCTCGGCTGGCGGAAGCGAAAGCGGTCTTGGAGGCCCGTGCCGCCGAGCGGGATGCCCAGGAAGCGGCTGACCATGCGGCCAAGGTCCAGGAACGGGAGGAGCGGGCGCGGCGGAAGGGCCGCAAGCCCGGCGGACGCCCGCCCAAACCGCCTACGCCCGGCCCCCGCGACAAAGACCAGTACAACTTCACCGACCCCGAGTCGCGGATCATGAAGAACAGCACCGACGCGGGCTTCGACCAGGGCTACAACGTCCAGGTGGCGGTGGAGCAGGCGAGCATGATGATCGTGGGCCTGTCGCTTTCGAACCATCCCACCGATCAGCACGAGATCCCGCCAACGGTGGCCGCGATTGCGCCTGAACTTGGACGTCCCCAGGCGGCGGCGCTGGATGCGGGCTATTTCAGTGCGGCCAATGTGGCGTGGTGCGAGGCCCAGGGCATCGACCCGTACATTGCGACGGGTCGAGGATCCCACCAGGAGGCGCTCGCCGAGCGGCTGGCCGCGCCGCCGCCGCCGCCCGCCGCCGATGCCTCCCCGAAGGTACACATGGCCTACAAGCTGAAGACGGCGATTGGGGCGGCGATCTATCGGGCGCGCAAATGCACGGTGGAGCCGGTGATCGGGATCATCAAGGAAGCGATGGGCTTCCGCCAGTTCTCGCTGCGCGGGGAACTGGCTGCCGCAGGCGAGTGGTGCCTGGTCTGTCTGGCCTTCAATCTGCGCCGGTTCCATACCCTGCTCCAAGGCTAAGGACGCTCGCTCTATCCGTTACAGGTTAGGAAACACTTGCTCCGCCATTCAGCGATACGGTATCGGGCTCCATCTACCGGACATGAAGCGCGCATCCGGCATGAAATCGCACGTTTGTACCACGATAAGTGTCCGAGAACGACCCCTGCCGGATGCTACCACCGTCTCTCCGACAGGCTGCTAGAGGTTCACGTCATAAAACATATTTGAGAACCGACAGTGTAGCCTTTACCGTTTGTTGTGGCACATTCCGACGCTTGGGTGCCGAAACACCACGGATGAACGTTACAAATAGTAATGTATTCGCAAAAATTATCTAAATAGGCTCAAGCCACGCACATTATACCGTATACTTCTTTAAGTGCATATGGTATACTACCCGGGTCTCTTGTAAGGCATTTTTCCTGCTGGAAAGTGGGAGTTTTGTGCGTAGAACACGTGATCATTCGCCACTCATCTTGTGCGAGATTGCCTATGGCATCACATGTCCCTGTGCCACATCAACAACGCCGCGACACTATGGCGGTGCTTGGTATGGTGCTGATCAGTCCCGCGTTTCTCGCGTCCTATGTGGCATGTGCGGTTTACCTATTCACCCTCGCCCCTACGGTTTTCACGCTTGACAGCGCCGAACTAACGTTGGCGGCATACACGCTGGGTTTGGCTCACAGCCCAGGCTATCCCACGTACCTCCTCTCGCTCCACATGTTCCAGCAGTTGCCGATTGGCGATGTTGGGTACCGTTCGAATCTTTTTTCTGCTCTCGCCAATAGCTTTAGTGTTGGCGCACTCACCTTCATTTGTCAGCAACTCTGTAGTCGTTGGGAACCGGCAGTCATTGCTGCACTCTGCTTCGCTTTCAGCGTATCAGTCTGGTCCGTCTCGGTTGACGCTGAGGTCTACACTTTTCAGGGTGCGATTCTTGCGGCAGTTCTTCTTTTGCTGGAGCGATGGCGGCGTCTTGGACAACCGGTTGCATTTATCGGAGCCGTTGGAGTCTTCTGCCTGGGGGTGGCAAACTCATCAGCCACGATGCTCTTGGCTCCGGGAGTGGCATGGATTGCATTAATCACTCCGCAACGGCACGTCTTACGCAGACGCCACGTCCTGGCATTGGTGGGAGTGTCCATTCTTGCGTTGAGTCCTATACTCTACCTTCCGATACGCTCGCTTTCCCACCCGGAATTTGTCAGTGTCGGATTCTATGATGCGCAGGCGATCTTTCATCCTCTCGACTTAGCGAGTTTTGCCAGCTTGCGTGATTATATGTCTGGGCGGCAGTTTGAGGGTCTCTTTTTCGCGAACTTGACCTCAGAGCCTGGGCTGCATGTGTTAACC
>Ga0208248_1000404_pt1 | contig 13063 bp, 12 predicted proteins | sample CryBogmetaGMA5M_FD_184545 | JGI IMG/M metagenome (GOLD analysis project Ga0208248, IMG submission 184545) | Freshwater microbial communities from Crystal Bog, Wisconsin, USA - MA5M (SPAdes) | ecosystem: Environmental > Aquatic > Freshwater > Lake | place: Crystal Bog, Wisconsin, USA | collected...
GCGGCACTCAGCGCCGTTCGTGTCCCCCGGCCTGCGGCCTCCGCCTTGACCTCACTGCGCTGAATGCCGCACCGTCCTGAGTCCAAAGGCATCGAGTCATCGCGGGCCAACACGGCTGGCAGACGATGTCAACGGGGTAGAGGGTGCAGCGAAGTCAAGGAGGAGGATCGGGCGCAGCCCGGTCCGGGGGACATGAGCGGAGCCCTCTACCCCGATGTCATCGTCCCCCACAAACTATGACGCTTGCTGCACGGGGATCTACAGCCTGATTTGATATAAATTCATCATTCGTGACGCAGCGCCTCAATCGGGTCCAGCCGGGCGGCCCGCCGCGCCGGGAAGAAACCAAACAGCACCCCAATGCCGGCAGAGAACAAGAAAGACATGAGGTTCACCCCCGGGTTAAACAGGTAGGGCACATCCATCAAACTGGAGATGCCGATGGAGGCGATCGTGGCCAGAACGATGCCGATGATGCCGCCCAGCGAGGACAGCACCACCGCCTCAATCAAAAATTGCAGCAGCACCTCGCGCTCCAGCGCCCCGATGGCCAGACGTAGCCCGATCTCGCGGGTGCGCTCGGTCACGCTCACCAGCATGATGTTCATGATGCCGATGCCACCCACCAGCAGGCTCACCGCGGCCACGGCACCCAGCAGCATGGTCATGACCTTGGTGGTGCTGGAGAAAGTTTCGGCCAGTTGTTTGGTGTCGAGCACATTGAAGTTGTCCTCGTCGCCCTCAGCCAGTTTGCGCCGCTCGCGCAGCAGTTGGGTGATGCTGGCCTTGACGCGGGTGGCGTCACTGCCGTCACGCATCGACACCAGCAAGGTGTTCACGCGGGTGTTGCCGGTGATGCGGCGTTGCAGCGTCTTGATGGGCACCAGTACTACGTCGTCCTGGTCGTTGCCAAAAGCACCTTGGCCCTTGGACGCCAGCACGCCCACAATCTCGCAACTGATTTGCTTGACGCGCAATTGCTCACCCAAGGCCGGGCGTGTGCCGTAAAGCTCGCGCCGCACGGTTTCGCCGATCATGCAGACCGCCGCCCCGGCGCGGATTTCGTCGTCTGAAAACTCGCGGCCATCGCGAATTTTCCAGTTGCCGGTGATGAGCCAGTTGTTGGTGCTGCCGATGACGCTGCTGGTCCAGTTGCGCCCGTTGGCGACCAGCGTGCCGCCGGTGCGGGCCTCGGGCGCCACGGCTGCAATGCCGCCGATTTGGGTGGCAATGGCGTCGGCGTCAACTTCCTTGAAAGAGGGCGAGCCGCCACCGCCGCCGCCGGGGCCCATGCGTTGGCCGGGGCGCACTTGCAGCAGGTTGGTGCCCAGGCTCGAAATCTGGTTTTGCACCGCCAGGGTGGCGCCGTTGCCCAGCGTGACCATGGTGATGACGGCGCTCACGCCAATCACGATGCCCAAAATGGTCAGAAATGAACGCATCAGGTTGCGCCGGATCGAGCGCAAGGCGAGCAGCAAGGTGTTGAGCAGCATCAGGCGGCCTCTAAGGTGGACGAATGCAGCCCGGCCGGGTGCGGGTTGAGGGTGTCGCTTTCGACCACGCCGTCGACAAAACGCACGATGCGTTTGGCATAGGCCGCCATGTCGGCCTCGTGCGTGACCATCAGCACGGTGATGCCGTGGTTGACGTTGAGGCCCCACAGCAGTTCCATGATTTCTTTGCTGCGCTGGGTGTCAAGGTTGCCGGTGGGCTCGTCGGCCAGCAACACGGCGGGTTCGGTCACGATGGCGCGGGCAATCGCCACCCGTTGCTGTTGTCCGCCCGACAACTCGGCCGGTGTGTGGTGCTCCCAGCCGGCCAGACCGACCGAGGCCAGCGCTTTGGCGGCGGCGGCATGGCGTGCCTTGGCGCTTTCGCCCCGGTAGAGCAGGGGCAGTTCGACATTTTCTTGCGCCGAGGTGCGCGCCAGCAGGTTAAAGCCCTGAAACACAAAGCCCAGAAAACGTCGCCGCATGCGCGCCCGCTGGTCACGCGACAGGGTTTCGACGTGCACGCCATGAAACAAATACTCGCCAGTGGTGGGGGTGTCCAGGCAGCCCAGCATGTTCATGGCGGTGGACTTGCCCGAGCCGCTGGGGCCCATGATGGCGACAAAATCACCGGCCTGGATGCTCAGGTCCACACCTTTGAGCGCCTGCAATGCGGTAGCGCCTTCGCCGTAGACCTTGGTCACCCGCTTGAGCGTGATGAGCGGGGCGTCACTCATGGGGCTGATCCTGCAGCACGTTGGTCGGTAATCACCAGCATGCCGGTCTTCAAGTCGCCGCCGGTGATTTCGGTCATGCGACCATCGGTGATGCCGGCGGTGACCGCCACCGCGACTGCGGCACCGTCACGCAGCACCCACAGCTGCTTGGCGGGACCGCTGCCGCCGGCTGTTTTGCGGGCGCCGGGCGGCATGCGTGGCATCAGGCTCGACACAATGCCGCCCTTGGCCTTGGCGCCGCCTGCTGCACCTCCGGATTGAGTCGGTGTGAAGCGCAGCGCCGTGTTGGGCACCAGCAGCACATCGCGCAGTTCGGTGGAGGTGATGGTGGCCGAGGCGGTCATGCCGGGGCGCAAGCTCAGGTCGGAGTTGTCCACTTCAAGGTAGGTGACGTAGGTCACCACGTTTTCGGTGATGGTGGAGCCATAGGCCACTCGGGTGATGGTGGCCGGGTACTTGCGCGATGGGTAGGCGCTGACCGTGAAGCGCGCCTTTTGGCCCATTTTGACGGCGCCCACATCGGCTTCGTCGACGTTGACTTGCAGCTTGAGTTGAGCCAGGTCTTCGGCGATGGTGAACAAGGTCACGGCCTGCAAGGAGGCGGCCACGGCGTTGCCGGGGTCCACCGTACGCGTCAGGATCACGCCGTTGATGGGCGAGCGGATGGAGGCTTTGGAGAGGTTGGTTTCATCGGTCGAGGCCGCAGCCTTGGCATCGGCGACATTGGCGTGGGCACTCAACTCGTCGGCTTTGGCGCGCTCCAGCGTGGCACGACCGGTGTCCAACTCGGCCTGCGACGGCACTTTGCCGCCAGACAGGCGCGCTACTTCTTCCAGTCGCGCCAGGTTGCCTTGCGCTTCTTTGACGGTCGCCATCGTTTGTGAAACCCGCGCGTTGGCGGCGCTAAGTGCGGCACGTGAGCGGGCCACCTGGTCCGTCAGTTTGGCGGTGTCCAACGCCACCAGCACCTGGCCTTTTTTGACCTTGTCGTTCACATCGACCAGCACGCGCAACACGGTGCCCGACAACTCGCTGCCAATGCTGACCGAATTGGTGGGTTGCAGCGTGCCGTTGGCGGACACGTTCAAGGTCAGGTTGCCCAGGTTGGCGGCTTCGGTGACAAAGACCGGCGCCTCGTTGCTTTTGTTGTTGGCCTGCCAGAAGTAATAGCCAACGCCCGCCAGCAGCAGCCCGCCCGCGATAAGCCAGACCGTGAGGCGACGCCACCAGACGCGCGGCGGGGCTGCGTCCAGCATGGCTTGCAGGTCAGCCGTGTCGACTGGATCAGGAGTAGAAGTGGGAGTGGGAGTGGTCATGGTGTTTTCTTGGTTTTTTGGTTTTAGTTCCAGCCGCCGCCCAGCGCCTTGTACAGGCGCACATGGTCGGCACTGAGGTCGGCGCTGGTACTCGCCACGGTGTCTTGGGCGTTCAGGAGCGAGCGCTGGGTTAGCAACACGGTCTGGAAGTCAATCAAACCGCTGCTGTAACGGTTCTGGGCCAACAGGGCGGCATGGCCTGCGGCCTCGGCGGCGGCTTGCAGGTGCACCTGACGGGCCTGGTCACCTTTAAGGGCTGCCAGCGCATCGTCAACGTCTTTCAAGGCGGTCAACACCACCGTCTGGTAGCTGGCCCGCGCTTGCTCCAGTACAGCTTCTTGCGCCAGAACTTGGGATTTGGCGGCACCGCCGTCAAACAAGGGGACCGAGATACCCGCTAACAATGAGCTCACCACCGTGGCGCCATTGGTAATTGCGCCCAGCGTCAAGGCGTTCAGCCCCAGTGAGCCAGAGATGGAAAACCCCGGGTAGCGCGCCGCGTCAGCCGCTGAGACACGCGCCAGGGCGGCCGTAATGCGGTGCTCGGCAGCGCGCACATCGGGTCGCTGGCGCAGGGTTTGCGCGGGAATGCTCTGCGCCAGACTGCCAGCGGCCTGTGGCACCGGCTGAGTAGTCTTCAGCATGACCCGCAAGGCATCGGGGCGCTGGCCCGTCAGTACCGCGAGGCTGTGCTGGGTCTTGGCAATGCTGGCTTCCAGTGCTGGAACCTGCGCACTGGTTTGCTCGCTGGCAGTGCGGGCCTGCTCGACCTCGAGCGATGTGATCAACCCGGCCTGGGCGCGCCATTTGGTGATTTGCAGGGTTTCCTGCTGGCTGACGAGGTTGGAGCGGGCAATCTGCAGTTGGGCTTGCTGACCGCGTAGCTGAATGTAGGCGATGGCCACTTCGGCCGCGACCGAAACCTGCACATCGGCCAACGAGGCTTCGGAGGCCTGGGCATCGGCTTCGGTGGCGTTGAGCGCGCTGCGCTGGCCGCCAAAGATATCCGGCTCCCAACTGGCGTCGAGCCCCACCTTGAAACTGTTGCTGGCGTCAAAGTCGCCTGACTTGCTGCGCCCGGCCGAGCCTGAGGCGTTCAAGCCAGGCAGCAGGCTGGCACCTTTCACATCGCGCAAAGCCCGCGATTGCTGCAGCGCAGCCTGGGCGGATCTGATACTGGTGTTGGCCTGCAAAGACTGCGTGACCAGTTGGCTTAGTAGCGGATCGTTGAATTTTTGCCACCAGAGGGCCAGCGCATTCTCAGACGCTGTCGCAGTGCTTGCCGTGTCAGCCGCTAAGGGGTTGGCCGGAGGCTTGGCGGCACAGCCACCCAGCGCCAGTGCCACTACTAAAACCAGCGCGGGGGGCGAATTCGGGCGAAAAAACGAAGCGTTTGGTTTTTTAAAATTCATCAACTCATTGTGCAGGAGTCAAATTAATGTTTGGTTGTTGCAATGTGAAGTCTTGTAAATAGGGCTTGCGATATATCAGGCATCGGCGCTGAGAGTGCTTTCCTTGTCGCGCAAGCCAGAAGTCGGCGAAGGATTTATTCTGAAATCCAGCTGAACCGGGGTTGCCGTACGCCATCAATCACCACTTCTTCGGAAAACATGGCGGCCGGGCGCACCCAGAGGCCCTGTTCACCGTAAAGCGCGCGGTAAAGCGTCATGGGTTCCAGTGTTTCGCTGTGGCGCACGGTGTCAATCACTTCATAGCGCAGGCCTTTGTAATGGCGGTACTGGCCCTTGCGGGTTGGGGTGATGGGTGGGAGGATTTCGTCAGTCATGGGACAATCGTAGGCTATGCACCCAAAAGCCCTGCTCGACGTTTGTTCTGAACTCGTCCGCCTCACCCTCAAATTTGACCACCCCACCGACGCTGTCGTCTCGAAATTCTTTCGCGACAACCGCGGTCTTGGGCCTCGCGAACGCGCCACCTTGTCCGGAACGGTCTATGCCGTACTGCGCAAAAAACAACTGTTTGAACACTTTGCGCCCTCGGGCAGCGGCCCCAAAGAGCGCCGTTTGGCGATTTTGGGCTTTTACGGCCCGGGCGATTTTCTGCGCAGCGCCTTGAACGACCTGGAAATCAACTGGCTCGATCAGTGCGAAAAAATCAACGTCGCCGACTTGATGGAGCGCCACCGCCATAACCTGCCCGAGTGGCTGGTGCAGCCGCTCAAAGAGCAGCTGGGCGATGAATTCTGGCAACTCGCCGACAGCCTTAACCAGGGCGCCGGGCTCGATTTGCGGGTCAATGCCCTCAATGCCAAGCGTGCCGACGTGCAAAAAGAGCTGGCTCAGGTCGGCATCAAAGCGCTGCCTACGCCTTATTCTCCCAATGGTTTGCGCATTTCCGGCAAGCCCGTGCTGAACAAGCACGAGGCCTTCATTCGCGGTGCGTTTGAGGTGCAAGATGAAGGCTCGCAACTGCTGGCCATGCTGGTCGATGCCAAGCGCGGCGAGATGGTGGTGGACTTTTGTGCCGGTGCCGGTGGCAAAACGCTGGCGATTGGCGCGGGTATGCGCAGCACCGGTCGCTTGTACGCGTTCGATACGTCACCGCACCGTCTGGACGCCCTGAAACCGCGTCTGGCGCGCAGTGGTCTGTCCAATGTGCACCCGGCGGCAATAGCCCATGAACGTGACGACCGCGTCAAACGCCTGTCCGGCAAGATTGACCGCGTGTTGGTGGATGCGCCTTGCTCGGGTTTGGGGACGCTGCGGCGCAACCCGGATCTGAAATGGCGCCAAAGTCTGGCGCTGGTGGAACAAATGGCGGTGACACAAACCGCTATTTTGCAAAGTGCCGCCCGCTTGCTGAAACCCGGCGGTCGCTTGGTCTATGCCACTTGCAGCACCATGATTCAGGAAAACGAAGCCGTTGCGCAAGCTTTCAGTGAAGCCAACCCGGAATTTACCCCAGTCGATGCTGGTGAAATTTTGACCGGTTTGAAGGTGGAAAACGCTGAAAAACTGTGCAGTGGTGGCGACAACAACCAGCGCTACTTGCGTTTGTGGCCGCACCGGCACCAGACAGATGGCTTTTTTGCGGCGGTTTGGGAAAAGAAACCCGCCTGACGCTTGCTTCTTTTGGGGCAGTCCTTATCTGCGGCTGGCCCCGGAATATCTTTTTCGCGCTGAACGCTTTAAAATCTGCGGCTAGCAGGTAAAGCGTGAGCCCATCCTGATCATTGTCAATTCGTTGTTGAAAGACTCTCTGAATATGTTGTTTTCTGATTGGGCTGCGTTCAATGCAGTGGTTAATTGGTTGGCTAATGGTTTTTGGAATTTGTCGGGTTGGCAAATTGCCGTATTTACTTTGGTGATGACCCACATCACCATGATCAGTGTGACGGTGTTTTTGCACCGGCACCAAGCGCACCGGGCGCTGGATTTGCACCCGATTGCGTCTCATTTTTTCCGCTTTTGGCTCTGGCTGACCACCGGGCAGGTCACCAAGGAATGGACGTCCATTCACCGCAAACACCACGCCAAATGCGAGCAACCGGATGATCCGCACAGCCCGCATGTGTACGGCATCAAAACGGTGTTGCTGCAAGGCTATGAGTTGTACCGCAAAGAGGCGGCCAACAAGGAAACCATGACACGTTTTGGCCACGGGACGCCCAGCGACTGGATAGAAAGCCATCTCTACACCCGATTTTCAGCGCTGGGTATTGCCTTGATGCTGACCCTTGACCTGGCCCTGTTTGGTGCGGCCGGTCTCGCGGTGTGGGCGGTACAAATGGCCTGGACCCCCGTGATGGCGGCCGGCATCATCAATGGCGCGGCGCATTACTGGGGCTATCGCAACTTCGAGGCGCCAGATGCCAGCACCAATATTTCGCCCTGGGGCCTCCTGATTGCCGGTGAAGAGTTGCACAACAACCACCACACTTACCCCACTTCGGCCAAGCTGTCGGTCAAGCCCTATGAGTTTGATATTGGCTGGATGTACATCAGCCTGATGCAGCGCGTGGGTTTGGCAACGGTCAAGAAAACGCCGCCCAAGCTGGCTTTTGGCGATGTGCGTCCGGTCGCCGATGAAAAGACCCTGGAAGCCTTGATTTCCAACCGTTACGAAATCATGGCCGGCTACGCGCAAGACATGCGCCGTGCCTTCAAGGAAGAGCTGGAAGCCATGAAAGCGCGCAGCGCCGACGCTTCAGTGCTCAAAGCGGCCCAGCGTTGGATGCACCGCGACACCGACCGTGTGCCAGCCGCTGCCGCCGTTCAATTGACGATGGCGCGTGCGGCCTCGCCGGTGCTGGACAAGATGGTGGTCATGCGCGAAGAGTTGCGCCAGATGTGGCTGAACCGCTCGCACACCCGTGAGCAGTTGGCCGCTGATCTGCAAGCCTGGTGTCACCGCGCCGAGGTCAGCGGCATTGCAGCGCTGCAAGAGTTTTCATTCAAGCTGCGGGCGGCACAGGTCTGATAATTATTAACCAAATGAGGCTCTAGCCCCCGTCCTTATTGCCTGAGTAGCTATTGATAAAATAGCATCAGGCAAAAAGACCCAGCCACAAAAAAGCCCGTTATAAACGGGCTTTTTTGTTAGCAAATAAACCTGAATTACTTCAGTTTCATTTCTTTGTAGTCAACGTGCTTGCGAGCTTTTGGATCAAATTTCTTGATCAGCATCTTCTCGGGCATTGTTTTCTTGTTTTTGCTGGTGGTGTAGAAGTGGCCAGTGCCAGCTGTCGATTCCAGCTTGATTTTTTCGCGTCCGCCTTTGGTTGCCATGGTGCTGCTCCTTATGCCTGACCACGTGAACGCAGATCTGCGAGCACGACATCAATACCGTTTTTGTCGATCAAACGCAAACCTGCGTTGGAAATGCGCAAGCGAATCCAACGGTTTTCGCTCTCGACCCAGAAACGGCGATATTGCAGGTTCGGCAAGAACCGGCGCTTGGTTTTGTTGTTGGCATGGGAAACTTTGTTCCCAACCATCGGGCCTTTGCCCGTGACTTCACATACGCGTGCCATTTGGACACTCCAGAAGACGTAAACACTTTCGTGCCTACTCGTTAACAGCTTTCGCCGCACCTCGCCACACATTCAAGTGGCGGTAAATAGATTCCCTGAACCCGTAATGTTTCGTGAGAAACGCAGCCAAATCCAGGAAAGCCTTCGATTATAGCTATTTAACCTTGCTCAAGAAAACGTTGCGCGTCAAGGGCCGCCATGCAACCGGTGCCGGCGCTGGTGATGGCCTGGCGGTAGACGTGATCCTGCACATCGCCTGCGGCAAAAATACCGGGCACGCTGGTTTGGGTGGCAGCGCCCTTGAGCCCGCCCTGGGTGACGATGTAGCCGCCCGCCATCTCCAGTTGGCCGGCAAAAATATCGGTGTTGGGCGAGTGACCAATGGCAATAAAGCAGCCCTTGAGGGTCAGGTCTTCGGTGTTGCCGGTGTTGACGTTCTTCAGACGAACACCGGTCACGCCGCTCTGGTCGCCCAGCACTTCTTCCAGGGTGCAGAAGGTCTTGAGCTCAATCTTGCCAGCGGCTACTTTTTCCATCAGCTTGTCGATCAGGATCGGCTCGGCCTTGAATTTGTCGCGGCGGTGCACCAGAAAAACCTTTGCCGCGATGTTGGACAGGTACAACGCTTCTTCGACCGCAGTGTTTCCACCGCCCACGACGCAGCAAATTTCGTCACGGTAAAAGAAACCGTCGCAGGTTGCGCAACCCGAGACGCCGCGCCCCATGAAAGCGGTCTCGGAAGGCAGGCCCAGGTATTTGGCCGAAGCCCCGGTGGCGAGAATGAGCGAGTCGCAGGTGTATTCGCCGCTGTCGCCCTTGAGGGTGAAGGGGCGCTGGCTGAAATCGACCGCGTTGATGTGATCGAATAAGATTTCGGTTTTGAAGCGCTCGGCGTGTTCCTGAAAGCGTTGCATCAGCTCCGGGCCTTGCACGCCGTGAACGTCGGCGGGCCAGTTGTCCACTTCGGTGGTGGTCATGAGTTGGCCGCCTTGGGCAATGCCGGTGATCAGCAAGGGGTTGAGATTGGCGCGTGCGGCGTAAATAGCCGCGGTGTAGCCCGCTGGGCCGGAGCCCAAAATTAAAACCTTGGCATGTCGTGTGTTGGACATTGTGGATAACCTTTTTAGAAAAATTTGATGCGCCGTGTACAGTGCGAGATAGTATGACTTACTCTTTAAATACCTTGAATTCTTCTCGCTCTGCAGCTTCTCCGGGACGCGCTGGATGGCGGCGTTTTGCAGACGAACTCGGCTTGTTGGCCGGGTTCATCCTTCTTGCATTTTGGCTGATTTCGTTGCTGGGGTATTCGACGCAGGACATGGCCTGGTCGACCTCGGGGAATGGCGCGCCGGTCCTTAATCGGGCCGGACGCTTGGGCGCCTGGCTGGCGGATGGCAGTTATTTTGTGTTGGGTTTTTCAGTCTGGTGGTGTGTGGCGGCGGGCATTCGTGTCTGGCTCTCGGGCCTGGCCCAGTGGCTGCGAGGGCGCGAACTGCTGACCACCCGCGTCGACCCCAGCCCGACACCGACCACATTCATCACCCGGTTCACGGCCAGTCGGGCTGCTTTTTGGTGTGGCCTGATCTTGTTGCTGTGCGCCAGTGCCAGCCTGGAGTGGTCACGCTTTTACAGTCTGGAGGCGCGTCTGCCAGGTTCGGGCGGCGGTATTTTGGGTTACTTTGTGGGCCCCTTGAGTGTCAAATGGTTGGGATTTGCAGGTGCGGGTCTGGTTGCCATCGCGTTGGGCGTGGTGGGCTCGGCGCTGGTGTTTCGTTTTTCCTGGGGTCATGTGGCCGAGCGCCTGGGCGCCTGGCTTTATTTTCAGGTCGAGTCACGGCGTGAAAAACGTGAAGTGGCGCAAGACATTGCCGTGGGTCGCCAAGCGGCGCGGGCTCGTGAAGAAGTGGTGCTTGAGGAGCGCGAAGAAATCGCCGTGCACCACCCTCGGCCGGTCGTGATTGAGCCGGTGATGGTCGACGTGCCAAAGAGCGACCGGGTCGCCAAGGAGCGGCAAAAACCTTTGTTCAAGGAAATGCCCGACACCAAGTTGCCGCAAGTTGATTTGCTGGACGAAGCGCTGGTGCGTCAGGAGACCGTGGCGCCCGAGACGCTGGAGATGACCAGTCGCATGATCGAGAAAAAGCTGAAGGATTTCGGCGTCGATGTGCGTGTGGTGCTGGCCCAGCCCGGCCCGGTCATCACGCGTTACGAGATTGAGCCGGCCACTGGCGTCAAGGGCTCGCAGATTGTGGGTCTGGCCAAAGACTTGGCGCGCTCCCTGAGTCTGGTGTCGATCCGGGTGGTGGAGACCATTCCGGGCAAGAACTTCATGGCGCTGGAGTTGCCCAACGCCAAGCGGCAGTCCATCAAACTGTCCGAGATTTTGGGCTCCAACACCTACCACGAGGCCAAATCACTTCTGACCATGGGCTTGGGCAAAGACATTGTGGGCAACCCGGTGGTGGCCGATCTGGCCAAAATGCCGCACGTGCTGGTGGCCGGTACCACGGGCTCGGGAAAGTCGGTCGGGATCAACGCCATGATTCTGAGCCTGCTCTACAAGGCCGAGGCGAGCGATGTGCGGTTCTTGATGATCGACCCCAAAATGCTTGAAATGTCGTTCTACGAAGGTATTCCGCATTTGCTGGCGCCGGTGGTGACCGACATGCGCCAAGCGGCGCACGGCCTGACCTGGTGCGTGGCCGAGATGGAGCGCCGCTACAAGCTGCTGAGCAAAATGGGTGTCCGCAATTTGGCTGGCTACAACGCCAAGATTGACGAGGCCAAGTCGCGTGGCGAGTTCATCTACAACCCGTTCAGCCTGACGCCGGAAGCGCCTGAGCCGCTGGAGCGCCTGCCGCACATTGTGGTGGTGATTGATGAGTTGGCCGATTTGATGATGGTGATCGGCAAGAAGATTGAAGAGCTGATTGCCCGTCTGGCTCAAAAAGCCCGTGCCGCTGGTATCCACCTGATTCTGGCAACCCAGCGCCCCAGCGTGGACGTGATCACCGGCCTGATCAAGGCCAATATCCCGACCCGCATTGCGTTTCAGGTCAGCAGCAAGATCGACAGCCGCACCATTCTGGACCAGATGGGCGCCGAGGCCTTGCTGGGCATGGGCGACATGCTTTACATGCCCAGCGGCACTGGTTTGCCGATTCGTGTGCACGGCGCTTTTGTCAGTGACGATGAAGTGCACCGCGTGGTGGCCTACCTCAAGTCGCAGGGTGAACCCAATTACGTCGAAGGCTTGCTCGAAGGTGGCACCGACGATAGCGTGGGCGACATGATGGGCGAGGGCGGCGGTGGCGGCGCTGAAAAAGACCCGCTCTACGACCAGGCCGTCGAAATCGTTTTGAAGAACCGCAAGGCCAGTATTTCGCTGGTGCAGCGCCACTTGAAGATTGGTTACAACCGCGCCGCGCGCTTGGTGGAAGATATGGAAAACGCCGGTCTGGTCAGCTCGATGAGCAGCAGCGGACAGCGTGAAATTTTGGTGCCAGCGCGCGCCGAGTGAAAGACATCATGAAACGAATTGCTATTTTTTTTATAGCTGCTTACGCAGGTATCACGGGGGCTGCAGGCTTGGAAAGCCTTGAAATATTTATAAAGACCGTTAAAACAGGCCGCGCTGATTTCACACAGGTGGTGACTTCGCCGCCCAAGGAAGGGCAAGCGACGCGTGTCAAGACCTCGAGCGGCACCTTCGAGTTTTCGCGGCCTAGCCGTTTCAAGTTCATTTACAAAAAACCGTTTGAACAAAGCATCGTGGCCGACGGTCAGACGCTGTGGTTGTATGACGTGGATTTGAACCAGGTTACCGCGCGCAAACAGTCTCAGGTGCTGGGTTCCACGCCCGCCGCCCTGATTGCATCGGCACCCGATCTGCTCGCCTTAAAGGCTGATTTCACGCTGGCTGATGCGCCCGACAAAGATGGGCTGCAGTGGGTGGCGGCGACGCCAAAAGCCAAAGAAGGGCAGTTGCAGTCGGTGCGTGTGGGCTTCAAGGTGGGTGACGGGGCTGCCAGCAAAACAGGCGGCCTGGCCGCGCTTGAAATTCTCGACAGCTTCGGTCAGCGCTCTTTGTTGACCTTTAACCGGTTTGAGGCCAACCCTGCTTTGCCGGGCAACAGCTTCTCGTTCAAAGCCCCGGCGGGCGCGGACGTGATCAAACAGTGACGCCGTGAGTTCGTCAACACCTGCCAAATCCCTCCAACCGCTGGCCGAGCGGCTGCGCCCCAAGACGCTGGCGGCCGTGATTGGCCAGCAGCACCTGCTGGGAGAGGGCATGGCGCTGCGGCTCGCGTTTGAGTCGGGTCAGCCGCACAGTTGTATTTTGTGGGGTCCGCCGGGCACCGGCAAAACCACCATTGCGCGCCTGATGGCGAATGCCTTTGACGCGCAGTTCATCACCATCAGCGCCGTGCTAGGGGGTGTCAAGGACATCCGTGAAGCGGTCGAGCTGGCCCAGTTGGCGCTCGGACAAGGCCGGCGCACACTGGTGTTCGTGGACGAAGTGCACCG
>Ga0208248_1000405_pt1 | contig 13052 bp, 11 predicted proteins | sample CryBogmetaGMA5M_FD_184545 | JGI IMG/M metagenome (GOLD analysis project Ga0208248, IMG submission 184545) | Freshwater microbial communities from Crystal Bog, Wisconsin, USA - MA5M (SPAdes) | ecosystem: Environmental > Aquatic > Freshwater > Lake | place: Crystal Bog, Wisconsin, USA | collected...
CACCGCACCCAGCATGGCAACCCACAGCAGCAGTGCCAAGGCCTTGGTCCCAAATACGAACGGGGACCCTTGTTTCATGTCCGGTTCCCCGCCTTGGGCGCGGCCTCAGATTTGGCTGCCGTATCCCCGTTGCGCCCCTGCGTCACGACATGCCATTTCGGGCGGCGCCAGCTTTTCCGGAACTCCTCAAGGGTACCCTCGATCGCCGTCCTGGTCTTCTCCCGGCCATCCAGGAACAGAACCAGGTCATATTGCTGGTCCGCCGTGCCAAAGGCGGAGTCGAACTGATGCACCAACTCGTTGGCCGGCGTGGCGGGTCGACCGAGGATGCTCAGGATCGGAAAGGAGAGCCCGCGCGAATCCGGGCACTGCTGGTAGGACTTGTACACCAGTTCCGTGCAGACAATGGCCGAGTCGGTGGTGAAATCAAAATTGTAGTCGTAGGGGCGTCCGACATAATGGAACGACCTGAAGAGCGCAACGGCCCGCTCCTTATTGCTCAGGCGCGGACGCAGGGCGCACAGGCTGTCCGCCGCGCCGGAGTGTTCCAGCGTGGTGAACAACACGACCTCCCCGATGGCTTCGAGGATGCGGGGCACGTGCCCGCCTTCCAACGTCGCTGTGCATTGCGCGTAGGCTTCGGGGTACTTTGATTTCAGCAACGCGTCGAAATCACCATCGTCCTGACCCTGTGATTTAACCCAGGCAAGGGTCTCGGGATCGTTGAAAAAGGCCTTGCGGTCGGCCGGGGTTCCCACATAAAGCACGGCATGAGGCCAGAAGCCCGGCAGACCCACATTCGACATGTACCATTCGCGGCGCTCGAGCAGGACATCGCCGGGCAGGAGCTTTTTTGCCGCCCCGGCAAGCTGATCCAGGGTGATGAGGCACCCGTTCTTGCGCCACACCTTGGTATCCCCCATCCAGATTGAAACCCCCTTCTGCACCGGAAACCACGCGGTGCTGCCACCCTTGAGCACCAATTCAAAGGCATTATCGAAGGCGAGCAACTGGTCCTCGGCACGACCCGCGGTAAGGGCGGCAACATCCTCTCCGATTTTCACACCGGTGATGTCAGGTTTTTTCAGCGTGGTCGCCCAGATCGACTTGAACGCCACATACTCCGCACCACGCGCCACGTTGACGAACAGGAACTTGAACCTCCCATAGGTTCCCTTCTCCAGCCCGAGTTCGGGAACAGAGTCGTTCAACAGGACGTCCAATCCGGGATCGTTCTCAACGAGCTTGATGAATTCAAGGGAGAACCGGTATTGGGCCAGAAAGGCGGCATAGGTGACGAGAAAGGATTCATCCCGAACCTGGCGGTCGACGATAAGAAAGGTCTTGCCGTGATCGCGACGGACCGAATCCAGGGCCATGGAATAGTCGAGGAAGGTTTTCCATGCCGTCCAGACTTCCTCCCTCTGTTCCCGTGTCAGAAGACGGTTTACAGAGACGTGGTTGGTCGGGAACAAGTCGTGGCGCGAGTTCGCAAAGCTGACAACCTGCTCCAACCCGGCGCGGTACTGCTGCACCGCCGCTAAATCGGTCTTGATCCGACCCCGCCGGTCCTCCTTGCTTTCAGAATCCCCCCGCACCACCCCCGCCGGGAGTACCATCGAAACCATCATAGCCGCGGCAACAAGTCCCCATCGATTGAATCTTCTGCTCATATTACTCCCTGCTGGTTGATCGTTTCCTTTTCTATGTTGGAAAGGCGATAACTTGCGCTCCGTCCACGCCCCTGATTCTCAATCAAAATGTCACGCTCAAGAAGCCCCCGGATGTCACGCAGGGCGGTGTCGGTAGAACAGCGCTCCAGCTTGGCATACTTGGATGTCGTCAGGTTCCCCTCAAAGCCATCGAGTAGCCGGTTCACCATTTCCCACTGCCGGTCGTTGAGGGTCGCGGGATGGATGGCTTCCAAAAACCTGGCCTTGCGCATGACATTCGCCAGTGCTGAAGAAGCCCGATCCAACGCGCGACCCATGCATTCAAGAAACCACATCATCCAGGCCGTGACATCAAGGTCCCCCTTCTGGCTCGCTTCCAGGATTTGATAGTAGTCTTTCCGCTCGGCTTCAATTTGTGACGACATGCTGTAATAGCGGTCCGGAATTCCATCAGCTCGCGCCAGAGCCATGTCCGCAATGGCACGGGCAATGCGGCCGTTTCCATCCTCGAAAGGATGTATCGTTACAAACCAAAAATGGGCCAAAGCAGCCTTGAGCACGGCATCCGGGCCAGGGGGCGTATTGAACCATTTGAGAAACGTCCTCATCTCAGCATCAAGCCGACCGGCCTTCGGTGCCTCGAAGTGCACTTTTTCCCGGCCGATTCCCCCCGAGACCACTTGCATCGGCCCCGCTTCGGCGGGACGCCAGGCACCCACCGTGATCTTCCGCATGCCGCTGCGACCGGCGGGGAAAAGGGCCGCATGCCAGGCAAACAATCGCTCGGACGTCAGTGGTTCGGCGTATTTTTGCGTGGCATCCAGCATCATCTCCACCTGCCCCTCAATATCCCGGGAAGCTGGTAATGTCCCAGCCGTATCAAGCCCAAGCCTGCGCGCAAGGGATGACCGAACCGCTTGAGGATCCAGAATAGCCCCCTCAATGGCGTTTGATTTCACGATATCATCGGTCAAGGTGGATAGATTCGCTTCGCCACGAAACCGAAAGCCCAAGGATTCCATTCGCCCCAGCAACCGCCCTTGCCGATGCCTGATATCAGCCAATAACGGCGCCAATTTCTCCCCATTCCACCGGAATTTCGGCCAGTCATTGTGAGTGTATATATAGGTCATAACCATCCAGCCTTCATCGCCATATTGGACCGATCATGCAAATAATGCAATTATTTACCGCAATTTATGCGGTGATTAACACTCATAATCACCGCACAATGCTTCTGCAAAAAGACTTCCCTCTGTCTTCTCTAAAAAAGAATCGCAGATACAGAGGCGTTGCTCTGTGTTATTTCGCACCCATCCCCCACGCTCCTTGATGTTCGCATATGAATTTCCTCCCTCAGTCATCCATCTCGGCGCCGCTCCTACTCCTAACGAACCTAGCATCGATTATATTGTCTATTATTTTAACTGTCTTCCTGCCCCCCCCTCTAAACCCCAGGAATCTAAAATGTTTCCGCCTTCAGCTTGTGCGTCTTCCCAGGCATGACGCGTCTTGTGTCCCCGCCAAACACGACATGGACCCGCCTCCCGTCAGGATCAATCGCCATATCACAGTTTGGGGTGTCTTTCCCGTATGTGAACCGCACCTCCCTTGCCGCAACGGTTCGCCCGCAGGTATAGGCCCCGCCGTAGCTCAGGTGGAACAGCCCGATGTCACTGGAGGTCTTCGTCCCGCCAAAGACCTCACACCAGCTCCCGCCGCCATCCTCAATGAAGGGCAGGTCACCGTCAGCCCTTGGGAAACGCAGGCGGCCGATCTTGGTCCACTCCTTCTTCTGGTGGTCGTATATCCGCATCTCATACCAGGTGCCGACATTGTCCGTGTCCCTCATCATCATGTGCACGGTGTAAGTGCCCTTACCCCATGCATAGGGATAGCGGATGCCGACGAAATCCCCCTCGTACCCGGCTGACTCTATCGTGCCACCGTCCGCCACCCAGGCGTCGGCCTTGTCACGGGTCGCCCAACGGGACCAGATAAACTTCGTGACAACCTGGCCCTTGTCTCCGAACGAGTACTGGAAGCCGAAGTACTGGCCTGTTTTCCCGATTCTGAAGTCATAGAGCTGCAGGTAGACAGCCGCCTTGGGCTGGGGAGCCGTATGGAACGTGACGTCAATAGACAGGTCGGCCAGCTTCTTTAAGCCGAACATCCAATTGACGTATGTCATACCGCCGTGGCCTCTGCCGACCTCCGGACCCTTGCCTTTCACGGGACGCACAGGGTAGTCGTCCTTTGCCGGAATTGCCGTCTTGGGTGTATGCCGGTGCACGGGTCCGTCCACTCCCAGAATTGGCATGACCTTCTGGTTAATGGTCGATGGCCACTGCCATTTTGAGGGGTCAGTATCGGGAAACGGGAGACTTGAGAAGAATACCGCCTGCTTCTGCGTGTCAGGGGGCTTCGCCGCGTTAACCCCGGTTGCCAGGCCCGAAAACGCTCCCGCAAGAAGAACCCCACACAACACTCTCACAGTTGCTTTCATTCTTCATTCTCCATTTTGACCGCACGTGTCTCTTGACCAGCGGCGATCTTGCGAGCCGCATGGGACATAGTTCTGAAAGATTTTACAAGAACCCACCCCTAACCACCAAGGCGGGGATCCATCATAAGGGACTGAAAATAAACTAATTCCTCTCCTTGGAGTTAGGGGTGGGTTCTTGTTTATGACGGGATCCGGTCTTAACTAAGCGCCTTTCGGGACTGGGGACGACTCGCCTCTAGCGTACAGTCGATACTAAATACACATATTGGTCGTCAGCGGTTGCCCAAATCGACTGTGCCCTCGCGCTTTCATAGCGTCCCTGAAGGCCGACTTGGGGGCCCCAGGGATCCTTCTGCAACAGGGGTTTGGTCTTGCGCGCAACCGCCGCCTTCTCGGGCAGATACCACTTGGTTGTATTGACCGGAACATAAAGACTTACCGCCAGAGTGTAGTCGTTCTCAGGGACCGGCTGCTCCAGGATGGTGATCTTGCCGCGACCGGTAATGGTTCTCACCCGCGCCGTGCCGGCAGATATTTCCGGCTTAATCCCCTCATAGGGTTTGCTGATCGAACTCTCCCAGACTGGCATCCATGCTTTCTTGCTGATAAACGTGGGCTGATTCTGATCAGCCCACTTCCCCGGCAACGCGCCACTGGCATGCTCATACCAAATCTTATTGCCCTGCATTTTCAGAACGTCCTGAATATCGATAAAGGCCTTAATCGTGACGCTGCCACTCCCCGCATTGGGCTTGCGCACTATTTCAACATCCGCCGCAGGACTCGGCTCATTTTTTGGCATTTGCCCGGCAGTTGATACTGGCGCCGCGATCATGGTCTTTAACTTCTTCCGCTCGACGAGAACGGCGGAGGCATCATCGATTTTTCCCTCTTTGGTCAAATCAACCTGCAATTGTGCCAGTACCCTGTCGTATTTTTCCGTCAGTGAACATATCCGCTCTGATTCAGCCCGCTTTTGGTCATCGACCTCCCTGATAAACGTGGTCTGTATTTTCTTCAATGCCGGGAAACTGCCGGCGGCATCCTCGACTGCAACCGTATTTTTTTCAGTGAACCGCTTCGCCTCGGCCAGTACCGCCTTAAGCTCCTCCAGCTCTCCGTTGCGCTGGGACTTCTCACGGACCCCCTGCAGTGCGGTGACATACCGGGCAACCAATAGCTCATGATTTGTTCCTGCATCGGCGCGAATACTCTTCAGGGCATCGGCATATTTTCCCTGGTAGGTTGCCAGGTCCGCACCGTACGAGATCGAAGCCGATAGCCCTATTAACACACATACCTTCAACAGCATCTGCCAAGTTTTCATGCTTTCCCTCATAGACCGTTTTCTCTTACTCGTCCAACATGCTCATCTGGCAGACGCCGGGTAAAAACAAGCCGTCCACCATCCGGATAGCGCTTCCATGGCCAATCTCCTTGCACGCTTTTCGGTTATGGGCACATCGTGCCACCTGCACGAGTCCAACGCAACAGGAATTGAAAAATCAAGGCTTTCTCAGCACTACTAACTCTCTCGTGCCATTAACTCCTGGTTTACTTCAGGCATATTCCTTCAATGGCCGGGTGAGTCTGGCCTCACTGTCAGGCAGACCGCCCGGGCGGTTGCGCGCCAACCACACCCTCCGATGTTCATGGATGATGTGGTTCAAGTCGGTAACCAGACGATCCCGGGTAGCGGCGTTTTCTGCATCCCCGCCCAGGCGCAGCAGTCCGCGATCACAAGCATGAATCATCATCCGGGCTGCATTCAGGAATTCATCCATTACCAGGGCGGCGTCCTGGCCTTGCATCCGCGCCCCGGCAAGCCGGTTCACAATCCCCTGGATATACTCCCGAGTGGCCTGCAGGGACGACGCCGTGACGGTCTCGGGAATCCGCCAATCCAGCGTGTCATGCAGCAACTGAAACAAGACCGTGCTATTCGAGAGCAGCCGCCCGCATCGCAGGTACGCATTCCCCAGATCACAGGCCGCCTTACCCATCACGCCCGCCCCATCCTGAAACGCATGGCGGTCGAGAACCGACGCCCAGTCCCGCTCCTTGTTTCCTTCAAGGTGCCACGCCATGGCGGCGCCTGCTACAAACCCGGGATAACTCACCGGCAAGGGCTGCCAGTGCCCGTTGTCCCCCCAGTCGGTGATCAGGTAACCCGTGGCCCCGTGCTTCAGCCCGTTCTCCGCCGCGGCCCGCAGGTTGGCGATCGCATTCTCATGCCTGCCAGCAATGCTGTTCCACGACGAGGTACCCGGGCACACATAGAAGGGCAGTCCGGCGGCGGCAAATTTCGCACCATGCGCATCAAACGGATGATCCGCCTCGTACCCCCACTCCAGCACGACGACATCCCGTGGAAGTTCACGCACAAGCTCCGGATATTTGATGATGATGTCGCCCCAGAAGTGCATCGTTCTGCCGTGCCGGGTGACCAGCTCATGAAGCTTGAGCAGGAAATCAAGATAGACGCGGCCCTTCCCCCGCTGCTCGCAGAGCGCCTTGCATTTCCCCTGCCCCAAGTCCCAGGTTTCATCACACCCCACGTTGAACTTGCGACTGCTGAAATAGGGCAGCAGCTCATCATACAATTCGGCCATCAACGCCAGGCTGCGCGGATCGGCCGGATTCAAACTGTTCGGCATCGGATTATGCGTGCCCCACGGCGTATCCCCGCCGTCAGGGGCTTCCGCGAGATCCTGATAGGCGGGTTGGGTGAGCCACCGGGTCATATGCCCGAATGAGTTCTGGTTGGGCACCAGTTCCACGAATCGTTCGCGGCAATACGCATCCAGGCGCCGGATTTCGTCCCCTGTCATCGGGCTTGCGTCCACCCACACATCCCGGTGATTGCGGTAGGCGAAGGTATGCTCGACATAAAGTTCAAAATGGTTGAGTTTCCACCCGGCCAACTTGTCCACCAGGGCAAACAGCGTGTCCATCGTCGGCACCTTGTCGCGGCTGATGTCGAGCATCACCCCGCGCACCGGGAAGTCAGGATAATCCCCGATCTCCCCCAGTGGCAGTTCCCCTGCCGCCTGGCGCAACAACTGGACCAAGGTCACCGCACCATAATACAGCCCCGCCGGGTCATGGGCAGTCAGCTGCAGTCGGTCCGACGTCATGACCAGCCGGTATCCCTGCGACTGGACAACGGCGACAGGATCCACCTCCAGCAAGATGGAATCCGCGGCAAGCCCCGTGGCACCGGCCGGCTCAACCGCCCAGTCAACCCCCGCATGGCTCCTGGCGCCCGCCTGCAGAAGAGTCGCCGCCCGCCTCGTCTCCGGAATGTCTCCGACAAGCACAATCCGGTGGATCCCGCCGACAGCCCGCCACCCGCCATTCAACGCCATCACACGAGGTTGAGGACAAAGATAATATTGCGAAGTGATCATGGTTACCGACTCTTTTCCGGCAGGGAGGCGGCACGATGACGGCCCACTCCAACCTCTCGGACATGAGGGGGAACTTTGCTCGTTTTCACCACATGGCACAAGAGAATTAGAATCCCGTATAGCGTTTCCCGCTCGACTCGGGGGTGGAAATGACGCAAGAATGCGCCCCTGTGAAACTCATCCTCGCTTCTCAATCTGCGGGACGCGCGGCCCTTCTTAAGGCTGCGGGGTACCGCTTCCGCCAGATTCCCTCCCGGGTCGAGGAACCGGAGCCCATGGATGGGGCCCATCTGGAGCGGTACGTCATGGAATTAGCCGTTCTCAAGGCCAAAGCGGTGGCCGCGCGGTTCCCGGAAGCCATTGTCATCGGGGCCGACACCGCCCTGATCCTCGGCCGGCAGGTCATTGGAAAACCCGACACCCTGGCTGATGCACGCCGGATGCTGGCCTCACTGGGAGGCCGCAGTCACCGCATCAGCAGCGCCGCCTGTGTAATAGTCCCGGCCTCCAGCAGGTGCGGAAAGCGGCGTGTGGTCAGGCTTGTTGACACCGCCCATGTCATCTTGCGGAAATGGTCCCCTGAGCGCATCCGCTCGCATGTCGCACTCACCCGCCCCCTCTCCTGGGCCGGCGCCTATGCCGTCCAGGACCCCTACTCCGCCGCCATTGTCGAGCGGATTGAGGGTGATCTGGCCACGGTGATCGGGTTGCCGATGGCGAAGTTGGAGAAAGTGTTCAGTGTTCAGTGTTCAGAAAGAGACAATTCACTGCCGAAAAGAACGAGGGCATGAAGCGTTGCCACCTCATGCCCTCGAATTGACTTATTCTGAATACTGACTTCTGAACACTGAATACTTGCTTCTTACACCCTCTTCAGCAGCAACGACGCGTTATGGCCGCCGAAGCCGAGGGAGTTGTTCAGGCAGGCGCGGATCTGGAACTGGCGGGCCTGGTTCGGCACATAGTCCAGATCGCACTCCGGGTCCGGCGTGGTGTAGTTCATTGTCGGCGGCACCACGCTGTTCTGGATGGCCAGGGCGCAGATCACCGTCTCAATTCCGCCGGCCGCTCCCAGGAGATGCCCGGTTACCGACTTGGTGGAACTGACCATGACCTTTTTGGCCGCCTCACCGAACGCGGTCTTCACAGCCCCGCTCTCGGACACATCGCCCACAGGCGTGCTGGTGCCGTGTGCATTGATATAATCGATCATATCCGGCGTCATCTTCGCGTCCTTCATGGCCTTGACCATGGCGCGGGCGCCACCCTCTCCGCCCGGCGCGGGCGCTGTGATATGGCTGGCGTCACACGTGGCGCCGTACCCGCCGACTTCGGCGTAGATTTTGGCGCCACGCTTCTTTGCGTGCTCGTATTCTTCCAGGACAATGATGCCCGCGCCTTCGCCCATGACAAAGCCGTCGCGGTCCTTGTCGAACGGGCGGCTGGCATGGGTCGGGTCATCATTGCGGGTGCTCAGGGCCCTCATCGCGGAGAATCCGGCAATACCCAGGGGGCAGACGACCGCCTCGGTACCGCCCGCCACCATAATGTCGGCTTCGCCGTACTGGATCTGGCGGGTCGCCTCACCAATCGAATGGGTGCCGCTCGCACAGGCGGTCACCACGCACAGGTTCGGGCCCTTCAGGCCGTGCTCGATGGCCACCAAGCCGGAAGCCATATTGACAATCATCATCGGGATCATGAACGGCGAACTGCGATCAGGCCCACGGTTCAGCAGAACCGAGTGCTGCTCCTCCATGGTGATCAAGCCGCCCACGCCCGAGCCGATCATGCACCCTGCGCGTTCAGCATCTTCACTGGCAAACTGGATGCCGGAATCCACCACCGCCATCTTGGCGGCGGCCACCGCATAGTGGCAGAACGGATCCATGCGGCGCTGTTCTTTTTTCGGGATGTACTTATCGATCTCAAATTCAACGACTTCTGCGGCAATCTGGCAGGCCATGGCGGAGGCGTCGAACCGGGTGATACGACGGACACCCGACGTCCCGTTGAGGATCCGTTGCCAGAAGACATTCATGTCGCTTCCCAGTGGCGACACCACACCCAAACCCGTGATCACTACCCTGCGTTTTTCCATAGCCGTTCCCTCAGATTCCGTTATGCACCGATGTCAAAGCAGAGCCGGGGAGATGTTGCCATCTCCCCGGTTCCACAAACAGTCCAGAACTTAGGCGCCGATGCCCTTGCTCTTCAGGTACTCGATGACGCCGCCGACGGTCGTCAGCTTCTCGGCATCCTCGTCCGGAATCTCAGCGCCGAATTCCTCTTCGAACGCCATGACGAGTTCAACCGTATCCAGCGAGTCCGCACCCAAATCCTCGATGAAGGAAGCCTCGGGAGTGACCTGTTCGGCATTCACACCCAGCTGTTCGACGATGATATCCCTGACTTTATCTTCAAGTGCCATGTTCCTTCTCCTTCTTCTTGTGTTTCTCTCAGCCTTATTGCATCACCATTCCACCGCAGACCGGAAGAACCTGACCTGTCATATATGACGAGTTCTCGCTCGCCAGGAACAGCACCACGTTCGCCACGTCCTCCGGCTGGCCAAACCGGCCCATCGGAATGATATCCAACATCTTCTTGCGCACCTCTTCGGGCAGCACATCCGTCATCCGGGTCTGGATAAACCCGGGCGCGACTGCGTTCACCCGCACGTTACGCGTGGCCAGTTCCTTGGCCGCTGACTTCGTCAGGGCAATGACCCCAGCCTTTGAGGCGGCGTAATTACACTGTCCCGCATTGCCAATCAAGCCAATAATTGAGGCCACATTGACAATGGCGCCGGTCCGCTGCTTCATCATCGGGCGGGCCACGGCCTTGGTAAACAGGAAGGTCCCCTTCAAATTCACGGAAATGACGGCATCCCAGTCCTGTTCCGACATCCGGATCATGAGGGTGTCCTTGGTAATTCCGGCATTATTGACCAAAATGTCAATTTTTCCGAATTCCTTGACCGCACCGTCCACCGCGGCATCCACGGCCGCCGCATTGCTGACGTCGACCTCAAAACACTTCACTTTACGTCCCAGAGCCTCGATGATCCCGACCGTTTCGGTCAACCACTCGGCCTTCACGTCACAGAGCGCCACATCGCAGCCCTCAGTCGCCAGTTTCTTCGCGATCGCCTGCCCGATACCGCGTGCGGCTCCGGTCACCAGTGCTACTTTACCTGTCAATATTGCCATGTTCTGCTCCTTTTTACGCCTTCAACACCGCCAGCGCCTTGTCCAGCGTCGGCGTATCCTGGATGCTCACCGATGAGGCATCCTTGTCAATCCGCTTGATCAGGCCCGCCAGCACCTTGCCCGGCCCGCATTCAATGTATTCGGTCACCCCCGCCTGCTTGAACCCCTCGATCGTGGCCACCCACTGTACCGACGAGGTCAGCTGACGGATCATCTGGGCCTTGATCTCCGCCGGTTCCCCGTGCGGCTTGGCAGTCACATTCGACAGAACCGGCACCAAAGGCTTCTGGAGGGTCATCCCCGCCAGAATCTGTTCGAGTTTGCCGGCCGCCGGGGCCATCAGGGGCGAATGAAAGGCGCCTGCCACGGGCAGGACGACGGTCTTCTTGGCTCCGGCCGCCTGGGCCAGCTTCTCGGCCTCGGCGATCTTATCCTTGTCGCCGGAGAGCACAATCTGCTCGGAGGAGTTGATATTGGCCATCTGGACCCCGGCCGTGGCGCATACCTTCTCCAGCTCCGCCATCGGCAGACCCATCACGCTGACCATCCCGCCCGGGCGCTCATTGCAGGCATCCTGCATGGCCTTGCCGCGGATCTGGAGCACCTTGACGGTGTCCTCGAACGAAAGCACGCCCGCCGCCCACAGTGCAGTCCATTCACCCAGGCTCAACCCGGCAAACCCGGACACCTGGAGCTCGGGATAGAGTTTCCGCAGGGCGGTGTAGCAGGCGGCGCTGGTCACAAAAACGGCCGGCTGGCACTTGTCCGACTTGGTGATCTCCTCGATCGGCCCCTCGGCGCACAGTTTGGCCAGGTCATACCCCAGCACTGCGCTGGCGCGGTCAAACAGATCCTTGCATTCAGGGTGCACCGCCGCCAGATCCTTGCCCATGCCCACGAACTGGGCGCCCTGTCCCGCGAAAACAACTGCTCTTTGCTTCATGATAGACTCCTTTTTCAATACATAGAGCCAGTGTCCAGTGTTCAGTGTCAAGGGTGAGGAAATCCCCTCTTAACACTAGACACCTGACACTTGATTTATATCTTTACCACCATCGACCCCCAGGTGAACCCGCCGCCGAAGGCGACCAGCACGATGCGGTCGCCCTTCTTGATCCGGCCTTCCCGGATGGCCTCATCCAGCGCCACGGGAATCGAGGCGGCGGACATGTTCCCATACTTGTCGAGATTGATGAAGAACTTCTCCGGCCCCACGCCCAGTCGGTCGCGAATGGCCTCCACAATGCGGATATTCGCCTGGTGCGGCACAACGCAATCCACGTCACCGATGGTCATCCCGGCCTTCTCCAAAGCCCGCCGGGACGCTTCGGCCATCGCGCGGACGGCATGCTTGAAGACTTCCTTGCCCTCCATCTTCATGAAGTGCATCCGTTTCTCGATGGTCTGGAGCGAAACCGGATTGCGGCTACCGCCCCCGGGAATGTTCAGCAGGGCATTGAGCGACCCGTCGGACCCCGTCACGGTGGAGAGGATGCCCTCGCCGGACTCGCGCACCTGGAGCACCACCGCACCGGCACCATCACCAAAGAGAACACAGGTCGCACGGTCCTGCCAGTCGGTCACGCAACTCAGCTTCTCGGCCCCGATCACCAGGGCCGTCTTGAACCGGCCCGTCAACAGGTACTGGCTGGCGGCATCCACGGCGAAGAGGAAACCCGAGCAGGCGGCCTCAAGGCCGATACAGGTGGCGTTCTTCGCGCCGATCAGGTTCTGGACAAAGCACGCCGTATTAGGAAATGGCATATCGGGCGAAAGGGTCGCCACGATGATCAGGTCAACTTCCTCCGGCTTGACCCCGGCATTGGCCAGGGCACGGCGCGCAGCCTCAGCCCCCAGATCCGAGGTGGCCTGGTCGTCACGGGCGATGTGCCGTTCGCGGATTCCGCTGCGGGTCACAATCCATTCATTGGTAGTGTCCACCATTTTCTCAAGTTCGGCATTGGTCAGGATCCGTTCAGGGAGGTAGGATCCGGTGCCGATGATGGCCACACGACGGGTCGATTGGGTAGTGCTCATGGTTTGGTCTTCAGTTTCCTGGCTTCTTCTATGATGTGATCGTTAACATGATGGCCCACGGCTTCACAGGCCACACGGACCGCATGAAAAATCGCGGTGCGCGAGGAGGATCCATGCGTGATGATGCAAACCCCCTTCACCCCGAGCAGGGGGGCTCCGCCGAACATTTCCGGATCCATCTTGCGCTTGATGGCCTTCAGGGCTCCCCGGAGCA
>Ga0208248_1000407_pt1 | contig 13038 bp, 10 predicted proteins | sample CryBogmetaGMA5M_FD_184545 | JGI IMG/M metagenome (GOLD analysis project Ga0208248, IMG submission 184545) | Freshwater microbial communities from Crystal Bog, Wisconsin, USA - MA5M (SPAdes) | ecosystem: Environmental > Aquatic > Freshwater > Lake | place: Crystal Bog, Wisconsin, USA | collected...
AACCAGGCTCGCTACCAGGGCGCCTCCATTCTGTTGGCACGCAAAAATTTTGGCTGCGGATCTTCGCGTGAGCATGCACCTTGGGCGCTTGACCAATACGGGTTTCGCGCCATCATTGCCCCCAGCTACGCCGACATTTTCTTCAACAACAGCTTCAAAAATGGCTTGCTCCCGATTGTTCTGAGCGAGTCACAAGTCAGCAAATTGTTTGACGAAGCCCTGGCCTTTCCGGGTTACGCACTGACCATTGACCTGGAACGTCAAGTCATTGTCAAACCGGGCGGAGAAGAGCTGCCATTCGAGGTGCAGGCCTTCAGAAAATACTGCCTGTTGAACGGGTTTGACGACATCGGCCTGACCTTGCGCCATGCCGACAAGATCAAAACTTTTGAAGCCCAGCGTTTAGCACAAAAACCCTGGCTAGCCCGCACGCTGCTTGCGTAAGCAGCTATCATTTTTGATTACTTGTGGGACTGTCCGTAGCTTGCGCGTTGTGAGCAAGCTCTGTCCCCGACTTGTGATAACTTTGTGGGACAGTCCGCAGCTACACGCAGTGAGCAAGCTCTGTCCCCAACACTTTAGAAAGTAGATTATGAAGATTGCAGTCTTGCCCGGTGATGGCATTGGTACCGAAATTGTGGCCGAAGCGGTCAACGTGTTGAACGCACTTGACCTCAAGTTCGAGATGGAAACCGCTCTCGTCGGCGGCGCTGCCTACGAAGCCTACGGCCACCCGTTGCCTGATGCCACGCTCAAACTCGCCAAAGAGTCCGATGCCATTTTGTTTGGCGCAGTCGGCGACTGGAAATATGACAAGCTTGATCGCCCACTGCGCCCCGAGCAGGCCATTTTGGGACTGCGCAAGAACCTGGGCTTGTTTGCCAACTTTCGCCCCGCCATTTGCTACGAGCAGTTGGTGGACGCGTCCAGCCTCAAGCCTGAGCTGATTGCAGGTCTCGACATCCTGATCATTCGCGAGTTGACCGGCGACATCTATTTCGGCCAACCGCGTGGGCGCCGCACCGCCACCGACGGTCACTTTCCGGGTGCCGAAGAAGCGTTTGACACCATGCGCTACAGCCGCCCCGAGATTGAGCGCATTGCGCATGTCGCCTTCCAGGCCGCCCGCAAACGCAGCAAGCGCGTCACCAGCGTGGACAAGGCCAATGTGCTGGAGACATTCCAGTTCTGGCGCGATGTGATGACCGAAGTGGGCCAGCAATACCCGGACGTGGAACTTGACCACATGTACGTCGACAACGCCGCCATGCAATTGGTGCGCGCACCCAAAAAATTCGACGTTGTGGTCACCGGCAATATGTTTGGTGATATTTTGAGCGACGAGGCCTCCATGCTCACCGGCTCAATCGGCATGCTGCCCTCGGCCTCGCTCAATTCAAGCAATCAGGGCCTGTACGAACCGAGCCACGGCAGCGCGCCCGACATTGCTGGCAAAGGCATTGCCAACCCGCTGGCCACCATTTTGAGCGCCGCCATGATGCTGCGTTTCAGCTTGAACCAGGAAGCGGCTGCCCAGCGCATTGAGGCCGCGGTTAAAGCCGTGTTGGTGCAAGGACTTCGCACGGCAGACATCTTCAGCGCCGGCACCACCCGGGTCAGCACACGCGAGATGGGTGCAGCCGTGGTCAAAGCGTTGTAAAAAATTTATATTACGGTTATTTTTAATATTTAAAAGAGGAACATGATGAAAATTGGCAATCTGGTTGGACTGGTCGGCTGGCGCGGCATGGTGGGTTCGGTGTTGATGGACCGTATGCAATCTGAAGGTGATTTTGCGTTGATCGAACCCGTGTTCTTTTCAACCTCCAATGCCGGTGGCAAGGCCCCGGCACAGGCCAAGAACGAAACCACGCTCAAAGACGCGTTTGACATCGACGCGCTCAAAAAGTGCGACATCATCATCAGCACCCAAGGGGGCGACTACACCTCCGACGCGTTCCCCAAATTGCGCGCTGCGGGCTGGACCGGCCACTGGATTGATGCCGCCTCTACCTTGCGCATGAATGACGACGCCGTCATCATCCTGGACCCGGTTAACCTTCCCGTGATCCAAAATGCACTGACCAAGGGCGGCAACAACTGGATTGGCGGCAACTGCACCGTGAGCTGCATGCTGATGGGTGTCGGCGCACTGTACAAAGCCGGTCTGGTCGAGTGGATGACCAGCATGACCTACCAGGCCGCCTCGGGTGGCGGCGCGCAGCACATGCGCGAGTTGCTGACCCAATTCGGCACACTCAACGCCGAAGTCAAAGGCCTGCTGGACGACCCCAAATCGGCCATTCTGGAAATCGACCGCAAGGTCTTGCACAAACAACAATCCTTGTCCAGCCTGGAAACCGCCAACTTTGGCGTGCCGTTGGGTGGCAGTCTGATCCCCTGGATCGACAAAGACCTGGGCAACGGCATGAGCCGCGAAGAATGGAAAGCCGGCGCCGAAACCAACAAAATTCTGGGCCAGGGCGCCGCTTTTGGCACTACTGAAACGCCGGTCGATGGATTTTGCGTTCGCGTGGGCGCCATGCGTTGCCACAGCCAGGCACTGACCTTCAAGCTTAAGAAAGACGTGCCCACCGCCGACATCGAAGCCTTGATCGCCGCCGATAACGACTGGGTCAGAGTCGTTCCCAACACCCGCGAAGCCAGCGTCAAAGACCTGACACCGGTGTCGGTGACCGGCACGCTGGGCATTCCAGTGGGACGCATTCGCAAGCTCGCCATGGGACCGGAATACATCGGCGCATTCACCATCGGCGACCAACTCTTGTGGGGCGCTGCAGAGCCACTGCGACGCATGTTGCGTATCTTGCTGGCCGCTTGATTGGCAAGTTATCACCATTTAAATGGTCTGTCATGCACTCTCGTTGAGGCAAGACAGGCCATTTATATTTGGCAGCCAATAATTAAATTAAACTAATGACGACTGACTTCAGTTCAACCTTCAGTACTATCGCAGCTTGTCAGGCCATGACATTGATGTTATTGTCCTTTTCATATTTCGAGTACTGAGACCACGTCCGAAAAATGAATGTTTTTTTACCAGTTGCCCGAACTCCGGAGTCCACAAATTGATTGTTAAGACACATCGCTGGCAAAAAACTGCTTTGGCGGCCGCGACCGCAGCCCTTTTCGGTCTTTGCGGTACCCAAGCTACGGCCCTTTCGTTAGGCCGCGTTACGGTTCAATCTGCACTGGGTGAGCCCTTGCGAGCGGAGATTGAAGTTCCAGACATCAATGCTGATGAGGCCAGTTCACTCAAAGCATCGGTTGCTTTACCAGAAGCATTTCGGGCAGCAGGTCTGGAATACAACCCAGCTATGGCTGGTTTGGAAGTTTCTCTGCAACGACGATCTGACGGCCGGGCTTTCATTCGGCTAAGCAGCGATCGTGCTATCAATGAACCTTTTGTTGACATGATTATTGTCGCCAACTGGGCAACAGGACGTATCGTTCGCGACTACACCATGTTGTTTGACCCACCCAGCCTTCGTCAGGCCACTCCAGCTTCTCCCACGCCTGCACAAATTCCGGTCCAGTCACCGACCAGCAAGTCAACGCCACCATCGGCGGCGGCGAGCGCTTCAGCAACAAGGCCTGTTGAAACTACAAAGATTGTTGCCAAAACACCTGTGCGCCCGGTACCGCCCAAGGCACAAACCCCTATTTCCAATCAAGTAACAGTCAAGGCTGGTGACACGGCTAGCAAAATAGCAACTGCCACAAAACCTGCCAATGTATCGCTTGACCAAATGCTGGTTGCCTTACTTCGGGCCAACCCTACTGCGTTCATCGGAGATAACGTCAATCGAATCAAGGCCGGTTCTGTCATGAACGTTCCGAACTCGGAACAAGTCGAATCCACATCTGCCAAAGATGCAACACAGGTCATTGTTGCTCAGAGCAAAGATTTCAATGATTTCCGTAGAAAACTTGCAGGAAGTTCAATTACTACACAAGTGGCAGTTGCAGACCGTAAAGTAAGCGGTAGCGTACAAACGCAAATTCAAGACAAGAAATCCAGTATTGCGACACCTGACAAACTGACCTTAACCAAAGGTGCCGTTAAAGGACAAGCTGCTGAAGAACAGTTAGCCAAGGACCGCAGTGCTAAAGAAGCTGCCAGTCGAGCCGCTGAAATTTCAAAAAATATCACCGAACTGAGCAAACTCGGGGCCGCTTCGACCGCTGTGGCAGCGAGCCCAACGGCCTCTTCAGGCAATGCCAATAAAAATGTTTTACCGGCCATTGCTTCCGCCGTTACTCCACCAACACTTGCAGCATCCATGCCGGTTATGGCCAGTTCTGCACCACTGCAAGCGGCCAGTGCCGTAGCATCATCACCCAAGTCAATTGCATCTGCGATCGTAAAACCGCCCAAGGCCGTCCCAATTCAACCTGCTGAGCCAGGACTGGTGGATGGACTATTGGAAAATCCACTGGTACCCGCCGGTGCAGTTGGATTAATTGCACTGCTGGCTGGTTTTGGCTTCTATCGATTCAGGCAGCGGAAAAATGGCACCCATGTCGACAGTTCTTTCCTTGAGAGTCGATTGCAACCCGATTCTTTCTTTGGCGCAAGTGGCGGACAAAGTGTGGATACCAATGACAACGGCGGTACTGGTTCTTCGATGGTGTACTCACCTAGCCAACTTGACGCCGTGGATGACGTTGATCCCGTGGCTGAAGCCGACGTCTATTTGGCGTATGGCCGTGACCTGCAAGCCGAAGAAATTCTGAAGGATGCACTTCGCACCAATCCGGGACGAATTGCCATCCATCAAAAACTGCTAGAGATTTTCGCCAAGCGCAGTGACACCAAAAGTTTTGAAGATACTGCCACCCAGGCCTTTGCTTTAACTTCAGGCACGGGTGCGGATTGGGATCGCATGTGCGAACTGGGTCTGAGCATTGACCCTTCGAATGCTTTGTACCTACCCGGCGGGCAACCCAACAATCCCGATGGATCACCGTCACGCCCAGCGCCACTTGAATCCATGAGCACTGCTGTTGGCAGTACAGACACCATCGCGAACCTACCGAGTGAGTTCCCAACAGCTGAAACGTCAGACCTTGATCTAGACCTCGATTTTTCCCTTGATGATGAACCGGCCAGTGCCATTACTGAAGCCTTGCCTAGTACAGAAGAAACTGAGCCAAGTCCGTTAGACCTGGACTTCGGATTGGCCACTGAAGCCATGCCAGCCTTTGAACCGCTTAAGACTGAAGACGCCAGTAACGCCATTGAATTCACGCTACCGGATCTCGATCTCGACATGACGATGCCAGAGCGGGCTATGCCGATCCTTGACGATGACGACTTCAAACTGCAGGCAGCTAACAGTTTCGGAGCTACAGGTCCGGCGCCTCTGGATATTTTGGAGCCAGAAGCCGCGCCAGAACAAGACTTAAGCATGCTGGACTTCAACTTGGGCTCACTGTCACTTGAACTAGATGAAGCTCCCGCAGCAGTTGAACCCGTGGTTACACCGTCATTGGTTGCCCATGAAGATCCTCTGGGAACCAAATTGGCGTTGGCTGAAGAGTTCAGAGCCATTGGAGACGATGATGGTGCACGTGCTCTGATTGAAGAGGTTATTTCTGAAGCCGTCGGCGACATGAAAATCAAGGCCCAACGCGCCTTGAACAATCTCTAGTCTGCATGTATTGCCCGTGAGGTTGGCACTCGGCATCAGCTATAACGGGCAGGCTTACCAAGGCTGGCAAAGTCAGTTATCGGGACTAACAGTACAAGACAAACTTGAAGCTGCGTTGGGTAAATTCACGCAACATAGAGTTTCAACCTTATGCGCTGGGCGTACCGATTCTGGTGTTCATGGTCTGATGCAGGTAGTCCATTTCGATACGCCGCTTGACCGCCCCATCGCCTCGTGGGTAAGAGGCACCAATGCTTTTTTACCTCGAGATATTGGCGTGGAATGGGCGCAATTAATGCCGCCAGAATTTCATTGCCGCGCCAGTGCCTTGTCACGGCGTTATGCTTATATCCTGATGGAATCTCCAGTTCGACCCAGCGTGGACAACGGACGCGTTGGTTGGGCGTTTCGGCCACTCGACATGGCGGCGATGCAGCAAGGCGTTGCACACTTGATCGGCGAGCACGACTTCACGTCGTTTCGCGCCTCGGCTTGCCAAGCCTTGTCACCTGTCAAAACAATTCAAAGCATTGAAATTTCACGGCGCGGTGCGTATTGGCGCTTTGAATTTGAGGCCAATGCGTTTTTGCATCACATGATTCGCAACATCATGGGCTGTCTGGTTGCCGTTGGTCAGTTCAAGAAACCGCCAGAATGGCTGCGGGAAGTCCTTCTAGCGCGTGACCGAGATGCTGCTGCGCCTACCTTTTCGCCCGATGGCCTGTATTTTCTGGGACCCCGTTATGCCTCGCACTGGGGTTTACCGGATCGCACACCTGCTTTTGACGGATTGCCATGAGCACCACCCACCCCGTTCTCGAACGGACGCGCATTAAGATTTGTGGCCTGACCCGCGAACAAGATGTGGACGCGGCCGTGGCCGCTGGCGCTGACGCCATTGGCTTTGTGCTGTATGCCAAAAGTCCGCGTTATGTCTCGCCGCAAAGGGCCGCTCAACTGGCCCGCCGACTGCCGCCGTTTGTCACGCCGGTGCTGCTGTTCGTCAACGAATCTACTATTAATACAATAGCTGCTTACGCATATCTGGCGGGGGCTACAGCCCAGTTTCATGGTGAAGAGTCGCCTGAGCAGTGTTGGGCGGCAACCCAGCAAGGTGCACGCCCTTATTTGCGCGCCGCCCGCATACCCTTGGGAGATGCCGGGGCTGGGTTTGATCTCGTAAAATACGCTCTCGATTACTCTCAAGCCCAAGCCATCTTGCTCGACGCACACGTTGACGGGTACGGTGGAGGTGGGCAAACATTCAATTGGTCACTGCTTCCTCAAAACGTCAACGCTCACCTCGTCTTGAGTGGTGGGCTGAACGCTGCCAACGTAATCGACGGCATTCTGGCGGTGCGCCCGCGCTGCAAAAGTCTGAGCGTTGATGTCAGCTCCGGGGTCGAATTAGACGGTCCCGGCAACAAAGGCATCAAAGACCCCGAAAAGATCCACCAGTTTGTCGCCGTTGTTCGCGCCGCTGACCAACAACTTGCTGAAATTAAATACCATGTTTGAGTACCAACAACCCGACGCCCGAGGCCACTTTGGCATTTATGGCGGCAGTTTCGTGTCAGAGACCCTGACGCACGCCATCAACGAATTGAAGGCCGCTTACGCTCACTACCAGCACGACCCTGCTTTTGTGGCCGAGTTCAACTACGAGCTGGCGCACTTTGTCGGACGCCCGTCCCCGGTTTACCACGCCGCCTGCATGAGCCGCGAACAAGGCGGAGCGCAGATTTTTCTCAAGCGTGAGGATTTAAACCACACTGGCGCCCACAAGATCAACAACACCATTGGCCAGGCCATGCTCGCCAAACGCATGGGCAAGCCGCGGGTGATTGCCGAGACCGGTGCCGGTCAGCACGGGGTTGCCACTGCCACCATCTGTGCCCGCTACGGGCTTGAATGCGTGGTCTACATGGGCAGTGAAGACGTCAAACGTCAAAGCCCCAATGTCTACCGCATGAAACTGCTGGGCGCCACAGTGGTGCCCGTCGAGAGCGGTAGCAAGACACTGAAAGATGCGCTGAACGAAGCCATGCGCGACTGGGTCGCCAACGTGGACAACACGTTCTACATCATTGGCACCGTGGCCGGACCCCACCCGTACCCCATGATGGTGCGCGATTTTCAAAGCGTGATTGGCAAAGAATGCCTGGTGCAAATGCCTGAGATGCTGCAAGCGCAGGGCTGTAAGTCCGAACAACCCGATGCCGTGCTGGCCTGCGTCGGCGGTGGCAGCAACGCCATGGGCATTTTTTACCCCTATATCCAGCATGAAAACACCCGTCTGATTGGCGTCGAAGCCGCCGGTGAAGGCCTTGACACCAAGCGCCACTCGGCCTCGCTGCAACTTGGCAGCCCCGGCGTGTTGCACGGCAACCGTACCTACGTGCTGCAAGATGACAACGGCCAGGTCACTGAAACGCACAGCGTCAGCGCCGGGCTGGACTACCCCGGCGTGGGTCCCGAACACGCGTTCTTGAAAGACATCGGCCGCGCCGAATACGTCGGCATCACCGACGCTGAGGCGCTCGCGGCTTTTCACTACCTGTGCCGCACCGAGGGCATTATTCCGGCGCTCGAATCGAGTCATGCCGTGGCCTTCGCCATGAAACTGGCCAAAACCATGCGCGCTGACCAGTCGATTTTGGTCAACCTGTCGGGCCGGGGTGACAAGGATATTGGCACCGTGGCCGACCTGAGTAATGCGGACTTCTTTTGCCGCCCGAGTTGCACCGGTCAATCCGTCAAGGGTGGCGACCTGTCCAACCTGGGTAATGTCGAACACATCGTGAGAATGCCAACATGAGCCGCATTGAAACCACCTTCGCTAACTTGAAGGTACAGGGCCGCAAGGCCCTCATTCCCTACGTCACGGCTGGTTTTCCGTTTGCCGACGTCACCCCTGAGTTGATGCACGCGTTCGTGGCCGGCGGCGCCGATGTGATTGAGTTAGGCGTGCCATTCTCAGACCCCAGCGCCGATGGCCCGGTGATTCAAAAAGCCGGTGACAAAGCCATGGCAGCAGGCGTCGGTATGGTGCAAGTGCTGGAGATGGTGCGTGTCTTTCGCACCACCGACAACACCACCCCGGTGGTCTTGATGGGCTACGCCAACCCGGTAGAGCGCTACAACCAGATTCATCGCAACCCAAATGGACAGAATGCCTTTGTGGTCGATGCGGCTCATGCGGGTGTTGATGGCGTATTGATCGTTGATTACCCGCCTGAAGAATGCGAAGAATTTGCTGCTGAGCTCAAAAGTCACGGGCTGGACCTGATCTTTTTACTGGCCCCCACCAGCACCGACGAACGCATGCAGCAAGTGGCAAAAGTTGCCAGCGGCTACGTGTATTACGTCTCCTTGAAAGGCGTGACCGGTTCCGGCGCACTCGACACCGGTGCGGTTGAAGCCATGCTGCCCCGCATTCGCCAGCATGTGAGCGTGCCGGTCGGCGTTGGTTTTGGCATTCGTGACGCGGCCACCGCCCGCACCATCGGCCGGGTCGCCGATGCAGTCGTCATTGGCAGCAAAATCATTCAGTTGATCGACGAGCAAGCGCGTGACCAGGTCGCGCCGGTTGCCCAGAATTTTCTGCGCGAAATCCGTACCGCTTTGGACTCATAATCCAGACCAAATCTGAAACTTTGTGGGACACACCGCAGCGATTCGAAGCGAGAGCGCGCTGTCCCCAGCAAATTAAGGACTCCTTATGAGTTGGCTCGAAAAATTACTACCCCCCAAGATCAAACACACCAACCCGGCTGACCGGCGCAGCGTGCCTGAAGGTCTCTGGATCAAATGCCCGAGTTGCGACTCCGTCCTCTACAAGACGGATCTGGAGCAAAACCAGAATGTATGCCCCACGTGCAGCCACCATCACCGCATTGGTGCACGGGCCCGGCTCAATGTATTTTTGGACAATGAAGGACGTTTCGAAATCGGACAAGAAGTGCTGCCGGTAGATGCCCTTAAATTCAAGGACAGCCGAAAGTACCCCGAACGTTTGAAGGAAGCCCTTGAAAACACGGGCGAGACCGACGCCCTGGTGGTTCTGGGGGGCACGGTGCAAGGCATCGCCGTGGTGGCCGCCTGCTTTGAATTCGAATTCATGGGCGGCAGCATGGGCTCAGTGGTCGGGGAGCGTTTTGTGCGCGGAGTTCATACTGCCATTGAGCAAAAAGTACCTTTTATCTGTTTCACCTCCACCGGCGGCGCGCGCATGCAGGAGGGACTTTTGAGCCTGATGCAGATGGCCAAAACCAATGCATCCCTCACGCGTCTGGCCAAAAAAGGCTTGCCTTTTATCAGCGTCTTGACCGACCCCACCATGGGCGGCGTCAGCGCAGGCTTTGCCTTTTTAGGCGACGTTGTGATTGCTGAACCGAAAGCACTGATTGGCTTTGCCGGTCCGCGGGTGATCGAATCCACAGTGCGGGTCACGCTGCCAGAAGGCTTTCAAAGGTCAGAGTTTTTGCAAACCAAAGGTGCCATTGACCTGATTTGCGACCGACGTGAACTTCGTAAAACCATTGCCAACACACTCGCCATGTTGCTGCGCCAACCCGCAGACGCCGTTATCTAGGAAAAACGATCAGGTCGCCAGCAAGGCCATGCCTTGCAGGTGACCCAACACGATCGAAGCGATCTGCAGCAGCAACAACAGCACCAGAGGCGACAGATCAATCCCGCCCACCAATGGCAACACCCGACGGATGGGGGTCAGGGGCGGCGAGCACAGTCGCTCAATCACATCCGAAATAACAGAATGGGTTTGCACCCATGACAAGACCGCGTAAACAATAACGATGCCGGTCATGCCTGAGATCGCCAACCGAAGTAAGCCAAACGCGGCCAGGATGGGCACAGCAAACAAACCGCCATCAGCACCGGCCAACAGCCAAAGAAATAAAAATTGAGTCAATTCCAGCAAAAATGCGGCCACCAAACTGGCAGTATCAATTCGCCCTAACGCCGGTACCACACGCCGCAGTGGCAACACCAGCCAGTCAGTCAGGGCAAACACAAACCGACCCAATGGGTTGCCGGAACGCGATGACATGGGAATGCGCTGGTACTGCATGTAGAGCCGCAGCAAACAAGCGCCCCCCAGAATTCCGGCAACGACTTCAAGCAACAGGGAAATGATTTGAAAAAACATGGGGATTGGTGGAGCGTAATAGTCATCAAATCATAGCGACCCGGCACAGTCAACTTAAAATCAGTGTTTTCGGCCAAAAAGGCCACTCGCAGCACCTCTCGCTGCCTCCAACTACTGCGCCCTCATGTCTGACCTCATCATTACTCCCGCCCCTCAGGACGAAAATCAACTCATGGCCGAGCGTCGCGAAAAGCTCAAAGCCATCCGCCAGGCGCAAGCCGAGGGCAAAGGCCCGGCCTTCCCCAATGATTTCAAGCCCTCTGACCATGCCGCTGACCTGTTTGCGGCCCATGCCGGTCAAACTACTGAAGGCCTGCTCAAGCAAGGATCTATCGCAAAAGTAGCCGGTCGCATGATGCTCAAACGCGTCATGGGCAAGGCCAGTTTTGCCACGCTGCAAGACAGCACCGGGCGCATCCAGATCTACATCAAGGGCGAAGACATCGGCGAAGAGTTGTACGCGAGCTTCAAGCACTGGGATCTGGGCGACATCGTGGCCGCTGAAGGCAAAATCTTCAAAACCAAAACCGGCGAATTGTCCATCCACGCCACCAGCGTGCGCCTTCTGACCAAGAGCCTGCGCCCCCTGCCCGACAAGTTCCACGGCATGAACGACCAGGAGGTCAAGTACCGCCAGCGCTATGTCGACCTGATCACCGACGAGTCGGCCCGCCACCGTTTTGTGGCGCGCTCCAAAGCCCTCAGCGGCATCCGCGAGTTCATGGTGTCGCACAACTTCCTCGAAGTCGAAACGCCCATGCTGCACCCGATTCCCGGTGGTGCCAACGCCAAGCCTTTCACCACGCACCACAACGCGCTGGACCAGCAAATGTTCTTGCGCATTGCGCCCGAGTTGTACCTCAAGCGCCTGATTGTGGGCGGGTTTGACCGGGTGTTCGAGATCAACCGGAGCTTCCGCAACGAAGGTATTTCGGTGCGTCACAACCCGGAGTTCACCATGATGGAGTTCTACGCGGCCTACTGGGATTACCAGGACCTGATGACCTTCACCGAAGCCCTGATCCGGGACGCCGCCCACAAAGCTTGCGACACGCTGCACCTCACTTACGGTGGCAAGGCGGTCGATTTGAGCCAGCCCTTTGAGCGCCTGACGATTGTGGAGGCCATTTGCAAGCACACCGAAGCAGGCACGCCGATTGAAGGCGGCTCCCAACTCAAGGTTGACAACGAAGCCTGGCTCATCAATGCCCTGCGCAAACTGGGCCTGTCTGAAGGCAAGCACAAGCTCTCGACCCGCTCGCTGCCCAGCCTGCAGGTGATGTACTTTGAAGAAACCGTTGAAGAAAAACTGTGGCAACCCACCTTCATCTGTGAGCATCCGGTCGAAATCTCGCCGCTGGCGCGTGCCAGCGACACCCGCCCGGGCGTCACCGAGCGCTTTGAGCTTTACATTACCGGCCGCGAGTTTGGCAACGGCTTCAGCGAGCTCAACGACGCCGAAGAGCAAGCCGCCCGCTTCCACGCCCAAGTGGCGGCCAAGGATGACGGTGACGACGAAGCCATGTTCTACGACCACGACTTTATTCGCGCGCTCGAATACGGCATGCCCCCCACCGGCGGCTGTGGCGTCGGGCTGGACCGCCTGATGATGTTGCTGACCGACAGCAGCAGCATCCGTGATGTGATCCTGTTTCCGGCCCTGCGCCGTGAGGCTTAAGGAAAATTGGCCTCTAGCCCCCGTATTCAATGCGTGAGTAGCTATTAATAATATAGCGATAAAACCACTGAAATATCTGATGGGTTATTCCACAGATACGCTGCTGCAAGTTGAAAAACTCGTGGCCAGCAACGGACTGGGCCCCTGGTTGCTGAATAAATACCCCAACGGCCACACGGTGCGCACAGACAAGGCCTTGTTTGAGTATGTGCAAGACCTCAAACAAGCGCACCTGCGTGGGACCGAACCACTGGCCAAAGTGGCGTTTGACAGCAAACTGCAAGTGGTGGCCCACGCCTTGGGCACCCACACCACCATCTCGCGGGTACAGGGCAGCAAGCTCAAGTCAAAACGTGAGATTCGCATTGCCTCGATGTTCAAAGACGCGCCCGATGAGTTTTTGAAGATGATCACAGTGCATGAACTCGCTCACCTCAAGGAACGCGCCCACGACAAGGCGTTCTACAAGCTCTGCACCTACATGGAGCCTAGATACCACCAGCTTGAGTTTGAAG
>Ga0208248_1000409_pt1 | contig 13002 bp, 10 predicted proteins | sample CryBogmetaGMA5M_FD_184545 | JGI IMG/M metagenome (GOLD analysis project Ga0208248, IMG submission 184545) | Freshwater microbial communities from Crystal Bog, Wisconsin, USA - MA5M (SPAdes) | ecosystem: Environmental > Aquatic > Freshwater > Lake | place: Crystal Bog, Wisconsin, USA | collected...
GAGCAGTTCGCATGGTGCACCTTGTTCAATCGGGGTGGAGGGAACGAACAGGGGTGATGCCCTCCGGGGGCGACCCACCTGCTTGGTGGGTTCCCAAAGGACCAGCATCAAAGTGGATCCAAAAAAACGAGAAGTAAATGGTCTTTATTGGTAATTGATTGTGATTTTTGATTAGCCTGAAAAATAGGCTTTTTTCAAGTATTTGCTTCCATAGAATGCAGAACCGAAGGTGCCCATGAACCCAACTGCCTTTGTCAAAAAACTCCGAACGATGTCCCTCTTGCTACTCGTCGCCTGGACGGGGCAGGCGCAGACCGTCAAAGCGGGGGCCGGGGCCTATCGGCTCGACACCCAGGGTACTGACAACGAAGTTCCATCGGCACCCATGCGCACGGAGGCTCTGCTCAAGACCGCAGCCCAGACCAACCAGTGGTACTCAGCCCTGATCTTCAGCGCCCAGCCCGAGGTGCTCTTTGTCCAGCCCCTCACGGTGCGGGCGGCGGCGGGCGGCCTGGAGCTGGCCCTGCCGCGCAAGGAGGTTGTGGCCACGGTCCGCAAGGACACCGAGATCCACTACCCCCATCGGGATCCCATCATCATTGCCCCCGAGGCCTTTGTGCCGGGGCCAGCCAAGCTGGCCAAGGCTTCTGACTGGGCCATCGACATCGCCTTCGCCAAGGATGCTGACCGCATGACTGCCACCGTGGCCCACGGCAGTCCCTTCGCCACGTTCCGGGTCTCCCGAGGCGGCTACCGCATCAGCCTGCCAGACGCAGGGGTGCGGGTGCACGCCACCGAAGATCCCCGGGTTCTGGCGCTCAAGGTGAAGGGTCGGGTCTATGCGCTCTTCGGCCCTGCTGGCGTGGTCTGGGATCAGACGGCTGAGCGGCAGTGGCTGGCCCGCCTGCCGGCCGGTAGAGACTACCTCTCCGCAGCGGCGCTGCCCGATGAGCAGCCGGCGACCCTGCGGCTCTTCCTGCGCCATGCCTATGCTTTCCTCCAGGACACCCGGGTCACCTGGCGCTACGAGGCCGCCTCCAGCTCGGTGGAGACCACCTTCCAGGCCACCACCCAGGTCATGGAGGGCACCGAGAGCGCTCCGCTGCTGGGCCTCTACCCGCACCAGTGGCATGGCAATGCCTCGCTGGAGGGCCGCACCCTGCCAGGGTTTGAGAGTCTGCGCGGCGCCATCCGACTGCTGCCCGCAGCCACCTTCAAGACCACGGCCACCTATGCGGGCTTCGTGCCCTGGTGGCCCGCCGTACAGGACCCCACCCGGCTCTCCGAGCTGCGTGAGCTGCTGGACAACGACCGGCGCAACGCCCGGCGCATGATGCTGGAGAATGGCACCGGGCCCTACTGGCAGGGCAAGGGCCTCCAGCGCATCGCCCTGTTGATGAGCGTGGCGGAGCAGCAGGGGGACCTGGAGACCCGGGACCAGCTGCTCAAGCTCCTCAAGGGCCGCATCGAGTCGTGGTTCTCCGGGGAGAGCCGCAAGACCTACTTCCGCTACGCCCAGAAGCTGGGGACTGTGGTGTCCTACCCCGAAGAGTACTTCAGCGTGGAGCAGGTCAACGACCACCACTTCCACTACGGCTACTGGATCCGCACCGTGGCGGAGATTGCGCTGCGGGACCCCGCGTGGGCGGCAAAGGAGCGCTGGGGCGCCATGACGGACCTGCTGGTGGCGGACATCGCCACCAGCCGCCGAGGTGGTAGCGACTACCCCTTCCTCCGGGCCTTTGATCCCTACGAGGGCCACTCCTGGGCCTCTGGCATCGGCCTCGGACCGTTCGGCAACAACCAGGAGTCCTCCTCCGAGGCCGTCAACGCCTGGGCCGGCCTGATCCTCTGGGGCGAGGCCACCGGCGACAAGGCCCTGCGGGACCTGGGCGTGTGGCTCTACACCACGGAGATCCAGAGCATCCAGCACTACTACTTCGACCTGGCGCACCAGGTGCTGCCGCCGGAGTACCTCAACACCGAGGTCTCCATGCTGTTCGGGGGAAAGTACGCCCACAACACCTGGTGGACAGATGAGCCCCGCCAGATCAAGGGCATCAACCTGCTGCCCATCACCACGGCATCTCTCTACCTGGGCAAGGATCCTGCCTTCGTGAAGAAGAGCCTGGCAGAGCTTCCGTCCCAGACCGCCACCCATGCGATGACGGGGCGACGGGCCGATCCCCCGGACCTCTGGCAGGACATCTTTGCCAAGTATCTGGCCGTGGCCGATCCCGCTGCCGCCCTGGCCCAGTGGAAGCGCTGGGGGGCTGTGGAGCTGGGCGACACCCGGACCCACGCCCTGCACTGGCTGCTGAGCCTCCAGCGCATGGGCCCGTCGGACTTCAGCGTCACCGCCGACACCACTCTGTACAGCGTCTTCCGCCGCGCCGATGGCGCGCGCACCTACCTGGCCTACAACGCAGGGACGACGCCCATCACCGTCACCTTCAGCGATGGCGTCCGCCTGACCGTTCCCAGCCGGGCCCTGGCCCAGAAGGCACCCTGAATGCCGCCTGTCTTGCCCCTGCCTGTGGTCACGACCTTCGCCGAGGTCGAGCAGGGCCATGCCGTCCAGGGCCTCCGCAGCGGGCGGGTGGAGCTCCGCATGGTGCCGGCCCTGGGGGGTCGGATCATCGGGCTCCGCAGCCTGGACTCGGACCGGGAGTGGTGCTGGCACCGCCCTGAGGAGCAGTGGCTCTGGCCCAGTGCGCCCGGCTCGGGTTTCGGCGATGCCTGCCAGGCCGGACTGGATGAGTGCGTGCCCACGGTGGCGGCCTGCGAGGTGAAGGGGCGTGCCCTGCCGGACCACGGCGAGGTCTGGTGCCAGCGCTGGGAGCTGGATCCCGAAGCCCTGGCGGCCAACATCCTGCAGGCCACGGTGGACCTCCCTGTGAGCCCCCTGCGGTTCACCCGCACCATCCGGGCGGATGGCTTTGGCGCCTTCCGCTTCGACTACGCCCTGGAGAACCTCGGCACCGAGTCCGAGCCCTTCCTGTGGAGCCTGCACCCCCTCACCACCCTGGAGCCCGGGGACCGCCTGGAGCTGCCGGCCGAGGTGCAGAGCCTGCGCCTGGATGGCGGCCTCGGAGCCTTCATCCAGCGCGGAGATGTCTGGGCCTACCCGGAGCCCTTCCCGGGCGTTCGCCTCGATGCGTGCGAGGTGCCGGGCATGCCCAAGGGCTGCGTCAAGGGCTTCGCGGGTCCGCTGCGCCTGGGCCAGGCGGCCCTGGTCAACGGCACTACCGGCGATCGCCTCAGCCTGCGCTGGGATGCGGCCGAGGTCCCCTACCTGGGCATCTGGATCAACCGGGGCCACTGTGGCTTCCACCACGTGGCCCTGGAGCCCACCACCGGGGCTCCGGACGCTCTGGCGGAAGCCTGGGGAGACCGGTGGGGTCAGCCGCGGGTCCTGGCGCCCGGAGGAACAACCCGCTGGTCCATCACTGTGGAGGTCTCATGAGCGAAGCAGGGAAGGGGAATGCCATGGTGCAGGCACCTGAAGACGGCCTCCTGACCTTCCGGGAGAAGGCGGGCTACGCCCTTGGCGATGCCGCCTCCAACTTCTATTGGAAGACCTTCGAGTTCTTCATCATCTTCTTCTACACGGATGTCTTCGGGATCTCCGCCGGGGCCGTCGGCACCATGATGCTGGTCACCCGGATCTTGGATGCAGTGGCCGACCCGCTCATGGGCGCCGTGGCCGACCGCACCCGCACGCGCTGGGGCCACTTCCGGCCCTACCTCATCTGGTTCGCCGTGCCCCTGGCGCTGGCGGGGGTGCTCACCTTCACGACGCCGAACCTGGGCGCCTCCGGGAAGCTGGTCTACGCCTACGTCACCTACTGCCTGCTGATGCTGCTCTATACCGCCGTGAACATCCCCTATAGCGCCCTGATGGGGGTCATGACGCCCAACTCCAAGGAGCGGACCTCCCTGGCCTCCTTCCGCTTTGTGGGGGCCTTCTCCGTGGCGGTGGTGGTCCAGTACTGCACGCCCAGCCTGGCCCAGTGGTTCGGAATGAGCCCCGCCCTGCGGGCCCAGCATCCCTTCCTTGAGGCCCCCCTGGCCTGGGTGCGCTGGTTCCTCTCCCGGGACTTCCTGGCACTGCCTTCGGATCTGAACCGGGGCTGGCAGCTGACCATGGTGCTCTACGGCATCGTGGCCGTAGCGCTCTTTGTCCTCTGCTTCCTCTCCACCCGGGAGCGGGTGGCTCCGCCCAAGGACCAGGCGGCGGACCTCGGCCGCGACCTCCGGGACATGGCAGGGAGCCGGTCCTTCGTGGTGATCCTGGGGGTCATGGTCCTCATGATCACCTCCTTCGTCCTGCGGGGTTCGGTGTCGGCCTACTACTTCAAGTACTTCCTGCACCGCAACGATCTGCTCGGTCCCTTCCTGGTGTCCAACGCCCTGGCCTTCCTGGCGGCGGTGGTCATCACCCCGGCCATCGCCAAGCGCTTCGACAAGAAGGCCATCTTCATGAGCGCCATCGGTGTGGGGGGCCTGATCATCTGCGGGTTCTGGGTCGCCGGTCCCACGGACATCGGGCTGCTGTTCGCCCTCCAGATCCTGGCCAGCTTCATCATCGGCTTCAACTCGCCCATCCTGTGGGCGATGTTCGCTGACACGGCCGATGACGCCGAGTGGCGCCTGGGCCGCCGGAACACAGGCCTGGTCTTCGCCTCGGCCATCTTTGGCACCAAGATCGGCCTGGCCTTCGGAGCCTGGGTCACGGGGCTGCTGCTCACCTTCTTCGGGTATGTGGCCAACGCCGACCAGACCGCCAGCTCCCTCCTCGGCATCCGCCTGTCCATGAGCCTCATCCCCGGGATCATGCTGCTGGTGGCTGCCGCGCTCATGCAGGCCTATCCCCTCAACGACCGGCAGATGATCCGGATCGAACAGGACCTCAAGGACCGGAAGCGCGCCCAGGAAAGCGAAGCCTAGCCCTTGGGGCCGGGCTCGCTGAGGGCAGGAGCACACATGGAACGCACCTTCGTATCGGACACCCCTCTGAACCCGCCGCCCTCGGCGGCCCGGGGCTCCTTCGAAGACATCGACGGGGAGCGCTTCTACCGCATCACCAACCTGGATGCCATGGCGCCCTTCTTCATGAGCCTGGTGAGCGATTCGGACCACTGGCTGTTCATTTCCAGCAACGGTGCCCTTACCGCCGGCCGGAAGGACCCGGACCACGCCCTCTTCCCCTACTACTCCGACGACCGCATTCACGACAGCCTCGACCAGACCGGCAGCAAGACCCTGCTGCGGGTCCTGCAGTCAGGCCGAGCCTCGCTGTGGGAGCCCTTCTCCCCCCGCTTCGAGGGCCTCTACCGCATCACCCGAAACCTCTGCAAGAGCGTCTATGGGAACCGGATCCTCTTTGAGGAAGTGAACCATGACCTGGGCCTCGCCTTCCGCTACGAGTGGATGACCAGCGAGCGCTTCGGCTTCGTCCGCCGCGCGGCCCTCCACAACCTGGGGACCGGTTCGCTGTCCGTGGCTCTGGTGGACGGCATCCAGAACGTGCTGCCCTATGGCCTGGGCCGCCGCTTCCAGATGGAGCTGAGCACCCTGGGGGACGGCTACAAGCGCACAGAGCTGCTGGCCCCCTCGGGACTGGCCCTCTTTCGCCTCAGCTCCATTCCTGTGGACAAGGCGGAGCCCAGCGAAGCCCTGCGCGTGAACACCGCCTGGTCCGCCGGTCTGGAGGCGCCGGTCCATCTGCTGTCCACGGAGCAACTCGGCGCCTTCCGGCGGGGCGAGCCCCTGCGGGAGGAGACGGATCTGCGGGGCCGCCGGGGTGCCTACCTGCTGAACACCACCCTGTCCCTGGAACCCGGCGCCCGGAAGGACTGGCTCATCGTGGCCGAGCTGAGCCTCGACGCCGTCGGCGTGCAGGCCCTGCGGAAGCGCCTGGAAGCGGGCCCGGACCTGCGTCCCGAGGTGCTGGAAGATGTGGAGCGCGGGACCCGGAATCTGGTGCGCATCGTGGCCGGGGCGGATGGCCTGCAGGCCAGCGAGGATGAGCTGAGCGTCTGGCGGCACTTCTCCAACACCCTCTTCAACGCCATGCGCGGCGGGGTTCCATTGGAGGGCTACCAGATCTCCCGGGAGGACCTCCGCCGCTTCCTGGGCTGCTTCAACTCGGGGGTGGCGGCGCGCCACGAGGGGTTCCTCGCGGCCCTGCCCGAGACCTTGCCGCACCGGGAACTGCTGGAGCGGGCTGGGGCCCTCGGGGACCCGGACCTGGAGCGCCTGGTTCGGGAATACCTGCCCCTCACCTTCAGCCGGCGCCACGGGGACCCCAGCCGACCCTGGAACATCTTCTCCATCCGGGTCCGGGACTCCCGCGACCAGCGGATCCTCGACTACCAGGGCAATTGGCGGGACATCTTCCAGAACTGGGAGGCCCTGGGCCACGCCTATCCGGGCTTCCTGGAGAGCATGATCTTCAAGTTTACCAACGCCTCCACGGCGGATGGCCACAACCCCTACCGGGTGATGCGGGAAGGTTTCGACTGGGAGGTCATTGACCACCGCGAGCCCTGGTCCTTCATCGGCTACTGGGGGGATCACCAGGTGATCTACCTGCTGAAGCTGCTGGAGGCCTCGGAGCGCTTTCATCCGGGTCGCCTGGAGGGGCTCCTGGACCGCCGCCTCTTCACCTTCGCCAACGTGCCCTACCGCATCAAGCCCTACGCGGACCTGCTGGCGGATCCCCGCCATACCATCACCTTCGACCAGGACGGCCACGACCAGGCCCTGGCCCTGGCCCGGACCCTGGGGGCGGACGGCAAGCTGCTCATGGGCGCGGAGGGCCTCACCCGGGCCACTCTCACGGAGAAGCTGCTGCTGGTGGCGCTGACCAAGCTGGCCAACTTCATCCCCGAAGCTGGCATCTGGATGAACACCCAGCGGCCCGAGTGGAACGACGCCAACAACGCCCTGGTGGGCCCCGGCGTGTCCATGGTGACCCTCTACTACCTCCGCCGGTACCTCGCCTTCCTGGCCCGCCTCTTCGAGGCCCAGGGCCCCCGCGAGGTGCAGGTCTCCCAGGAGGTCGGCACCCTCCTGGAAAGCATCGCTGCGGCTCTGCAAGCCGGCGAGGCCGGCCTGGCTGGCCCGGTCTCCGATGGGGGGCGCAAGGCCCTGCTGGATCAGCTGGGCCGGGCGGGCAGCGACTACCGCCAGGCCATCTACGCCGGGGGCTTCTCCGGGGCGCAGGCCACCCTGACCATGCCCCGCCTGACGGCCTTCTGCGCCTCCGCCCTGCGCCACCTGGACCACAGCATCCGGGCCAACCGCCGGGAGGATGGTCTCTACCACGCCTACAACCTGATGAAGGTCACCCCGCAGGGCATCGAGGTCCGCACCCTCTACGAGATGCTGGAGGGGCAGGTGGCCGTGCTCAGCTCCGGCGCCCTGGGGGCCGAGGACGCCTTGGTCCTGCTGGACGCCCTGCGCAGCAGCAGCCTCTACCGCCCGGATCAGGCGAGCTACCTGCTCTACCCCGATCGGCCCCTCCCGGCCTTCCTGGACAAGAACATCATCCCCGAGGGGGCGGTCTCCCACTCGGAGCTGCTCCGCACCCTGCTGGAGGCTGGCGATGGCCGCATCGTGGCCCGGGATGCCGAGGGCCAGGTGCACTTCAACGCTGCCTTCCGCAATGCCGACAAGCTGGCCTCGGCCCTGGCGGAGCTGGCGCAGGGGCCCTTCGGTGCCCTGGCCCAGGCCGAGGGTCCGCAGCTGGTGGAGCTCTTCGAAGAGGTCTTCGACCACCAGTCCTTCACCGGGCGCAGCGGGACCTTCTACAAGTACGAGGGGCTCGGCTGCATCTACTGGCACATGGTCTCCAAGCTGCTCCTGGCCGTGGACGAGCTCCTGCGAGACGCCGCCGGTGGCGACGCCACCCGCTTCGCCCGCCTCCGGGACCACTACCGGGAGATCAAGGAGGGCCTGGGTGTCCACAAGACCCCCGCAGCCTACGGCGCTATCCCCACGGACCCCTACTCCCACACGCCGGGCTTTGCCGGGGTGCAGCAGCCGGGCATGACCGGCCAGGTGAAGGAGGACTTCCTCAGCCGCTTCAGCGAGATGGGGGTTCAGGTGAGCGGGGGGCAGGTCCGCTTCCTCCCCTGGATGGTGAACCCGGCGGAGTTTCTCCGCCAGCCCGGTCGCTTCGCCTACGTGGACGCCGCTGGCGAGGAGCACACCCTGGACCTGGAGAAGGACTCCCTGGCCTTCACCCTCTGTCAGGTGCCCATCCTGGCCCACCGGGTGGGGGGGCCCCGGGTTCTGGTGCGCCGGAGCGACGGCACCACCCAGACCTTCCCAGACCTCGCCCTGGACGCCGCCACCAGTGCCGCCCTCTTCGAACGCACGGGGGCGGTCCGCCGGATCGACCTGTTCCTGGGCCTGTAGGCGGGACATGATTGAATAAGTCATAAAAACAAAGGTTGTTGAATTCTTGACGGCCATGCCATCCGCCCAAATTGTCCAGGTTTTAAGCCCACTGGGGGACCAGCCGATACCGTCTCTGGTGGGCTTGTTGCCCGCCTTATCCAGGGGGGGCTGTGCCAGTGGGTCTGATGGCGCAGGCGGAGGAGCACCGGTGGCGGCTGGGACTGGGTGGCGTCCTGGTGGTGGGCCTCTATCTCTCCTCCCGGTTCAGCTACCTGCTGTTCCACACCTTGGCTGAGGTCTTCAGCATTGTGGTGGCCTTCTCGGTCTTCATGATCACCTGGAGCTCCCGGCGTTTCCTGCAGAACGGCTACCTGCTGTTTGTGGGGGTCGGCTACCTGGCCCTGGGCTTGCTCGACCTGCTCCATACCCTGGCCTACCAGGGCATGGCGGTCTTCCCCACCCACGCCTTTGCTGCCAACCAGCTGTGGATTGCCACCCGCTACCTGGAGAGCCTGACCCTGCTGGCGGGGTTCCTCTTCCTGGGTGCCCACCGCCAGCCCCGGCCCACGCACCTGCTGGTGGTTTTTTCTTCGGTGACGGCCCTCATCGTGGCCAGCATCTTCCTGTGGCGGATCTTCCCGGTCTGCTTCGTGGCGGGGCAGGGGCAGACGCGCTTCAAGATCGTGAGCGAGTTCGTCATCATCGCCATCCTGGCGGTGGATGTGTGGCTGCTGCTGCGCAACCGGGCGGCCTTCGAGGGGCGGGTCTTCAACGCCATCCTGGGCTCCCTGCTCCTGGCCATCGGCACGGAGCTGGCGTTCACGATCTACATCTCGAACTTCGGTCTGGCCAACATGGTGGGCCACTACCTGAAGATCTTCAGCTTTGCCCTCATCTACGTGGCCCTGGTCAAGACGGGCATCGAGTATCCCTATGAGCTGGTCTTCCGGGAGCTGGCTCGAACCAACGAGCAGCTCACGACGGAGGTCCTCGTGCGCCGGGCCGCCGAGGCGGAGAAGGAGGCTGTCATCGGTCAGCTCCGCACTGCGCTCGAGGAGATCCGGACCCTGCGGGGGGTGATCCCCATCTGCAGCCACTGCCGCAAAGTCCGGGACGAGGCGGGGGCCTGGAGCCAGCTGGAGGCCTATGTCCACGAGCACTCCCACTCCCAGTTCAGCCACGGCATCTGCCCGGACTGCCGGGGCCGCCACTTTGGTCCACTCGGCTGACGAAGGGTGAGTTCAGGCGGCCCCGGGGATCCAGGCTATTATGTTTAGATAACTACCTAGACAACTCTCCGCCGTTGGAGTCACTGCCGAGGAGGACCCATGCGCATTGCCCTTTGGGAAGCCCGGTTTGAGACTGGGATCCCCCTGATTGACGACCAGCACCGGGCCCTCTTCGAGGCCATCAATGCCCTGGCGGAGTCCTTCAAGGCCGGCCAAGCCTCGGCCCAGGTTAAAGAGAGCCTGGACTTCCTGGCCCACTACACCCTGGAGCACTTCGACAGTGAAGAGCGCCACATGCGGGAGATGGGGTACCCGAAGCTCCAGGAGCACATCCAGGAACACACCCAAATGCTGGCCCGGGTCCAGGACCTCCAGGTCCGCCAGGAGGGTGGGTTCATGGTGACTGCGGACGTGGCTCTGTTCTTTGCGGACTGGCTGGCCCACCACATCAATGAGGTGGACATGGGCTACGTGGCCTTTGCCCGGGAGTCTGGCGAGAGCAGCTCTCAGGGCTGAGCCACTGGACTGAAGGCCTCTCAGGGCCGGGCGGGCAGGGGGAAGGAGACGCCTTCGAGGAGCTCCTTGCGGATGGCCTCCGCCACCTCCAGGGCGATGCCTGCGCCGGGCTCATCCCCCTGGGCCTGCAGGTCTCCCTGGATTCGGTGGGCGATGGCTAGACAGGCCTCGGCAGTGACCCGCTCGATGAGGCGGGGTTGGGGCTTGGGACGCAGGTTTCCTGGCGGCATGGAACCTCCGTGCGGCAGGGGCATCGGATTGGGTTTGGTTCAGTCTGTCACTTGGATGATCAGACTCGGCCCTTCGTTCCCGGAATTTCCTACGGCTGTGCTGACAGGAAAAGCTTCCATCACGGAAGCGTCACAGGGGCGCAGGAGGGTCGCTGCCGTCCGGTGGCCCGGATCCAGCCAGGCCTCCAGGTCCTCCGGCGACAGGATGACGGGCATGCGGGCATGGATGGGGGCCATCACGGCATTGGGGGTTGTGGTGACCAGGGCGCAGGTATCAAGCTCGCCGTCCGGGCCCGCCCAGCTGCTGAACAGCGCGGCGAACAGGAAGAGCCCCCCAGCCCGGGGGCGGATGTAGAAGGGGCGCTTGCGGCCGCCCTCGGCCTTCCACTCGTAGAAGCCGCTGGCAGGGACCACGCAGCGCCCATGGCGGAAGGCCCCCCGGAAGGTGGGCTTTGCCTCCAGGCCCTCGGCCCGCGCGTTGATGGGGCGGGGGCCCTGCTGTGGGTCCTTGGCCCAGGAGGGGACCAGCCCCCACTGGGCCAGGCCCGGCCCCAGGCCGTCTCGTTCGGGGCGCACCACGAGGATCCACTGGCCGGGGGCAATGTTGTAGCGGGCCTCGATCCGCAGGCCTGCCAGCCTGGGACTGCGAAGCCCCAGGGCCAGTTCCTGGCCTGTGGCATGGAGGGCAAAGCGGCCGCACATGGGCCCAGCATAGCCTCTGCGTCATCCCCTCGCACCGGATCCCGGTCCTGCGGCATCCAACAAGGAACCGGAGGCCTCCATGCGACCCCGCACCATCCTGGGTGTCCTAGCCCTAGCCACCCTGCTGGCGGGCTTCGGTCTTGCCCTGACCACCCCCCGGACTCCCCCGGCAACCCGCGAGGACAAGGTGACCGCACCCCAGAAACCCACCCCGGCTGAGCTCAAGCAGAAGCTCACCCCCATGCAGTACCACGTCACCCAGGAGGCGGGCACCGAGCCGCCCTTCCGCAACGAATACTGGGATGAACACGGTGACGGCATCTATGTCGACCGGGTGAGCGGCAAGCCGCTGTTCTCGTCGCTGGACAAGTTCGACTCGGGCTGTGGCTGGCCCAGCTTCACCAAGCCCCTGGCCGAAGAGGCCGTGGTGGAGAAGCGGGACGTCAGCGCCGGGATGATCCGCACCGAGGTGCGCTCCAGCGCCGTGGACAGCCACCTGGGCCATGTCTTCGATGACGGCCCTCGGGACCGCGGCGGCCTCCGCTACTGCATCAACAGCGCCGCCCTGCGCTTCGTGCCGGTGGATGACCTGGAGAAGGAGGGCCTGGGCCGCTTCCTGCCTCTGTTTGGGAAGGCCGCTCCGGTGGTAACAGAAGAGACCGCCACCCTCGCCGGGGGCTGCTTCTGGGGCATGGAGGACCTGCTGCGGAGCCAGCCAGGGGTCCTGGGCATCGAGGTGGGCTACACCGGCGGCACCGTGGCCAATGCCACCTATGAGCGCCACGACGGCCATGCCGAGGCCGTGCAGATCCGCTTTGACCCCACCAAGACCACCTTTGAAGCCCTGCTGCGCTTCTTCTTCCGCATGCACGACCCCACCACCCTGAACCGCCAGGGCAATGACCTGGGCAGCTCCTACCGCAGCGCCATCTTCTACCACTCCGAGGCCCAGCGGGCCACGGCCCAGCGGGTGAAGGCCGAGGTTGACGCCAGCGGCAAGTGGAAGCGGCCCATCGTCACCGAGATCACCGCCGCCGGCCCCTGGTGGCGCGCCGAAGACTACCACCAGGACTACCTGATCAAGCACCCCGGCGGCTACACCTGCCACTTCCTGCGGGACTGATTGAAAAAGAGATTCAACGCAAAGACGCGAAGACGCGAAGGAAAAAGGAAACAAGCCTGGGAAAGAGCTCATTCCCAGTCGATCCTTCTTCGCTTTTCTTCGCGTCTTCGCGTCTTAGCGTTGGATTAGTTTCTTTTTGTACTAGACCCTGAAGGTGTCAGGCCGCCAGGTCTGGATGCGCTTTTTGATGGCTTCGCCGTCTAGGTTTTCGTCGAGGGCTTCGCGGACGCGGTCGGCCAGCTCGGCATCGGCGGCGAAGCGCAGGCCCACGCACTGCTTGGGGGACAGGGCAACGCTGCGGGCGGCCAGGTCGGTGGGGAGCAGGCGCTGGATGCGCAGGGACTCCTCCAGGCGGATGAGGCGGTCCTGCACCTTGAGGGCATAGCCCCGGATCAACAGCGCCAGCAGCACCAGCATGAGGCACAGGACCATGGCCCAGGCGGCGTGGAGGCTGGGGTACTTGATCAGGTGCCAGATGCTGGTGAACCAGGTGACCAGCAGGACCGGCATCAAGACAAAGTGCATCAGGGGGTCAAAGCGGCGGTGGTGGGCGTAGGACTGTTGTTCGGACATGGGGGCTCCTTGTGTAGAGGCCCAGGTTACCTCAGGGGGGGGAGTCCAAGGGGTGTGAATCCATGAAAATACAGGTAAAAATATAAAAAATAAATTCTATACAGCTCCCGGGCTGCTCAGTCCAGCGGCCCGCTGCGCCTTCGCTTGAGGTCGGACGCCTTCTTCTTGGCGTCCAGGCGGCGCTCTTTGGAGGCCCGGGTGGGGCGGGTGGCTCGGCGGG
>Ga0208248_1000411_pt1 | contig 12964 bp, 13 predicted proteins | sample CryBogmetaGMA5M_FD_184545 | JGI IMG/M metagenome (GOLD analysis project Ga0208248, IMG submission 184545) | Freshwater microbial communities from Crystal Bog, Wisconsin, USA - MA5M (SPAdes) | ecosystem: Environmental > Aquatic > Freshwater > Lake | place: Crystal Bog, Wisconsin, USA | collected...
TGTCTAGCCAGTTCCTCACAGCTTTGTTGATGGCATTGCCTTTGGCCGCAACAGATCGGGACATCGTGATTGAGGTGGTGGGCGAACTGATCAGCAAGCCCTACATCGACATCACGCTCAACCTGTTGGCGCGTTACGGCATTGCGGTCAAACGCGATGGCTGGCAGCGCTTCACCATCCCACAAGGCTGCAGCTACCAGTCGCCCGGCTCGATTCACGTCGAGGCCGACGCCTCTTCGGCCAGCTATTTCATCGGGCTAGGCGCCATCGCCAGTGGTAACGGCATTCGCATTCAAGGCGTGGGCGCAGACTCGATCCAAGGCGATATCCGTTTCATGGATGCTGCCACGCAAATGGGCGCACAAATCACCAGCGGCCCCAACTGGCTTGAAATCAACCGAGGTGCTTGGCCTCTCAAAGGGATAGAGCTGGACTGCAACCACATCCCTGATGCCGCCATGACATTGGCCGTGATGGCCCTCTACGCCGACGGCCCCACCACCCTGCGCAACATCGCCAGCTGGCGTGTGAAAGAAACCGACCGCATCGTGGCGATGGCCAACGAATGCCGCAAGCTGGGCGCGACGGTGGAAGAAGGTCAAGATTGGCTGCGTGTCCATCCATTGCCCCAGGGCCAATGGAAAGCCGCCAGCATCCACACCTACGACGACCATCGCGTGGCGATGTGTTTCTCGCTCGCGGCTTTCAATGCCGACCAAGTGCCCGTTCGCATCGAAGACCCCAAGTGCGTGGCCAAAACTTTCCCTGACTACTTCGAGGCTTTGTTCTCGGTCGCGCATGCCAGCACCCAAGACATCCCCGTCATTTGTATCGATGGCCCAACAGCCTCAGGCAAAGGCACACTGGCAAGCAGAGTGGCGCAAGCCTTGGGCTACCACTACCTAGACTCAGGCGCGCTCTACCGTGTGACCGCCTATGCTGCCTTGCAAGCGGGCCTGACGCTAGAAGCCTCCGACGAGGGCCGCATTGCAGACCTCGCCCGCACCCTACCGGTTCGCTTTGAAGGCGACAGCGTGTGGCTCGGTCGCGACGATGTGAGCGATGCGATCCGTACCGAACAAGCAGGCATGAATGCCTCTAAAGTATCCGTCTTACCTGCGGTTCGTACCTCTTTGGTGGCGCTTCAGCACAGTTTTCAGCGCCTGCCTGGCCTGCTCGCGGATGGCCGCGACATGGGCACCGTCATCTTCCCCCATGCGCCTTTGAAGGTGTTTTTGACCGCCAGTGCCGCTCAGCGTGCCGAGCGCCGTCATAAGCAGTTGATTTCAAAGGGTATTTCGACTACACTCGACAGTCTTCGCGCCGATTTAGAGGCCCGCGACGCACGTGATTCATCGCGTAGCGTGGCACCCCTGAAACCGGCACAAGATGCGTTCCAACTCGACAACTCCTCGCTCTCTATCGAAGCTTCGGTAGCGCAGGTGCTGGACTGGTGGAAAGCTAAGCAGCCTTTTTAAAAGGCCGCACCCCTAGCCCGTTTGACTCCTCTCGCGCTGCATTGGCGCACTGGTCAAACGGATCTAAAACTTAACCTGTGGCTCACCCCACAACACCACCGCTGATCACAGGCCCATGTGGCGTAGCAATCTCGCTGCCCTCTTTCCCGTGATGAGACAAAGGAAAAAAATGTCAGAATCTTTTGCCGCCCTATTTGAAGAATCCCTAAAACGCTCGGAAATGCGCACTGGTGAAGTGATCACTGCTGAAGTGATCCGCATCGAACACAACCACGTCGTTGTGAACGCTGGCCTCAAGTCTGAAGCCTACGTGCCAATCGAAGAATTCAAAAACGACAAGGGCGAGCTCGAAGTCCAAGCAGGTGACTTCGTCTCCGTCGCGATCGGTAGCGTTGAAAACGGCTACGGCGACACAATTTTGAGCCGCGATACAGCCAAGCGTTTGGCATCGTGGATGAGCTTGGAAAAAGCTCTGGAATCTGGCGAGTTTGTCACTGGTACAACCAGCGGCAAAGTCAAGGGTGGCTTGACCGTTTTGGTCAACGGCATCCGCGCCTTCTTGCCTGGCTCATTGATCGACACACGTCCGATCAAAGACTTGTCTCCTTACGAGAACAAGACCATGGAATTCAAAGTCATCAAGCTCGACCGCAAGCGCAACAACGTCGTGTTGTCACGCCGCGCTGTGGTGGAAGCTTCGATGGGCGAAGAGCGCGCCAAGTTGATGGAGACTTTGAAAGAAGGCTCTATCGTCAATGGTGTGGTCAAGAACATCACCGAATACGGTGCATTCGTGGACTTGGGCGGTATCGACGGCCTGTTGCACATCACCGACATGGCATGGCGCCGCGTCCGTCACCCTTCTGAAGTGGTCACGGCTGGTCAAGAAATCACTGCCAAGATCCTCAAGTTCGACACCGAGAAAAACCGCGTGTCCTTGGGTCTCAAGCAAATGGGCGACGATCCTTGGATGGGCGTCAACCGCCGCTACCCACAAAGCACTCGCTTGTTCGGCAAGATCACCAACATCGCCGATTACGGCGCATTTGTGGAACTCGAACCAGGCATCGAAGGCTTGGTGCACGTCTCTGAAATGGACTGGACCAACAAGAACGTGGCACCTTCCAAGATCGTGTCATTGGGCGACGAAGTCGAAGTCATGGTCCTCGAGATCGACGAAGACAAGCGCCGCATCAGCTTGGGCATGAAGCAGTGCAAAGCTAACCCATGGCAAGACTTCGCACAAAACACCAAGCGCGGCGACCGCGTCAAGGGCCCTATCAAATCGATCACCGACTTCGGCGTGTTCGTGGGCTTGGCTGCCGGTATCGACGGTTTGGTTCACTTGTCTGACTTGTCTTGGAACGAAACCGGCGAAAACGCCGTGCGCGAATTCAAGAAGGGTCAAGAAGTTGAGGCTTTGGTCTTGGCTGTTGACGTCGACCGCGAGCGCATCAGCTTGGGCATCAAACAGCTCGACTCTGACCCATTCACCACCTTCGTGTCGATCAACGACAAAGGCCAAACCGTTACCGGCAAGGTCAAGACTGTGGATGCCAAGGGCGCAGAAATCGATCTGGGCGAAGACATCATCGGCTACTTGCGCGTCAGCGAAATTTCACGTGACCGCGTGGAAGACGCAAGCCACGTGTTGAAAGTTGGCGATGAAGTGACGGCTGTCGTGGTGAACGTGGATCGCAAGACCCGCAACATCCAGTTGTCAATCAAAGCCAAAGACGCGGTGGATCAACAAGAAGCCATGGCTTCCTTGTCACACCAGTCGAAGAGCGAAAACGCTGGCACGACCAGCTTGGGCGCTTTGTTGCGCGCTAAGCTCGACAACAACTAATGACCCGTTCAGACTTGGTCGAAGAGCTGGCTGCCCGCTTTGGGCAGCTCACGCACCGCGACGCCGAATTCGCTGTCAAGACCCTTCTTGACGCGATGAGCGACGCGCTGGTGCGCGGGCACCGCATTGAGTTGCGGGGCTTTGGTAGCTTTTCGATCAACCGTCGCCCGCCTCGCATGGGACGCAATCCGCGTTCAGGTGAGAGCGTGGCAATTCCTGAAAAACGTGTGCCTCATTTCAAGCCGGGCAAAGCCCTGCGTGAAGCAGTAGATACACGCACCCAAGAATTGTTGACGGGGTCTGCACCCAAAGGTTGATAAACGGTTTTTTCAAGTGTCCGCAAGGCTAAAATGGTCCTCGTCACAGAGGAGCTAACTTGAAAAACCTCATGTGGCTGCTTCAGTTCATTCTGAAAGCAGCCATTTTTTTTACCCTGTTCGCTTTCGCGCTGAACAACCAACACGACGCCGTGGTCCATTTCTTTTTTGGCACCACGTGGAGCGCGCCGTTGGTATTGGTGCTGCTGACCGTCTTCGTCATGGGCGTGGCGGTGGGCGTGATTGGCATGGTGCCGCGTTGGTGGAAACACCGCCGCTTGGCTAAGTCCGCCAACCTGTCCGTCACACAGCCTTCGCCTCCAGCCACCACTTCTGCGGACCCCACACATGGAATTTGACCTCAGCTGGATTTTGCTGGGCTTGCCCCTCGCCTTCGTAATGGGCTGGGTCGCCTCGCGCATGGACTTGCGCCAGCTGCGTCTTGAAAATCGGCAGACGCCCAAAGCCTATTTCAAAGGCTTGAACCACTTACTGAACGAACAGCAAGACCAAGCCATTGATGCGTTCATCGAGGCTGTGCAACATGACCCAGACACCTCTGAGTTGCACTTTGCCTTGGGCAATTTATTTCGCCGACGCGGTGAATATGAACGTGCCGTTCGCGTGCACCAACACCTGCTGTCACGCGGCGACTTGAATCAGGCAGATCACAACCGTGCCCAACACGCCTTGGCTTTGGACTACCTCAAAGCAGGCTTGCTAGACCGCGCCGAAGACGCGCTCAGCAAACTCGAGGGCACCGCGCACCAAGCACAAGCGCACTTGGCGCTGCTGAGCATTTACGAGCGTTCACGCGACTGGGCCAAGGCCTCCGTGGTCGCCAAGAAGTTGGGCGACAGTGGTCAAGGGAGCTTCCAAGCACGATTGGCTCACTACTTATGCGAAGAAGCCGAATGCTTGGATGTGGCGCAGCACGCACCACATGTGATTGATTTGTTGAACCAAGCGATTGCTGCGGCACCGCATGCCGCGCGTGCGCACATGGCCTTGGCGAAGGCCCTCGAGCAAACTGGGCACCCACAAGAGGCGTATGCAACGCTTGAGGCGTTGGCGACAAAAGTGCCGTCCGCTCTGCCCTTGCTGGCACCTCGATTGGCCGCGTTAGCCCCCGCTCTGGGTCGCTCACAAGACGCCTTGACCTTGCTCGAAGCCAGTTACGCCAAAACCACATCGCTCGACGTGCTCAATGCCATCGTCGCCCTGCACAGCGCACAAGGTGATTCCGGCACCACCGATTGGTACGCGAAACATTTGGAACGCGAACCGTCGTTGGTTGCAGCCACGCAGTGGATTGCCAACGAAAAGTTTGAGCACGAACAATTTCACCCTCAAGTGCAACGCGCTTTGGAGCGTGCAGCAAAACCGCTGCAACGTTACCGCTGTGCCGCTTGCGGCTTTGAAGCCACCCAACATTTTTGGCAATGCCCGGGCTGCCAAGCCTGGGACAGCTACCCCGCTCGTCGCGTGGAGGAACTATGACCCTAAGCACCCCAGTCACCCAACAACAACTGAGCCAAGCCCACGTCTTGGTGGTCGGCGATGTGATGCTCGACCGCTACTGGTATGGCGCAGTTGATCGCATCAGTCCAGAAGCGCCAGTGCCTGTGGTGCGCATCACCCGCGAAGAGAACCGCTTGGGCGGTTGCGCAAACGTGGCCTACAACGTGGTCAGCTTGGGTGCGAAAGCGTCCCTCTTGTCCGTGGTCGGCGATGATGAAGCCAGCCATTTACTGGAAGATTTGGTCGCCAAGACCGGCATCTCGCCACACCTAGGTCGTGATGCACAACTTAAAACCACCGTCAAGCTACGTGTGATTGGCCGTCAGCAACAACTGTTGCGCGTCGACTTTGAGAACATCCCACAAACCGAAGTGCTGGCCTCGCAAACCGACCAGTTCATGAAGCTACTGCCCGCGCACAACGTGGTGCTGTTCTCCGACTACGGCAAAGGTGGCTTGGCCCATGTGTCTGAAATGATTGCCGCAGCCCGTGCCGCTGGCAAAGCTGTGCTGATTGACCCCAAAGGCAGCGACTATTCGCGCTACGCGGGCGCCACCTGCATCACGCCCAACCGGGCCGAGCTGGAACAAGTCATTGGCAAATGGAGCAACGAAGCTGAACTGAAGCAAAAGGCCCACGCCCTGCGCCAAACGCTCAAGCTCGATGCCCTGCTCCTCACCCGCAGCGAAGAAGGCATGACCTTGTTTGATGCCGAGGGTGAATTAAATGTTTCAGCCCAAGCACGTGAAGTGTTTGATGTCACTGGCGCTGGCGACACCGTCATCGCCACCTTAGCCACCTTGGCCGCTGCAGGCCTGAGCCTGCGCGAAGCCATGCCCCTTGCCAACAAGGCGGGCGGCGTGGTCGTGGGTAAATTTGGCACCGCCACCGTTAGTTTTGAGGAATTATTCGCATGACCAAAATCGTCGTCACAGGCGCCGCCGGCTTTATCGGCAGCAACATTATCAAGGGCTTGAATGCTCGCGGCATCACCAACATCATCGCGGTCGATGACCTGACCGAAGGCGATAAGTTCCGCAACATCGCGGACCTGAAGATTGCCGACTATCTCGACAAAGACGTGTTCTACGAACTCTTCGCAGAAAACGCATTTGGCAAAGTGGAAGCCGTATTCCACGAAGGCGCTTGCAGCGACACGATGGAGAGCGACGGCAAGTACATGATGGACAACAACTACACGCTCTCGTGTGGTTTGTTCAACGCGTGCCAGCAGTCGGGTACACGTTTGCTGTACGCCTCGTCAGCCGCCACCTATGGCGGCAGCGACACCTTTGTCGAGTCGCCCGAGCACGAGCTGCCGCTGAACGTGTACGGATACTCCAAGCTCTTGTTTGACCAACGCATGCGCTTGGAGTGCAACAACAACTTCAAAAAGTTCAAGCGCCAAGTGGTGGGCTTTCGCTACTTCAACGTGTACGGACCGCGCGAGCAGCACAAAGGCCGCATGGCCAGCGTGGCGTTCCATCAGTTCCACCAATTCAACGCCGAAGGCAAAGTCAAGCTGTTTGGCGAATACGGTGGCTACGCCCAAGGGGCACAAATGCGCGACTTCGTCTTCATTGACGATGTGGTGGCCGTGAACCTCTGGTTCTTGGACAACCCAGACAAGTCTGGCATCTTCAACCTAGGCTCTGGCCGCGCTCAGCCTTTCAACGATGTGGCGTTGTCGGTCGTCAATTCAATGCGTGCCAAAAAAGGTGAAACTGCCCTTGACTTGGTCGGTGCAGCCAAAGCTGGCTTGATTGAGTACGTGCCCTTCCCCGACGCACTGCGTGGCAAATACCAGTGCTACACACAAGCCGACTTGACAAACCTGCGCGCCATCGGCTGCGACCATCAGTTTGCCGATGTGCAAAGCGGTGTCACGCAATACATGGCGACCCTGAGCAAGTAAGTGTTTGAGTGATGAACCCCTTGCAAGCCGCCACCTTTGGTTGTTGCTCGGTGTTCCAAGTGGCTGGGCGTTGGGGCCGATGCCTCTTGCTGATGGCCGCTTGCTCAATCCACGCTGTCTTTGCTTTTGACATCAACCAAGCCAGCGAAGCCGAACTCGACAGCCTCAAAGGAATGGGGCCTACCTTGAGCGCCAAGGTGCTGAAGGCGCGTGCGCAAGCGCCTTTTCAAACCTGGCAGGACCTGATGCAACGCGTCTCAGGCATGGGGACAGTGAAGGCAAAACAGTTTTCCGAACAAGGGCTGACCGTGCAAGGTCAGGCTTGGGAACGCAAGCCTTGATGGTTGTGTAGCAATGCCGCCGCATCCTCGCGCCAATAGCTGGCGGCAGCCACAAAGCCCTCCCACACGCAGCCGTTGCAACCACGCCCACAACAGGTCGTAGGCTCTGGGGGTGGCGCTCTCAAGCGCACGCCCTGCGCAGCCCCGAGTTGCTTCGCATAGACAAACATCGCTTGGGCGCTAGGGGCATCGCACACCTGCATTGCCAACAACAAATCGATAGACATGCCCCCGATCCTATCCGCCGCCGCGATGCATATAGAGGTCAAAGCGACGCATGAAGGTGTAACGCTGCGCCTCATCCAACCCCTTAAATGCAAAACTCACATGTAAACAAGGGAGTGCAATCGAGGCGATGCGACGCAAAGGGCCGACGGACCAGTGGATGCGCAAGCCACCCAAAGTTTGCCCCTCTTGCTGAACCGTGACATGGACAGAACCACCTTCACGCTGCCAGCCATGTGCGCCGATGGCGTCGGGCAGCCACCCCAGCCATTCGCGCTCGGTGCAGCCCATCTCGCGTGAAAAATAAGCTGCGTAGCTAGCTTGCATTCACCGTCGTGATTAACCGCCTGCGACGGGTGGCCAAATCGCCAACACATCGCCATCGGAGAGTGTCTTGGTGGCCCGCTCCTCTGGCGCAATGTAGGTGCCGTTGAGGAGCACCAAATGCACCAGCTTTTCAGGAATACCAAAGGGTTCGATGATTTGCGTGATCGTCACATCATCGGGAATCTCAAAGTTCATCACATTGCTGCGACGTGCGTCGGGGGGCAAGTAATCGGTGAGAGTGGCGAAGAGTTTGAAAGTAATGTCCATAGCCCAAGGTTAACGCATCAACGTCGACGCGTATCCGCAGCACCTGTCCATGCACCCTGTCCTTGGGCGCAGGCCAAGTAAGCCTTCATCAGCTGGGTAGGATCGTTCTTCAATTTTTCTTTCCAAGGCCCTAAATGCACCTGGCCTTCAACCAAGCCTCGCATCACCCCAACATGGTCCGTCCACCCCACGCTGTTGCAACCCACGAGCACATCGTCCTTGAACTGCAAACTCAGATGTCGGCCTTTGGCAGTGAGCGCGACCTGATCGCCACCAGGCACCCCTTGCCAGTTGCCAAAACTGGTTGAAATCAAGCCCAAGGTATCGAGCACGTTAATTTGCGTCACACCCTTGAGTGTGGCGGTTTGGCCCACCATATTCAAAGCCGCCACGCGTGCTTGCTCAGCCGCGTTAGGTTGAATCGCACTGACAATGGTGGTGCCGCTGACTTTGTCAAACGCTTCTGCACAGTCGCCCGCTGCATAGATGCCGGCGATGCTGGTTTGCATGTGCTCATTGGTCAGCACCCCTTGCAAACACGTCACGCCAGAGGACTGAAGGAAGTCAATGCAAGGCTTCACACCCGTTGCACTGATCACCAAATCGGCGGGGAGTTTTTGACCCGTCGACAAACGCACCATGACAGGCTCATCTGTGGGCACAATGGCTTCCACCTTCGCACCCGTGAAAACTTTCACGCCTTTGAGCTCACACCAATCACGAATCATGTTGCCCGCAACCGGCCCCATCATGCGCGGCACCATACGGTCCCCCATCTCGACCACTGACAGCGTCACACCACGCGAGGCCAAGGCCTCCATGATGATGCAACCAATAAAGCCTGCCCCCATTTGCACCACACGAGCCCCCGGCTTGGCGAGCGCCATGATGGCGCGGGCATCTTCCAACGTCCAACAGGGATGAACTTGCGGACTGTCCAACCCAGGAATCGGTGGACGAACGGGGCGTGAGCCGGTGGCGATGAGCAGCTTGTCAAACTGCAACACCGAGCCATTGCTGAGTTGAATTGTCTTGGCTTGGCCATCCACCGACAGCGCGCGTGCATTCACTTGCGCCACATTTAAGCGAACAAAGTGGTTGGCATCTTTTCGCAAATAGGTACCACGCTCATCGATATTACCCATCAATAAGTACGGAATGGCCATGCGCGAATACGGCGGCTCCACCTCATCACCGATGAGGGTGATGCGGTCGTTGGGCGCGTGTTGACGAATGGTTTCAGCAGCGATCACGCCAGCTGGGCCAGCACCAAGAATGACGTGATGATTCATAGCAGATACCTTCAGAGGCCAAGCCGTTTTTTAGTCTCAGAAGTCGGACGACCTTCGCTGTCCCAACCGCGCGCCTTGTAATACAAGGGCAACATGACGGGCAACATACTGACCTTGCCTTTGGCGGGTCCCGTTTTAGCAGCCTCCGTCAACAAGCGCTTGGGCAAACTGTCATCCTTAGAGGTAAAGCCTGCGGCGTTGTTGAACTCGCGCTCCATGTTCCAAATGCGTTCACCAATTTTCTCAAGCTCTTCCGTCGTGTAAGCCTCATCACAAGCTGCCTGCATTTGAGGCGCCAAATCGGCCAAACCCCAAGCAAACGTTGTGAAGATGCACAAGCCTGAAGAATCAAAAGCAGCGGTTGCGTCTTGGAACGCTTTGACTAACTCTGGCTTGCCTTCATGTTCCAAAGGATCGGTTTTGACAGGAATACCAAGCACTTCAGACGCGATGGTGTAACCACGCAAATGGCAAGCACCACGGTTCGACGTTGCATAAGCCAAACCAATGCCTTGAATCGCACGTCCGTCATAGGCAGGGAACTCTTGACCTTTGACGCTCATGCTCAACTCAGGATGGCCATACTTTGCGGTCAGACGTTTGGAGCCTTGACCAATTTCGACGCCAAAGCCACGTCCATTCACGGTCTGTTCCGCAAAAAAAGCCAAGGCTTTCGCAGAGCCAAACTTGGCGTCGATGCCCAGCTGCTCTTGGGTCAACACACCCATCTCATACAACTCCATCACAGCACCCACCGTGGCACCGAAGCTGATGGGGTCAATACCTTCTTCGTTACACAGGAGGTTGGCGTACTGCAAGGCTTCCAAATCATTCACACCATTGGCGGCACCCAAAGCCCACGCAGCTTCGTATTCCAAACCACCCGAGGCGCCCCAATATTGAGGCTTGTTTTGCACCGTGAAGTGGGTCTCATCCATCTTGCTGATCCGACCGCAAGCGATCGTGCAACCAAAGCAAGCTTGGTTGGTTACCAAATGCTTCTTGCCGTCCGTTGCACGCGGTGCGGCCATGGCTTCGGCGGAAATGTCTTTGGCACCTTCAAACTGCACATCGCGATGGTTGCGAGTCGGTAAACCACCGATTTCATTGATGACGTTCATCAGTACCTGCGTGCCGTAAGTTGGCAAACCTTGGCCCGTGACAGCGTTGTCAGCCAAAATTTTCTTCTTCTCAGCAGTTACTCTCATGAAGGCCTTGGGGTCACGTACATTGCCAACACCCAAAGTGCCTCGCACGGCAATGGCTTTGAGGTTTTTACTGCCCATCACAGCACCCACACCTGAGCGTCCAGCGGCGCGGTGCAAGTCATTCACCACCGAGGCGTACAACACATGGTTCTCACCCGCTTTACCAATCGATGACACGCGGGTTAATGGGTCTTGCAAGGTCTTCTTCAGCTCGGCCTCGGTTTCCCAAACGCTCTTGCCCCACAAACCCGTGGCATCGCGCAATTCGACGCTGCCGTCGTTGATGTAGAGGTACACCGGTTTTGGTGACTTGCCTTCGCAGATCACCATATCCCAGCCGGCCATCTTCAGTTCAGCGCCGAAGTAACCACCCGAATTGGAGCAAGCAATAGCACCGGTCAGAGGGCCTTTGGTGATGACGGTGTAACGCCCCCCTGTCGACGCCATGGTGCCAGTCAGCGGGCCTGTTGCCCAAATGAGTTTGTTCTCTGGTGAAAGCGGATCAACCTTCGGGTCGATTTCGCTGATGAGGTACTTCGAGCCCAAGCCGCGAGAGCCAACGTAATCGCGGGCCCATTGCATATTGAGAGGCTCTGTTTTGATACTGCCTGTGGTCAGGTTGATGCGGAGGATTTTTCCAGCCCAAGTCATGATGTGTTCTCCTTGTGATGGATTAAGAGGCGGAGGGTTGGTTGCCGAGTTTGTCGGCCCACTGTTTCATCTTGTCGAGGCCCGTCCAATTGGCGTCCACAAAAGTAATGGCGCCAGTAGGGCAAGCCGATGCGCATGCTGGATCGCCGCCGCACAAGTCGCACTTTTGGACTTTGCCAGTCTCTTGCACGTAGTTGATGGTGCCAAAAGGGCAAGCGATGGTGCACACCTTGCAACCGACGCAGGTGGATTCGTTCACCACCATGGCGCCAGTGACTTTGTCCTTGGTGATCGCCTCAACAGGACAGGCATGCAAGCACCACGCTTCGTCACACTGCGTGCAGGTGTACGGTACTTTTTTACCCGTCTCGTGAAAATCAAACACCTTGATGCGTGATTTGGCTGTGGCAAATATGCCGTAGTTCTCAAAAGAACAGGCCATCTCGCACTGCAGGCAGCCAGTACATTTATCAGGGTTAATGTGCAAGATTTTTTGCATCTGCATCTCCAGTGGCAACGGAATGAAAACCGGGTCAACCCGGGGCTATGAATCTATTTGCATAGGATTTTGAGAAGATTGCCGACAACAAAGCCCTAGGAATAACCCTTGTCTGATCAAGAGTATTCTCAACTTGAGACAAGTCAACGATTTTTAAATTCATTTTTCGTCAAAATCCAACCTATGGCACGCGTACTCTCTTCACAGCACAGGCTAAACAACATTGCGTTGGCTCGTCAGCAAGTGCTAGAGCACGGTGCAGATATCGCGACCCCACTGGTTGACGATTGGATTCAGCGCTCATGGCGGCGCTGCATGTCATGGGGCCAACAACCCCAACACGGGGTCCATTTCGAAACAGTGAGCCAAGCCCATAGTCGACGACTGCAGGAACAACACCAACCGTTGTTGCGTGCCGCACAAGCTGAACTCGACAGATTAAGCCGCGCCATATCTGGCACACGCTACTTTGCCTTGCTGACCAATGTGCAAGGCGTGGTCATCGACACACGGGGTGCGATTGATGCGCATGACGCCCGCGCCACCAACCTTGCACGCATCGGCGTGAACCTGTCCGAGCAAAGCGTGGGCACCACCGCCATTGGCGCCGCATTGGCCGAGCATCGCCCCATCTGGCTGCATCGTGGCGAGCACTTCTTCAATGACAACAACGCCTACAGCTGTGCAGGCGCGCCCTTGTTCAGCCCACAAGGCGACTGCATTGGCATGTTGGACTTGACAGGCATTGATGTGCCTGAAAGGCCTGAGTTAAAACACTTAGCGGCACAGTCGGCTCGCAGCATTGAGAATGCACTGATTCAGCAGCACGCTCCCGCACTGCTGCTGCACATCAACTGGGCGGGGCAACTTTTAGGCAACGGCAACGATGGCTTGATTGGGCTTGATGCAGATGGTTTTGTCATTTGTGCGAACCGGCAAGCACGACAAATCATGGGTTTATCTGCCCATGCACAACCGCACGCAGGGGATGTGTTTGCTTGTGCTTGGCAAAGCCTGTTTGACTTAACGCAGCAAACGCGCGGTTTGGAGTTGCCTTTATGGTCTGGTTTGCGC
>Ga0208248_1000414_pt1 | contig 12927 bp, 13 predicted proteins | sample CryBogmetaGMA5M_FD_184545 | JGI IMG/M metagenome (GOLD analysis project Ga0208248, IMG submission 184545) | Freshwater microbial communities from Crystal Bog, Wisconsin, USA - MA5M (SPAdes) | ecosystem: Environmental > Aquatic > Freshwater > Lake | place: Crystal Bog, Wisconsin, USA | collected...
GGCTAATAGTTGGCGATGTGCCGCCACTAGACGCAACAGGAGCGGTTGCACCAACGCTAACAACTGAACCGCCGCCGCTTACCGACAACGTGCCGGTGGTAAAACTAAGGCCAGAACCAATTGTTACGTTAGAAAACCCACCGGAACCGTTGCCGTACAGAATGGAAGATCCAGACGTAGCAGGAGCGTAATCAGTGCCGCTTGTTGCTGCGCTAATTGCTGTTCCGTTGCCTTTCAAAAGACCAGTAATGGTCGTTGAAAGCGTGATCGCTGGCGTCGTTGTAGCCGTTGCTACCGTACCAGCCAAGCCATTTGCAGATACAACAGATACACTGGTTACAGTTCCAGCCGCGCCACTGACAGCGGCCCAAGATGTGTTGGTGCCGTCAGTTTTAAGGTAGTAATTAGTGTTGCCAGTTTGAGTTGGCAACAAAGCATTCAAAGCAGCAACTTTAGTGGTTTGACCCGTACCGCCATTAGCAATCGCAACCACACCGCTAACACTCGCAGCAGTTCCAGTTGTATTCTGGTTTAGCGTCGGTATATCGGCGGCTTGAATCGTGGACATTGACACGTTCGTGCCGTTACCACGCAGGTAATACCCAGAGGTCGTAGCCCCAGCAAGCGCGTTAATTGCAGCTTGTTGCGAACTAGCGCCGGTGCCACCGTAGGTAATCCCAACCGTGCCAGACGTAATCTGCGAGCCATCAATGGCAATATTTGTGTTCGCCGCTGCTGTTAGTTGACCGCGAGAGTTAACCGAAAACGTTGGGATCTGCGAGCCACTTCCGTAACTGCCAGCCGATACCGCCGTGTTGGTAATACTAAACTGGTTGCCAAACAGCGTAAGACCGGCGCCGTTGGTATATGAGTTAACGCCAGTTGCAAACTGAGTAAACACCAATCCGGTCGTGCCAATAGTAATTGGCGGCAGGGTGGTAAGAACCCAGGAGGTGTTAACTAACGTAGCACCTGAGGTAATTAAAACGTAGTTTCCAACGTTAAGTTGGTTATATCCGCTGCCAGCCGTGTTCATGTCGGTTGCGCGAACCAACACAAAAGGCGTAGACCCATCTCCTATTACAGAAACAGTGTACACACCGTTTTGTAGCGAAGATGCCTGATCTTTAATCAAAACACGGTCATTTAATGCCGGCGTAGTCGAATCAATTGACAACGCACCGTTAGCCGTTGCCGTAAGCGTTGCTCCGACACCGCTTGAACCGTTGTTGTACGTTACTGTCGGCAGCGCAGAAGCAGTTGCTAAAACGCAAGCTGTGTGGAAAGTCAATCCAGCGGCAATTGCGTCAACATACGCTTTGTTAACAATATCGTTGGCACTGACCGGAGAGGTTGTAACCTGCCCGGTTGAGGTCAACAAGGTCGTAAATGCGCCTGTAGACGGGATGGTGGCCCCTACAGACGCATTATTGATCGTGCCGCCGGTAAACGTACCGCCAGTGACGGTTTTGCCCGTGAAGGTCAGCGCAGCGGGAAGCGACAACGTAACAGCAGACGATCCCGTAGCCGTAATCTGGTTGGCTGTTCCGACAACGCTTGTGACCGTGGACGTACCGGCAGCGGCAGCAGTAATCCGACCGTATGCGTCAACGGTCAGATTGGTATTGGTGTAACTGCCAGGGGCAACCGTAGTCGGTGCTAGGCTAATCGTTCCGCTAGTAGTAATTGGGCCACCGGTAAGTCCAGCGCCAGTTGCTACGCTAACCACTGATCCCGAACCACCACCGCCGCTGCCAATGTTACTGACGGCAACTTTTTTGGTTACGCCGCCTTGGACAATAGGTACAACTTCAGTCCCCGCAAGCGGGGTATCTGCTGACGGCAGTGCCGAAATCGTGGTATTTGCCATGCTTTACTCGTAGAAAACCGTTGCCGCAACAGTTCCGCTTATCACGACATACAGGCCAGAACTGAAGTATACGCCACCTTCGTCGCCAGTAAATACATAACTGGTCGCGCCAGTTGGCGTAAACACTCCGACAATCGTGTCGGTCGTGGTAGCCGCAGCGCTGTTGTACACCGTGATTGTCGGCGTTCCGCTGGCGGCAGATACAAAGATTCCCTTTAGCTTGCCCGCCATTGGCTTGACGTTAGCCGAAGCGGTCAGATACTTATACGTCGCAGCCATAATTACCTCACGCCAAAAAGCGCAGTTTGTAGAGGGTTCTGAGATAGACTTCAATAATGTTGTCAATCAACTGCTGCAAAGCCATGTCAGTTTTGTCAACAACTTCGTATCGGTTAGCCTCAATTTCAGCCAACTGACTTTCCAAGAATTCTATGATATTAGTCGTTTTCTTAGACGACATCAACGTAATTGGGCCGATCAGACCGTGCCGCCCTTGGTACGCTTCAGCAAAATCGTCCGCAGCCTCGATGATAAGTTCGTAGAACTTCTGCAACGCCTTGTGCTTGCTAAAACTGCGAGTGTTCAGGTGTACGCTATGGGCTACATCGCGCCCCAAAAACAGCAAACCTACAAAATCACAGGCTTTCATTACATCATTCCTTGCTGTGGCGCGTACTCAGCCGATTCCGGCATCATTGTTTCTCGCCCTGGCATCTCGCCAACCAGATCGCCAGAAGTAATCATGCCATGCAGAGTCCCCATGACAATATCTTGGATCTGCTCTTCGGACATCCCGGCCTGAACTGCTGCAATGCGCTTAGTCTCAGCATCAAACGCCTTGATCTTGGCTTCGTAGTCCTTGCGCTCCATGTCCTGCGCTTCCATCGACTTGCCGACATTCTGAAGCATATTATGCAGTTGATCCAACTCTGCTGCCATCGCTTGCATTTGCTGATTAGCCGCCTGCAAGGCAGGATTGTCTTCGGCTTCACCCATCAGTTTGGGATCAATCGTTTTGGCAAAGCGTTTTGCCATCTCCGCAGCGCCCGGCCAGTCCATGTTCTTGACGAACAAATCGCCTGCAACGGTCCACAACTGCGGGTTACCCTGTAGCAGTTGCGCCATCGCTTCAAGCGCTTCTTGGCGCTTGGTTGCATACCCTGGGCCGGTAGCAACCACAACATCGTACTTACCGACCGCAGGGTTGTAAATCTTATCGATCACAATCCCTTCTTGGTTCTGGATCTTACGCACAGGCTCGGCTTGAGTTGGGTCAATCTTGACCATCTTCGTCTCGCCATCCAGCCCGATAATCCGGGCGATGCGCTGCGTGTCGTAATACTTAGGGATCAGATCGACCAGTTGCCGACCGATATGACGCACACCACGCGCCAGATTGTCTTGGTAGTGGTAAGTACCAACATCACCCTCACGCTGGCGGGCTAAAATAGCCTTGCCAGAACGTTCGTTGGATGTTTGACCAAGTGATGCGTTGTACTGTCCAGTTGCAGACTTGATGTCCTCGGACGCTCCCATTTTGGCTTGAATCAAGCCAGTTTGGGCCATTGGCGGCAGCGCACGTTGGGGCAACGGCAAAACCGCACCCTGACCGTCCGTCACATCTGGATTGACCTCCAAATACGGCCAATTCTGCGTGTTTGCGGTCTTCCATTGGGTCTCATACCCCTCAAACTGACCGCCATAACCAATAAACGGAGCCTTTGGAGCCAGCGCCAGCATCTCTGCCTCTTGACTAGTCCAATAGTTGTACATCCGTTGGGCATCTTTGGCGTTTCTGACCAGCCCGCTGATGTAAATCCGGCCCTCAACCTCGTATTCGTTGCCGATAATCCGCACAACAGGGATGTATTTACCCGGCCATTCCTGCTCTTCAAGGATTTCGTAGCCGTTAATCTTGCACCACTTGATCTTCTTACGATCCGCTTGGCGCGATTTCTTCGGCTTGCCGTAAATTTGGCGTAATTGCTTGTCTTCTGGCGTACCTTCAAACGCAGTCACGTTTCCGGGGTACAAATTCAACGTATGCTTGTCGTATTCAATGTAAAAATACTCAGCAATACGAATTGTGTCGGTGTTGAGCCACTGACTCAGGTTCTGGTCGCCTACACCTAGCGTCTCAAGCGTGGAAAGCGGCGACGCATTTGGGAAAAGCCGGTGATATTCCTCTTGGGACAGATCCTCGGTAATAAAACACCACTTGGCGTCACTGCCGCATGGGTCTTGGATCAGCGGGTCCATGTAGACGCTAAAACTATTGCGAACGCGCGCGATCCTTAAATCCTGGTCGAACGTGTCATCGTCGCAATACTCGCTCAGAATCCGGATGTAGCCCTCGCCATAGGCCACCTGATTCTCGCAAGCCGTGTCATACGCCACATCTGCGTCAGAGATGTACTCAATGTGACGGATCATGCCGTTATAAATCTCGGCAACCTCTACGTCAGCATCGTCATTGACCGGAATAACCTTAACACTAGGCCGGTTCTGGCGCTGATCATTGGTGATTTGATGGACGTGCTGCGGCAGCTTATTTATAGTCAAGCATGGCCGCGCGTTAATCGTCTGCCCCTGCACCGCACCACGGGTCGCCAGCACATCTGCCGGCCACTGCCACTGGTTATCGGGCGAGCCTGCGTAGAACCGCAGATCGTCTAACTCGTCTTCTCTTGATTCGGAATACGCCGAAATCGCCATCGACAGGCGATCCCGCGCCGTTGACAGCACATCCGAGTCGCTTTTGAGTGGTTTACCCCCAAGTGCGACGTTGCCAACAGCGTTAATTCCGGTGTAATCGCTCACTTTTTCTTCGCTGCTTCACGTTTAACCGCATAACTTATCGCCACTGCTTGTTTCACCGGCTTACCAGCCTTAACTTCAGTTTTGATGTTCTCTTTAAACGCTTTTGCGCTAGAAGATTTCTTAAGCATGGTTACCTCTTGTCCGTGACCGGGCGCGTTTTCTGCGCTTTGCTTGCCAAATCCAACAATATTGAAAATTCCGTAGCCATTGACGGGTCAACGTGCGCTGGAGCAGGATAGTGCTCGTTTCGAGCGATTGTACTACCCATTCCGTAAGCTGCCAACTCTGGTTTGCTAGAACGATAATTAGATTTTTCATTAGCCCATTCTGGGGCTAACTGTGCGGCTCGTTTTCCTCTTTCTTCACCAAAAGAAAGTTTTTGATACCCGTCCAAAAACTGTTTTTCTAACGGGTCTAACTTTTCACGCCTACGCAATTTGTTTAATATTTCAAAATACAATTCGCTCATTTGCCTGTCGGCGGCGTGGGTCATTTCGTGAACAACAGTGCTAGGTTCAGCACCGTAGTTTAATAGAAGTTTACCGGCAGCAGGAAAATTTCGCTCACCAAAAACCGGATTGTTATAGGTAAACGATCCTCTGTCTGTTCCTATGTACTGTTGTTGAATTTCGGGCAACGACCGTCTAGAAGTCAAAAAATCCGTCAGTTCACCATATTGCGGGTACGCGGCAGTCTGCGTCAACAACCGTTGCAGTTCATTCTGTTGCGGTGGTGCTAACTTGTTCGCTGGCACTCACGCACCCATCCAAGAGCCGGCCATTGCGTCGCGGTTCATCGTAAGAGTACGGGGCCGTTCGACGTACTCACGATGCGCTACAGGATAGGCGAACGTCACCGCCAGCGCGTCGGCTGCGTCGGGAGATGCCAATCCTCTAGCCTTCATTTCTTTCTTGCCTTCCAGAAAGATTGTTCCCGCTGAGTTGGGCTTCTTCATCGGCCCAACCAAATCATCCTTAAGCATCTTGTCCTGCGGGATGCTGGCTGTCCGTAGCCATTCGCGCATCGCGCCCCACATTTCAGCCCGTTTGTTGCCCCACATTACTGGGTTTTTGGCTTTCCAACCAAAGTTTACCCCTCGTACCTTATACCGTTGTTCCGTTAGCCTGTCAAGTATACCGTAGCCCAAACCGCCTTCGTCTATTACAGTCAGCGTTGGCTTGTATTCGTCAATCGCGTCAATGACACGACCGACAATTGACATCGTATCCTCGCCCTTGTAGCGTTTGATTGCTACGATGTCACGGCCCCGCCGCACGACTATTACCGTCGAGTCCAAACCGCCGCGTGCCGGATCGACCCCTATTACTATAGGCGCGGTCTCATCCTTGTACCGTGGCCGTTTGAATGCGTCTTCGACAATCATTGGTGAGATGAACTGATCCTCGCCCGCGCTTGGAAAGTCTCCGTACACTTCTACGCGCGCTTGGATCGAATCCTCGCCGTACTCCGCGATGATCTGCTCGTAGACCTGCTTGTCCGTCCCTTCTACCGTCCTAGCGTCAATCTGGCGCGTCTGCCAAAAGTCACGTTTACTATTAAACGTCTCAAAGAAGTACCCGCTATTGCGCCGGGGGTTGCTAAACGCGAACCAATAGCGATCCAGAATGTTTTCTGTGAAGAAGCCGGCACCTACTGACCAGATCGCGTCGGCGATACCGCTGGCCTCGTCAAAGATCAGCATCATGCCGTCGTGGTTGTGTACACCCGCGTAAGCGTCTGGATTCTCTTCACTCCACAGTTTGCCTTCCGCTGCCCAATAGCGCGTCCCTTTCTTTAAGTCGCGCTCGACCAGTTCGGTTATCCACTGCGCCGGTACGATCTTAGTCGCGCTGATTTCCCACCAGTGACTGTTAATGATCATCGCTTGCCACTTGGTCAGTTCGCCCCAAGTGACCGACCTTAACTGCGCTTCACTGTTGGCGCTCACAATGACCGTCGAGCCAATCCGCGTGGTTAGCATCCATAGGATCAGCCAGCTAACTAACGCGCTTTTACCAATACCCCGACCGCTGGACACCGCTTCTCGTAGCGTGTCCATGTTGGCTTTGCCTTCGTTGGCTTTGATGTGTTTACCAATGTCGCGCAGGATTTCGCGCTGCCATTTGCGCGGGCCTTGGAATTTAGCTAACGGTGTGTTCGGTTGACCCCAGGGAAACGCGAACAATACAAACGCTTCAGGATCGTTCGCTATCGCGGGTGACCACAACCGCGTCATCAACGTCTGCTCTTCGGCTGATGTATAGATCGGTTTTTGCATTTTCTAGCACTCTGGTTTGCGCTTGCTCTAGCGCCGCTGTGATGCTGATCCGCTGATACACATCAACGCTGACTTCTTGTTTGGCCGTCCACTCGTGCCGATGACGCAAGATCTCTAACGCCGCTTTTGCGTCGCCCGCTAACGCCGCGCTATTGAGAACCTGTGAGATTTCGCGTTCGTTATCCGCGCGGCCTTTTTTTTCAGCCATTTCCGCAACCGGGTCTAGCTGACACAGTTGCCGATACTCAGCGGGCAGCATACCAGCAGCCAACGCCAGCGAGTCACCTTTTAGACCTAACTTCGCCGCGTCATAAATGGACTGAAGACGCGCCTCTGTCGCCCGGACATCACGAACTGTTAGTGGCAAAGATTTGAACATGGCAGAAGTGTAGCAAAAAAAATTTTAATTTTAAAAAATTCTTGCGGGGGGTGCGTTTCCGTGACCGGTCGGGCCAAGGCCCTACCCGGCCCCCTCCGTTGTGCCCGGACATTGCCATGTCCACGCAAGCCGATCGGCCATCGCGCCAGCTAGCTGCCAGCGTCCTGGCCATCGCGCGTGCGTGTGCGTGTGCGTGTGCGTGTGCGTGTGCGTGTGCCCGCGTGTGAGCGTTCTGTAATTTAGTGCTAAACGCTAGTACGTTGTCATTTGTGCCCGTGTGTGAGCGTTCTGTAAAATCGTTATAAAAAGTAGAGTGTGGTCACTTGTACCCACACATTGCCATCCTAAAAAATCGCGCTGGAAAAATACGCGGGAGAATTTGCGCGGCGATGTTGTAGACACTCGCACGGCTATCTCCATATATTTATTTTTTCAAACTTGAAAAGTAGATATGACTATTCTGGGGTACACCCCGCAAACCCGCATGGTTGAGCCAAAAAGTGTAGTCACTCCCGCGCTAAAAATGACACACAACGCGTCCACACACTGTCCACAACCGTTGGTTGTATGTTTGTGTCAAAAGTTTGTTGACAGCTACACGACGCGCGCGCTACTATCTCACTCATGGCGCAGCACAACGCAACGCTAACAACCGGAGTACACAAAATGACCAAATCAGAACAGCGCGAAGTTTCCCGGCTTGACTTGTACATCGCCCACGGGATGACAGACACTGCAGCGCGCGCGATCGCCACACTCATTCGCAGCGCGCGCACGACCCGCAGCGCTAACGAATTGCGCGCGATCGCCGCGACGATGAAACTTGATCAGCACCCCGACTTCATCGCCTAACAAAATTCCAGCTAATGCGCCCGACGCGGGCGCATTGGCGGGCGTTTTGCCCGATCACACTTCACTACACTACGGAGAACCTATGATCCACTTCGTCGCAAAATCATCGAACACGAAAACCGGACCAATCCCGATCACGTACAGCGCGCGCGATACTTGCCCCGCTAGCTGCGGGCAGATGAAATCTTGTTATGCCGATGCGGGTTTTCATACCCGCCTAAATTGGGACAAGGTTCCGACGCGCGGGAAAGATATCGCCACGGTCGCGGCCAAAATTCGCGCGTTGAAACCCGCGACGCTGTGGCGGTTCAACGTCGCGGGCGATCTTCCGGGCGTTGGTGAAGATATTGACGGACCAGCGCTGGCGCAATTGATCGAAGCGAATCGCGGGCGCCGTGGGTTTACGTACACTCATAAACACTCAGATCGTGCTATCAAGTTTGCCCGGTTTGCGATCAAACGCGGGTTTACGGTCAACCTATCGGCCGATGACGCGGGTCATGCTGACAAGTTAGCGGAAACCGGATTACCCGTTGCAGTCGTTGTCCCGTTGGGAACCCCTGAGCGCACCACAACGCCCGCCGGACGCGCTATCGTCGTTTGCCCCGCTCAGACTAAGGACGACGTGACGTGCTACACCTGCGGGCTATGCGCCCGCGCTAATCGTAAGGTCATCGTCGGGTTCCTCGCGCACGGCACGCGCGCTAAAAAAGCCGACGCAATTGCCCGTCGTGTTATCCCCATCCAGGTGACCAAGTGAACCATTACACGGCAAAATTTAAACGCTATACGGATGAAATGCTGAAAACAGCACTAGCAGACTGTCACGTCGCGCTAGGTGTCGGAGAAACGCTTTTCAGCCCCGCCTACATTGCAAAATTGTGGGCGGAAATTGACGCGATTCGCGACGTTCAACTCTCACGCAAACGGAAATTAAAATGATCCTGATTCACACAATCCAAGAACAAATCACGCCCGACGATTACCCGGACGAAACGACGGGCGGGTTTTTAACTGAGAATGACCCGATCGGGTTTCGCGACTTGGTCTGGATGATGACGCGCGAGGGTTACGTCGAGCCCTCATGCTACCCGCCATCCGGAACAATCTACGAATGGCTCTCGACTCACCCAGAAACCGATTACCGCACCGGTGAAACTGAATACCGGACGCTTCACTACTCGATGAAAAATCACCCACGCAACGCGAAGTACTGGCGTAAGGCTATGATCGCTGCCAACATCATCAAGGTTAAACAATGAAACTTGAAACTTACGCTACCCTTGCGCTCGCGTTGTGGTGCCTTGTCGCCGGCATCATTCTTGCGGATGGCTTTATAACGGCGCTGTGTCGCTAGTCATCGCGGCGGTACTGGCCGCGATACTTGTCATCATCCTAGACTTATAAAAAAGGCCCCGAAGGGCCTTTTTTACGCTTCAACTATTCTTCGCAATTCTGAGGCGCTGGCGCTTGCCATGTCGGGCGCGCAATACACGTGACGCTTAGTCTCTAACCCGCGCGCGGCTACGCGCCCGCAATCGATCCAACCGGCTTCTTTGATCGCCTGAAGTAACGCTTGCTGATATAACTTCATGCCAGCGGGCGCGCTACGGGCTAATTCATCCAAAACGGCCTGCAAAGGCGCAGCGATGACACCCTTCGTGAACACCCCACGACGCCCGCGCATTAATTCAAGAATGTAAGACTCAGCCCCGGAGAGCGAATTCTCCGTCATTGTTTGTTTAAATTCCGTCATAGGCGGGGCTGCGCCGGGGTTGAATCGCGACACGTCGCGGGCGTGTAACCAAGCGGCCACGGCCGCGCGGCCGCCCGTTCTAAGCCACTGCCAGATCGCGGCGCCGTCCGCGTCACTCATGCGCCCGACGCGCGACCATATACAGAACCAACGGCGATCTTGGGCGCTGATCGATATAGGCAATAGATCGTTCGAAAACGCCAGCACGAAGCCCCTATTGGCCATCATATAGGGGTGTAACCCTTTTCTATTCACGGCCAACACTTCGGGCGGCGCTGCAATGATCGGCTTTAGTTTATTGGCCAGGACCCGGCGATCGGCCGCGAGCGCCTCTTTCAACTCATTAATAACTAGAATCTCCGACTCTAGCTGGTAGCCCCACTGCGAGGTGAGCGACTCATTGTCGACCAGCCCGTAGTTATGCTTATTTTCACCGCACACGGCCCAGATGAACGGGTCATACATCGTATCCTTACCCGACCCTTCATCCGACGCGTGCAGGATCGCATGGTTAATTTTCACGCGGGGGTTCTGCACCTTATAGGCCATCACGTTCCAGATATGGTCTAGTTCCGTTTGCACTGGCACCAGCTTGCGGCAATGGTCAATCCACGCTTGCACTGCGCCCGCTATAGGCGTCGGGCGCGCGTCAACCCAACGGTTCGCATAGACCATGCCATCGCGCGCCGTTAGCACCGACTCGCCCGCAGCATAGGTCAAGCCTGCCAGCACCTGCCCGCCAGCGGCGGTACGATTTTCGTCAAACCATAGCGACGGCGTTATAAGACGCAGGCGCCCCGTAGGCGTTGAATGTAAAGAATGGCAGGCAATCCCGCGATAGGTCGCGTCAAACGCCCGCCGCGACACCAGCACACGATCCATAAGGTCAAAATAGGAATCATCCGACTGAACATAGGCGAAGCGCTTAAACCAGTCGCTCCGCTCGACCCTAGCCCGCTCGCGCGCTTCGACTTGGGCGATGATCGAATCAGCGTCCTCGCTGAACATATCGGTTTTCTTGACCCGCGATAGCGCACCGCCCACAACGGACGCGAGCAGTTCTTCACGCAAGCCATAGGACCGTTTGGGACCGCCTTCGTTCTCCACCCACCCTAGAAAACGCGACGAGTCCCATTCGGTGCAATGGGAGTGTAGGCAACAGTACGCCCGGCTAGCGGGCATATAGCGGCCCTCTAGATTACCGTCCGAATGCTCCGCATGGTTGGGGCATATCACGCCCCACCAGCCCGCAGGGTTACCGCCCTGCGTTACTTCTTTACGCTCGACAAGCCACGCCAGCACATCATCCGACCCGTCATCCTTCAACGTACCGGGGCGGAAGGTCGTAGTCTCCGCTGCGCCGGGGATGACCGATAGGGCGTTGCAGATCTCCTCCAGTGAGAACTCGCGCGACGGGTTGAATTCTGTGAGGCGCGCAGCGAACCGGCCTTTACCGGGCTTTAGGTTGATCGAGCCGGGAATGCGTATATTGCGAACCGGGTTTATAGCGCCGGGGTCCGTATAGCCCGCCGCCGCTATAGCCTTGATCGCCGCGCTATAGACCGACTTATGCGGCTGGTCGTCTAGGCGGAAAACGTAGCACCATTGAAAGTTGTCCTTGGACGTTTCAATAACCCACGTTGGGCGAATGGGCGGCGTCTTAGACTTCGTGCCGACGTCATCTAGAACCAAGCACCACACATTCTCGCAAAACGCAGCGCCAGCAGAGACGCGTTGACCGTCGAACCGCGATTCGATGAACGAGCCAATGTTGACGTACCACGCTCCTTCACCTCTAGGTTTACGGAACGCAGGATAGGCGTACCCGCCCTCACGCTCGACTTGCTTGGTGAAGAGAATTACTTCACCCTCCGGCGCTAAGTTCAGTATATAATCGTTAAGTTCCATTGTGCTCTCCTCGTTGAAGCCCGTCCCCACGACGGGCTTTTTTTTCACTTACCGTAGCGGCTCATCTGCTTGACTTCTGCCTTCAGGGGCAGACCCGGCGCCCACGGCGGCGACGTGCACATGACGCGGGCCAATAGGTCGGCGTCACCGTCTTCTAGGACGATCTCATCGTGTACGTGTAGCACTACGTTATCTAGCTGGCGCAGTGCGTGGCGCAGTACATCATTAGCGACTGCTTGGGTGATGTTCTCGCAGGCCAGCCCCTTCCATAAACGCGCGCGAGGCCATTCTTTGGCGTCAGCGGCGGGCTTCCAGGCGGCTTTTGCATACGAGACACCTTCATCTTCCAGCTTTGCAAACGGGTAACACAGAACGCGGCCCGAAGGAAGAATGTACCAGAGATGCTGCTTGTCGAACAGATAAGTGACCCTTCCCGCGCTGAACTCCGCGTTGGGCGTGTGCATAGCTGATGTGTATGCGCGCTCAAGTTCTGACCAGAACCGTACCGCCCACTGATTAGACCGGCGCCACGCGTCTACCATGCGCCGCGCGTCGGCTTCGGGCAGGTGGATACCATAGGCGCGACCCATAGCCGCAAACGCGCCTACGCCTCCGGCGTACCCGCACGATAACTCTTGGACCTTCCCGATCTGGCGCTGATCGTCGGTCACTTGATCGACCGTACACCCGAAGGTCGCAGCGGCGTTGATCTTATAGATGTCCTGGTCGAACTGCTTGAGTTTCTCGTCGCCCATGCCCGACATCCACGGGTTGACGCGCGCCTCGATAGCTGACCAGTCCGCGACGGTGAAGTTACCGATTAGTGCGGGCCGAAGCATTCCCTTGAGCACATCCGTAACTCTTCGTCCGTGAACAGGGACAATTGCTCTTCCCGTGACAATATCGTCACGCACTCTAGCCGGGTCTTTGGCGGTCTTGCGGGTGAAATTATGGACCTGTGCTCCGTAAGAAGAGGCTCGCCCCGTCGCAGATCCGCCAGCAAAAACAAATGCGCCTCGTACTCGGTCATCTTCGACATCGGCCAACTCCTGTAGACGCTTGAA
>Ga0208248_1000418_pt1 | contig 12881 bp, 4 predicted proteins | sample CryBogmetaGMA5M_FD_184545 | JGI IMG/M metagenome (GOLD analysis project Ga0208248, IMG submission 184545) | Freshwater microbial communities from Crystal Bog, Wisconsin, USA - MA5M (SPAdes) | ecosystem: Environmental > Aquatic > Freshwater > Lake | place: Crystal Bog, Wisconsin, USA | collected...
CTGCAAGGTCAGAGGCAACACGGTTAATTGTCAAGGGGGGGGGATCTGGTGGCTTGGGAGCGGTCGCTGGATAGGTGGTGAGATCGTTTCCAACCGGGTCGTGACATTAGGAACCTCCTCGGACTCATGCGGATATGGTGGGGGCATGTATGTGGGCCAGGTTAGTGATGTTCTTGTCAGCAACGCTGTGATCGGCATGAATTATGTAAATGGATCAACCGACCCCTATATCATCGGAGGTGGCGGCGGTATTTGGGCGGGGCACCATGCGTCGGTTGAAGTTCACAATTGTTTGATCACCAGCAATATTGTCGGCACTGGGTATGGGGGTGGCGTTTATCATGATTATTCTTCTGGTGACGTCATTCCGTATGTTTCGGTCTTCAATTCCACATTGTCTGGAAACTCGATTACAAATAGCGGGAATGGCGGCGGTATTTTTGGCGGCATGTTGGAAGCTTGTGTTCTGACCCGAAATAAAGCGGTTGATAATGGGGGAGGACTGGCAGATGCAATGGCAGTAAACAACTGCTTCATCTCGGGCAATCTTGCCCAGACGGGAAATGGCGGCGGTGCTTATTCCGAAAGGCATGAATCCATCTTTCAGAATTGCACAATCGTATCCAATGCCGCCTATTTTCGAGGAAATGCAATCTTTCAAACCAATGTGCTGAGCCTGATCGTTCGCAATTCCATTATCTGGGGAAATGGGCGCAATGCTTTCCGTGCCTATCCGTGCCAATGGCCAGATGCGACGGGCACAGTGTCGGTCAGTTATTGCTGTATTCAAGGTGGATATTCCAACGGGGTGAATATTGTTACAAACAATCCAAGGCTGGCTGATGGATGCCGTCTTTTGTCCCCCTATTCGCCGTGCGTAGATGCGGGAACCGTTGAGGGGTTGCCAGCCCTTGACCTCTATGGGAAGACCCGTTTTTCCGGATCGGCTCCGGACATTGGATGCGATGAATTGAATTATGTGGATACAGACGCCGATTCAGTTTTTGACGATTGGGAAATGTACTATTTCGGATCACTGACGAATTCCTTGACTGTTGATGGTGATGGCGATGGGGTTTCCAATTTGGATGAGTACCAGCATGCCACCGAGCCAACATGGGTAGGTGATTCGGATGGTGACGGCGTGAACGACGATTACGAAACGTTCATTGGCTCCAACCCGGAAAGCAGGGACACGGACGGAGATACTCTTCCTGATGGGTGGGAGGTGGCCCACGGTCTTGATCCGCTTAATCCTAGTGATGCCTCGGCGCTCAATAGAGACGGGATTTCCAATCTGGATGGGTTCAAACGGCAGGGTGTTTTCTTGCGGGTATCAGTCGCGGATCCGGATTACAACGACGATTGCTGGAATTTACTGCTGAATGGAGCGGTCGTTGCGTCTTCAACATTTGAAAACGGATATTCCGGTTCGGCAACGGTTGGTATTCCCTATGGCCAGGCCGCTGTTTTCACGCTGCAACTGGCAGGGGATGACGGCGTTCCCTCGAACAACGACGAATATACCGTCAGTTTTTCAATGGCGGATTCCTCCGGCGCCGAGATACCTTGGGTGGCGTCTGCCGGCAATCAGTCCTATACGGGGGTCTTGCCACCTCCGCACGACACCAGTTCTTTGCGTTGGGAGTTCTTTGTCCCGCAGGACGAAAAACTTCTCCTCGTCAATGCCGATAAGGCGAAAGCCCTCACCACGGAACCCATTAACACGATCAACGGCAATATTACCTTCTCTGAAACAGACATCATGGTCCCGTGTCCGGCATTTGATCTGGCATTCAGCCGCTCCTATAACAGCAAAGACATCAATACAAACAGTGCCCTTGGCCTTGGCTGGACGCACAGTCTGGACTGGTCGCTTTCGACGGTATCCAACGCCGCCTATGGTGGCAAGGTTGGGGCTTTCAAGATACTAAAGACAGGGGATGAGCAAGCCCTTTGGTTTCATGCTGAGACGAATGGCCTGTATTCACCACCACCTGAAGTAAACCTCTCTTTAATTTCAACGGCAGGCGTTTCTTGGGTCAAATGGCCCGGCGGTGTTTCGGCACAGTTCGGCACGAATGGCGTCATTTCGCGACTCGTGGATGGTTTCGGTGCCGGACTCACTTTTTCGTCAGCATCAGGAAGAGTCACACGGGTGCAACACGATAACGGTAAGGCAATCGCTTTAACCTATAATGGCGGTCTGTTGACCCGGGTTGACTCACCCTCAACCAATCTATATGTCGTTTTTGGGTACAATGCGGCTGGCAATCTAACCAATGCCATTCGAGTGGCGGATGGGCTTGCTCAATCGGTGAGTTATGCGTATGAAAATGTTTGCCACGCGATGACACAAAGGGTGAACAGCGCCGGGCAGGTATTTGCATATGGGGTTGAGTATATTACGAACCAAGTTGCCTGGGCTGGCAATCCGGCACAATTATCCGCGCGTGGAACTTCCATGGCACTGGATCCTTCCGGGTCTGCCTGGTACAGCCATGCGCTCAGTTACACCAATCCCGGCGGGTATTGCACGCGGGTGACCTATGACCATGGCGATACGAATGTGGTTTTCGATTACTCCTACGATCCCATCAAAATGCGCATCACCGGCATTACCGGGCCAGGCACACCGGGAACGGCCGACTGGACGAATACCTTCACGCGCTTCAATTATGACAACGCCGGAAACGAAACGAATGCGACGGTGAAAGACGGTTTGAGTGGCGCGACACTGGCCTCAGTCGCGTATTTCGATAATTGGCACAACATGGTCAGCAATGGTGTGGCTTACAACGGAGCGCCGGTTTCGGCGTGGTACCAATATCAATGGAACACAAACAATGGCACGTTGATGGCGGCAGTAGATCCCAGCGGGCATGTAACGGGAATGGAATATACCAACGGCCTGGTCTCCGTGATGCAGGAGGGCACAAGGAGTTCCTTTGAGTATAATGGGGAGGTGTTTTACTGGGATGACTGGATAGCCGAAACCCGGTTTTCCTATACCACGAATGGCCTGCTTGCAGCAGTGACGAACGCCAATGGGCACGTTTTGGGCTATGAGCATGATTCGGCCGGGTATGTCAGTCGGGTAATTCCTGCGCTTGGTCCGGATGCGCGGTTTGTGCGCAATGGCGTCGGCCAGGTGACGGCGGTAATTGTGCCTAGCGAATCAGGATACCGGACCAATTCGATGACGGTGAATGCACTGGGTCAAATCACAGCCGTAACCCATCCAGGCGGGCTAACGGAATCCTTCGCCTTTGACGTTTTGGGAAACCTGACCAATATGGTGGACGCGGCGGGAAGAACCAACGTTTTGACATGGCTGCCTACAGGGAAACCGGCATCGGTTAGCCGCTGGCTTGATGGCCCGAATCCCACGAATGTTACAATCAGTTTCGCCTATGATCGGCAGTTCAATACCTTGAAGATCACCGACCCCATGGGGCGGCCGGTGGAGAATTACAAGCTCGACATGCAGGATCGACCGCTGGTGGTGACGAACCTCGAAGGCCAGGTCATGACAGTAAACTGGGGGGTGGGGGATTATGTCCGCTCGATGACCCGGTTCGACGGCACGGTGGTGACAAACCTCTACGGGACGGATGGGCGGCTCTCGGAAGTGCGTCTGCCGGGCGCGACGAATCGGTTCACGTATTACGCTGACGGTTCTCTCAAAACGGCCTCTAACGCGGTGGGCGTGGTGTCAAATGAGTTTGATGGGGCAAATCGACTTTCCTTCACGACCGGTGCGGTGCCCCAAAGCGCGTTAAGTTATGGGTACTATCCCGCCGGGCAGGTGTCGAACGTGACCACTGTGGCGGGCACCACGACCTACGCACTGGATGTGGCGGACAGGCTGGTAGGGATTGCGGCACCGGAGGGCAGCTTCGGGTTTGGCTATGCAACGAACGGCCTGCTGGGGGCGCTGGGCTATCCCGGCGGGGTGACGCTGTCGAACCGATTCGATGTCCTTGACCGCGCCACCTCGCTAGTATGGCGGATAAGCGGCGGCAGCACGAACCGGAGTTTCGCCTATTCATTCAATGCCGCTGGGATGGTCACCAATGTCAGCCGGGAGGATGGCGGGTGGACGGCTTTTACGTATGATTCGTTGGATCGGCTTCTTTCCGAAAAACAATATGCGAGTACCGGCCTGACCTACTCAGCATCGTGGAATTATGACCTGGCCGGGAACCGAACCAAGGCCATAACGAATAGCGTAACGAACCTCTACAGCTATGCGGCGGGCAATATCCTGACGAACTTCGGCTCCGGGACGCTGGTGCAGTATGATTTGGCAGGAAACGTTACGAATCTTCAATACAGTGCAAGCCGAACGCTTGGTCTCACATGGGATGCCGCATACCAGTTAAGCCAGGTCAGCAGTAACGGCGTTGTGCTGGAAATGTATCGTTACGACGCCCTGGGCAGGCGTGTGAGCGTTATTGCCGGAACGGTCACAAATAGCTTCATTTACAGTGGTCCGCACATCGTGGCTGAGACCAGCAATAATGTGATTTCGAGGGCCTACACCTACGGTCCTGGGGTCGATAACATTCTGTCGATGACCACGTACGGCGCGGTGACAAACACGTATTTTTACCTCAAAGACTCCCTCGGCAGCGTCCACGCACTCGTCAATACCAACGGCGCGGTTGTCGAACAATACAAGTACACCGCCTGGGGCGAGGTAACGGTACTTAGCAGTAACGGAAGCGTGCTGACCTCGTCAACTTATGACAACAGGGTTACATGGATGGGCCGGGAGATTTCATGGAATACGGGTTTGATGTTCTTCCGTAGTCGTTATTACTTACCCGCTGGCGGAAGATGGTTAAGTAAGGATAGGATCGGCATATCCGGGGGTGAAAATCTCTATGAATTTGTTCAAAACTGCCCTGTAATGCTCCGTGATCCTTCCGGAAATAACCCGGTCTTGTTAGCTGTTGCTGCGGCCGCTTTTCTTTTGATCGCAAACCCTGACACTGTGTATGCGCCACGACTCTGTGACCAAACGCCGGAAACAACACACCCGTTTATTGGAATGGTGTGTGATGCTGCATTTGGCGGCACAATAGGAATGGTTTGGGGCAAGACCGTTGGATGGATAAGAAAATTGGCCTCAAAGAGTCCCTCGCCCGTAGACGGTCTCTTAGGGATGATGAACAAGAGAGTTGGTGTCAACGCGAGTTATGCCACAGGCGATGCTGAAGCATATTTGAAGTACCAAAACGCAGCAGGTTCCCACATGCTGAAGGAGGGCGGTGGGTCGGATATTCTTATCCGCAAGGATGTTGCGTCTCGGCAGACTGCATTTCACGAATGGCTTCACCGCTCACTTCAGAAAAGGGCCGGAGGTCCAACTCCTGGTGAAGATGCCTTTATCGAGAGTTTCCTTGAGCGGCATAAGTCCCTCTTCAAGCTGGGGGGCAGGCAATGAGCGCAGGCCATGTTGAGAAGGTTCGGGTCAAGGCAATGTTTCTCCTTCAGGATCAAAACAAGCTGATCGTGCATCTGTGCGACTTTGCCTGGGATTTCAAGGCATTCGGACCGGTGACGTTGGTAGTCGGACGAGAGCGTATGTGTTTCAACTACACGGCATCGGGGAATCAGGAGGGAGTTCCTTTCGTTGTACTCCAGGCCGCAGGAGACTCGGCTCCTGAACTTATTCAAAAGGCACATGCGCTTTTTGACGCAACTGCCGTAGATTGTTGGCTTCTTCGGTGTTTAGAAGTGAAGGATGACTGCAAGTGAACGCGGAGGGCCAGAAGATGAAAACGCGAGGTCTGTCCCGGAGGAATCCCAGTGCTTCAGCCCTGCGGTTCTACGCCGTCGCTACACTCATTATTCTTGTGCTTTTCTGCACGTGGCGGTCGTGGGGTGTCGGTATCCTTCTCTGTATTACGGCTCTTACCCTCTTGGGTCATGCACTCAATGTGATTCGTTCGCGCCGCTTACCGTCTCGAGTCGGTCCCGCTCAACAAGCGATAGGTAACGCTGCGGTGAGTTCTTCTGTAAATTCGGCGGTATATGATAGTGGAAACAAACTCTGGAAACTCCCTTCCGCCGCAGCGTTGCCTGTTCTTGTCGCTGGATCGGACACAGAACCCAGTTCGGTTCTGATTGTGTCAGCTTCGTGGTTTAGAGAGAACGCTCCCCGATTCCAGCATCAAATCGCCACCTTTCTGAGTACGGAGGCAGTCCGATTTGCCAAGTGGAATGACGCTGTTGAAGAGATAAAGAGTCTGAAAATAGAATCAATTCAGTTGCCATGGGAGGATAGACCCGCCGATGGTATGGTCTACTTCACTGGCAACAAGACCGAGCGTGTTTGGCGTTGCGATATGATAGATCGACGTCCTGAGAACCTCGGCTTCGACGACTGATCAAAAATGTGTTCGATAAAATCATTAGAAGGCGGTTGGGGTAGACGCAGATTGGCTCTGTCTCCGATTATCTTTACAGGAGGTCAGGGCAGAATGCAGGTGATGCAGCTGCCGTTTGGGCGGGATGGCTCGGACTATGAGTGCTCGAGACTTTTTTATATTTTTGCTGGTCGCATTTCTTGGAATCTTTGGTGCTGGGTATTACGGATCACAGTATGGCCGAAACGGTGTCATTATTGGCTTGATCCTCGGCGTTGCGGTAGCGTCTATTATGTGCATTTCAACTTGGTGTGTTTCAAAGTTCTGGAAAAGATTCAGAAACAGAAAACGGTGAACGCGGACCGTGGCGAAGATTCGGCGGTTGATTGCTGCGCAAGGGCTCGGACTTGCTGCCATGATTCCGGCAGGAGGAGGGGTTGTATACGCTAGCCGGGGGGGGGCACGGTGGATGCCGCGCAAGTCGAAGCCATCAAACAGGCCATGCTTTCCGGAGCCTACGATTTTTCCTCTGCCGCAGGACGAGTTGGCGGCTGGGTTAACAATTCTGGTAATTACATGATTGGTGAAGGTCATCACAGGATGACCGCTGCGATGCAAGCGGGGACCAGCTACGTTCAAAAATTGATCTAGAACGGGTCATGGACCCGCGTGCAGAACTTCCCCGTTCCCCCAATGTCAATGCCGCCAGTGAGGTAAGCAATGTATATCGCATCCAAAGGTTTCGCGCTCAGAGGACTCAGAATACCGCGATTTGTAATTAACAGTGGAGACGTGATGAATGTCGTCTGGCCTGAGCCTATGGGTAGAAAGAAAGAACAGTTGTTCTATGAAGCCTTACAGGGATCAAATCAGGTTGATGGGCTTGACCTCAAAACGAATGCGGCTTTGGCTGCGCCTTCCGTCCCTTCTTTTCTTTCCATCCCGTTTTCTAAGGCATGGGCGTTATGCGCGGCTGATTCAATACTTTTTGCTATTCTTAAAAAATACAGGGATGGGAATGCCCAATCTAAGTTGAGCGATCTGCCTCTAATTGTCCGAACCATGGTGGCGGTTGCGATCGCAAGCTCGAAGTCGAAAGTTGTTGTGTTTAGCACCGCCGGACTTGACCCAACGGGCGAGAACCGGGTTTTGGAATATGTGAATGCTAAAGCCAAAGAGGGATGGAGTTTTATTCTCATGAATTTCCCTCGTATGGGCGAAGTACCAAAGAGTGATGTTGAGATTCGGATTGCGGAACCGCCCCCTCAGAAATGATTACAATTCTCCACTGCGCTTGGTGATCCACGTCATCTTGGTGACGCGGTAATGGCCGAACTGGAATAACTGGTATCACGAAAGCGTCCGAACCGAATGGCGTGCAAGGCATGGTCGGCTTATTTTTACTCGGCCTTTGGCAATTATCGGGGCGAATTAATTGCCTGTCCGGGGCCGCCGAAGGTTTGCCGGCTCGCAAATCATGCCGGAATCTATGACCATTAGTGACCATTATCGGTCACTATTTTTGGCACTTTAGGTGTACCTATGACTCTTATGAAATTTGATCATGGCGCCGCAATAAGAGCCCTTTTACAGGCCTTTTCATGGCTCTTGATCATTAAAGGGGGCACCTACCAAACCTAGGCTATAATGGGAGTGACAAAACAACCGTTAAGCCAAAGGAGAAGTAGATGCCCCACGACTGGAATATATTGGGTTTGAGTGATTATGAGATCAAGGAGATTGAGGGACAAAATCAGATAATCGTGAGGGTCCGGTATACCGGGCCCTCACGATGCCCGCACTGCCAGGGCGAGCGCCTGCGGGTCAAGGACAGCTTTGTGCGGCGTGTACGGCATGAAGACTGGGGATTGCGGCATTGCTGGATGGATCTGGAGGCTCACAAATTCCATTGCCGCACTTGCGGGCGATACTTCAATCAGCGTTTTCCGGGGATTATGCCCAGGCGGCGCAATACCGAGGCGTTTCGCAGGAGCGTTTATCTCAAGCATCTTGATGGCATCGATCGGCAGACACTGGCGCGCCGGGAACAGATCGCTCCTGCGACCGTGGAACGCTGGTTTCACAACTTTCTGGGACGGGCGGTTTCCGAGCGTCAGGACGCCCCTTGTCCGCGTGTTCTGGGCATTGACGAGCACTTCTTTAGCCGCAAGAAGGGCTTCGCCACCACCTTGTGCGACCTGGAGCATCACCGGGTTTATGACGTGACTCTGGGACGCTCTGAAACCGCATTGGAGCCCTATTTACAGAGGTTAAAGGGGCGCGAACAGGTGCGAGTGGTGTGCATGGATCTCAGTGACACCTATCGCTCGATCATTCGAAAGCATTTCCCCAATGCCATGATCGTGGCCGACCGCTTCCACGTGATCCGCTTGATCAACCACCAGTTCCTCACCCTGTGGCGGCATCTGGACCCCTCAGGGTCCAGAAACAGGGGGCTACTCTCCCTCATGCGCCGGCATTACCATAATCTCAAGGCCGAGCAGGCCCAGCGCCTAACGGCCTATCTGCAAACGCTCCCGGCCTTGAAGATCATCTATGACTTCAAGCAGCGTCTCACCAACCTGTTGTTGCTTAAACATCGTACTGCACGTCAGTGTCGCCAGCTCATCCCATCCTGGTTGGAGCAGCTGCGCGAGCTGACTTGCTCCAACTTCCCCCAGCTGGCGCAACTCGGACGGACCCTCTCCTCTTGGTCTGAGGAGATTGTCCGCATGTGGCGCTTTACCAAAAACAACGGGATCACAGAGGGCTTCCATACCAAGATGGAGATGATCTCAAGACGCGCCTTCGGGTTCAGAAACTTTGACAATTACAGACTGCGAGTTAGAGTGATGTGTGCCTAGGTAAAACAGCGGGTGCCCCCGTTAATGTCCGAGAGCCGAATTTTGAGCGGAGCGAAGCGCTGGAGCGGAATCGGTAACGATTCCGGCCGGAATGCTTACGCATTCGCTCCGAATTAGGGTTTTGACGAAAGTGTGACAGAAAGCGATTTGAAAACAGGGTAATAATATGAGAATTACATTCGGCATTCGGAAGACATTATTTGGCAGCAGCGAAGCATCAACACGGAGGCCGGGTGCCCGCTGGTTCCCGGGGCTGCTCTTTTTCGCGGCAGGCGTCGCCTGTCTGTCCATGGTCCCGGTCGCGAACAGTCAAACCGGCTTCTTCTGGACCAACACCACCTCCAGCGGCTGGGGCGTGGCGGGCAACTGGACCAACGATCTGGGCACGGTTGCGGCACCGGACGCCGCCGGCCAGACGATCTACACCCTCAACTTCAACCAGGCCGGGACTTATGCCGCCACCAACAACCTGAACAACGGGTTCCTGCTCAACCAGCTCAACTTCGGCGGTGCCACCCTGACGCTCACGGGCAACAGCGTGATGTTCACCAACAACGGCGCAACCCTGCCGCAGATCAACCAGAACAGCGCGGCCGAAATCACAGTCAGCAACAACCTCATCCTCGGCACGAATGTGACCTTCGGCGGCTCCGGTAGCGGCACGATGACGATCGCAGGCGCGATGTCGGGCGTGGGTGGCCTGAAGAAGACCAATTCTGGAACGCTGGCGATTACCAGCACGAACAACACCTATGGCGGAGCGACTGTCATAATAGGCGGGGTGTTGAAGCTGCTGGGGCAGGGCGTTGGGGGGGCTGGAACCCTGACCTACAATTTCGACGATGGAACACTTCAGAACTGGACCACGGTTATGGGTGGTACCCCGGGAACCCAGGTGTTTGGCGCGACTAATGTAGATTTGACGGCGCAGTCGGGTTCATACTATGTCAGCGGTCTGCCCTTTGCCAATCGTGACGGCGCGCACAACACAATGTATATCCGTTCGCCCCAATTCTATCTGGCAAGTTCGGGTAACCTCACGTTCTACCTTTACGCTGGGATGGGGTCATCCGCCTTGCCGGGCAATGATACAAGCGTTGCGACTGTCGCGTCCGGCGCCGGCTGTATGGGCGTGGCCCTGCGGCGAGTCAGTGACGGCGCATTCGTACTTACGAAACGGAGGAGCGGTAATGACGGTTCTTGGGAGCTGGAAACATTTACCCAGGCTCAGTTGACTCCCTACGTGGGGACTGGCGCTTATACCGTAGATCTCATCGATCAGTACGCCGGCGGTTGGGGCTGGACGGCCCTGGACACCGTGAGTATACCCGCAATCATTGCACAACAATCCAATCTCCTTCCCACCAACACGGCTCTCTCGATCGCTACCGGCGGCATGCTGGACCTGAACGGCTACAGTCAGAACGTCGCCTCCCTGTCCGACTCGGGCGGCAGCGGTGGCACCGTCACGAACAGCGCGAGCGCCACGCAGACAACCTTGACCATCAATCCGTTGTCCGGTAGCACCACGTTCAGCGGCACGATCCGCGACAACGGCTCGGCGGGCGCGATCAGCCTGGTCAAGTCCGGCATCGGCACGCAGGTTCTGGCCGGGGCCAGCATGTACGCCGGCGGCACGACGGTCAGCTACGGGACTCTAATGATCAATGGCAGCCTCGTTGGCTCGGTCTCCGTACTGTCCGGCGGTACCCTGGCGGGGACAGGTACGGTGGGAAGCGTGACTCTCGCAACGGGTGCGACGCTCAGTCCCGGCGCCTCCTCGGCAGGCAGTCTGACGGTGACGAATGCCCTGATGCTCCACGCCGGTGCGACGAACAATTTTGATCTGGGCGCCAACACAACGGCAGGCACGACTTACGATCAGGTGGTGGTGGGCGGCACGTTGAACGTCAACGGCGTGGGGTGGGGCAATTTCAACTTTACGGCTCTGGCCAACTGCGGGGAGGGTGTGTACGTCCTGTTTGACGCGACGAGCCTGACTGGCAGCCTGGGTGCGTCCACCAACGGCAGTATTGGCAGCTTTGGCGGCACCTTGAGTCTGGATCCGGTAAACCACGATCTTCTGCTGACCTTGATTGCCGACAGCAGCGCTCCGACGCCCAATCCGATGACCTTTGCGACGTTGCCCTACGCCACGGGTCCGTACTCGATCTCGATGACCGCCTCGACCGCGACCGATAATCCGGGTGGGGTGGGAGGTATACTGTATTACTTCACCTGTACCGGAGGCGCGGGCGGGTACGATAGCGGCTGGACCAACGTCACCACGTGGGTCGCCACGGGGCTGACGCAGAATACGCTGTATACGTATACGGTCAAAGCGAAAGACTTGCTCGGCAACGAAACAACCGCCTCATCCGGCGCGTCGGTCACGACACCGGTTGACCTGATCCCGCCGACGCCCAATCCGATGACCTTTGCTGTGCCGCCTGCCGCCAGCAGCGCCACTGAGATCACGCTGACGGCGACGACGGCCACCGACGACTATTCTCCGCCGGTGCAGTACTTCTTCACCAATACGGTGACCCACGCCGTCAGCGGCTGGCAGCTTGGCACGACCTGGATCAATTCAGGCCTTGCGGGTGGCACGCTCTACAAATACCGGGTCATGGCGCGGGATGCGCACTCGAATGAAACCGCCTATTCCTCCGAGGTGTCGGTTACCACTTCGGCCAGCGGGACGTGGACGAACCTCGCCAGCGGCGGGCTGTGGAGCGTGAGCGACAACTGGTCGGGCGGCATCGTGGCGGGCGGTTCCGGGAATACGGCCAACTTCAACACCCTCGATATCACGGCGGACAACACCGTACACCTCGATAGCGCCCGGACCCTTGGCACCCTTACCTTTGGCGACTCCGGCACCGGTACAGCCGCGGGGTGGATCTTGGACAACAACGGCAATGCCGCCAACACCCTGACCCTCGCCGGGGGGGGCACAATCACCGTCAACGCTCTTGGCGCCGGCAAGAGCGCCACGATCGGCGCGGCCCTCAGTGGATCAACCTTAACCAAGGCTGGCGCCGGCACCCTGATACTCGCCGCCACGAACACTCTCAGCAGCCAACTGACTGTGAGTGCCGGCACGCTGGCGATCAACAGTGGCGGTGTCATCAACAGCGCCGCCGGGCTGATCTTTGGCTCTACTGGCGGAAGCCTTGTCACCACCAACGGTGGCTACGTGAGTTTCAATGGACAGGTTCCTGCTGGAAACTGGCAGACCGTGGACATTACCGGCAACAACAACAGCATCAAGGTCTATGCCGGCAGCACAAACTACTTCATATACCAGTTGATTTCGAAAGGTGTCGGCAACTCCATCACCGTGGACGGCGCCAACGCTCTGATGACGATCGACGGCAATCAGGGCTGCTTGGGTATTGGCGGCAAGAACGAGTTCGTTACCGTGACCAATGGGGGCAGCATGCTGCTCAGTGATTCCGGTTTGAACATAGGCTCCGGGCGTGGTTGGAACCCAGGCGCCGCCTCATGCAGCAATACAGTCACTGTTGCGGGAACCGGTTCTATAATGAATCTGCAGGGCTCGCCCGTATCGATTGGCGTAGTCAGCAGCCAGACGGGAAATGTGGTGAACGTGCTGAGCGGCGGCGTCGTGATCAAT
>Ga0208248_1000425_pt1 | contig 12746 bp, 7 predicted proteins | sample CryBogmetaGMA5M_FD_184545 | JGI IMG/M metagenome (GOLD analysis project Ga0208248, IMG submission 184545) | Freshwater microbial communities from Crystal Bog, Wisconsin, USA - MA5M (SPAdes) | ecosystem: Environmental > Aquatic > Freshwater > Lake | place: Crystal Bog, Wisconsin, USA | collected...
GGGCCATTTCGTCAATGGATGAGTTGTCCGCCAGATGCGCGAACATGAATTGCTTCAGTGCGACGAGCCTGGGGTCCGTCAACGCTTCACGCTCGCGCGCTCTGCCGGCCCCCGTGGATCCGAGCAGGGCCAGCACAAGCCTCGCGGCAGCCATGTTTCGCGCGACATCCGTCGAAGCGGCGGGCAGGATCAGTGGCGTCATGGCGGTACTGAGGCCGCCGTACAACCGTTCGATCTCCTCGCTGGTCGTGGCGTCAAGTTGCGTTGGCGGCGTGAGCAGCTCCGGTAGCGGGAAGGCTTTGTTGATCAAAGCGTTTACCTGGATCATCAGGACGGACGCCTTTCCCGACTTTGCCTCATTCCTCCCCGAAAAAGGTGAGAGGCGCCATTTGGCTTTGCCACGCAGGAGATAGGCCAGCCCCGGCACCAGGAACGTGGCTTTGGAGTCAATGTTCAGCGTGTAATTCTCGAACTGGGAGAGAAGCACGACGACGCCGGGCGTTGCGGCCTGATACGACGTCAATTCCCCGACGGAGACCTCGCGGGCCAGCAGGTGGGTTACTTCAATCTCCTGCGTCTCTCTCGCCACTTTTCCGGTGTCTTGGGCCGCCATTCGAATCGTCAACGTCGTCACAATATGCTCCATGAATTGCAGGGTTCAGGATTGCTGACATGGAACGAATATACATTTTTTCGGAATCGTAAGCTATTGTTTTCCATCACGATTCCGCATTATGGTTTGCTCGAAAGTATCGGGGGCCAGTTTGTTCCTGCTGTCGACCGGCGACTAGTCGGTGCTGCCCACCCTGCAGAATTATTGCGAATTCAGGATTTGGAAAAATCAGAAATGACACGGAGGGAATCGCGGGAAAATTTTACGATTTTACGAATAACTGATAACAAGTAACCAATAACCGGCGTCCCTACGGGACGCCACTGATTTTGGTGTAGTGAATTTAACGACAAGCCGGATTAAGGCAACTGTGCGATGATCATTGCCGGGAAGAGACAGACATCGAAGCTTACGGTGCAGGGGTGCGAGTATCGGATCTATTCGTCAGCGTGGTCATCGGCGCCGACCGAGGTCATCCGGGGTGACGCCCTGTTCTTCCGCATGAAAGCGAGTGAGACAAAAAGTCAAACCGTCACGGCGGAGATCGGCATCCAGGGCGTTAAGCGGAATTTTACGGTTAAGACGAACTAGGGGAATACTTTGCCCATTGAGAAACAGGGGATAGAGGAAATGCAAAAAAGATTATTATTAGCGTTCTCGATTACAACTGCGACATTGTTGATGATCGGCATTCCGGCGCAGGCTGGCGATAAACTGGCACAGGAGTTCGTGACGCCGCCGGACGAGGCGAAACCGTGGGTGAACATGTTCTGGATCGGCAGGATCACGACCAGCAACATTACGCAGCACCTGGAGGAGCTGCGGGCGAAGGGCGCTGGCGGGGCGATGCTGATTGATCTGAATGCGGCGGCGGACGCGTCTTACATGAGCGGCAACTGGCGGGGGCTTTTCAGGCATTCGGTGCGTGAGGCGGACCGGCTGGGTTTGAAGATCGGCGTGAACACCTGCCCGGGCTGGCCCTGCGGCGGGGCGTGGATCACTCCCGAGAATGCAGCCTGGATGATGGTCTCTTCAGAGACGGTCATCCAGGGGCCGCAGAAGGTTGCGGGCAAGCTGGTAGAGCCGAAAGGCAAGGGGACGCTCTATGCCGATGTGTCGGTCCAGGCGTTTTCAATTTCGAAGGAGCCGGCTCATCCGAAGCCCGTGATCACCGTGAGCAGCAATCCGGATGATGTGCAGAAGCTGCTGGACGGGAATTTCAACACCAATTGGAAGCCCGGCAAGTCGGACGAGAAGCCATGGATCATGGTGGATTTCGGCAAAGCCCATGGGGTGGATTGGCTGTGGCTGGACATGAGCGGGCAGGTGGTTGTTGAGGCCTCGGATGATGGCGTCGCCTTCAAGCCGGTGGCCACCCTGGCCGGCACGGGGGGGAACACGATTTATCTGGCGGTGCCGGCCACCACGGCGCGCTGGTTCCGCATGGCTGTGCAGAAGGATGCAACCGTGCGCGACTTTGCGCTGGGCAGCAAAGCCGAGGTTGAGCGGGTTTCCCGCATGGCGGCCAAACGGGGGATAACCAATCCGCTGGGCGTGACGGACACACGGCAGATCGATCAGGTCAATCTTGTGCGCGAGGACCTGGTTCCACTCCCTGACGATCATCCGCTCCAGGTTAAAGACCGGATTGACCTGACCGGCAAGGTTTCTGAGGATGGAACCCTCAACTGGGACGTGCCGGCGGGGGCCTGGAAAGTCGTGCGGATCGGCCGGACGACGACCGGGCAGAAGCTGGCCTTCGGTGACGGTCTGGTAACCGACTATCTCAATCCCGCGGCAATGGACAAGCACTATGAGCAGGGAATCAAGCCGTTGCTCGGCGATGCGGGCGCGTTGGTCGGCAAGACCTGGCAGTATTCCATCGAGGACAACTTCGAAGCCGACCTCATGTATTCCTGGACGCCGAAGATGCTCGAGGAATTCAAAACACGGCGCGGTTACGATCCGGCACCTTACCTCGCCGCGCTGGCGGGCGAGATCGTGGACAGCGTTGAAATCACGGATCGTTTCCTGGCCGACGTGCGGCGGACGATCGCCGATTGCGCGGCGGACCAGCACTACGGGCGCTGGGCGGAACTGGCGCATGCCGATGGGTTGAAGGTGCGGGCGGAAGCAGGCGGCCAGCATCATCCGCGCCTCTATTTCAACGACGGGCTCATGAACCAGGGTCGCGTGGACGTGCCGGTGGCGGAGTTCTGGGAAATCGAGTTGTGGAAGGAGAATCAAGGCGCGCCAGCCGACCATAATACGATCACCACGCCGGGGTGGATGGATGGTGCCCATAACGTCAATGCCAAGCAGGCCGCGAGCGCCGGGCATCTTTATGGCAAGAAAATGGTCGCCTCCGAGGCGTTCACCAGCGGCGGCCGCCGGGCGCGCTGGGGCACCGCCCCGGCCGATCTGCTGATGCACGCCAATAACGCCTTCTGCGAAGGCATCAACGCGCTGAGCATCCATGGCTCGGCCACGTCAGGCCCGGAGATCGGCTTGCCCGGCAAGTCGGTTTTCGGCGGCATCCATTTCAGCCACAACCAGACCTGGTGGAACCAGGGCGCCGAAGGACTCCTTCGGTATCTTGCACGATGCTGTAATATCTTGCGGCAGGGGTTGTTTGTGGCCGACGTGCTGTACTACAGCGGCGATGAGGTGCCGAACTTCATTCCGCCCAAGAACATCGATCCCTCGCGCGGGTTCGGCTATGACTACGACGTCTGCAATACGGAAATCATCCTCACGCGCCTGTCGGTCAAAGACAAGCGGATCGTGCTCCCTGACGGAATGAGTTACCGCGTGCTGGTTCTGCCCGAGCGTCCGGTGTTGCCGCTGGGCGTGGCGCGGAAGCTCCAGGAGCTGGTGGCTGCCGGGGCCACGGTGATCGGCCCGAAACCACAACGGACCCCCAGTTTGACAGGCTATCCCGAAAGTGAAAAAGAGCTGAAGAAGATTGCGGATACGCTGTGGGGAAAGAAGACAGCCGCGCCCACGATCCAGCACTCCTACGGGAAGGGGCGGGTCATCTACGGGATGAGTATTCGCGAGGTTCTGGCGAAAGACTCCGTCCCGGTTGATTTCGCGTTTCAGAGTGACTCAACGAATGCCCTGGTGGACTTCATTCATCGCCGTACCGATGATGCCGATATCTACTTTGTGGCAAACCGGCATGGCGTTGCGTTGAAGGCCGGGTGCACCTTCCGCGCGAGCGGCAAGCCGGAGCTCTGGAATCCGGTAACGGGTGAGCAGAGAGCGTTGCCGGAGTATACGGTAACAGCAGATCAGAGGACGGATGTGCCGCTGGAGTTCGAGCCTTATGGTGCGGTATTTGTGGTTTTCAGGAAGGGTTCAGGGGTCGGGGTTCAGGGTTCAGGAACGAATTTCCTGAAATTGAAACCGGTACAGGAGATTACGGGGGCCTGGACGGTGCAGTTCGATCCCAAGTGGTTCTATCCGATAGATGGGCTGAGCGGCGATCAGGCCAAAGGGTTGCTGGCTTTTGACAAGCTGGAGGATTGGACGAGGAGGCCGGAGGCGGCGGTGAAAAATTTCAGCGGCACCGCGGAATACCGCAAAGTCTTCGACTTTCCGGAGGTGGCAGGGTTAAGTGTTCAGGGGTCAGGAGGGAACCCTGTTCATCGCCTCTTCCTCGATCTCGGTACCGTCAAAGAGACGGCCCGGGTCAAACTCAATGGCAAGGATCTGGGCGTGCTCTGGTGCTCGCCCTGGCGGGTGGAGATCACCGGGGCCGTCAAGACCGGTGAGAATACGTTGGAGATCTCGGTGGTGAACCTGTGGCCGAACAGGCTGGTTGGGGACAATGGTCTTCCCGGGGGACAGCGGCGGACGCGGACCGAGATGTTTTTTGGCGGGCCCGATTACCAGTTCCCGTCCGGTCTGCTTGGCCCCGTGACGATCCAGACGACCCAGCCAACGGCAACAAAAGAGCCATCCAAATGAATTAATGGTTTCAGGATAGAATGAAACGTGCATTAAGAAAAGGAACAGTATGATACAGCGGAACGGGATAAAAGCGGCTTTGATGATCATGGTTGCCGTCTGGGTGTCCGGCGCGGGCGCGCAAGACACGGTCAAACCCGCGAGCGACGCCTTGACGCGTCCGACAGCGGAGCAGGCCCGCTGGCAGGACTACGAGATCGGTGTTTTCTATCATTATGACTTGAATGCCTTCAAGCCCGGGTGGGATCATCGCCAGTACGACAACTTTCCAAAGGCGGACATTTTTAATCCCACCAACCTTAACGTGCAGCAATGGATGGAGGTTCCGAAAGCGCTGGGTGCGAAGTACGCGGTTCTCACGGCGACGCACGGCAGCGGCTTCATGCTCTGGCAGAGCGATGCCTATCCATTTGGCGTGCGGCAGTCGCCGTGGCGCGGGGGCAAGGGTGATGTTGTAAAAGAGTTTGTGGAAAGCTGCCGAAAGAACGGCGTGTCGCCCGGCCTCTACTGCCATATGCGGGTCAACGGCTGGTGGCAGGTCGATCATCCCGGCTTTGTCAATCGCGGCAAGGGCGGCGACGACGCGCTGCAGGCCAAATACGCGGCAGCTAAGATTCAACAAGTGAAGGAATTGTGGGGCAAGTACGGCCCGCTGGCCGAGATCTGGATCGATGGCGGGTTGCCCGACCCCAAGGCAGGCTTTGATCTCAAACCTTACGCCAAAGAACTCCAGCCCAAGGCAATGGTTTACGGCGGCAACAACTGCCCGTGGACCACCATTCGCTGGACCGGTGGCGAATCCGGCAAGACCAAGTACCCTAACTGGGCGACGGGCACCTGGCCCTGCGACGACCAGCCCGGTTCGCCCGATGGCAAGGACTGGCTGCCCGCCGAAGCCGACGTGGACTTGTTAGGCGGCGGCTGGAACTGGTCGCCGGACTCGGATGGCAAACTGCGCAGCCTCGAGCAACTGATGGAAATCTATTACGGGTCGGTGGGCAACAACTGCAACCTGCTGATCAATGCCGCGCCGGGTCCGGACGGCCTGATCCCCGAGGCGCAACTCAAGCGCTTCCGCGAGTTCGGTGCTGAGATCCAGCGGCGCTTCGGCAAAAGCCTGGCCGAAACCACCGGCCAGGGCAACACGCTCGAACTCCCGTTAGGCAAGCCGACGAAGATCGATCACCTGATGCTGATGGAGCAGATCACCGAGGGCGAGCGGGTGCGTGAGTATGTGGTCGAAGGCAAGGTCGGCGATCAGTGGCAGAAAATCGGCGGGGGCAGTTGCATCGGCCACAAGCGCATCGAGCGGATCGCGCCGGTGGCCGTGACGGCCGTGCGTCTCAACGTGCTCAAGAGCGTCGGCACGCCAGTGATCCGCAAATTAGCGGTCTATAATGCCAGCGCCCACCAACTACCATAGGAAAGATAAACGCATGAACGCAAAACAAGTCATCATCGCCATCGCACTGTTAGCCCTCGGGACCGCCGGTTCATCGCTCAACGCGGCCGACAAGCTGAAAGTGTTGCTCATTAACGGTGAGCATCATGATTGGAAGGCCACTACCCCAGTCTTTAAGGCGATTCTCGAAGAGAGTGGACGTTTCACTGTAGATGTTTCCACCACGCCGCCCAAGGGATCGGGGCCCGATCTGTGGAAAGACTGGCACCCGAGGTTTACCGACTACGACGTGGTGTTGAGCATCTACGGCGGACAGTATTGGCCGGAAGGCGTCCGCACGTCGTTTGTCGAGTACGTCCGTAACGGTGGCGGATTGGTCATCGTCCACGCCGCCAACAACGCGTTCGGCGATTGGCCCGAATACAACGAGATGATCGGCGTCGGCGGCTGGGGCGACCGCACCGAAAAGGCCGGGCCGATGATCCGTTGGCGCGACGGCAAGAGGGTGCTCGACGCCACCACCCCTGGCAGTGCCGGCACCCATGGCGCGCAATGCCCGTATCTGGTGAACATCATCGTGCCTGACCATCCGATCACCAAAGGGCTGCCCGCAAGCTGGATGCATGCCAAGGATGAACTCTACGGCCGGCTGCGCGGCCCGTGTACGAATCTCACGGTCTTGGCTAACGCCATGTCGACCACCGCAACCGGCGGCACCGGCGAGATCGAGCCGATCCTCATGACGATTGGCTACGGCAAAGGCCGCGTCTTTCACGATGTGCTGGGCGACAACCCCGACGCCATGGCCGATGTGGGTTTTCAGGTCACCCTCCAGCGCGGCGCCGAGTGGGCCGCGACTGGCAAGGTCACGCTGCCCGCGCCCAAGCCGGAAGAAATGGCCGCCGACAAGGTCGTGACGCGGGAAGTGAAGAAATAGTTTCACTGGCGTCCCATAGGGCCGCCAGAGTTATTGAGTTATCGGTTATTGGGCCGAACGGGAATATCCCGAAAGATAAATATTGGAAATGATACGTCGGGAAACTCAGGAGTTGGAGATTTTATGAAACATGATTCCATGGATCGCAGGAGATTTATCGGCACGCTCGCAAAAACCACCGCCGTTTCTTTTGCCATGCCGTTGATTCTGCCGTCACGTGTCTGGGGGGGCGAATCGCCGAACGAGAAGCTGAATATCGCCTGCATAGGCCTGGGCAATATGATGCAGGTTGACATGGCAGAAGCGGCATCGCTTGGGCACAACATTGTTGCACTTTGTGACGTGGACCAGGCGCGTGTTGCCGTAACCAGGGAACGGCAGGGGCCCGTTGTCGCGTCATCGAAGTTTTACTCGGATTACCGCAAGATGCTTGACCGTGAAAAGTCAATTGATGCGGTGATCATCGCGACCCCTGATCACTGGCATGCCCTGATCGCTACTGCGGCTATCCAGGCAGGGAAACATGTGTACTGTGAAAAGCCGCTGGCGCACACGATTGGCGAGGCCCGCGCGCTGGCCGGACTGGCGAAGCGGTCGAAAGTGGTCACCCAGATGGGCAATCAGGGCAGCGCGTCGATAAATCTCCGCCGGAGCATTGAGCTGGTACAGGCGGGATTGTTTGGCGCGGTGAGGGAAGTTTATATCTGGGAGCCGGCGCACGGCTGGCCCAATGGTGTGAATCGGCCTGACGGCTCAGATCCGGTACCGGATGGACTTGACTGGAATTTCTGGCTGGGACCTGCGCCGGTGCGGCCTTATAAGAAAGAGATTTACCATCCAAACAACTGGCGCGGCTGGTTCGATTTCGGGGGCGGTTCAATCGCGGATTTCTGCTGCCACAACTTCAATCTGCCGGTGCGGGCTCTGGAATTGGATTTTCCGGACCGGATCGGACTGACGGCGACCGAGCTGGGCAAGGAGAGTTTCCCGACCTCGTGCAAGGTCGATTACGAGTTTCCCGCGCGGGCAGGCAAAGGTCCTGTCACGATCAGGTTTTCTTCCGGTGGCGGCCGGCCTCCGGCCGAGGTGACAGCAGGCATGGCGGAAACCTTCGGCCAGGTGCCGGATGGTGGCTGTATGCTGGTGGGCGAAAAGGGCACTCTCTCGGCCGGTCGATGGAACACCGACTGTTATGTCAGGATGAAAGGCGAGCCGAAATTCCGTGGCGCCGATAATCATGAGGCAGCAAAGGCGATCCCGGTGACCTTGCCTCGCGCGCCGGGTAATAGTCACATGAAGGAATGGGCAGAGGCCTGCAGGGGCGGTGCGAAAACATTCTCGCCCTTTGATGTTGGTGGTCATATCACCGAGGTGGGCCTGGCTGGACTGGTGGCGATCCGCGTCGGGCATGAGATAAAGTGGGATGGAGTTGCAATGAAGTCGCCGGGTTGCCCCGAGGCGGATGCGTTTGTCAAGGCGCAGGCAAGGGAGTTAGGACTATGATTTCACGCACAATAACTTCTGTTTTGTTGTTTCTCACATGTGGTGTTGTGGAGGCGGCCAAAACGATTGTGCCGCCTGAAAAGGTTGCGACAAACAGCACATTTTGCAATCCGATGAATCTGGACTACTGTTTCAGGCCTGACGCAGGGACCGGCCGCGAGGCGGCTGATCCGGTGATCGTGCCGTTCAAGGGGGCTTATTACCTGTTTCCCTCCAAGAGCGCGGGCTACTGGTGGTCGCCGGACCTCATCACTTGGAATCTGGTGCAGAGTCATGACAACTACGGCTACGTCGGCGATGGCGAGCATGTCCCCAACGGTTTTCCGGAGAAGGAGCTGCCGGTATGGGGCTACAACCCGGCGGCATCCGTGGTCGATGGGGCGCTCGTCTACAGCCAGCAAGTCGACGCCTTCTATCGTTTCATCGACCCGAAGAAGGGGACCTTCGAGCGGGTCGGCGACCGGGCGCGTGTGGCCAATGACGAATGGATCTTTACCGATGAAGACGGCAAGGTCTATCTCTATGCCGTCGGCTTCAAGCCGGAGCGCGGCATCTACGTGACTGAACTCGACCCGAAGAATCACTTCAAGGCGGTGCGCGGACCGGAGCCCTGCATGCCGGAGGGCGACGCGCAGCCGGATGACAAGGGGTACTTCCGCATCGGCCCCGCTGATCCTGGCCCGCTCAAGCCGATTGCGAACAAGACCGGCGAGGGTGCGCTGATGACCAAGCGCAACGGCATCTATCACCTGCAGATTTCCGTGCGGTGTGACCTTCCTTTCTATTGCGATGTCGCCTATACGTCCAAGTCGCCCTGGGGGCCGTTCACGTATTCACCTGCGAATCCGGTCGCGTATCGTCCCGTGGGCTTCGGCGGGGGCGCCGGCAACTCGGGGACATTCACAGACACGGAGGGTAACGACTGGCGCGTGGTCACGGCAGACACCTCTGTGTTCCACATCTTCGAGAGGCGGGTGGCGCTCTATCCTGCCGGTTCGGACAAGGACATGCTGTATACGGACACGTACCTGGGCGATCTGCCGCAGCGCGGGGTGGGTGGCCGCAAGGCCGGCCCCGGCGGCAACCTGGTGGGCTGGATGCTGCTGTCCCATAAGAAGCAGGCGACCGCGTCATCGACGCTTGAGAAACATCCGCTTGAACACGCCTTCGACGAGAGCATCAGGACCTGGTGGAGCGCGAAGACGGGCGACAAGGGTGAGTGGCTGGCGGTGGATCTCGGCAAGCCCTGCCGCATCAACGCCCTGCAGGTGAATTTTTCGGAACAGGATGTCCGCGTCACCAGGCGCAACCTGGGCGATGCAAACTCTCACCAATACACCTTGGAAACCAGCGACGACGGCCAGCGCTGGCAGATGCTGGTGGACAAGAGCGCCAATGATCGCGATGTCCCACATGACTATGTGCAGCTTGAGAAACCGGTGATGGCCCGCCATGTAAAGCTCACGAATATCCGCATGACCGGCCACGGCAAATTCGCGGTGCGCGATCTGCGGGTGTTCGGCAGCGGGCTGGGCAAGCCGCCTGCCGCGGTGGCGGCTCCTGTCGTGAAGCGGGGGGACGGCAAGGATGCGGTCCAGGCCGGGGTCTCGTGGCCCGCGGCAGACGGTGCGACCGGTTACGTGGTACGCTGGGGACATGCCAAGGACAAGCTCTATCACAGCCAGGATGTGCGGGATGGAACCAGTACGGTAATCTCAGGTTTGACCGGCGGTCTGGACTACTGGTTTGTGGTGGACAGCTTCAATGACAGCGGTGTAATGTTTGGAAAGAATGTGGTTGGTGAAAGGTGAATATGAAAACAAAGAATGCCATTTCCTTTTGTGTTCTCGTTCTTGCCGTTGGGTTGGTGTTTCCTCCCAAGGGAATGGCTGCCGCGGACGGGCGATTGACCCGGGTCGGGTCCATGATGTCGGTGGATTTCAAGGAGCTTGTTTCGAAGGCTGATCTGGATTTCAGAGGACCGCTGGGCGATCTCAACAACGAGCGCGGTCTGCCGATTGGCAACGGGCGCGTCGGGACTCTGGTCTGGACGCACCCGGAGCAATCGAAACTGCACATGCAGGTGAATCATACCGACGTCTTCGCGTTCAGGAATTCCTCGGCGGCTGTCCGGGACAGGGACGGTCATACGTATTACTGCAACGGCTGCGGGCTTGTGGATATTGATTTTGGCGGGAATGTCTTTGCCGGGGCCTCGGTCAGCAATCACCTGGCCGTTTATGATGCGGTGGCTGATGTTGCAGGTACGGGTGTTCGAACACGTTCACTGGCGTGGCACAGCAAGGATGTGATTGCCATTGAGATTATTGATGAACGCAGCGAGCCCCAGCCGATCACGGTGGATTTGAGGATGTTGCGCCAGCCGGTTGATGTGTCCGGCCCGCATACGGCCACCTCCGCGATCGCGGCCAGCGGTGCGGACATCGAGTTGACCCAGGCGTTCCGCGAGAAGGCGGACAGGCCGCTCCTGCCGGAGATGAATTCCTTCACCGCCTTGCGTGCGCGGGTGCTTGGGCGCGCCGCCGTCGCCAGCATGCCCAATGATCAAACCATCCGTCTGACGGCACCTGCCGGCAAGGGTTCGCTGGTCGTGCTGATCGCTCTGGGCCAGAGCAAGGAGGACGCCTTCGACACGGTGAAGGCATCGGCGAAGAAGGATCTCGATGCGGCTGCAGCAGCCGGGTTCGCCAAGTTGCTGGAACAGAATCAGAACTATTGGCATGATTTCTGGACAAAAAGTTTTGTCAGCATGACCGGTTCGCCTGTCGTGGATGAGATGTCCAGGCTTTACACGTGGAGCATTTATGTGGCAGGCATTTCAATGCGCGGCAATTTCCCGGCCAAGTTCAACGATATGATCTTTGTGAAGGATGGCGACAAGCGCGACTGGGCCCAGAACTTCTGGTGGTATAATCAAAGCTGCCAGCATGGCTGGGAATATGCCGCCAATCATGGCGAACTGCTGGAGCCGGTGTTTCGCTGGAATATGCGCAACTTCGATGCCTACGCCAATTCCGCCCTGCGCAGCTGGAACAGCCGGGGCTGGTTTATTCCAGAGACGTCCTGCTGGGATGGGCCCGAGATTCTGCCCGAGGGCGTGCACAAGCCCCAGGGCAAGCGGCAACCCATGATGTCGCTGATGGGTGGCGGTTGGACCACGCGCAACACCTACAACATGGCCAAGTTCACAGCCCTCTATTACCGTAAATATCTCTACACACTCGATGAGAAGTGGCTCAAGGATCACGTTTATCCGGCCGCGCGGGCGACCGCCGAGTTCTACTGCGGCCTCAAGGCCGGGTGCCAGTATGCCGGGGGCGACGACAACGGGCCGGAAGGCAAAGTCATTCTCAAGAAGGAGGCGGACGGGAAATATCATTTGTACGGCACAGAACTGCATGAGCATATTTACTGGGGCAAGGATATCATCGAGGATCTCGCCGGCATCCGCGGGGTGTTCCCGCTCGCCATTGCGCTGTCCAAAAAATATGACGTGGATGCCGACAAGCGGGCGGAGTGGCAGGAGGTTCTGGACAACCTCGCCCCGTATCCCAGGTCGGAGATTTTCGGAGCGGTTGGCGGGCTCGGGGCCGGCACCTGGGCGCAGGGATTGCCCCCGCACGGCCGTGTCCGCGATAACATGGCTGACGAGAGTCCGCGCATGGGGCCGGTTCGCGGCGATTTCGATGTGCTGACCCTTGAGTCGTCTGACACGAATGAATGGGCGGTGGCGATGGCCACGCTGGATAACCATCCGGGCACGGTCAAGGGGCTGCAGTACGGCTGCGGCTACTATCCGATCCTGCCGGCGCTGATGGGGCGTCCCGACCTGTTCGAGAAAGTGCTGCCGCAGCAGATGGCCAAGGTGCCGATGACCAAGGGCTGCCATCTGCCTCGTGCGGAAAGTTCCACCATGCAGGGGCAGGGCATATTCCTGCAGGCGGTGAATGCGGCGCTGCTTCTCTCCATCGCGCCCTCGCCGGTGGAAAAGCCCATCATCCGGGTGATGGCGGGCTGGCCGCGCAAATGGGACGTGTCGTTCCAGCTCCAGGCCAAGGGCGGATTTCTGGTGAGCTCTGAAATGAAAGGCGGGACCATCCGCTTTGTCGAAATCATCAGCCAGCTCGGCGGCGAATGCCGCATCCGTAATCCATGGCCGGGCAAGGACGTTGCCGTGCTGTGCGGTAAAAAGAAGATCGCGGCGACAAAAGAATCCTTGCTGAAGTTTGAGACGAAAAAAGGGAAGCGTTATTTGATACGGGAAAGGAATGGAATATGACTGACGGTAGCTGCAGGCG
>Ga0208248_1000427_pt1 | contig 12734 bp, 10 predicted proteins | sample CryBogmetaGMA5M_FD_184545 | JGI IMG/M metagenome (GOLD analysis project Ga0208248, IMG submission 184545) | Freshwater microbial communities from Crystal Bog, Wisconsin, USA - MA5M (SPAdes) | ecosystem: Environmental > Aquatic > Freshwater > Lake | place: Crystal Bog, Wisconsin, USA | collected...
GTTGTGGCCAGAGCGGGCTCAATGTCCTCGGTGTTGGTGCGGGTGCGGTAATGCAGCAGTAGTTCGCGCACATCGGCATAACTTTCACGCACGCCCAGGTCAATTTCTTCCACCACCTTTTTGATCTCATTGGCGTTGCCGGACTGCACGGCCGTGCGCATCAACTGCACCTGAATTTTGAGAAAGGCCAGGGATTGGGCGATTGAGTCGTGCAACTCGCGCGACAGCAGATGGCGCTCTTGCGACACTGCCGCTTCCTTCTCCAGTGCGTTAAGCCGCAAGTTTTCCATGGCACTGGCCAGTTGACTACTGAGTGCTTCCAGCAAGGATCGTTCGGCGATGGACGGGCTGACGCGTGTATTGAAAAACAGGTCAATCTCACCCATCAACTTGTCATGAAAATACACCGGTATATTCACCACGGTGTCAAAGCCGGCCTTGGCGCAATGCTGGAGGGTGGGCGTCGTTATGGCGTGGATGGGAATCACGCGCAATCCCTTCAGGGGTGTGGCTGACCCGCAATGGCAATCCCCTTTGTCAATGCAAAGTTCGGCGTCCACCATGGCGCTGGGCAGGCCATGGGCCGCGAGCATCAGGTAGCGCTGGTTAGCTTGATCAGACCAGCGCAGCGCCACCGCATCGGCATGGGCAATTCGAGTAATGCTTTTCACAAAACCCTGGGCCAGTTCGTCGAGTGTGGTGGCTCTCGCAACCAGCGCTGTTACCTCATACAAACTCTCCAATCGTTCGTGTTTTTCTTCGAGCTCAGCGGTTTTTTCAGTGACCTTGTGCTCTAGATAGAGGTACATGGATTGCAGGTTTTCGGCCATGCCATTGAAACCTTCCGCCAGGGTACCGAACTCATCGCTGGTCACGTGCTCTACTCGGGCACTGAAGTCGCCTAATTGAATTTTCTCTATCGCTTGTTTGAGTTGGCTTACCGGGGTAAGAACAATCAGATTTCCGGTGTAAAACAGGACGGCAGCGCCCAGAATGGCCATCGCCAGCATGGACATTTGCAGCATGTGCAGCATGGCCGTCCAGTGCGCCATGTGGTCTTCAATGGCGGTCACCAAGTCGTCAATATGCGTGGCAAACGTGATGGTTTCATCGCGCAAATCCAGCAGCACAGCAGGCTTGCTGTCGATCCAACGATTGCGAAATTGTGTCCAGTCTTGCTGCACTATCAGGAATCGGGTGCGCACCGCATTGTCCAATGGCATAAACAAGGGGCGTGCCGGATTGCCAATTTTAAGTTCGGCTAGGCTCGTGTCAAATTGACGGACTTGTTCGGCCAGCGCCGCAGTCTCGCCGGTGCCTATCGACAGGGCCATGCGGTATGACTGCATGCGCATCCGTCCCGCTTCGTTGACGGCAGCGGCGCCCCCGTCGAGTTGCCACGACACCCACAGCGTGGCCGCAGTCGTAATCAGGGCCAGCAGCAAAAAGGGCGCACCAATGAGCGCCATCTTGGCACTCAGATTCCAGTACTTGTGACGTGTCATGGTTTGATTTGTGAAAACAGCATCTTACTGATCTCTTGTGATTAGTTCTTCGAGTTTTTAAACACGGTCATGTTCATCGGGAAACGATATATACCAAGGGAATACCCTAAATAACTAAGCTAGATTAATGTTTTTTATACCCCTATCGCTAAAGTTGGCATTGGGTATAAAAAACCATTTTCCGCGTTTAACGCGAACCACTATTGAAGGCTGCGTTTTGAATATTTCCAGCGCCATTGTGTATGCCAAGTCCGAACATGAACCGGCTTTACGCACCCAACTGTTGCAGGTGACCGGCGTGGAAGTTCATGCCAGCACCGATGACGGAAAAATGATCATCACCATTGAGAGCGAGAGCGACCGCACAGCGGTCAACACCTATGAGGCCATAGAACGCATGGAAGGCGTTTTGTCCGTGGCCATGATTTTTCAGCAAACCGAATCCCACCCTGACCAGGAGCTATTGAAATGCAAGTAACCCGTCGTGAACTTATCAAGGCCAATGCTGTGACCGCAGCCGCTACAGTGATTGGCATCAGCGTACCAGGCGCCAATGCGTTGGCCCAGTCTGCCACCGCCGCTGACGGGGTGCGCTGGGACAAGGCAGCCTGCCGTTTTTGCGGCACCGGATGCGGTGTATTGATCGGGGTTAAAGACAACAAAGTGGTGGCCACCCAGGGTGATCCCGATGCGCCGGTCAACAAAGGTCTGAATTGCATCAAGGGCTATTTCCTGTCCAAGATCATGTATGGCAAAGACCGCCTGACTGAGCCACTGTTGCGTATGAAAGACGGCAAGTTTGACAAGAACGGCGAGTTTGCCCACATCACCTGGGACAAAGCCTTCGACATCATGGAAGAAAAGTGCAAGGCGGCCCTCAAGGCCGGCGGCCCCAAATCCATCGGCATGTTTGGCTCTGGCCAGTGGACTATTTGGGAAGGCTACGCCGCGGTCAAACTGTTCAAGGCAGGTTTCCGCTCCAACAACATTGACCCCAATGCGCGCCATTGCATGGCATCGGCCGTGGCCGGCTTCATGCGCACGTTCGGCATTGACGAGCCCATGGGTTGTTATGACGACTTTGAGCACGCTGACGCCTTTGTGCTGTGGGGCTCCAACATGGCCGAGATGCACCCCATTTTGTGGTCGCGCATCACTGACCGCCGACTGACGGCCAAGCACGTCAAGCTCAACGTGCTGTCTACCTTCTCGCACCGCTCCTGCGAACTCGCTGACAGCGAACTGATCTTCAAGCCTCAGTCCGATCTGGCGATCTTGAACTACATCTGCAACTACATCATCCAGAGTGGTGCCGTGAATGCCGATTTCGTTAAAAAGAACGTGAATTTCCGCAAAGGTGTCACTGATATTGGTTACGGCCTGCGCCCCAACCACCCGCTGGAAGTTGTGGCCAACAACAATGGTTATCCGGGTGCCGATGGCAAGCCCAAGGGCAACTCGGGTGCTTCCGACCCGATGACGTTTGACGAGTTCAAGCTGTTTGTGTCCGAGTACACGGTGGACAAAGCACACGAAATTTCGGGCGTTTCCAAAGACAAGCTGCTGGCGCTGGCCAAGACCTACGCCGACCCCAAAACCAAGGTCATGTCCTTGTGGACCATGGGCTTCAACCAGCACACACGCGGCACCTGGGTCAATAACATGATCTACAACGTGCACCTGTTGGTTGGAAAGATCTCGGAGCCCGGCAACGGCCCGTTCTCATTGACCGGCCAACCATCTGCCTGCGGCACCGCCCGCGAAGTCGGCACGTTTGCTCACCGCCTGCCCGCCGACATGGAAGTGGTTAACCCCAAACACCGTGAAACCGCTGAAAAACTGTGGAAGTTGCCAGCGGGTACGGTGCCAGATTGGGTTGGCTTGCATGCCGTGGCACAAAGCCGCGCGCTCAAGGATGGCAAGCTCAATTTCTACTGGAGCGCCACCTCCAACAACATGCAGGCGGGTCCCAACATCAGTGGTGAAACCTGGCCTGGCTACCGCAACCCCGCGAACTTTGTGGTGGTGTCCGACGCCTACCCCACGGTCACGGCGATGGCTGCTGACCTGATTCTTCCCGCTGCGATGTGGGTCGAAAAAGAAGGTGCTTTCGGCAACGCCGAGCGCCGCACGCAATTCTGGCGGCAGCAGGTCAAGGCACCGGGCAAAGCCAAGTCCGACCTGTGGCAATACGTCGAGTTTTCGAAAAGATTTAAGGTTGAAGAGGTATGGCCCGCTGAATTACTGGAGAAATCGCCAGAATTCAAAGGCAAAACCTTGTATGACGTGCTGTATGCCAATGGCCAGGTGAACAAGTTCCCGGTGTCGGAAACCCAAAAAGGTTTCGAGAATGACGAATCCAAAGATCTCGGCTTTTACCTGCAAAAAGGCCTGTTCGAGGAATACGCCAGCTTTGGGCGCGGTCACGGGCACGATTTGGCCAACTTTGACGTCTACCACAAGGCACGCGGCTTGCGTTGGCCCGTGATCGACAACAAAGAAACGCTGTGGCGCTTCCGTGAAGGCTTTGACTCATATGTCAAAAAAGGTGAAGGCGTCAAGTTCTACGGCAAGCCCGATGGCAAGGCGGTGATTTTTGCACTGCCCTACCAACCTGCGGCCGAGCAGCCCGATGCCGAGTTCGATTTGTGGTTCTCCACCGGTCGCGTGCTGGAGCACTGGCACACCGGCTCCATGACTCGTCGCGTGCCTGAGTTGTACCGCGCCATGCCCGATGCCTGGCTCTACATGAACGCAGACGACGCCAAGAAGCGCGGCCTGCAGCGCGGCGACACGGTCAAGGTGTCAACACGGCGCGGCGAGATCAGTACCAAGGTGGAAACCCGTGGGCGCAACAAGATGCCAGCCGGCGTCGTGTTCATGCCCTTCTTTGACGAGCAGCGCCTGGTCAACAAACTGACGCTGGACGCTACTTGCCCGATCTCGAAGCAAACCGACTTCAAGAAGTGCGCCTGCAAGGTCGTCAAAGCCTGAGAGAACTGAAGCGCCAGCAGGCATGAGCCTGCCTGCTTTCTCTGCTGAATGATATGAAAACGCCCATCCCCGTCAACGCCGCTGCACGACGCCAGTTCATCTTCGATTCCGCGAAGATGGTGTGTGGCGTGGGTGCGCTCGGCTTGGGGCTGGGCTTGTACAGCAAGCAGGCCAAGGCCTTGCCAGCCGGGGCCATTCGGCCACCCGGCGCAGGCAGTGAGCAGGATTTTCAATCGGCCTGCATCCGATGCGGCATGTGTGTGCGTGACTGTCCGGTGGACAGCCTCAAACTTGCGACACCCGACATGCCGGTGGCCACGGGCACGCCGTTTTTTGTGGCGCGCCTCAAACCGTGCGAGATGTGCGAGGACATTCCTTGCGTCAAGGCCTGCCCGACAGGGGCTCTGGACCACAAGTTGACCGACATCACCAAGGCCAAAATGGGCTTAGCGGTCTTGGTGGACCATGAAACCTGCCTGAATTTTTTGGGCATGCGCTGCGACGTTTGTTACCGCGTTTGCCCGGCGATCGACAAAGCCATCACGCTGGATGTGCAGCACAACACCCGAACCGACCGGCATGCCATGTTTTTGCCCACGGTACATTCAGAGTTTTGCACCGGTTGTGGCAAATGCGAGGCCTCTTGCGTGCTGGAAGTGGCCGCCATCAAGGTGTACCCGATCAAACTGGCCAAGGGCGAACTGGGTGCACATTACCGACTCGGCTGGGACGAAAAGCGCAAAGCGGGTAAGTCCCTGGTTGAAGACAAACATCTCATCGACCTGCCTGATCGCATGCCTGAGGGGTTGAAGTTACCCGGGCACTTTGACCCCGGCAGCGCTACTCCTGCACCGATCTCCAATGAGGCACCGCGATGAGCGCCCCCTCGAACGTGGTGGGCCAAGAGGCGCTGGATGCCAAAGGCTGGCTGGGCGCGCACCGTTGGTTGCTGTTGCGGCGCGTGTCGCAACTCAGCATTTTGGCCTTGTTTCTGGTCGGCCCCTTGTTTGGGGTGTGGCTGGTCAAAGGCAACCTGAATTACAGCCTGACGCTCAATACCGTGCCCTTGACCGACCCGCTGGTACTGCTGCAATCGCTGGTCACCGGACACACGCCAGAGCGCAACGCCCTCATCGGCGTGGTAATCGTGTTGCTGTTTTATGGGCTGGTGGGCGGTCGCGCTTACTGCGCCTGGGTGTGCCCGGTCAACATCGTGACCGATGCGGCCAGTGCGCTGCGCCGCAAGCTCGATATTCGGGGCGGCGGCGATCTGCCGCGCGAGACCCGTTACTGGCTGCTGGCCTTGATCCTGGTACTGGCTGCCACCACCGGCGGCATTGTCTGGGAGCTGGTGAATCCGGTGTCGATGTTGCACCGGGGCCTGATTTTTGGCATGGGCGCGGGCTGGTTGCTGATCGGCGCCATCTTCTTGTTCGAACTGTTTGTCATGAAACGCGGTTGGTGCGGTCACATTTGCCCGGTGGGTGCTTTTTACAGCGTGATAGGCCGCTTCAGCGTGTTGCGGGTGTCGGCCAGCAAACGCGAGGCTTGCAACAACTGTCTGGATTGTTTCGTGGTGTGCCCCGAGCAGCAGGTGATTCGCCTGCCGCTAAAAGGCGCCGCCAAGGGGTGCAGCCCGGTGATCTTGTCGCCCAACTGCACCAACTGTGGTCGCTGCATTGATGTTTGTTCCAAAGACGTTTTCACCATCGTCACCCGCTTTTCCTCAAACCCCTCAACCCCTGTCGGCACTGACAAGCCGGCCCTCTGATTTCAAAGACCATTCACACGTGGAGACCTCACTATGAAGAAGACCCTCAAAATCTCGCTGGCAGCTGTGCTGACACTGGCTGCTTGCTGGAGTACGGCCCAACAGGTCAACAGTATTCGCGGTACCGATGTCACCAGTCTGGACAACGCGCCTATCGTGCAGCCGTATCTGGGCAGCAAGCCCGGCCAGCAGGCGCTGATTGTGCGCACGTTTCAAGGCCAGCCACCCTTGATTCCTCATAAAGTCGATGGCTTTGATGACATCAACGCCACTGAAAACACGTGTTTCGATTGCCATAGCCATACCGAATTCAGAGGCCAAAAAATACCGCGTGCCGGCAAGAGTCACTTTCTGGCCCCGGTCAGTGCCGATGCCGAACCAGTGCTGGACATGAAACGCTGGCAGTGCAACTCGTGCCATGTGCCGCAAATTGATGCCAAGCCGCTGGTTGAAAATGTATTTAAAGGCCAGTTGGCTCAGTGATTTATAGGTTTTAGGCCTCTAGCCCTCGTGCTACCTGCGTAAGTAGCTATAAATTAAGTAGCTAGTTCATGGTTTAATCGGGGCTATTCAGCGCACAAGCAAGGACACCTGATGGATTTAACGGCGGGCCACGAGTTATCGGAATTTGCCAACGCCCTGATTCATTCGCGCCAAAATGTTTCGCCTCGGCGCTTGCATGAACCTGGCCCCTCGGCAGAACAGTTGCAGGATATTTTGGGCACCGCTGCTGCGGCACCCGACCATGGTCATTTGATGCCCTGGCGTTTCGTGATCGTGCCCATTGACCAGCGCGCTCGACTGGCCGAGGTGTTTGGCTTGGCACTGGTTGACCGAGACCCCGGCGCCACGCCCGCCCAAATTGAAAATGCCTGCGAAAAAGCCTACCGAGCCCCTTTTCTGATGCTCGCGATTGCCCGGCTGACCGAGCTCGATACGACGTCAGCGGTGGTCCCCGTGCGCGGAGCCCATCACCCGGAGTCAAGTGAGGCGGAAGTCGGCGACGCTGAGCGTTTGGTGTCGTTTGGCTGCGCGATTCAAAACATGTTGTTGTCTGCCCATGCTGCTGGATTTGGCACCGGCCTGACCAGCGGGCAGGCCATGGCGTCCCCCCGCTTGCGCGCCCTGTTTGGGTTACTAGCTAATGAAACCGCCGTCTGCTGTATCAACATCGGCACCGTGACCAAGCACAAACCCATGCGCGTACGGCCCAACCTGGCCAGCTACATCAGCAGCCTGTAGTGCTCAGGCGCCAGCCTCTGTCCATCTCCAGATCGATAGGAGATTAGGCGCGAAGCCACAGACAGTGCTTTAGCACGGCAAGGCGAAGCAACGACATATCGTATTGATCTGGAAATGGACTCAGTCGCGCACATCGCCGACCGGGTTACTGCCAAAGTCGGGGCGTGCCAGGTAGGCCAGCACGCGGCTTGCGGCCACCGCCGGTGAGGCGAGTTGCCCCTTCTCCTTGAGGTCGATAAAACCCTGCTGGTCCGGAAAATCTGCGGGCACCGCACCCCGCAGTTGGTCCTGCATCTCGGTATCAATCACACCGGGCGCCAGTGAGCAGACCTTGGCGCCCTGGGATTTCAAGGCCTCTTCCAGCGCAAGGCAGCGGGTGAAGTGGTCCAGGCCCGCTTTGGCCGCGCAATAACCTGCTTGCGAGGCCATGGCCCGGCGCCCCAGACCCGAGGAAATGTTGAGCACCTTGCGCGGGATGTTCCAGGCCTCCGTCGCCCCCAAAAATGCAGATGTCAACAGCACCGGGGCTTCCAGTCCCACCCGCATTGCCCGTGCCAAGTCAGTCGGGTCCGATGCGCTCACCGGCGCAATGCGTGGCATGACGCCTGCGTTGTTGACGAGGGTGGCGCTGGAAAAGGGGGCGCCAGCATGCCCTTCCAACCATTGCGAAAGCAGGTCTGCAGCGTCCACACTCTGTTCCAGGTCAAAGGGCAATTGCACCAGGGGGCTGCTCTGCAATGCGGCTTGCTGGGTCAGGGCCGTGTTGGTGTGGCGTGACATGCAAAGTACAAAATGCTCGGCGCTCAAAAGCTGCTGCGCCATGGCCAGTCCCATGCCGCGGGAAGCGCCGGTGATGATGTAGAGGTGTGGGGTCATGGTTTTGAATTTCTGTTTCAAAAGGGAAGGGGACTGTCAAATTGCAGGGCCTGTCCGCTAACGGGATGCTGCAACGCGAGTGTGCAGGCGTGCAGCAACAACCGCTCGCTCATGGCCAGCACCCGCGGGCTGGCGTACAAGGCATCACCCACGATGGCGTGGCCCAAGGCCAGCAGGTGCACGCGCAGTTGGTGGGAACGCCCGGTGATGGGCTCCAGTTCAACGCGGGTGGTTTGCTCTGCCAAGTTTTGCGACAGCACCCGCCAGCGCGTCACGCTGGGCTTGCCATGCTCAGGGTCAATCACGCGCAGCGGTCGGTTAGGCCAGTCCACCCCGATCGGCAGGTCAATCACACCCCAATCAGTTGCGGGTGGGACTGATAGCCCATCCACCACGGCGATGTAGCGTTTGCTGACGGCACGGCTGGCAAAGGCTTCATTCAGGCGGCGTTGCACGTCAATGCCGCGTGCGAATACCATCACGCCCGAGGTCGCCATGTCCAGCCGGTGCACGATCAGTGCATCGGGGTAGGCCCGCAGCGCCCGCGCGCTCAGGCAGTCTTGCTTGTCCTCGCCGCGACCGGGCACGCTGAGCAGTCCGGCCGGTTTGTCGAGAACCAGCACGGCCTCGTCGGCGTACAGCACGGTGAGTTCAGGGCGGTGCATCGCCGCTCGCCAGGAGTCGCTGCAAGGTCTCGCACATTTCATCAACATCGTTGGGTTTGTGGATCAGGGCGCGCGCGCCTTCGGCCAGCGCACTTTCCTCAATTTCCGGGGTGACGTAGCCTGAAGCCAAGGCCACCGGAAGGTCCGGGCGAATAGTGCGGGCTGCACGTAACAGTTCCAGGCCCGAGTAGCCCGGCATGTTGTAGTCGGTCACCACCAGGTCATAGTCCAGCGGGTGCGCGCGTAAGGACTCAACCGCCAGTCGCGGGTCCGAGAAAGTGGTGACCAAAAAACCTTTGCGGGTGAGGGCGCGATCCACCAAAAACACCAGCGCCTCGTCATCGTCCACATACATGACCCGTTGACCATTGCCGTTGACTACTTTGGGCTTGGTGAGCTCGACCGGGGCGGGCAGGGTCATCTCGCCGTCAGCCGGGAAATAGAGGGTGAAGACGCTTCCAGTCGCCGGGGTGCTTTGAACATCCACCGTACCCAAGTGGGTGCGCATGATGCCGTGCACCACCGCCAGCCCCAGTCCGGTGCCTTGTCCCACGGGTTTGGTTGTGAAGAAGGGCTCAAACACGCGTTGCAGGGTGTCGGAGTCGATGCCGCTGCCGGTGTCACGGACCGATAACTTGACGTGGGGCCCCCGGGCGCCGCTGCGACGTTCTGACGCCCCGAGGCCCAGTTGCAGGTTGTGCCCCAGCTCAATGGTGACGGTCCCGCGTTGATCTCCAATGGCCTGGATGGCGTTGGTGCAGAGGTTGAGCAGGGCTTGTTCGACCTGGGTTGCGTCGGCCAGCACGGGCGGGGTGTCGGGGTCCAGGGTCACCACCATGTCGACCAGGGGCGGCAGGGCGACCTTGAGTAAATGGACGGTTTCTTCGACCACATCGGCCAGACGAATCGGAATACGCTGGGGTGACTCGTTGCGGCTGAAGGTCAAGATTTGTCGCACCAAATCGCGGGCTCGCCGACCCGCCTTGTCAATTTCGTTCAGACTGACCAGCGCGGGCGAGGCCTCGCCTGCGTCCTGTTTGGCGAGGTCAACATTGCCCAGGATGGCGCTGATGATGTTGTTGAAATCATGGGCGATGCCGCCCGCCATGGTGCCCACGGCCTGCATTTTGTGCGACTCGCGCAGTTGAGATTCCAGCGCATTGCGGTGCGCTTCAATTTTTTTGCGGGCCGTCAGGTCACGGGCAAAAATGGTGATGGTGTCGCCATCCGGATGGTGCTCAAACGACACGCTCGCTTCAATGGCAATCGGGTTGCCGCCCGCCGTCAATGCGGTCATTTCACCCAGTTGGGCATGGGTGGTGAGTTGGGCATAGCTAAGCGTTTGCACGGCATCCGGCATGAATCGCATCAGCGGGCTGCCCAGCGCCTCAGCCGGCGTGCATTGAAAAAGCGCCGCCGCCGAGGGGTTGAAAATGGTGATGCAATGGGCCTGGTCGACGCAAATAATCGCATCCAGCGAAGAGTTGATGATCGAGGCCAGGCGATTTTTGCTCAAATTGAGCTCTTCATTGCGGTCCAGCAGGGCGCTGGTGCTGGTCAACAAGGCACGGCGTTCGTTGAGGAGCGGTCCCTGGTCAATGATGGCGCAAATGAAGTGCGCCAACTCATCCTGTGCATTCTCGATGCGGGCAATGTGCAGGTCGCCAGTGAAGGTCCCGCTGGAGCCACTGGAGAACACCACTTCAGTCGTTTCGCTGGTGCCGGTTTCTTTGGCGCAGAGGAAGGCTTCAGCCACTTTGTCAACTTGGTCAGGGCTGACCAGAGGCAATAAAAAATTCAGGGGGGGGTCGTATTCCAGGGGCCGGAATAGACGCAAAGCCATGGCATTGCTTTCCAGCACTAAACCCTGCTCGTCCACCACCATCAAGGCCAGCGGGACGTTTGAGAACAGGGTGACAAAGCGCTCGGAAGCACCTTCTGCGGCGACTTGGCTGTAGCGCAGCGCTTTGTTTTGAACTTCCAGTTCGGCCTGGTAATTACGCAGGTCTTCCACCATCTGCGGCAGCGAGTAGCCAGCCGTCAGAACCCCTTGCGGATTGGGGGGCACGCGCCGGGGGGACTTGGAGCCCTTGGAATGTCTTCTCATGGGCGCAGTCGCTTCCCCGGGCGAATCGCTTAGCGGGTAGGCGCGTTTTTCAATTTGCCGCGCACCGGGACCACCGTAGTGACGGTGGGGCGCACCGCATCAGGCGACACTGCTTTGGGGGGCGCGGTGTCTTTTTTGGGTTTTTTGACCATCTTTGCACTTTGCTGACCTTTTGCCATTTTTAGCTCCTAAGTTAGATGCCAGCCTTATCCATTAAGGCCAGAATATTTGATTATCTACGCACTACGGCTTCACCCGGGGCAAAGAGGGTTGACTTGAGGGGCGTGTGGTCAGCGATGTACTCGCGCAGCACATCGGCATCGACATAACCGCTGTCCAAAAAGCTCTTGTGACCGGTCAGAACCGGGTAGCCATCGCCTCCGACGGCCTGGAAATTATTCACCACCAAGCGGTAGTTTTTGACGGGATCAAGTGGCGTATTCCTGATGAGAGCGCGGGTCACCACGCCCGCTGTAATGTCCAGTTGAACCCCTGCAAATTGCGGGAAAGCGCCTGAGCCCACCGTCATTTTGGCCACCGTGTTCAGGTAGGCCATCACCTCGGTGCCGCTCAAGTCCACGGTGACCAGCGTATTGCCAAAGGGGAAAACCTTGAGCACGTCCTTGTAGCTGATCTTGCCAACGGGCAAGGAGTCGCGCACGCTGCCCGCGTTGACCACGGCAAAGTCGGCTCCGGTTTTTTCCATCGAGGCCAGGCCAACGAGTACGCCCATGCTCGTAGGGCGGGAACGCATGGCGGGGCGGTCACCTTCGAGTTTGGCGTCGGTCTCACCAATGCTGACGCCCAGTTTGAGTTGGCCGTAGGTCTGAAAGGGCGCCAGCAGTGCCAGCATGTCGGGGTTTTCGGGGACGATTGGCGTGTAGGGCGCCAGCGTGCTGCTGCCATCAGCCGCTTTGACGGATTTCTTTAGGTTGATCGGAATCAGCGAATATTTCACCAACTTGAACTCGCGGTTGCGGTACTCAAAGTCGGCCCGGCCCACGTATTTTCCCCACTCATGGGCTTGCACAATCCATGTGCCGTTCTGGCGGTCGGGCAGGCAGGCCGCGCCGGGCACGTAGGCGCGGTCGAGCACGTTTTCGGCCTTCATGCAGGCTGGATTCTGGCTGTGCCCACCCACCACCAGGTCGATGCCGTTGACGGCTCGGGCCATTTCCACATCACCCGTAGCTTGGGTGCCATGGTTGCCATTTTCAAAATGACCCATGTGGGTGGCCGCTATCACCACATCAGCCTGCCGGCGCAGTTCAGGCACCACCTGGCGGGCCTCGGCAATGACGCTGCGAAATTCGATGTTTTGCACATGCTCTGGATGCACCATCTTGTGGGCATCTTCGGTCGTCAGGCCCATCACGCCAACCCGCAAGTCGCCCAGCGTGAAGATTTTGTAGGGCGCAAACATGCGCTCGCCGCGTTCGTAGATGTTGGCTGACAGCATTGGGAACTGGGCCAGCTTGCGCTGCATCTTGAGGACGGTCAGCGGTTTGTCGAACTCGTGGTTGCCCACGGCCATGGCCTGGTAACCCAGCAGGTTCATGCCCTTGAAGTCGGGC
>Ga0208248_1000429_pt1 | contig 12722 bp, 11 predicted proteins | sample CryBogmetaGMA5M_FD_184545 | JGI IMG/M metagenome (GOLD analysis project Ga0208248, IMG submission 184545) | Freshwater microbial communities from Crystal Bog, Wisconsin, USA - MA5M (SPAdes) | ecosystem: Environmental > Aquatic > Freshwater > Lake | place: Crystal Bog, Wisconsin, USA | collected...
CTGCTGGCCGCCCGGGCGGACCGGGTCGGAACCGCAGGTGCCGAGGCCGCCTTCCGGCGCCTCGCCGAGGCCCACGGCACTCCGCTCTACATCTATGACCAGGCCCACATCCAGGGTCAGGCTGCGGCCCTGAAGGCCGCCTTCGCGCCGCGCTTCCCCAAGCTGCGGATCCTCTACGCCCTCAAGGCCAACACCAACCCCGCCGTCATTGGCCTGCTCCGGGCCGAGGGCCTGGGCGCCGAGGTGGTCTCCGTCGGTGAGATCGAGACGGCGCTCCAGGTGGGCTACAAGGGCTCGGAGATCATGTTCACTTCGTCCTCCAAGGGGCCGGGTGAGCTGCGCCGGGCCATCGCTCTGGGGACCGTGCTCAACGTGGACTCCCTGGATGAACTGAGCCAGATCCAGGTCGAGGCCCGCCGCCAGAAGAAGCAGGCCCGCATCAGCTTCCGCATCAACCCCGGCGTGGACCCCCACACCATCCACCAGATCAACACCGGCATCGCCGAGTCCAAGTTCGGCCTGCACCTCCAGGGCGGCATCGCTTTCAAGGCCTACGAGACTGCCAAGGGCATGCCGGAAGTCCGCATCGAGGGGGCGCACTGCCACATCGGCTCCCAGATCACCGAGACCGAGGGCTACCTGCTCACCGCCCGCAAGATGCTGGCCTTCGTCAAGGAGCTGAAGGACAAGCTCGACATCCGCCTGGGCTTCCTGGATCTGGGCGGAGGCATCGGCATCCCCTACCGGGACGGCCAGGTGGTCATGAGCCCCGAGGAGCTCGCCCAGGCCCTGGCGCCTGTGTGGAAGGAGGGCGTGGCCGCCGCCGGGTATGAGCCCACCCTCTGGCTGGAGCCTGGCCGCTTCTTTGTGGGTGGGGCAGGGTATCTGCTGGTGCGGGTTAACACGGTAAAGACCACGCCCCTGAAGACCTTCGTCAATGTGGACGCCGGCTTCAACACCCTCATGCGCCCCGCCATGTACCAGGCCTACCACCGGGTGCGCCTCATCGGCCGCACCGCCGATCCCCTCACGGTAGACATCGCCGGGGACGTCTGCGAAACCGGGGACATCCTGGCGGAAGGCCGTCTGTTGCCCAAGGCCAAGGCGGGCGATCTGGTGGTGATCCTGGATGCGGGTGCCTACGGGTTCTCCATGTCCAGCGAGTACAACGCCCGACCCCTGGCGGCCGAGGTGCTGGTGAGTGGCAACACCGCCAAGGTCATCCGCCGCCGAGGCCAGTTCAAGGACCTGTTCCGCGCCGCACCGGCTCCCACCCCTGCCCGCAAGTAGCCATGCCCCTGCTGCCCTCTCTGCCCCAGCGCCGCCCCTGGGCTGCGGCCCTGGCCCTGCTCCTGGCCACGGCCTGTCAGGCCCCGCGCAATGCCCTGGCGGCCTGGGAGCCCTCGCCCAACTTCAATGCCCGGCGGCCGCAGCTGGTGGTTATCCACCACACTGCAGAGACCACCTTCGAGGGGGCCCTGCGGATCCTGCAGACCCAGAACAGCGGCGGGCCTGTCAGCTCCCACTACCTCATCGGGCGGGATGGGCGCCTGGCCCAGCTGGTCTCGGATGACCACCGGGCCTACCACGCCGGGGGCGGCACCTGGGGCCCCTTCCGGGACCTCAACTCCATCTCCATCGGCATCGAGCTGGACAACAACGGCTATGAGCCCTTCGCCCAGCCCCAGATCGACGCCCTGCTGATCCTGCTGGAGGACCTCACCCGCCGCTTCAGCATCCCTCGCACAAATGTGACGGGCCATGCGGATGTGGATCCGGTGCGCAAGCAGGATCCCAACGGCACCTTCCCCTGGCAGCTCCTGGCCGAGCGGGGGTACGGCCTCTGGCCCGATGCCGTGCTGGTAGATCCTCCCGCCAGCTTTGATCCCTGGCTGGCCCTGAAGGTGATCGGGTACTCGCTCAAGGACCCTGCGGCCACCGTGCGGGCCTTCCACCTGCACTACAAGGGAACCCGGGAGCCCGCCGTCCTGGACGACCTGGACGCCCGGATCCTGTGGAACCTGCAGGCGAAGCAGCTGGCCGAGGGTCGGCCCCGGTAGGGGCATGTACATGATTGGGACGAAAAGATCACCGCCAAGGTGGTGAGTATTTTGGTTCCTTTCCATTTCAGGTGGGTAGACCGTAGCCGGGCTTGCCTGCCAACAGGGATGATGGAGGGATGGATCCCAATGCCCTCTTTACTGTCGCACTCGGTCTGACGCCGCCATGGGAGGTCCGCGATTTGCGGTTCTCGGTGGAGGCCAAGCGGTTGGACATCGTGGTGGACTTCGAGAAAGGGGCGAGCTTCCCTTGCCCGGTCTGTGGCATCCCAAGCAAGGCGCACGACACTGAGGAGCGGACGTGGCGGCACCTGGACTTCTTCCAGCACGCGGCCTATCTCACGGCACGGGTGCCCCGGTGTAAGTGCGACGAGCACGGAGTTAAGGCCGTGCCAGTGCCCTGGGCGCGGACGGGGTCGGGGTTCACGCTGATGTTCGAGGCCCTGCTGATGGTGCTCGTCCGAGAGATGCCGGTAGCAGCGACAGGACGCGTCGTGGGTGAGCACGGGAACCGGATTTGGCGGGTACTGAACCACTACGTGCACGAGGCACGGGCGAAGGTGGACATGTCGGGGGTGACGCGGCTCGGTGTGGACGAGACGGCAGCCAGGCGGGGCCATGACTACATCACCCTGGTCACGGACATGGATCAGCGGCGCCTGCTGTTCGGCGTCGAAGGCCGCGGCCACGACACATTGAGGTCCTTCAAGGAGGACCTGGAAGCGCACAAGGGCAAGGCTGAACAGATCCTGGAAGCCTGCATCGACATGTCCCCAGCCTTCATCAAAGGGCTCGGCGAGAACTTCCCAGAAGCCCACATCACCTTCGACCGTTTCCACGTGATGAAGCTGATGGGGGATGCCCTGGATGCCGTGCGGCGGGAGGAAGCCAAGACGCGGCCTGAGTTGAAGCGGTCGCGCTACTGGTGGCTGAAGAACCCGGAGAACCTCAAGGCGGAACAGCGGGAACGGCTGAAGGAGCTGAAGACTCAGAACCTCGATACCGCCCTGGCCTACCAGATGAAGCTGACCCTCCAGGATTTCTATGGGCAGCCAAATTCCCTAGCTGCCGGGACCTTCCTGGACGACTGGTGCGAGATGGCCCTGGAGAGCGGCCTGGAGCCGGTCAAGAAGGTGGCACGAACACTCCGGGAGCATGCCGCAGGTGTCCTTCGATGGTTTCGGGGATACCTGACCAACGGCTTTGCCGAAGGCCTCAACTCCATCCTCCAGGCCGCCAAGGGAAAAGCCCGAGGCTACAGCACCACCCGCAACCTCATCACCATCGCCTACCTGTTGGCAGGCAAGCTCAGCTACGGTCTACCCACCTGAAATGGAAAGGAACCTGTTTTGGCTATCCATGAGCGCTGTCTGGGACAGATGGGGCTGGTGGGACTTGGGAGAAAAAATCGAGAAACCAAATTGACGGATGCGCTATCCTCTGGGCTAAAGCCCATCCATTCACATAAAGGATGCCTCCATGGCCGCACAGGACGATGACGCCACCCTTCGCGAAATGAAAAACAATTTCGCAGTCACGGCCTACCGCTATCTGCGCGAACAACCCCCCTGGGTCAATACCCCTGGGTCTGAAGTCATCCATCAGTTGGTGTTGCCACGTGCGACCTATGCGCCGTGGCTGAGTGATGCCGAATTTATCGACATCTACAACCGAGTCATCGGAAACACTCTGGTGGATATTTATCGGTGCTTCGAACTCTGGTCGCTGGGCAAGCAGATGCAGGGGATCGAGGGCGATTTGCTTGAGGTCGGTGTGTGGCGTGGGGGCACGGGTGCAGTGTTGGCCAAGAGCGTTCTAGGCTCAGGCAAGAAGGTGTATCTCGCCGATACCTTCAAGGGCGTGGTCAAGGCTGGTGAGCAAGACACTCGCTACGTTGGTGGCGAACACGCCGACACCTCCCGCCCGCTTGTTGAAGCCTTACTCAATGCCTGCGAACTCGACAACGCCACCATCCTGGAAGGCATCTTCCCCGAAGACACGGCACACCAAATTACGGGAAAGATTGCGATGCTGCACTGCGATGTGGATGTCTATTTGTCGGCCAAGGACATTGTTGAGTGGACCCAGCCTCGTCTTTCGCCCGGGGGCGTGATTGTGTTCGACGACTACGGATTCAATTGGTGTGAAGGAGTGACACGGTTGGCTAACGAGTATCAGAACCGACCAGAGTTCTTCTTTGTACACAACCTAAACGGCCACGCCATCCTGTATAAAAAGTGAACCACTGGGCACCGCAAGCTGGACCAGGTTGGAAGGACTTGCCCTAGGTTCGTGCTCAGCAAGAGGCCTAGACGGCCCCCCCAAAAAAAAATAAAGCTTTGGCGCCCAACGTCCGAAAGAGGAAAGGTCGGGGGTTCCCCCCACACAACCAGGCAGCACGGATGCTGCCAACCTACATCACGGAGGATGTTATGGTTACCATTCTTTCCAACATCAACGCCCTGGCCGCCAGCCGCCAGTTGGGCATCACGAAGATCGGTCTGAACACGACCATCACGCGGCTCACCACCGGTCGGCGGGTCAATACCGCCTCGGACGATGCCGACAGCCTCACCAAGGGCAATACTGCCCAGGCGGCGGCCCGTAAGGCTGGGGCTGAGGTCTATGCGGCGCAGGCCGCTTACTTCACCGCCCTGAATACCGACGGTGCGAACCAGGAAGCAACGCAGGCAGCCTACAAGATGGCCGAGATGGAAGGTGGCGGCAACGATACCTCCGCTGAATACACGGCGCTGGGTGTCATTGCGGGTGGCGCGACTTCGACCCTGGCCCTGGCCGTCATCGAAACCGATCAGGCCGCCAACGCCAAAACCATGACCGACAACTTGTCCAAAGCCAACAAGAGCGGCATCGAGGCAGAAACCCAGCAGGGCATCGCTGATGCTTACCTGGGTGCTGACATGGGCGCCGAGATGGCGAACCTCAGCAAGTTCCAGATCATGATGCAGGCGGGCACCAGTGCGCTGAACAACGCGAACCAGTCCACCCAGACGATCCTCGGCCTCTTCCGGTAAGTAGGTAGTCTCTGACTTCTGGAGGGGGCGGATCCCATCTGCCCCCTCCAGCCGTTTGAAACCGGAGAGGAGGTCCATCATGGCCAGTCAAATCACAGCTATCCCCGGCACGCCCGTCCTGGCGACGGGACCAGCGCCAGTAGCCCCAGCGCGTACCGTGGCGACTAGGGCGTCCGCAACTAAAGCCAGTGCTTCCGGTAGCCCGGAGGCCGCTGTGGCCCACGTAAACCAGCACCTAGAGCAGGGCCAGACGGACCTAAAACTGCAGGTGGACGCCGGCTCTGGCCGCACCGTCTTCCGGGTGGTCCAGCAAGGCACTGGCGAGGTGGTGTTGCAAGTGCCTTCCGAGGAAGTCCTGGGGATGTCGCGCCGGGTGCGGGAAATCGAAGGGCAGACGGGTGGCTTGGTAGACAAGAAAGGCTAGGCCATCCGGTAAGCAGGCGTCTCGAGGTGAGTCATGGCTACGACATCGGGCACTTCGATCAGTGGTGTCGCTACGGGTGTGGACACCACATCCCTGATCAATGCCATCATTGCGCAGAAGGGTACAAACCTGACGCGGTTGCAGGCCCGCAGGGACCTCAATGACAAGAAAACCGCCGCCCTGACGGCTCTGAGGACCAGCCTGACTGCCCTAAATGTCAGCCTGGCGGTCATTCAGGACAAGTTCAACAACCGCACGGTGAGCAGCACTGACATCAACAGCACCAACGTCACTGCCACTGCCTCAGGCGCACTGGCGGACACCTACGACATTTCTGTCAAGACGGTGGCCACCAAGGGACGGATTTCGGCGACCCTGGATTCCAATGGCTGGACCACAAACCTGGCTGTGGCCAGTCCCACGGACTCAGTGAACTCAGGGATCTTCACCGCTGGAACCCCAGCCAGCTTCGCCATCCAGGGAACCGACGGCGTGATCAAGACGATCACCCTGGACGCCAGCTCCAACACCTTGAATGGCCTGCGCGACAAGATCAACGCTTCCGGGGCTGGGGTCACGGCCTCGGTTGTGAACATGGGCAAGGGCGACAAGCCCTATCAGCTGGTGCTCACTGCCAAGGCAACCGGAACCGGCGTCACCCAGGGGGTGGTCACGCTGGTCGATATCACCGACCCTGTGCCAACGGATCCGGCCACCGGCCTTCCGGTTGCCACGAACAGCCTGGGGATCGCAGCGGGCACCGTAGATCTGGTGGCAAAGACCCTGACAGGAGGGCTCACGTCCTCGGTGGCGGGAACGGCCACGGACGCGGACTTTACCCTCAATGGCATTGAGCTCACTCGCTCGACCAACGTGGTCAAGGATGCGGCTGAAGGCATGACCTTCACCCTCAAGCAGGGGGGGCAGACGGGTACAACGACCCTGACGGTGGGCCTAGATAAGGCCGGTGCCACAGCGGCCATGGCGGACTTCATTAGCAAGTACAACCTACTACTGAAGGACTACAAGGCGGCGTCCACCTCCACCAAGAATGCGGACGGATCCGTCAACCAAGCTGCCTTGGCGGGTGACACAGCCACGATTGCTCTGATGAGCGCCCTCAAGGCTAGGTTGGCGGGCGCGTCTGCCGGCTTGCCCGGCACCGCCACCTACCAATCCCTGGCCAGTGTGGGCATCAGCAACATGGCAGATGGCAGCCTGTACCTGAACACCAATGCGTTCCAGACTGCCATGGCCAATGACCTTGGGTCTGTTCAAAAACTATTCAACTTTTCAGGCATCTCCACTAATCAAGGTGTCACCTTCAAAAGCGCGGGGCCCAAGACGGCCACGGGCCCCGTGGATGTCACTATCACCAAGGATACAAGTGGGACCCTTTGGGGAACTCTGACGCGGAACAACGTGGTCAGTGCGCCCATCCAAGTGACCAATGGAATCCTGATTGCTACCGGAGACCTGGAAGGGTTGAACCTGACTGTTACTGATACTGGCAGCGGGACCCTAACCCTTAGCCGGGGTGCGGGCCAGGCGGGATCAGACCTGCTCTCCACGTTCACCGGAGTGGGTGGGGGCATCACCACTGGGTTGAATACCATTTTCGCCCAGAACAAGAACCTGGCCACTCAGATCACCCAGGCCCAGACAATGCTGGACCGGGAAAAGGAAGTCTTGAAACAAAAGTTCGCCAAGATGGAAGCCGCTGTGGGTGCCATGAAAGCGTCCGCCGGTTCGCTAATCGGGGCATAGGCATTCTTGGATTTATGGGCAGGTGGAACTTGCCGAAACAATAGGGGGGGGTTACCCATGAACGCCTATGCCCGATCAGCTGACACTTACCTCCGCCAGCGCATCCTGGGGGCCGGTCCGGAACAACAGGCGGCCCTGATAATGGAGGCAGGCCAACTGCATTTAGGGAAAGCCATCCAGGCCTTGCGTAGCAATGACCTGCCCGCAGCTACCCGTAGCTTTCTGCGGGTCTCAGAGGTTCTCTTGGAGGCGAACATCCGGCTGAACCATGAGGCTGGAGGTGAGGTCGTCGAGAACCTAAACAAATTGTATGAGTGGTGGACTAAAGAAATCATGGTCGCCAGCGCGACCAAGGATACGGTCCGGCTAGCAGCAGTGGTGCATGGCATGGGTGAGATCCGCCAGGCCTGGGAACAGCTGCACGAGCAGACCGTGTTGTCTGCCAAGGCGTCCAGCCTTCAGTTCCGGGAACAAGTCGTATGACTGATGGACAAGTCGGCACAACCATCCTGCAGATGGAAGCCTGGCTGGCAGATGCGACCTGGGAGCCCGACCCCGATGCGCTGATGCGCTGGAATGCAGAATTTAAGGAAGCCCTGGCCTGTGCGGAAAAGGGACCGGGGTGGATAGGGTTGCTCACCCGGGCGCATGCGGCAGGCCGGGAGTTGGAAAACAGGATTGCAGCAGTGTCCACAGAGCGGGACCAAGTGAGGGCAGCGCTTGAGGGCCATGCACGGGGGAATCGGGCCCTCAAAGGCTATGGGGCCATTTCCCGCTAAAACAGGAGGCCGGCTTAGGGCCCTTGTGTCAGGTCTGCGACCACCTTCCGGATCACCGATTTCCAATCCCCGTAGGACGGTTGCCGATAGAGGTGCAGGGAGGGGTACCAGGGGCTGTCCTCTCGGCCCAGAAGCCAGCGAAAATCTGGCTGGAAGGTGAGGAGCAGCAGGGTCGGAATCCCCAAGGCTCCGGCTAGATGGGCCACGGAGGTATCCACCGTGATCACCAAGTCCATGCCGCTCAGCGCGTAGGCAGTATCCGAATAATCCAGCAACAGAGGGGCTAACGACACCAACTCGGGCAGGGGAGGCAGCTCCTGTGCGCCTAACTGAAAACCGAACCATGTCACCCCCGATAGGGCCGCCAGCGGCCCCAAGGCGCTTGGGGGCAAGGAGCGTTCGAGATCCCGTTTGTGTCCCGGGCTGCCCGCCCATACCAAGCCAATCCGGGTACTTTCCTTGGCCGAAGCCAGGGCTTCCTGGATCGCCTGACGATGGGGGACCACTGCTGGTACATCCAGGTAGGGGATCTCAGCCGGAATGGATGCCAACTCCGTCCGAAGCAGAAAGGGGAGGGAAAGCAGGGAGGCCTGGAGGTCGTGCTGGGGCAGGGAGGCACCCCTGGGGATCACCTCGTCCGCACCACCGCAAGTAGCAGCCACCGCCAACAAGGAGGGTTGGACCTCCAGAAGTACCCGCCCTCCCAGGGCCTTCACCAATGGGAGGTACCGGACAAACATCAAGGTATCTCCGAATCCCTGCTCACACCAAAGCAGCAGGGTTTTCCGCGCAAAGGCTTCACCGCGCCAAGCCGGTTGAGCAAAGGCCCGCTGGGGCTTGATCTCATTGGGGACCCGCAACCGTGCTTCGTATCCTTCCCACCCGCGGGCCATGTCGCCGAAAAGCAAATCGACGAAGCTCTGCTCGTATTCGGCAAGAGCCGAGGTGGGATTCAGCCCATGGAACCGTTCGCTCTCCATCCGGTATTCAGCCCAGCGTCCAAGTGCAGTGTAGATGCCCCCCACGCAGGAGTGAACGAGGTAACTGTCGGGCTCATCACGGATGACCCTGGCTATTTCCTGGTCGGCTAGGTCCACCTCCAGCCTCCGGGTCAGGCACACAATCAGTAGTAACCGAGCATTGATGTCACGCGGGTGCTCAAGCAGCAGCTTCCGGAAGGCCCCTTCCGCCTCGATTAGGTGGCCCTGGGCCATCTGGATGGAGCCGAGGGTGGCCTGCGCCATGAGGTTGCGTGGATTGGTTAGCAGTGACCGCTCAGAGGCTTCCTTGGCCTCTTCGAACCTCTGAACCTCGAGCAGTGCCAATCCGAAAATCGCCCAAAGCTCTGCGTGCCGGAGTTCCAACCGGGCTGGGTTCCCAACGGCGACGCCAGCTCGGTCGTGTTCACCAGCGACCTTCCAGACACCGTCCAGGTCCCCCCTTCTCAGGAGGCACTCCATCAAGCCCAACCGCCCATCGAGTCGGTGAGGCTCTGACGCTAGAACGCCTCCAAAAGGGTGTTCTGCCTCCCGAAGACGGCCTTGACGCATGAGGGCGAAGCCGAGGTGGAGGCTGGCCGATGCATGTCCTGGGCGCAAGCGGAGCGTGGTTTCGCAAGCGGTCTGCGCATCCTTGAAGCGACCGAGCGCCAACAGGTGGCCAGCGTAGTCCGACCAGGCATCGGCGTGTTGGGGCTCTTTATCCAGGAACATCTGGTAGGCCTTCGCCGCCCCAGGGTGGTCGCCAGAACGGTCTAAGCCCCGCGCCCTTCTGAGCAACCGCATGTGGTCTGGATTCATCGCCAGGTCCTCAGGAGCTACTAGAGAGGTCTGCAAGCACCTCCCGGGTGACGGAATCCCAGTCCCCATAACTCGGTTGCCGGTAGAGGCGGAGGCTCGGATACCAGGGACTGTCCTCTCGCTCCAGCATCCATCGGTAATCAGGCTGATATGTGAGCAGTAGAAGCGTGGGAACACCCAGGGCACCCGCAAGGTGGGCCACGGCCGTGTCCACCGTGATCAAGAGATCCAGCCCGCTCAGGGCATAGGCTGTGTCTGAGAAGTTCGCTAGAAAAGGAGCCATGGACGTCAGGCCTGGCAGGGGCGGGACCTCCTCTCTCCTGAGCTGAAGGCTGTACCAGGACACCCCTTGCAGGTCACCCAGCGGTGCCAGGGATGCTGCGGACAGCGACCGCTCCGCGTCTCTGGAATGGAGAGGGCTGCCAGCCCACACCAAACCGATGCGGACGTTTTCACCGGCCAGGGACAGGGTCGCCAGCAGTTCCTGCCTGTGAGGCACCTCCGCGGGGACCTGCAGGTAGGGGATCTCGGCAGGGATGGTGGCCAGCTCCGTCCGGAATATCCACGGCAGGGACTGGAGGGACACCTGAAGGTCAAATGCCTGCAAGCCGGTGTTCTGGGGGATCACAACATCGGCGCCTTCACAGGTGGCCGCCACCTCCGTCAATGCCGACTGGGCCTCCACGATGACCTGGCCCCCCAGGGCTTTCACCATGGGGAGGTAGCGAAGAAACATCAGCGTGTCGCCAAAGCCTTGCTCGGCCCAGAGCAGGAGCGTCTTTCCCCGAAAGGGCTCACCAGTCCAGGTAGGTTGCGAAAAAGACCGATAAGCGGGCCTAAGGTCCTTGGGGATCCTGAACCTAGCCTCGTGCCGTTCCCAGCCCTGGCGGAAGTCGCCAAAGAGAAGGTCCACGAAGCTCTGTTCGTAGTCGGGATGGGGTGAGGCTGGATCCAGCGCACGAAACCGGGCGATTTCCGCGGCGAATTCAGGCCAGCGCCCATGGGCGTAGTGAGTCCCCTTCACTCCCCTGTGAACAGTGAGGTTTGTAGGCGCCTCCTGGATAGCCTTAGCGGCTTCCTGGTCGGCCAAACGGAAATTCCCTCGCCTGGCCAGGCAGTCAATCAGCTGCAGGCGCAACCTCATGTTGTGCGCATGTTCCTCGACCAACTTTCGAAGCATCCCCTCAGCTTCTTCTGCGCGCTCCTGGGCCATTCGGATGCTCGCGAGGCTGGAGTGCGCACTCAGGTTTCGGCTGTTGTACCGGAGGGCGGTGGCACAGGCCGCTTCCGCCGCAGTGGTGTTCTGCTCTTCGAGCAGTCCCATGCTGAGAATGGCCCAGAGTTCTGCGTGGTGGGCCAGCAGGGCCGGAGGCCTCCCAGGCATTGCCGCAAGTGGAACCGTAGCTTCCAGGGCCCTGCTGGCACCTCGCAGGTCCCGCTTCTGCAAGAGGCACTCGGCAAGGAATAGATGTGCATCCATGCGGTGGGCATCCACCTTCAAGGCCGACCGGAAGTGGCCTTCGGCCTCTTCTGTCTGGTTGCACTGCATCAGCGCCCTGCCCAAGTTGATCTGGGCGGGGAGATGGCTTGGTTCACTCAAGAGCGCGGCACGGGCAGCTCTTTGGGCTTCGTGGTGGTCCCCGAGGTTCAGCATCTTTCCTGCAAGGCTAGACCATGCGTCCGCATGCCTGGGCTCGCGGGCCAGGAACGCACGATAGGCCACAGCGGCTTCCTGAGGCTTCTGGGCCCGGTCCAGGGCCTGGGCCTTCTTCAACAGCTTTATGTGGTCTGGATGCATGGGTGGTTCTTGCCCCCTGCTGTCTCTTCGATCCACTGGGGGGCGCTCTTGAATTGGGGTCCCCGAAGGGCCCGCGTGAATTTGCAGGGTCGAAATTACATCAGCCCGTGGCTTCTGCCGAAAGGAGAGCTGACGGGGTTGACCTTCTTTACTCTCTGCCCCTCCTGCCACCTCTTGATCACGGACCTGCCCATGTCTCCCGAGCTGGCCACATCGCTTCCCACTCAACCTGAAGCCCCTGCCATCCCCGAGCACATGGTGGTGCTGCTGCTGGAGGCGGGGCAGCGGTTTGTGGTGAAGCTGCAGGAAGTGGTGGCCCTGGACGACCCGCGGCCCCGGGCGCACTTCAGCAAGAAGATCCTCGCCATCCTGGAAGAGCTGGACCGCCGACTGAACCACGAGCAGGGCGGTGAGCTGGTGGACAACCTCACTCGGATGCACGCCTGGTGGCGCAAGGAGGTGCTGCAGGCCTGTGAGACGGGCGACCTCGAGCGGCTGGGCCGGGTGCATGCGCAGATGGGTGAGATCCGCTACGCGTGGGAGCAGGTGCTGTTCCGCGGCACGGGGATGACGGGCAACGCTTCGTTCTAGGCTGTCCCGTAGAGTCGGTCCCCGGCGTCGCCGAGGCCGGGCAGGATGTAGCCCTTCTCGTTGAGCTGCCGATCCACCGCACCGACCACGATCACCAGGTCTGGATGATCGGCCTGCAGGCGGGCGATACCTTCAGGCGCCGCCAGCAGGGACACCAGCGTGAGGTTCACCGCACCGGCGCTCTTGAGCTGACGCACGGCCTCGGAGGCGCTGCCGCCGGTGGCGAGCATGGGATCGAGGATGAACACGGGGCGCGCCTCGAGGAGGGGCGGGAAGTTGCGGTAGTAGGGCACGGGCACCAGGGAGTCGTGGTCGCGGTAGAGACCGAGGTGGCCGACCTTCGCCGTGGGCATCAGCTTGAGGAAGGCCGGCAGGAAGCCTAGGCCGGCGCGGAGGACGGGCACCAGCACCGGATCGAGTGCGCCGAGGCGGCGCGTCTCGGTGCGTTCCAGTGGCGTCTCCACCACGA
>Ga0208248_1000432_pt1 | contig 12685 bp, 9 predicted proteins | sample CryBogmetaGMA5M_FD_184545 | JGI IMG/M metagenome (GOLD analysis project Ga0208248, IMG submission 184545) | Freshwater microbial communities from Crystal Bog, Wisconsin, USA - MA5M (SPAdes) | ecosystem: Environmental > Aquatic > Freshwater > Lake | place: Crystal Bog, Wisconsin, USA | collected...
AAATCAAGATCGCACGGCGCTGGAGGTGACATGGCTTGGTCAATGCCGTTCAAGCCAGCAGCCAGGGTTGCGGCAATGGCTGCATAGACATTACAAGACGGGTCTGGCAAACGCCATTCAATTCGGCCGGCAACCGTTCGAACCACACAGGTTCGGTTGTTGTCACCATAGGCTTTCCAAACTGGCGACCAGGTCGTCCCAGATGCACTGTTGCTGCTCGTCAAGCGCTTGTAACTGTTCACGGTTGGTGCGCACACGGCGCTCAATGCGTCAGCATGGTGCAGCAAGCCAGCGACAAACTGGTAGCCCTGCGCGCTCAATTCAAGCGGATCAGCGCTGTCGGTAAAAATGGCCTTGCCCGCCGCGTCCGTCACACTCAAATGAAAGTGCAAACCACTGCCCGGTGCATGCGCGAATGGTTTGGGCATGCAACTGAAGACCAAGCCGTGTTTTTCAGCCACCGAAAAGGCCGTCAGCTTAAAAAGCATGAACCGGTCAGCGGCAGCCAGCGCATCGTCAAACCGATAATTGATTTCATATTGACCACAGGCGTCTTCATGGTCCATTTGCTGCAATTCAAAACCCAGCTCCGTCAGGGTTTGCCGCATGTCATCCAGAAAATCTTTGTTCCGATGGATTGATTTCAAGTCATAAGAAGGTTTGGCCAATCGGTCATGTTCATCAGCCGCCGTCCATTGCCCGCGCTCATCTTTACGAAGTAAAAAAAACTCGGGCTCGATGCCCACCCACAAAGTCCACCCACGCTCATGGAGTCTTAGCAACTGGTGTTTAAGCAACTGCCGCGAACAGGTATCAAGTGCTTCGCCCCCTGCGTAGCCGTCACACACCGCATGCGCCACACCCGGCATGAAAGGCAAAGGTTGCAGCGACGCCAGTTGAACCCTGCCGTAATACTCGCTGCGTTTCCCAAAGCGGCCCAGCCCGGTACCCGAGATGCTCGGACCGGCAAACCCAGCGCCGGTGTCCACCCATTCACGCAGGTTTTTCAAGGGCACCAACTTGCCTTTTGCAACACCATGAATATCCGTAAATTGGGTTAAAACGCTGTGCACGCCCTTCGCTTCAAGGGCTTCAATCGTTGATTCAATAGACATGGAAAACTTTCAAGTGGCAACAAGCATCAAACAGGGCTGTCGATGCGAATCCAGGTCGTTTTGGTTTCGGTGTATTTATCAAAAGCATGCAATGACTTGTCGCGCCCTACCCCGCTTTGCTTAAAGCCACCAAATGGCACCGTGATGTCGTCTTCGTCATATTGGTTCACATGCACCGTTCCGGCGCTCAATGCACGCGCCACACCCAGCGCCTTGTTGATATCGCGCGTCCAGACCGCTGCTTGCAACCCGTAGACACTCTGATTGGCCTGACGCACCACATCGGCCGCATCGGTGAAAGACAGCACCGACAGCACCGGCCCAAAAATCTCTTCACGTGCAATCGTCATGTCGTTGCGAACCCCATCAAAAATGGTCGGCTGAACATAAAAGCCGCCAGACGCCAGCCGCGCCTGTTCGCCACCCGCCAGCAATTGGGCGCCTTCACTTTTGCCGATCTCGATATAGCGCAATACCGAGTTCATCTGCGTCTGGTCGACGATAGCGCCCATCACTGTGGCTTTGTCGAGCGGATTGCCGGGCGCATAGCCGGGGACCAGCGCCAGCGCTTTTTCGAGAAATTTATCTTTGATGCTGGCCTCCACAAACAGGCGCGAAGGCGCATTGCAGCTTTCGCCCTGGTTAAAGAAAATGCTGCCCACGGCGGATTCCACGGCTTTGTCCAGGTCGGGGCAATCCGCAAAAACGATGTTCGGTGATTTGCCGCCCAATTCGGTCCAGGCCCGCTTCAAATTACTCTGACCGGCCATGACGTGAATTTGCTTGCCGACACGGGTGGACCCGGTGAACGCAATGCAATCCACATCCATGTGCAACGCCAGTGGCGAACCGGTCTCGGGGCCATACCCGGTGACCACATTAAAGACGCCGGGCGGAATGCCCGCCTCAAGCGCCAGATCAGCCATGCGCAAGGCCGTCAAAGGTGATTTTTCACTGGGCTTGAGCACCACAGAGTTGCCAGAGGCCAAGGCAGGCGCGATCTTCCACGACGCCATGATCATGGGGTAGTTCCACGGCACGATCACGCCCACGACGCCCACCGGCTCGCGCATGATGAGGGCCAGCGCGGTGCTGGGTGTGGGGGCTATTTCGTCGTAGATTTTGTCGACCGCTTCGCCGTACCAGCGAATGCAGTTGGCAGCGCTGTTCACATCCACCGCACGGGCGTATTTGATGGGCTTGCCCATGTCCAAAGTTTCAAGCATTGCCAATTCGTCAGCATGTTTAAGCAACAAATCGGCAAATCGAATCATGATCTGCTTGCGCTTGGCCGGCGCCAAACCGCACCAGCGGCGGTCTTCAAAAGCGGTTCGTGCAGCCAACACCGCCGCATTGATATCGGCCTCGGCGCAACGGGCGACGGTGGTGAGCGTTCGGCCATCGACCGGAGAAATACAGTCAAAAGTCTCGCCGCTGAGCGCGTTGATACGCTCGCCATTAATGAAGGCTCGGCCATCAAACTTGAGCGTGGGTGTTGTGTTGTCAGTTGTCATCTTGCATCCTTGGTGGATTGGTCCACATGAATCAAAGTGGCTCCTAGCGATGCCACAAATGGAAACGGGGCGGCAATGTTGCCGACCCCGTTGAAGTGATATTTCAGGTGGCCGAGCCACCTGGGTTGTTTAGAACGACACGACGACGGAGGTGCCGATAGTGGTCTTGTTGTTCTTGGGATTTCCATCCGAGTCTACGAAGTTTGCGCCGCTTGATTGATCCACTCGAATTTCAGTTTTCCACTGTGTGCTGGGGTTGACCAGGTAGTTGGTGCCGAGGGAGATTCGGGTCAAGTTGGCGCCAACGTTGACATCAATAACTTTACCTGAACTATCGAGTTCTGGCCCTACACCTGAAGCATCAAGAGTTGGCTGATCTCCACTAATCACTGGAGCAGAGTTTAAATTATTAACTGCATAAGTCCCGCCACCATTTTCGCGATTGTTCAAATAATCAGCCCTGGCCAACAATTGCAAACGAGGCGTCAACTTGAATCCCGCTAGAGCGGAAACACCCCACCACTTGGCATCGCCACCGTTGTAGGCTCCGTTAGTCAAATTACCAACATTCACGTGACCATTGAAAAGCCAATCCCCACGAACATAGCCGCCATCAACCGCCATGACATTAAATTGGCGATAAGACGAGGCATGCGCGCCAGACAAACCCAACGTCGCATACTCGCTGAGCGTCCAGTCAAAGCGGTAAGCAAGTCCCACCGTTCGTCTGGATCCAGCGGTGGAATCAGGCGTAGCGTTAAGTTTTACAGTTTCGGCCGCTGCTAAAGCCACATCGTCATTCCCACCATCAATATTGCCTATCATCCACTTCAACGCCACTTCCTTGGTTAACGCGTGCGTCATTCCAAGTCCGGTGTAGCTAGCGGGCCCGGCAAGGTCAAAGAGAGCGTTGTGGGTCAACAAAGGATTCTGGTGTGCAAAGGAATATTCGTATCCCTGGAAATCAGGAATCAAACCGCCATAAACGCGAGTTCCCTCCGAAACCGGAAAAGAAACTGTCGCTTCATGCACCAATGAATTCGTCCCGGCACCTGGTGTAAGCCGCAACGTCCAGTTAACGCCATCGCCACCCTCAGCCTCTTTGGTCAATTCCAACATGGCGGTGCCACCATTGCCGTCACGCGCTGCAAAGGTGCTTACACCAGTTGCTGTGTCGTGGAGCATGGATGCCTCTATCGCACCCTTGATCTTCAACCCCTTGAACCCCGCCTTGATCGAATCCTCTTCTGCCAGATCCATCTTCTGGACCAAGCGGTTGAATTCCTGCGGATCAACCGCGCCCTGATTGCTGGCCGACGCTGCAGTACTGGCATTTGCTGCGGCGGCAGAAGCATCTACCTTTTCCATCAGCACTTGGAGTTGCTTTTTGAGCAGGTCAATTTCCTGTTTCAACTCAGCATTGGATTGAGCATGGGCTGTTTGCGCCATGGGGAATGTCGCGGCAATTGCAACAGCCAATATTGACAGTCTCTTTTTCATTTCTACTCCAAAATAAATAACAAATAAAAATCAGGCACCAGCACCCCGGAATGCCGCCGACATTTCTTGCGCTCGCTTGCGTTCTGCTCGTGCAATCCACAGGCTGGCAAGCACCACCCCCACACTGACCACTAACACCGTCAAGGTCGCTACCGTGTTCACACTCGGACTCAAGCCCAGGCGGGCACGGCTGAAAATCACGATCGGCATGGTAGTCGAACCCGGGCCAGATAGAAAGGCCGACAGCACCACGTCATCGAGCGACAAGGTAAAGGTCAACAACCAGGCAGAGCCAATGGCCTGCGAGATCAAGGGCAGCGTCACCAGAAAGAAAACCTGCCAGGGACGGCAACCCAAATCCTGCGCGGCTTCTTCAAGTTGGGGACTCATCTCTTGCAGGCGTGACTGCACCACCACCGTGGCGTAGGCCATGCCCAGCAAGGTGTGGCCGAACCAGATCGTCATCAAACCGCGGTCCGGGAAGCCAAAGGTGCGTTGCACCGACACCAGCATCAACAACAGCGACAAACCAATAATGACTTCCGGCATCACCAAAGGTGAGTTCACCATGCCAGCAAAGAGCGTTCTGCCTGGAAAGCGTTTGAACCGGCTCAGGGCCAATGCAGCCAGGGTGCCCAGCACCACGGAACCACAGGCCGTCAGGAAGGCAATCTCAACGGAGAGTTTGGCGCCAGAAATAATTTCAGCGTCTTTGGACAGGGCCTCATACCAACGCAGCGACCAGCCACCCCAACTCGTCACCATCGGGCTGCCGTTAAAACTCAGCACGATCAGGGTCAGTATCGGGAGATACAGAAAAACAAACACCGCTCCCATCCAGACCCTGGATGTCACACGTCCGGCATTGAACTTCATCTGCGTCCTCCGGCTGTGCTTTCGGCCTGGTACTTGTTAAATAGCGCCAGGGGAACAATGATGAGCAGCACCATCACCACCGCGACAGTCGCCGCCATCGGCCAGTCGTTGTTGCTGAAGAACTCGTCCCACAACACACGGCCAATCATCAGGGTTTGAGGGCCGCCGAGCAATTCAGGAATCACAAACTCGCCCACACAAGGAATGAAGACCAGCATTGACCCCGCAATAATGCCGCTCTTGGACAGCGGCACCGTGATGCGCCAAAAGGTTTGCCAAGGGGTTGCGCCCAAATCAAGCGCCGCTTCCAGCAAGCGCAAATCCATTTTGACGAGATTGGCGTAGAGCGGCAAAATCATGAACGGCAGGTAGGTGTAGACCATGCCCAGCACCAGTGAAAACGGGGTGTTCATCATCTTCAGAGGTTCTGAAATCAAACCTATCTGCATCGCCACGTTGTTGAAAACTCCGTTGTCGGCCAGCAGCATTTTCCAGGCGTAAACACGCAACAGGAACGAGGTCCAAAACGGCAGCATGACCAGCATCAGCAAGGCCGGACGCTTGTCTGCCGGACTGCGCGCCATGAAGTAGGCAAACGGGTAGGCAATCAGCAAGCAGATCGCCGTGGTGATGCCGGCAAACTTCAGCGAGCTGATGTAGGTTTTGAAATAGAGATCGTCCTGGGCGATAAAAATGTAGTTACCCAGTTTGACCTTGAGTTGAAGAATGCCATCGGACCAAATGATCAGGTCTTTGAAAACCACGTTGTCCATTTCGGACACGCTGATCTTGAAAACCACCAGAAACGGCAGCAAAAAGAACGCCAGCAAAAACGCCAGGGGAATACCAATGACGACATTCCTGCCCCAAACTCCCGTGAGCTTGTTGTAGAGAACCGATGTGGGGGTCGCGGCCGTGTTCATGTCGCGCTTAACTGGTCAAGACCACAACGTCGCTGCCACACCACCACACGTAAACTTTATCGCCCCAAGTAAGGTGCGTGGCATCGTGGCGGGCGGCATTGGTGTGCGTCACCTTGACGATCGTTGAACTGCCATCCAGTTGAACGTGGTAGGTGGTGAGGCTGCCAAGGTAGGCCAGATCCTTGATGATACCTTGCGCGATATTGAAGCCCACTTCTTCCAGGGACTCACGTTCCTCGTCGGAGGGAAGCCCTTTTTGAATCGTCATTTTTTCAGGACGCACCGCCACGTGCACCGTCATGCCGCTGGTGCCGGTGATGCCGTGGCTGACGTAATGTTTGCATTCAGGCGAGGCAATCACCACGTGATCGGGTTGATCGACCTCCACCGCGCCTTTGAATAAATTCACACTGCCAATAAAGTCTGCGACAAAGCGACAGTTAGGCGTTTCATAGATATCAGAGGGGCGGCCAATTTGCAGAATTTTGCCCTCGCTCATGACCCCAATGCGGGTGGCCATGGTCATGGCCTCTTCCTGATCGTGCGTGACCATGACGCAAGTGACGCCTACTTTTTCAATGATGTCGACCAGCTCAAGCTGCGTGCGCTCGCGCAGTTTGGCGTCGAGTGCGCCCAAGGGCTCATCGAGCAACAACAACTTGGGGCGCTTGGCCAGACTCCGGGCCAACGCCACCCGCTGTTGCTGCCCGCCCGACAACTGGTGCGGTTTGCGCTTGGCGTATTGTTTGAGTTGCACCAAGTCCAGCATCTGCTCAACACGCGCTTCGATTTCAAGCTTGGGCATGCGATCGCGTTTCAGACCAAAGGCAATGTTTTCCCACACGCTCAGGTGCGGAAACAGCGCATAACTCTGAAACATCATGTTGATGGGACGCTCGTAGGGCGCGAGCCCGACGATGTCCTGCCCGGCCAAAAAAATTTGCCCCGAGGTCGGTAACTCGAAACCCGCCAGCATGCGCAGCAGGGTCGATTTGCCACAGCCCGAAGAACCTAGCAGGGCAAAAATTTCGCCTTGCTGAACATCCAGCGACACATCGTCCACCGCAAACACATCGTCAAATTGTTTGACGACATGCTTGATTTGCAAAAAAGGCGCTGCACTGGGTTTTGGCACTGGTGCATTGGGATTGGAGACGATGGCCACTGGCGAGTCCTTGTTCTACGATGAAACCGCAAGCGGTCAAAGACCCGTTTTAAAGCCGGTGTAAACGCGGGTAATCAGGCGACGGAGGTCATTGGTCAAGGCCTTGGGTGGCACCATCGTGGCCATCTCCGCCGTGGAGGGGAACACGGAAGGGTTTTGTGCCACTTCGGGCTTGATGAATTTACGCGATTCCTTGTTGGGGTTGGCGTAGAACACCTTGTTGGTCAGCGAGGCATGCACATCGGGGCGCATGATGTAGTTGATGAACGCATGGGCATTTTTGGAATGCGGTGCATCGGCCGGAATTGCCATCATGTCGAAGAACAGGATGCCGCCATTTTTAGGAATCAGGGCCACGATGTCCTGCCCGGTCTTGCCTTCAATGGCACGGCGGCGGGCAATATTGATGTCGCCATTCCAGCCCAGCGCCAGACAGACAGAGCCTCCCGCCATGTCATTGATGTAACCCGACGAGCTGAACAAAGTCACATAAGGCCGAATGGCTTTCAGCGCGGCACTCGCCTCCTGGTAATCAGCCGAATTTTTGCTGAAAGGGTCTTTGCCCAAGTAGTGCAGCGCGGCTGGCAAAACTTCAGAGGCACTGTCCAGCACAGACACACCGCAGCTCTTCAATTTACTCACGTATTTGGGATTAAAAAACAGCTCCCACACATTGGCCGGCATCGGTTCGGCGCCCAAAGCGGCCTTGACCTTGGCGGTATTGATGCCGATGGTGGTGTAGCCCCAAAGCCAGTTGACGAGGTACTGGTTGCCGGTGTCAAGGCTGGCAATCTGGCTTTGAATGTCAGGGTCGAGATTTTTCAGATTGGGCAGTTGCGCCTTGTCGAGTTTGCGAAACAGGCCGCCATCCATTTGAAGCTTTGCCCAACCGGACGAGGGCACCACGATGTCATAACCGGTTTTACCGGCCACCAGCTTGGCATGCAGGATTTCGTTGTTGTCAAAGGTGTCATAGCGCACCTTGATGCCGGTTTCTTTCTCAAAATTCTGGATAGTGTCTTCGGCGATGTAGTCAGACCAGTTGTAGATATTGAGTACTTTTTCCTCCTGGGCCAGTGCAGAAGAGGCTGCGAAAGTCATGAATCCCGCCACGGCCAGGCCAGCCATCAGCTTGCCCATCAACTTGGTTCCAAATGCATTAATCAATATATTCTCCTGAAAATCAAACGAACATGCTTAACCGTTGAAATACTAAACCCGATTACTCGTCACTTCTATCCATGCAATCCCTATGCCAGCCAACCATTTTTCTTGACATCTTCGTACGTTAAGTCGAGACAACGCAGGATGAGTGCCACCATTTCATCAATTTGCGCATGCGTCATGGTCAAAGGCGGCGCAATGATCATGCGGTCGCCCACGGCACGCATGATCAGCCCATTTTTAAAACAATGGCCTCTGCAGATCATGCCCACCGACAAATTCTCTTCAAAGCGCTCCAACCGTGCCTTGTTTTTAACCAGCACCAAGCCCGCCATAAAGCCGCAGGTTTCTGCCACGCCCACCAACGGATGTTGGCCGATGTCGACGAAGCGCTTGGCCAGATACGGCCCGATGTCGTCGCGCACCCGCTGTGGCAATTGCTCGCGCTCCATGATGGCGAGGTTGGCCAGGCCCACGGCGCAGGCCACCGGGTGTCCGCTGTAGGTGTAGCCGTGGTTGAATTCGCCACCTTTTTCAATCAGCACTTTGGCCACGCGGTCACCCACCATGACACCGCCCAGCGGAATGTAGCCACTGGTGATGGCCTTGGCAAAGGTCACCAGGTCGGGTTTGTAGCCAAACTTCTCATACCCAAACCAGGTGCCAAGCCGGCCAAAGGCACAAATCACTTCATCGCTGATCAGCAGAATGCCGTACTTATCCACGATGCGCTGAATCTCGGGCCAATAAGTGGCGGGCGGAATAATCACGCCGCCAGCGCCCTGAATTGGTTCGGCAATGAAGGCTGCCACTTTTTCTGCACCAATTTCGAGTATTTTGGCCTCCAACCAGCCCGCCGCGCGCACCCCAAAGGCGTCTGAGCTTTCACCGGGCAGGCCGTTCTCAAAGAAATACGGTTGTTCGATGTGCGTGATATTGGGAATCGGCAAATCGCCCTGCGCGTGCATGCCGCTCATTCCGCCCAGTGAGGCACCAGCCATAGTGCTGCCGTGGTAAGCATTCAGGCGGCTAATGATGACCTTGCGCTGGGGTTGGCCCAACAAATCCCAATACCGGCGCACCATGCGCACGTTCGAGTCGTTGCTCTCACTGCCGCTGGACGAATAAAAAACGTGCTGAAAACTGCGGTCGCCCACATTCGGCGCCAGTTCGGCCAGCTTGGTGGCAAGTTGCACGGCAGGCACATTGGTGGTCTGAAAAAAGCTGTTGTAAAACGGCAGTGTCATCATCTGCTGGTGTGCGGCATCGGCCAGCTCTTTGCGGCCGTAACCCACATTCACGCACCACAAACCGCTCATGGCGTCCAGCAGGCGCGCGCCTTCAGAATCCCAGATATAAATGCCCTCGCCTTTGACCATCACACGGGCACCGCGCGTTGCCAGATCGGCATGGTCGGTGAACGGGTGGATGAAATGGGCGCTGTCCTGGGCCTGGATCAACTTGGTGTCAACAACGGTATTCATGGGATTCCTCATCTCTGAAAATTAATGGGCTGCAGACCACGCCTCAACGTGTTGTCGAGTGAGGCTGCACGACCCCGACCTACAGCTAAATTTATATAAAAACGGGCTCTAGCCCCCGTATTTACTGCGCAAGCAGCTATACATGTAATAGCAGATGCTCACGCTCCCAAGGCGAAATGACTTTCATGAACTCGTCAAATTCAAGCTCCTTGATTTCTGAGTACACCGTGATGAACTCTTTGCCCAGCACCTCGTGCAAGTCCGACTCGCGGCGCAGCCAATCCAGCGCTTCGCCCAGACTGCGCGGCAGCGCATAAGGCGCCAGGTAAGCATCGCCCTTCATTTCGGGCTTGGGTTTGATCTTGTTCTTGATGCCGAGGTAACCGCAGGCCAGCGTCATTGCCATGGCCACGTACGGATTGGCATCGGCCCCGATCACCCGGTTTTCGACCCGGCGCGCGGCAGGTGACGAAATGGGCGAGCGAATGCCCACCGTGCGGTTGTCGTAACCCCACTCGATGTTGATCGGCGCGGCGGTGTTGCGCGACAAGCGCCGGTAGCTGTTCACGTATGGCGCCACCAGCACCATGGCGGCCGGAATGTAGCGCTGCAAGCCACCGATGTAGTGCATGAACATCTCGGACGGCGAGCCATCCGGGTTGCTGAAGACGTTTTTGCCGGTCGCCACATCGAGCAAGCTCTGGTGCACGTGCATGGCACTGCCCGGCTCGCCCGCAATCGGCTTGGCCATGAAGGTGGCGTACATGTCGTGGCGCAGCGCAGCCTCGCGCACCGTGCGCTTGAAAAAGAACACCTCGTCGGCCAGGCCCATCGGCTCGGCATGGAAGAAGTTAATTTCCATCTGACCCGCGCCGACCTCGTGAATCAAGGTGTCGACGTTGAGTTCCATCTTGTCGCTGTAGTCGTAAATCTCTTCAAACAGCGGGTCAAACTCGTTCACGGCGTCGATGCTGTAGGCCTGGCGCGAGGTCTCGGCCCGGCCGCTGCGGCCAATCGGCGGCTTCAGCAAGGTGTTGGGGTCGGTGTTTCGGGCGGTCAGGTAAAACTCCAGCTCAGGCGCCACGATCGGCTGCAGCCCTTCGGCGGCAAACAAATCGCAGACCCGGCGCAACACCGAACGCGGGGCAAACGGCACCAAATTGCCCGCATGGTCAAAGCAGTCGTGAATCACCTGCGCCGTGGGGTCGGTGGCCCAGGGCACGATGCGCACCGTGCTGGGGTCGGGGCGCAACTGCATGTCTTTGTCGGTGGGGTCAATCACATCGTAGTAAGGCCCGCTCTCGGGAAACTCGCCGGTCACGCCCATCGCCACAATCGCTTGCGGCAAGCGCATGCCGCGGTCTTCGGTGAACTTGCCTCGCGGCAAGATTTTGCCTCGCGCGACACCGGTCAAGTCGGGCACCAGACACTCCACCTCGGTGACCCGGCGCTCGTTGAGCCATTGCTCCAGGTCGTTGAAGTTCATTGCTTTTTTGTCGTTCATCAGATACTCCCGGCTGCGGTATGCAGCACATGATCAAAACCAGGCCAACGTGCGTTTTGTCGCGCACGGCAGGCCTGACCAAAGGCCTTGAAGATAGCCGCGTAAAAAGGGTTGTTGGCGCATTGCCATTCGGGGTGCCATTGCACCGCATAGGCAAAAGCGCCAGCGCCTTCCACCTCAAAAGCTTCTACCAATCCGTCAGGTGCATGACCCAGTGCACGCAAGCCCTGTGCCAGCCGCCCAATGCCTTGTCCGTGCAAGGAGTTGACCAGCGCCGTCTCGGCCCCGGCCCATTGGGCAAACACGGACCCCGGAACGAAATTGACCGGGTGGCTGGGCGCGTACTGCTGGTCCATGTTGGCGGGGCGGGGTTCACGGTGGTCCAACTTGCCCGGCACCTGGTGCACGCGCTGGTGCAAGCTGCCGCCTAAGGCCACATTGATTTCCTGAAATCCGCGACACACGCCCAGCAACGGCACCTGCTGCGCCACACAAGCTTTAACCAAGGCCAGCGTCAGCGCATCACGCGCAGGGTCGAGCGGCAGCGCGGCGTCAGACACCGTTTGATCAAAATGCGAAGGATGCACATTGGACGGTGAACCGGTCAGCATGACGCCGTCCACCAGGTTCAACAATTCCGGAATTTGCTGCACATCTGCCAGCGGAAAAAGCACTGGCTGCGCTTGGCCGCAGACCTTGACGGCGCGGGCGTATTTGTCGCCCAACACGAGGAAGGGCATTTGGTGGTCGTGGTCACCCAACTGGCGATGATCCATTGGGAGCCAGACCATGCAGGGTGGCTTTTTCATAACTGTCTCCGTATTCTTGGTGCCATTGTGCGGGGCGAATTGGTTCACAATGGGAGCCATTTAAACCAAGTGATTGGTGCCACTTTATGCTCTCCGAACTGTTGCTGACTGAAATATCGCGCTTGAGTCAACTGGGCAAATTGCCCCTGCACCGCCAGCTCTACGAAGCGCTGCGGCGCGCCATTCTGGACGGCAAACTGGCAGCGGGTGACCGCCTGCCATCGAGCCGCGAACTGACCCAGGACCTGGCCATGTCGCGCAACACCGTGGTGGCCGCGCTCAACCAACTCAGCGTTGAAGGCTACCTGGTAAGCCGGGTAGGAAGTGGAACTTTTGTCAATGACAGCGTGCCCAAATCAAGCACGCGCCGCCACACCGCACGCGAGAATCAGGACACCCAGTTGTCCAGGCGCGGTGCCGCGCTCTCGACCACTTTCTGCGCCACCCAACTTGAAATTCAACCCTTCACGCCGGGTGCGGCCGACTTCAGCGCCTTCCCCGTCACCTTGTGGCAGCGCCTGCAAAACAAACACTGGCGCATGACCTACCCCGAGATGCTGGACTACAGCTACGCCGGTGGCTACGGCCCCCTGCGCCGGGCGGTGGCGGATTACCTGCGAATATTTCGCAG
>Ga0208248_1000433_pt1 | contig 12655 bp, 13 predicted proteins | sample CryBogmetaGMA5M_FD_184545 | JGI IMG/M metagenome (GOLD analysis project Ga0208248, IMG submission 184545) | Freshwater microbial communities from Crystal Bog, Wisconsin, USA - MA5M (SPAdes) | ecosystem: Environmental > Aquatic > Freshwater > Lake | place: Crystal Bog, Wisconsin, USA | collected...
AGCCAAGAAACCCCGTGAGCGGCCGACCGTGCCGTTCATCTCGATTCGCCACCGGTAAAACTACCTAAGTGCTTACCCGCTCACGCAGTGCGGTGCAACTCGGTACATTCAAATTTAGTTGTCTACGAATTCAAATGTTCGCGACTCAAATCAAATTTGCGGGAGATCCATTTGTCAGCTGAAATCATTCTTGAAACGCGTGGCTTGACCAAAGAATTCAAGGGTTTCGTGGCTGTCAACCAAGTTGACCTTAACGTTCAGCGTGGCCACATCCATGCGTTGATTGGCCCCAACGGCGCGGGTAAAACCACTTTCTTCAACCTGTTGACCAAATTCCTGCAGCCCACCAAGGGCAGCATCACCTTTAACGGCACCGACATCACGCGAGAGCAACCCGCGCAAACCGCCAGGCGCGGCATCGTTCGATCGTTTCAAATCTCGGCCGTCTTTGCACACATGACCGTGCTGGAGAACGTGCGTGCGGCACTGCAGCGCAACCTGGGCACCTCGTTTCATTTCTGGAAAGCCGAAAGCAGCTTGAGCCACCTGCACCAACGGGCGGAGCAACTGCTGGCTGAAGTGGACCTGCAAAACTTCGCCAGCGAGATGGCCGTCAACCTGCCCTACGGACGCAAGCGCGCGCTGGAACTGGCCACCACACTGGCGCTGGAGCCTGAGTTGATGCTGCTGGACGAACCCACGCAGGGCATGGGCCATGAGGACGTGGACCGCGTGACGCAGCTGATCAAGAAAGTCTCTGCCGGGCGAACCATCCTGATGGTGGAACACAACATGAATGTGGTGTCTTCGATTGCCGACCGCATCACGGTGCTGCAGCGCGGCGCCATCATTGCCGACGGCCCTTACGCCCAGGTATCAAAAAACCCCCTGGTGATCGAGGCCTACATGGGCACCGTCGACACCACCCTGCAGGGTGCCCACTGAATGACCACCGAACTGCTCCGCATTGAAGACCTGCACGCCTGGTATGGCGAATCCCACATCCTTCACGGGGTGAACCTGAGCGTCAACCAGGGCGAAGTGGTGACGCTGCTGGGGCGCAATGGCGCCGGGCGCACCACCACCATGCGCGCTATCGTCGGCCTGACCGGCAAGCGACGCGGCTCGATCAAGATCAACGGCAACGAGACCATCCGCATGGCACCGCATCTGGTGGCGCGCCAAGGTGTGGGTTATTGCCCGGAAGAGCGCGGAATTTTTGCCAGCCTCACTGCCGAAGAAAACCTGATGCTGCCCCCGACGCTGGCACCCGGCGGCATGGGCGTGGACGAGATCTACACCATGTTTCCCAACTTGCAAGAGCGCGCCAACAGCCCTGGCACCCGCCTGTCAGGGGGTGAACAACAAATGCTGGCGGTGGCGCGTATTTTGCGCACCGGCGCACGCCTGCTCTTGCTCGATGAAATCTCCGAAGGTCTGGCGCCGGTCATTGTGCAAAAGCTGGCCGAAATGATTCTGACGCTCAAAGCCAAGGGCTACACCATCGTGCTGGTGGAGCAAAACTTCCGCTTTGCAGCGCCACTGGCCGACCGTTTTTACGTGATGGAGCACGGCACCATCGTGAAACAGTTTGCGCAACATGAACTGACCCAAAACATGGGCATGTTGCAGGACTACCTCGGCGTTTGAAACGACGCCAACACTTCATTTTTCAAACCACAACCCACCAGGAAACCGCATGAAACTTAAAGCACTCGTTACCGCCTTGGCCCTTGGATTTGGCGCCGGCGCCTTCGCGCAAAACACCGGCCCGGTCAAGATTGGTTTCATCACCGACATGTCCAGCGTGTATGCCGACCTTGACGGCCCCGCCGGTGGCGAAATGGTCAAGTGGGCCGCGCAGGACTTCGGCGGCAAGGTGCTCAACCGCCCGATTGAAGTCGTGACCGCCGACCACCAGAACAAGGCCGATGTGGCGAGCTCCAAAGCGCGCGAATGGATCGACAAGGACGGCCTGTCGATGCTGATCGGCGGCACCAATTCCGGCACATCGCTTGCCATGGCCAAAGTGGCCGAAGAGAAAAAACGCCCCTTCTTCTCGATTGGTGCTGGTTCGGCCCGTCTGACCAACGAAGCCTGCTCGCCCTACACCGTGCATTACGCCTACGACACCGTGGCGCTGGCCAAAGTGGCTGGCACGGCGCTGGTCAAGGCCGGTAACAAGAACTGGTTTTTTCTGACCGCCGACTACGCTTTTGGCCACTCGCTGGAAGCCGATGCCTCCACCGTTGTGAAAGCCAATGGCGGCAGCGTGGTGGGCGCCGTGCGGCACCCCCTCAATGCGTCCGACTTCTCCTCGTTCTTGCTGCAGGCCCAGTCGTCCAAAGCCCAGATTCTGGGGCTGGCCAATGCCGGCGGTGACTTTACCAACGCCATGAAGGCGGCTAAAGAATTCGGCATCACCAAAACCATGAAGGTCACCGGCCTGCTGGTGTTCATTACCGACGTGCACAGCCTGGGCCTGGCCAATGCTGAAGGCCTGCAACTGGCCGACAGCTGGTACTGGAACCAGGACGAGCCCTCACGCACGTTTGCCAAGCGCTTCTTCGCCAAATACAAGCGCATGCCGTCCAGCGTGCAAGCCGCCGACTACTCAGCCGCCACCAACTACCTGAAGGCGGTGCAAACCGCCGGCACCACCGATGCCGACAAGGTGATGACCGTCCTCAAGGGCATGAAGATTGACGACTTCTACAACAAGGGCCAGATCCGTGCGGATGGCCGCATGATCCACGACATGTACCTGTTCCAGGTCAAGTCGTCCAAGGACTCCATCACGCCGTGGGATTACTACAAGACCGTCGCCAAGGTGCCGGGCGAGCAGGCGTTCACCACGCCCGCCGAATCCAAGTGCGCGCTGCTCAAAAAATAACTAAAACCCCTCACCCTCTTCCCGGCGGGGAGAGGGCACGACGTTAGGTCACATGGAAATTTTCGGCATTCCCCTTCAAGCTTTTCTGGGCCAGTTGCTACTGGGCTTGGTTAACGGCGCTTTTTATGCCCTGCTCAGCCTCGGGCTGGCGGTCATTTTTGGTCTGCTTGGCATTGTGAATTTTGCGCATGGCGCGCTTTACATGCTGGGCGCGTTTGCCGCCTGGATCATGCTCGACCAGTTTGGCATCAACTACTGGTTTGCGCTGGTGCTGGCACCGCTGACGGTGGGTCTGCTGGGCGTCGTGATTGAGCGTCTGTTTCTGAAGCGACTTTACAAGCTCGACCCCTTGTATGGCCTGCTGCTGACCTTTGGCCTGGCCTTGATTGCCGAGGGGATTTTTCGCGAACTGTATGGCGTGTCAGGCCAGTCCTACAACGTGCCTGAACTGCTGTCGGGCGCCACGAACCTGGGCTTCATGGTGCTGCCCAACTACCGTGCCTGGGTGGTGGCGGTATCGCTGGCGGTGTGCCTGGGCACCTGGTACCTGATTGAGCGCACCCGGCTTGGCGCCTACCTGCGCGCCGGCACCGAGAACGCCGCGCTGGTGCAGGCGTTTGGCATCAACGTGCCCCTGATGGTGACGCTGACCTATGGCGCCGGTGCCGCGCTGGCTGGCCTGGCAGGTGTGCTGGCGGCCCCCATCATTCAGGTCAACCCGCTGATGGGCTCCAACCTCATCATCGTGGTGTTTGCGGTGGTGGTGATTGGCGGCATGGGCTCCATCATGGGCTCGATCCTGACGGGTCTCGGCCTGGGCATTATTGAAGGGCTGACGCGGGTTTTTTACCCGGAAGCCTCCAGCATCGTGGTGTTTGTCATCATGGTTATTGTGTTGATGATCCGACCCGCCGGTCTGTTTGGCAAGGAGGCCTGAGCCATGAAACCAGCCAACAAACTCATCGCCGCCACCTACCTGGTTCTGCTGGTGCTGGCCGTTCTGGCCCCCGCGCTCGGGCTCTACCCGGTGTTTGTCATGAAGCTGCTGTGCTTCGCCATTTTTGCCAGCGCCTTCAACCTGTTGCTGGGTTTTACCGGCCTGCTGTCTTTTGGCCATGCGGCTTTTTTTGGCTCGGCGGCCTATTTCACTGGCTACGCCATCAAGTCGCTGCACGTCACCCCAGAGCTGGGGCTTCTGGCGGGGGCTTTCGGTGCTGGCCTGATTGGTCTGGTGGTCGGCTTGGTGGCCATTAGGCGCCAAGGCATTTACTTCGCCATGATCACCCTGGCGATTGCCCAAATGGTGTTTTTTGTCTGCCTGCAAGCGCCCTTCACAGGCGGTGAGGACGGCCTGCAAGGGGTGCCGCGCGGCGCGTTGTTTGGCCTGCTGTCACTGGAGTCGGACACCACCTTGTACTACCTGGTGCTGGTGATTTTTGTGGCCTGTTTCATGTTCATCTCCCGCATCGTGCATTCGCCGTTTGGCCAAGTGCTGAAAATGATCCGAGAGAACGAACCGCGCGCCATTTCACTCGGCTACCAGGTGGACCGCTACAAGCTGTTGGCCTTTGTGCTGTCTGCTGCGCTGGCCGGGCTGGCAGGCTCGCTCAAGACCCTGATCATGGGGTTTGCCACGCTCTCGGATGTGCACTGGTCGATGTCGGGCGAAGTCATTCTGATGAGCTTGCTGGGCGGCGTGGGTACTTTCTTCGGGCCGGTGCTGGGGTCGGGCATTGTGATCGCGCTGCAAGACATGTTGGCCGACAAGGTGGGCTCCTGGGTGACCGTCATCATTGGCGTCATCTTTGTCATTTGCGTGATGGCCTTTCGCAAAGGGGTGGTCGGCGAATTGCAGGCTTATCTGGAGCGTCGTCGGCAAGCCGTCTTGAAATAATTAGAATATTTCATATTTGGGGAAAATATGGAATTCTCAAACCTGGATGCCATCGACCTCCAACTGCTTGACCTGCTGCAAAACGATTCTTCCCGCAGCAACCAGGACTTGGCGGCGCTGGTGCACACCTCGCCGCCCACTTGTTTTCGGCGCGTCAAACGGATGCGCGATGCCGGGCTGATCGAGCGCGAAATCGCCGTTCTCAGCGTCGAAAAACTCCAAGAGGTCGCGGGGCACGGTTTGTGCGCCATTGTGGAGATCACACTTGACCGCCAGGACAACGCGGCGCTGGAAGCGTTCGAGAAGCGCGTGGCCGGGGATGAGGCGGTGCAGCAGTGTTACCGGGTCTCGCCGGGGCCGGATTTTTGCCTGGTGGTGCACTGCGCGCACATGCCGGACTATCTGGCGCTGGCTCAGCGGCTGTTTACATCGGATGCCAATGTGCGCAACGTCAAGACTTTTTTCAGCGTCAAGCGCAGCAAGTTTGGGGCGCGGGTGCCACTGCCGCTATAACGCCGCTTTAACGTCTGCCAGAGGCAGCGTCACGCTGATTCGGCAACCGGCATCAAGCACACCGCTGGCAGACACCGTGCCACCATGGCGTTCAATGATTTTGCGGGTCAGCGCCAGTCCCATCCCAAGGCCTTCAAACTCACGCGCGCCGTGTAAGCGTTGAAACACATGGAATAACTTGGCGGCGTATTGCGGATTAAAACCGACCCCGTTGTCGGTCACAGTCAAGGCGCACAGACCACTGGCGTCCAGTTGCCAGTTCACTTGGATCACAGCCAAAGCCCGGCTGGCGGTGAACTTGCAGGCGTTGGATAACAGGTGCGAGAAAACTTGGCGCAACAGCGCGGCATCGCACATCAGGACAGGAATATCGGTGTCCACTTGCCAATCCACCACTCGATCGGCTAACGCCGACGCCATTTCAGCGCAGACATCACGCACCATTGCCACCACGTCCACCGGCGTCAATTGCAGCCCGACCTGCGATAGGCGTGACAGAGCCAACAAGCCGTCAATCTGGCGACCCATCTGTTTCGCCGCTTGGCCGACGGTGCCCAAATGGCCCCTGATCCCCGCCGGGGCAGCGTCGCCCAGGTCTTCCTGAATAATCTGCACGTAGGCGTTGACGTGCCGCAGCGAGGCCCGCAGGTCGTGCGACACCGAGGCGGTGAACTCATCCAGCTCGGCCCGGGCTTTCAACAATTCACACTTCAGATGTACGTTTTCCAGCCTTAAGGATTCCAGCGCATCCTGTGGCAGCAACCGGTCCTCGGGCTGCTCGTTCATTTGGAGGGTCGATTCCAGTTGGCGATGCTCACCTGCTTGCCCCGGGCCACACTCAAGGCCCCGGCGGGTGTGCTTTTCGTCAGCGTGGAGCCGCCGCCCACCGTGCCACCCGCACCGAGTGTGATGGGCGCCACCAGCACGCAGTTGCTGCCAATGTGCACATCGGCCTCAATCACCGTACGGTGCTTGAAAGCACCGTCGTAGTTGGCGGTGATGCTGCCCGCCCCATAGTTGACGCGCTCGCCCACCGTGGCGTCGCCCAGATACGCCAGGTGGTTGGCCTTGGCACCCTTGGCCAGGGTTGAATTTTTGACCTCGACAAAATTGCCGATGTGCACCTCGGCGCCCAATTTGGCACCGGGTCGCAGTCGGGCAAACGGGCCGATCAAGGCGCCCTCACCTACTTCAATGAAGTCTTTGCTGCCCGGCTTGCCGCCTTCGATGTGGGTGAACGGGTGAATTACCGCCCCGGCGGCGATGCTGGCGTTGGCAATCACGCAATTGGCGCCAATCTTCACGCCTTCGCCCAAACTCACCTGGCCTTCAAAGACACAGTTCACGTCGATCGACACGTCCTGGGCGCAGGTCAGGCTGCCCCGCACATCAAGCCGCGCCGGGTCGGCCAGACGCACGCCCTGCTCCATCAACTGCTGGGCGTTGCGCAACTGAAAGGCCCGTTCGAGTTCGGCCAGTTGCACCGGGCTGTTGACGCCCGCCACTTGGGCCGCGTCGGTGATTTTGTGGGCCACCACTGGCACGCCATCGGCCACGGCAAACTTCACGATATCGGTCAGGTAGTACTCGCCCTGCACGTTCTGGTTGTCCAGCCGCGCCAGCCATTTTTTAAGTTGAGCGGCGGGCACCGCCATGATGCCGCTGTAGATTTCACGAATTTCACGCTGCGCAGCACTGGCATCCTTGTGTTCGACGATGGCCTGCACCACCTCGCCGTGGCGCACGATGCGGCCGTAGCCGGTGGGATCGGCCAGATCCAGCGTCAGCAGCGCCAGTCGGGTGCCGTCGCAGGCCGCAATCAATTGCTGCAACGTGGCGGCTTGGGTCAGCGGCACATCGCCCGAGAGCACCACCACGATGCCATCATCCTTCAACACCGGCACCGTCTGCTGCACCGCATGACCGGTTCCCAGCTGCGGCTCCTGGCGCACAAAATTTATGTCAAATAGGGCTCTAGCCCCCGTGTTACCTGCGAGAGCCGCTTCTACTTCGATAGCACCATGACCGGTGATCACGACCACCTGACGGGCGGCCAACTCAGCGGCGGTGTCCACCACATGCTGCAACAAGGCACGCCCGGCTAAAAGATGCAACACTTTGGGCAATTTGCTTTTCATGCGCGTGCCTTTTCCGGCCGCCATGATCACCACGTCCACCGGGGGTAGCGCTTTTGAGTTTTCTAAAATATCAACCATGACTCATTTCTCTCCATCACTGTTTCGACTATTTCACCGTTTTCATATTATCGGCGCGCTGTTGGCCTTGCTGGCGGTGGTGCTGCCAGGGTGCAGCGCCGTCAAACTGGGCTACAGCAACGCCCCCGAGATCACTTATTGGTGGCTCGACAGCTACCTGGATTTCAATTCTGCGCAAACCACCCAGGTGCGCGCCGACCTGAACACCCTGCAAGCCTGGCACCGTCAAAACGAGCTGCCTGCGTACGTCACTATTCTGGGGAAACTCCAGCGACTAGCAGCCAACAACGTCACGCCGGCGCAATTGTGCGAGGTCTACACCGACGTCATGCCAAGGTACCAAAAGCTGGTCTATGAACTGGCGCCTACCATCGTAGCCGTGGCACCGACCCTGCAAGCCGATCAGATTGATCATCTGGCGCGACAGTTGGAAAAGCGCAGTGTGAAATGGCGTGAAGAATGGGTAGACGGCACACTGGATGAGCGCAACGCCCGGCGTGTCAAGCAGTGGGTGGACCGGGTCGAGTTGATTTATGGACGACTGGACGAACCACAATTAGCCGTTCTGCGCGCCAGTGTGACCGCGTCTGTTTTCGACGCAGCCATCACTTACAACGAATCGCAACGCCGTCACCAGGACGCTCTGCAGACCCTGCGCCAACTCCAGCCCGGCATGCCAGGGGTTGCGCGCGCCAAGACCGAGGTGCATGACTTGCTCAGCCGCGCCATGAACGCGCCCGACCCGGCCACCCGAAGTTACATAGAGAAGATCGCCCAGGAAAATTGCGCCACCCTGGCCAAGTTGCACAACAGCGCCACGCCCGCGCAGCGCCTCAAGGTACTTGAAACGCTGAAAGACTACGAGGCCGATGCGCGTACCCTGATGGCGACCGGGCGCTGAGCGAAGCCTGGTACTCACAAACCCTTTGCGATGAGCCCTGATCCCCAAAATTCATTATTGTTCTGGCACCTGCTGACCCGCTTGGGCGAGATGCAAATCCTGTTGCCGGCAGCACTGCTGGCCATGCTGACCATGCTTCGGCGACCCGAGGCACGGCCGCTGGCGGGCTGGTGGGGCGTGCTTTTAATGGTAGCGGCGCTTATTACCACCGCCAGCAAATTGGCGTTTATGGGCTGGGGCATTGGCAGCGCTGAACTGGACTTCACCGGCATCTCGGGCCACGCCATGTTTGCCGCCGCCGTCTACCCGCTGCTGCTGGGCACCCTAGCGTCTCATATTTCGACTACCGGCCAACGGCTGGCCGTGGGCGCAGGCTTTGTACTGGCCTTGCTGGTGGGCCTATCGCGGCTGGAGGTCGGAGCGCATTCGGTCTCAGAGGTGATGGCAGGTCTGCTTTTAGGCGGTGCAGTCAGCGTAACGACCATAGCCCGTGCTGGCTTGCCGCGCGCGGTCATGGGGATGGTGTTGCCGGCGCTGGTGGCCGTTTGGCTCCTGGTGATGCCAGTGCACGCAGCGCCAACAAAAACACACAACCTGGTGACGCGCTTGTCGCTGATGCTATCGGGACACTCCACACCGTATACCCGCGCCAGCTTGTTGCGCGCAAAGCGCCACAGCACTCCGCCAATCAGTGAGTCAAGCCACGCCGACAACCGGATTTAAACCGGCCAAACCACCCCGTAGTCATTCAGGATCGCATCCATCGGCAAGTCATGCGACTCGGGCTCGAAATCAGGCAAAAAACCCTGAGAAAAACCCAAGCCCACGGTGACGGGACGGGGCTCCAGTGTGGCCAGCATACGGTCATAAAAACCACCGCCGTAGCCCAGCCGGTACCCGCCTGCGGCATAGCCCACGCACGATACAAATAGCAGGGTCGGTACGATCACTTCGGTGTCTTTGGGCTTGGGAATGCCATAAGCATCTTCTTCCATCGGACAACCGGGATACCAGGCATGAAACGTCATTGTTTTATGAACTTTATCGACCACCGGCAGTCCAATACGGCGAGGCTGGGGTTGATCGAGCAGTTCGCCGTCTTCCTTCCAGCGGTGCAAGGCGGGAAGTGGGTCGAACTCGCCCTTGATTGGCCAATAGGCGCCGATGACTGCATCTGGGCGACCCACGAGCCAGATTCGCATGACGCGTTGTAACAAGTCAGCGCGCTGTAGGCGGTCTGGCATGTTAAGCCGTTGCTCTATAAGTAATTTGCGTAGCGCCTTCTTGTCGAGCGCCCTTTGATCATCAGAATTATTCATAATCCTCACATGCAGTTATCAACCATTTTGACATCGATTCCCTTGTTGGCGAGCTTGATGCTTTCAACCACAGCCTCGGTACACGCCCAATCCAAATCAACGGGCAAAGTCGCCTCAGACGATGTGATTCTTGAAATGAGCCAGGCCTTCAAAAAAGGCGAGCGCAAACGACTGACCAGCTTGCTGCCCCAAGTTCGGGGCCATGCGCTGGAGCCGTGGGGTGCGTATTGGGAGTTGCGGGCCCGGCTGGACTCGGCCTCCGCCATGGAAGTGCAGGACTTTTTCAGCCGTTTTGCCGGCACCTACCAGGAAGACCGCTTGCGCAATGACTGGCTGCTACTGCTGGGCCAGCGGCGCGATTGGGCCAATTTCTCAGCCGAGTTGCCCAACTTTCGCATGAACGACGACCGCGAAGTGCGCTGCTACGCCATCGCTGCAGATCAAACACTGTCCGGTGCAGACCTGTCCGCCAACCTCAAACGGGAGTGGTACGCGCAAAAAGACGCTGACGACGGCTGCAACCTGGCGGCCACCCGTCTTTATGGCGCCAAAAAACTCACCGACGCCGACATCTGGCGCAAGGCGCGCCTGGCGATGGAAGCCAACCGGCCGCGCGCCGCCCGAATGGCCGCTGAAATCATCTCGCCCGAGGCGGCCGCGCCGCTGGACGAGATCGTCAACAACCCGACGCGCTACCTCTCCAAACGCGTGACCGCGGGCGGCAAAACCGGCAAGGAAGCCGTGGTACTGGCCTTGATCCGCATGGCCTCCAACGACCCGGACCTGACGGCCAGCGTGCTTGAAAACCATTGGAGCGTGCACCTGAACCCCGAACAGCGTTCCTGGGTTTGGGGCGTCATCGGCAAGCAAATGGCGCAACGCCTCACCCCGGACGCGATGGAATCCTTTGCCAAAGCCCGGGACAGCGAGTTGAGCAACGATCACCTGGGCTGGAAAGTGCGCGCCGCCTTGCGCCAGGGTCAATGGAAAACCGTGCTGGAGGCCACCAACGCCATGAGCCCTGAAGTACGCCAGGAGTCCACCTGGGTTTACTGGCGCGCCCGGGCCCTGCTGAAACTGGCCAAAGGCGACGCCGACCGTGCCGAGGCTGCCCAACTACTGCAAGGCATTGCCGGCGTGCGCGGTTTTTACGAGCAACTGGCACTGGAAGAACTCGGCCAGCGCATCAATACCCCGGCCAGACCGGTTGCGCTCTCAGCCGAAGAAAAAGACGGCGCCCGACTCAACACCGGACTGAACCGCGGCCTTTACGCCATCCATGCGGGTTTGCGGTCCGAGGGCGTGAAGGAGTGGAACTACAGCACCAACCTGCACCAGCGCGGCGGCATGAATGACCGCGACCTGATGGCTGCAGCCGACCTGGCCTGCCAGCACGAGGTCTGGGACCGCTGCATCAGCACCAGCGACCGGACCAAGATCGAGATCGATTTCGAGCAACGCTTTCCCATGCCCTTCAAGGACGCAGTGGTGCAACGGGCCACCAAAATCGGGCTGGACCCGGCCTACGTTTATGGCCTGATCCGCCAAGAAAGCCGCTTTGTGATGGACGCCCATTCCGGCGTGGGCGCTTCGGGACTGATGCAAGTGATGCCCCCTACTGCGAAATGGACCGCCAAAAAAATCGGCATGACCGACTTCAAACCGCACCAGATCACCGACCGCGACACCAACATTGCCATCGGCACCGGCTACCTCAAGCTGATTCTGGACGACTTTGCCGGCTCGATGCCCATGGCCACCGCCGCCTACAACGCCGGTCCCAGCCGCCCCCGCAGTTGGCGCGGCACCACCGGTGGACCGGTGATGGAGGCCGCCATCTGGGCCGAGAATGTGCCTTTTGCAGAAACGCGTGATTACGTGAAAAAAGTGCTCTCCAACACCACCAACTACGCCGCGCTCATCACCGGCCAGCCGCAATCGCTCAAGCTGCGACTGGGCAACATCGGCCCTCGCGATGCCAGCCAGCTGGTCGCTAACCAGGACCTGCCTTGACCCTGCGCCGTCGCCCTTTGGTACTGGGCCTGCTGACCGCCTTGGTCGGGTGCGACGCACGTGAAGAAAGTAAGGCACCCATCTACACCTCAGCCCCGGCAGTGGTGGCCGGCAAGCCGGTGTACCGACTGGCGGTGCACCCGCTGCACAACCCGCAAACCCTGCACCAGCTCTACACCCCGCTGACCGACTATCTGGGGCGCCAGTTGACGGAGGTCCATTTCGAGGTGGAAGCGTCCACCTCCTATGCCGACTTTCAGGACAAGTTCACATCACGCGGGCCGCACCTGATCCTGCCCAACCCGTACCATGCGCTCAAAGCGGCCGACAACGGGTACGAGGTGATTGCCGAAGCCGGTAACAGTGCCGATTTCAGGGGTATTTTTTTATTGCGCAAAGACAGTGGCATCACCAGCCCCTTGCAGCTCAAGGGCAAGACCGTGGCCTTTCCGGCACCCACCGCCCTGGCTGCTGCCATGATGCCGATGGTCTGGCTGGCCAACCAGGGATTGAAGATGCCGCAAGACATTCAGAGCAGCTTTGTGGGCACGCACCAGTCCGCCATTCTTAATGTTTACCTGGGCCAAGCTGCGGCAGGCGTCACATGGCCGTCGCCCTGGAATGATTTTCAGAAAAGCAACCCCAAGGAAGCGGCCGCGCTGCACCTGGTCTGGCAAACCCCGGAGCTGATCAACAACGCCCTGATGGCGCGCTCTGACTTACCCCCCCACCACATCGCCCGCATTCGTGAGTTGCTGCTCGGCCTGCACGAGCACGAGGAAGGCCAAGCTATTCTCAAAGGCATGATGACACCGCGCTTCAACCCGGCCGACACCGCGCGCTATCGGCACGTGGTCGGCGGCTTTTTAAAAACCTACATCGCCCAGGTTGGACCCCTGCCGTGAC
>Ga0208248_1000435_pt1 | contig 12635 bp, 11 predicted proteins | sample CryBogmetaGMA5M_FD_184545 | JGI IMG/M metagenome (GOLD analysis project Ga0208248, IMG submission 184545) | Freshwater microbial communities from Crystal Bog, Wisconsin, USA - MA5M (SPAdes) | ecosystem: Environmental > Aquatic > Freshwater > Lake | place: Crystal Bog, Wisconsin, USA | collected...
CTATCAGGGTGGGCCCATCTATGATCGCACCACCGTTGACGCCTTCCTGAACGTTCGATGGTGATGATGAGCCGGGCCTCAGGGAGTGGGCTTGTTCACTCCTGCTGCCACATCATGAAGCGTGTAGAAATTCATCCGCTCCGATGCGTATTTTATGAAAGTTCGAAAGTCCGACAAGCGGGTGCTATAGGCTTCTCCGATCATAAACGTTGCTCCGGGCTTGGTGTTGGCCGTTAGATCGGGCCTGTCCACTGTGATTACGGTTCCAGCCGCCCCCTGAACATGAAAATAGTCAGGGGTCACCGGGCGTCGGGAAATGTCCGGAACCAGAACCAGATCCGTTCCCCCGGGTAGCGAAACGGGTAGTTCGGCGGTCAGGGTGGTGGCCGTAACGGACACAACGGTTCCGGTCGTGAAGCTGCTGTCAGGCAGGATCCGGTGCCCGTAGAGGAACAGGAGGCTATTGTTCTGAGCCGCCAGATCAATCCATTTCATCAGCAGTTCTACAGGGACATAATGCGCCATGTCGATGGCGGTGCCGGGAACCGACTTGTCGGCATTGATGGTTTTGGCCAGGGCCAGCGTCTCGCTGCGACGGTACGTTTCAACCTGAGGCTGGACAGCCTTGGCGATGTCGGGGTTGAAGGCGTTGAAGGGAAACACGAGGGACCGGATGTCCAGGCCGAGTTCACGCAGCTCGGCCACGGACTTTGAAAGCTCCTTCTCCATCCAGGAGTCGATGCCGTTTTTCCGGACATAGGCAGGGGCATTGAGGTGGTGCCAGGTGTGGGTTCCGATTTCCCACTTGTAGGTATTTTGCAGGTCGAGAAGATCCTTGGCGGTAATGCGCCCGCTTCGGAGGTTCTGGTTGTTGACAAAGCAGGTGGCCTTGCCGCCGACGGCCTGGAGTTCGGGGGCGATGAGGGTGGCCCAACTGGTCCAGCCATCGTCAAATTGCAGGACGAGCCCCCCCTGTTTGCCGGCGCCGGATGCGGTGCTGATGAGCGCGATGAGAACGGTGATCGTGATCCATGTTCTTGTCATATGACACTCACTTCATCAATTTCAAATAGGGTAGCACATCCCGCTCAACGCCGGAAGTGAACTCAAAGATTACATAGCCGGGGAATCCCGCGCGCTGGACCATGCCGGCCTGCGCGACCGCTTGATCCGCAGTAAGGCGTGACAGGGAGGACGAGACTCCCACACCCGGAATGATGCGACCGGCTGATGGGAGGAGTGACTGGGATTTCAGGGTTGTGGCAAAGGTTTCCAGATTGGAGGTGTAGTTCATGGGGCACGCAAAATCGAGCAGTCCGCGATCGAGCCATGCCGGCCAGTCCTGCCCCACGGTGGCAAAACAGGATGGGGTGGCGCCATAGACCGCCGCGGAAACCTTGATGGCCGGATTGACCGCGTTGACGGCGTCCCGGGCTGCAGCCACGCAGGCCGTAACTTGTGCGGCCCGCCACTGGCGGTATCGTCCTGCAAATGCCCCTGACCGGGCATCGGCGGGCCATTGTGAAAGGGGGCGCCCCAGACTTTGCTCAAAGCGCTGCCGGCAACCGCCACAGAAACAGGCGGAGCTGTTTTTGCAGCGGATGTAATCCAGATGGACGCCGGCGAAGACTCCGCTCCGGGCGAGGGTGGTGGCTGTCTCGGCCAGCAGGAGCCTGTTGGCCGGGTGGGAGGGACATAGCCAAGGCAGGACCTCGGCGGTGTCTGAGATCTGAAGCCGTTTTTCGGTGCGCAGCTGTGCCAGTTGTTCCCTCGTGGCATCTTCAACATTCAGGCAGGGTAACCATGCATGGAGGATAACGGGCTGTGCCGTTTTCTCATTGCCCATGACGGGTGGGAAAAGTTCCCCGGGCGTGCGCAAGGCGAGGGGATTGCCGACATGGAGAAAAACGGTGTTGATCCGGTTGCTGGCAAGGGAGGTTGCCAGGGCCGGCCAGGATTCAGGGCCCGCCATGGCTTTGTCATCCAGCCAGATGGCACGGATGGCCGAAGAGGTTCCGGCTGCCTGGTGCTGAGCATAGTGCCGCGTCAGGTCGGCCAGGTCGGCTTTCGCTAAGCGGTATGATTCCGGTCCTCCTGTTTTGGAAGCGGGGGATACTCGCGGGAGGGGGCGCCCCAGTGCTGCTGCAGCCTCCTTCAAGGTTGAATACTCGCCGAAGGGACGCTTCGGGGCCAAGAGCGTCTCCGCGGCTTTTTGCCAAGCATCCGGCATGACAGAGGCCAGCATGGCCAGCATCATTTGTTTGATATTCTCATCATCACCGGGCTGAAGGACATGGCTCATCCAGAATCCGGAGGAGCTTCTTGTCCAGGCGGGTTCGGATGTGGGCTGGCCGCGACGATCGTTCCAGCGGGCGATGATCTGGGCGGCGCCGGAGTCGGGAAAAGCCGGAACAAGGTGGTCGGATGACTGTTGTACGGATTCGGGAAGACCCGCCAGTGCGGAGCCGTCGAAGGAGAAGCCGTTCCAGGGTTGCTTGTCAGGAGCGCGGCGGTAGGGGCCGATCCTGACCTGCATCAGGGAGGCAAGACCGGGATCCATTCCGTAGAAGACCAGAAGGATTCCGCCCGACCGGACGACCGACTCAAATGCTTTCAGTTCGGTCGGGGAGGGGTATGGATTGTAGGGCAGGATCACGGCACGGGCGCCCCGGAGGCGCCAGGGGGTTACTTCGTCATCCGCCAACCGCTTGTGATGAAGCCCGAGTTCATCCAGCCAGGCACTGGTCTGGTTGGCGAGGGATTCGGCAAGGTGCCGTTCGGTGTCGTCCTTGACCGAGAGGGTGCCGGTTACGATCACAATCTGGCGGTCGCTTCTGTCGAACCAGCCGGCCCAGCACAATCCGGCGACGCTGAGCACCATCACGGCGCTGATCCAGAATGTCTGCTTGAGCCTCACTCCCCAATCCCCAGATTCGGATCCGCGTCCATGGCCAGCGCCTCATCGAGGGGTTGGCGGTTGCCCCATTTGTGGAAGGCGACACCGGCGATCATGGCGGCGTTGTCGGTGCAATACTGGGGAGCGGCAAGAATCAGGCGAAGACGTCGCTTGTCCGCCACGACAGCCATTTTTTCGCGCAACCGCTTGTTGAGGGATACGCCGCCGACGACAGCCAGCACCTTCGAGGATTCCGACACATGCGAGGCTCGCTGGGCCAGCGTGTCCACAATCGCTTCCTGATAGCTGGCTGCCAGGTTGTTGACCTCCGCCTCGGGGCAACTACCGAGGGGGTGGTCCTTGATGTGATAAAGCAGGGCGGTCTTGAGGCCGCTGAAGCTGACGCAATTTTTCGGAGTGAGGCCCGGCATGCGTGCGTGAAGTTTGCGGACAAACCCGCGCGGGAAAATGACGGATTCGGCGTTGCCTTCCCGCGCCGCCTTGTCAATGGCCGGTCCGCCGGGATATCCCAGGCCCAGGAGGTTGGCGCCCTTGTCAAACGCCTCGCCTGCGGCATCATCAACCGTGCGGCCGAGCATGGTGTAGCTTCCGATGCGGTCGACCTGGATGAAGCAGGTGTGCCCGCCTGATACGATCAGGGCGAGGAAGGGGCACAGTGAAGCGGGCGGCATATCCGGGTTCCCCAGGAAGATGGAATAGATATGGCCTTCCAGGTGGTTGATGCCGATCAGCGGCTTATTGAGCCGGATGGCCAGCCCCTTGGCGCCGGCCAATCCGACCAGGAGTGAACTGGCCAGGCCCGGCCCCCGGGTGACGGCGATGGCGTCCAGCCCATCCCAGCCGACGCCAGAGGTTTTCACGGCTTCAGCGATGACTTCCGGGAGGTGTTCAACGTGTTTCCTCGAGGCAATTTCGGGGACCACGCCGCCATAGGGGCGGTGATGGGCAATCTGGGTGTAGACAATATTTGAGAGGACCTCATGGCCGTCACGGACCACGGCGGCGGCGGTTTCATCACAGGAGGTCTCGATGCCAAGGATGTTCACAGGTTACTTCTTCCCCTGGAAGATCATGATTCCCTTGAGCAGATCCACGGCGCGATCCAGTTGGCGGTCCGAGACTTTGTCCAGATCCGCCGGGCGGGTCTTTGGGTCAAGAGCGGCAGGAGTTTCAGTTTCCATACGCTTGAAAAGAACCTTCTGCCACTCGTCGGACGAAACCGGTACGGCGATATCCGGCTCAATCCCTTTTTCGTGGATGCACTGGCCGCTGGGGGTGTAGTAGCGCGCGGTGGTGATACGGGCGGCGGCGCCATCCTCGACCGGCATGATATTCTGAACCGACCCCTTGCCAAAGGATGTTTCCCCCACCAGGATGGCCCGCTTGTTGTCATGCAGGGCGCCGGAGACGATTTCTGCCGCACTGGCGGATCCGGCGTTGATCAGGATGGCCATGGGAAGGTCGGTGTAATGGAGTTTACCCCCGGCTGTTGCGGCCAATTGCCGGGGTGAGGTGCCACGCCCCCGGGTGGAAACGATCAGGGTTCCCTTCGGGAGAAACTTTTCGCTGACTTGTATCGAGGAGGAGAGCAGGCCCCCCGGATTGTTTCGCAGGTCGAGCACCAGTGCCTTCATGCCCTTGGCGAGGAGTTTATCCAGAGCATCCTGCAGGGCCGGCGCTGTGGGATCGCTGAACTCGGTGATCCGGATATACCCGATGGCCGGATCCAGCATTCGGGTTCCCTTGATGCTGGAAATCTTGATCTCCTCCCGGGTGAGCGTGTGGGTTTTAAACTCCCCGCCCCTCAGGACTTTGACGGATACGGTTGTTCCGGGATCCCCGCGCAACCTGGAGATGACATCGCGCAGGTCCATCCGTTCGGTCTTGTTGCTGTTGATCTCCACGATTTTGTCGCCGGACAATATTCCGGCCCTGAAGGCGGGGGTATCTTCCATCGGGGCAATGACCGTCAGCACATTGTCCTTGAACCCCAGTTGGATGCCGATGCCGCCGAATTTACCCTGCGTCTCCTCCTTGAGCTCCTTGTAGGCGACCGGCTCCATGTATTGGCTGAAGGGGTCCAGGGACTGGAGCATGCCCTTGAGGGCGGCGGTGACGAGGTTGGAATAACTGACCTTGTTTTCGTCCACATAGTTCTGGCGCACCAGCAACATGGTCTTGGTGAGGATCCGGATCTGCTTGTACGCCTCTTCCTCGCCCGACTGGGATGTTGCCATGGCGGCCGGTTGGTTGGTGGGGGTGTCGGATGGGGCGGGTGCAGGAGTGGAATGCAAGGAGTGGCATCCGGCGGCAAAAGCCAGGAGCAAGCAGAGCAGGAGGGCTGATGATGTTTTCATATGGGTAGACAGTATGAAATCCCCCCGCATGAGGCTCAAGCCCAAAGATGGGGTCATCATCCGCCCCCTGACGCCATGGCGGCGATCGGGAGCAGTCCGTTAAAACCGATATCCGATCGCGTCGAGAAAGGATTTTGCGATCAGGGCGTGTCCCGAGCTGTTGGGATGGATCCGGTCCCAGGCCAGTTCCATGGGATGCATATGCTTGAGCATCCGGTCGAATCCGGCCTGGGTATCCACCAGGACGGTCTTGTACTTCTGCGCCAACAATTTCACCACCGCCCCGTAGGCATCCATCTGGATGCGCATGGGGTCGGCGCGATTGGGCTCAATGAAATAGGGTGTCATCAGGATCAACCCCTTGAGATGGGGTTGGATCACCGTGATCAGTTCCTCGAGCGTTGCCTGATATTCCGCGATGCCCACCAGCGTCTCGGTCATCTTGGGGCTGTCGAAGTGCCGCCACACATCGTTGATCCCGATCATGATCGAAAGCCAGTCAGGCCTCTGGGCCACAATGTGTTCCTGCCAGTTTGCCTTCAGGGTGCGGACGGTGAACCCGCTCCAACCCTTGTTGACGATGCGAATGGGCCGCTCCGGATAGCTGGCATCCAGAAGGGCCTTGACGATATTGACATAGCCTTTCCCGTAGGGGTCGAAAAGCCCCTCGCCATCGGGTTTCTTCCGGTCGCAATCGGTAATTGAATCTCCCGTCATGACCAGCTTGTCGTTTTTTTCCAGCATCATGTTCATTTGTATACTCCGCTCATACCCTTTGCGATTACCGGCGTCAGTCGTCTCTGGGTTTCCATGCCGGGCTTGCGCCTGTTTTGGATTGAAATTGGCTGATAAAGATAAGCTTTCCCGCCCCAAAGAAAAGCCAAAAGCGGCCTGTTGCCGGGGTTTGGGCGCATATCAGGATGATTCCGGGTGGCAATTCAAGCCGTCCGTCATCGGGCATTGTGTTGGCGGGACTGATTTGGTTAAGTTCCACCCAGTTCTTGGTTCGCCAGGGCTACGTCTAGCAGAGATCAACCGAACTGCGTTGAGTGACTGAACAATCAAAGAGACTCAGGGGTGAAATGTTGGAGCCGAAACACAATCTTTCTGTCCCTATTCCGTGGCTGGTGATCCGGCCTGATGTTGACCTGCGGGAATTATTTGGGCAGTCAGTTGCCGTAAATCGGGGGAGGTGCCTATGAAACGGTTTGGATCGGTAATTGGAGTTCGGAAAGAGAAGATTGCGGCCTACAAGAAGCTTCATGCCGCGGTGTGGCCGGATGTGTTGAAGATGATCAAGCGGTGCCATATCCGCAACTATTCGATCTACCTGCGCAAGCTGGGCGGGAAGTACTACCTGTTCAGTTATCTGGAATACACGGGCAAGGATTTCGCTGCAGACATGGCGAAGATGGCCGCCGACCCGATGACCCAGAAGTGGTGGGCTGTCTGCAATCCCTGTCAGAAACCCGTCCCGGACCGCAAAAAGGGGACCTGGTGGGCCGACATGGAAGAGGTATTTCATTGCGATTGATGAAAAACCTTCCGAGGAGGGGAACTCGTTTTGATACAGGCTCTTATCTTGCCCCCCTCCGTAGTATCGCCGAAAAGAGGGACTTCACCACTAGTCCCATCTTCGTCAAGGCTACGCAGGGCAGGCCGGAGAGGAAAGGGAGAATGTTGCGGTATTTTCGTTCGGGAGTAGCTGGAGCAGAGGAACCTACTCCTGAACCCATTCCGGTGGATGCCGTGACTTCTCCTTTGAATATACCCAGATCGAGAAGCGGGCGGTCAGCAGTCCTGCGATGTCGGACTTGCGCCCGATCACTGTGGCGTTTTGAAGATTATTGAATAAGCATTTTCCTGCCAGTCGCTGTTTTGCTACCTTTCCAGACATGTCGAAGTGGTTAAAAGGCATCTTTCTGCTGACCTTTCTGGCGAACATGATGCCGTTGTACGCCGTCGCCCTGATAAGGCAACCCACCATAAATGGCACTTCCCATGATGCTTTTGTTGCGCCCCCCCTCGCGGAAGATATAACTACCACATACTGCCGCAATGACCCGATCAATAATGTGGATCCGCTGGGGTTGACAACAGACGAGTACCTGAATACCACGCTCCGCTACACGGCGAGCACGATCAATAAGTATGGGCAAAATCAATCGAGTAGGTTTGTCGCATCGGCATCGGGTTTTGTCGCCTCGCTCGTGGACGATACGGCCTATATAGGATCGGCCCAAAGTTCAGCTGATTTCTACAATAGCGCGGTTCGCAACACGACCGAAGTCATGAAGCAACAGATGGACATGGGTGCCTGCAGGGGTAAGGCGGCTTTGGTTGGGGTGGGGTATGCGACAGGAAAAATCGTCGGGTATACAGATGCCTATGAAGCTGGGTCGGGGTTCGATGCGGCCACTCACCAGAAGTTGAGTGGTAGCGAAAGGGCAACACGAACAGCAAGTGCCACTGCCGCTTTGGCGGGAACTGCCGTAGGTTTAAAAACGGGATACACACCCGCAGGGAGTGTCCAGGTCCCATCTGTTCCTGTACTGGAGTCTCCCGTGGTCACCGCAAGGAATCCAGTTGCCGGTTCTATCCGCAACGTAAATCCTCTTGGCGGAGATATGAACTGTGTTAATTGCAGTATTGCCACAGATGCGACACTCGCACGGACTCCGGCAAGTGCACTTGGAGGTGGGCCGCAACCTCTTTCTGTCCTCGAACGACAATTCGGCGGCCAATTTGGGCCGGTAAGCGGGCCAATAGAAATCGGAAGTACGCTTTCCCGGTCGGGTAACGGTGCACGTGGAATTGTATACGGCGCAAATCCTGCCGGCGATGTGGGGCACGTATGGAATGCCGTCAATCAGGATGGGACTATTCGTTTCCTAGATGGACAAACCGGTGGCCTCGGGGTCGATAACTTCGATTACTTCACAAATTTCCGGTTCCTTTCCACAAGTCCGGGGGCACCATGATTACGAAAGCAAAGGCTGTGCAATTGGCTGCTGATCATTTAAAGACGCTCAATGCAGGATGTGCCGAGGAGTTTGCTCTTGCTGCTGACCGAATGATCGAGCGCGATCAATGCTATGTTTGTTTTTACAATACCAAGCGGTTCCTTGAAACAGGTGATGATCGCTATCGCCTTGCCGGAAATGGACCAATTCTAGTCAGCAAGCGAGACGGATACTTGCACGCCTATGGAAGTAACAGGCCGGTTGAGGTGTCTATTGCTGACTTTGAGAGAGAAATAGCTGTGAGAACCGAACTCTGACTTTTCCTTTTCTTCCTTTCAACCGCTAGGATCCGTCGGGCCTTCGATTGACCGGACACTGGCCACTCCGCATCCGTCAGGCGCCGTGCTGGAAAGGGTCACGGCTTCGTCTCCGTTGCTCGTTGCTCCGCAAGGACAGCCTCTACGCATCAGTTATCGTGTGCAAGGTCATGGCGGCGTATCATTACCAACGATTTAGTCATCCTAATGGGTGTGTCTTCCTGTGTGCCTTCTTGAGGTCGGAAATGGTCAAGTGAACATAGACCTGGGTTGACGATAGCTTCGTATGGCCCAACATTTCCTGCACATGCCTGATCTTTGCTCCGTTTTGTATCAGATGGGTGGCGAAGGCGTGGCGTATCGAGTGCGGAGTAATGCCATTCGCGGCCATGCCGACAGATTCGGCATACTTCTCAACAACGTACAGGATGGTGTTCTTGGACAACCGGCCTCCTCGCATGCTGAGAAACAGAGTGTCGGTCGGAGAACTTGGGGTAAGAAGCCAGGGACGGGCATGAATCAGGTACTGCTGGACATAGGCGGATGCCATTTTCCCGATGGGGACAACCCGGTCTTTGGATCCTTTGCCGGACCACACTGATACACGGCCATCATCAAGGTCGATGGAGTCGATTGTCAGGGCAATCAATTCTGCCTTTCGCAGTCCACAGGAATAGAGGACCTCCAAGATAGCCCTGTCACGCAGACCGAGTGGAGTGGCTAGATCGGGCTGATCAAGAAACTGACGCATGACCTCGGGACTGGGTATTCCGCGGGGTAAGGGCGACGGTTCCCGGGCATAACGAATTCCAAAGGTTGGATTGTCCAGGAGGATCCCCCGTTGGGTCAGAAATCGGAATAAACACAGAACGACAGCAAGATACTGGTTCTGCACCGCCACCCCCGTCGTTGCCTTCCGCTTGTGCACAAGCTCAGCCAGGTGGTCTCGGTATGCACGGATGACGTTACGGTCAATCTTCAGGCCATCAGTAACACCACTCCCCATAACGAACTTGAAGAATGACAACAGCCGAGCAATATGAGCACTAATAGTCCGGTCGTTGCGGTTCAGCAATTGAAGGTGTTTCCTGTATGCTGTCAGCCAGTCATGCATCAAGTCTGGCAAAGTACCATCCATTGGGATTATTCCATAGGTGGGAATAACCGGCTTGTGTGTCTCACTGAATTCAGGTCCAGTCTTGCAGTTGGGTCGGTCGGCTAGATCCACAGTCACTGGGGGAATTGTGACTGCGGGGAGTGGCTGACCCATTCGTTCCAGTTGCCGGAAATACCGTTCACGGGGATGTTTGGCACTGTGGGTCCGCATGGCTTCCCGGGGAGCGACCCTCGTGTATATTTGCGTTGTTGTGACATCGGCGTGTCCGAGCATTTGTTTGACGTGCAGAATGCTTGCACCCCTTGAGTACATGTGGGTTGCACAACTGTGCCGCAATACATGAGGGGTGACCCTCTTATTGATTCCACACGCCTCTGCCTCCCTCCTGAGCAATACCTGCACTGAACACGGGGAGAGTCTCCTGCCCAACCATGACACAAACAGTGGATGTTCGACTTCGATTGAGCGTGTCCGGCCATACAGACTCGCTATATGGGCTTTCAAATGTGATGTGGTCGTCTGGCCGAGCGGAACCACACGATCCTTGGCTCCTTTTCCGTTCCTTATGTGTATCGCCCGTCCGGCTAGGTCGACATCTTCGATGTTGAGACCACAGAGTTCGCTTACCCTGACCCCGGTGGCATAAAGCACTTCGATAATCAATCGGTCGCGCCGACCAATCACGGAGTCCGAATCAGGGGACTTCAATAGCCTCATGATTTCAGCCACTGTCAGCACACCTCGGGGAATTGGGGTAGTGAGTCTTGGCAGCTGGAGCCCAAGGCAAGGATCCTGTTTGATCAACCCGGCTTCAAGCAGGAAGGCGAAGAAGGCCCTCAACCTCCTAATCCGGGTCACAATGCTTGATGGCTTGTAGGAACAGGCATTATGCAATGACAGTTGCCATGCCTCCACATCCTGCAAACAGACACTGTCCGGCTGTAGTTTATGTTGATACTCCGCGAACTCCACGAATACGACCGCCTCGTGCATGTAACCAAGTACAGTGCCACGGGAGTAGCACATCGACGATAGGTGTTGTTGATATTCCGGCAGGATACTTTGAAGAGTCACTTCCTCGGCCATGTGTCCCTCGCTTTCTTGATTAGAAAGCGCGACTCATACAAATCTTGAGGGGGACAAGTGAAACAGGAAAATAGCCGGGACTATTGTTATAGTCGGATTTGGAGCATTTGCGCGGAGAGTCAATTGAGCGGATCGGGAGACAGAATCGGGCTGAATGGATGGCAGAAAGCCCCGGCGGCACAACGAGTATCAACACCGACAGCGGGCTGGCTAGCCTTTTCCAGCAGCCAGCATGACGGAGGCGTAGTTCTTCAGGGACTCACCCGGGACATATCCAAAATGATGTGCCGCCGTGCCCCTGGCTGAGAAATTGAAGAGATCATAAAGAGCCGCGTTTCCCCTCGCCTCATGCCCGTGAAAGTAATGAGCGAATTGAAGGATAGTGCGACTCTTCTCCTTGGGCGAATTTCGTGTAATGCAGCTCTCGAACACACGCAATATCCTTGCCGTCAATCCGAGTGCGGTAGAGCCTGATGTTACTTCCGTCTTCAGGGACGTTGTACAGGGTCACAACAACCGAAGCATATAGGAAGGGCCTCACGGTGCTCTCGATCAATTGCAGTGTTTGCTGAGCATTGTCGCGGAAGATCGCCAGCATCTTCTGGGGGTCGTTTTCGACAGGGATCGATCGAAGAAGATTCACGAACAGATGATCCTTCATCGCGCCGTCACTCCCGGGCAACGGCACAATGTCTCCACCGGCCAGGTCGATATCCAGCATTTCGGAGAGTTTTGAAAAAAGTAATTCCAGATTAGATTGCGAGGTCATTGGACGACGAAAGCCTCCGCTGAACGTAAAGGTTTTGTGAAAACGTATTCAGGTATTTCAGAAACAACTGCACCCGGCGTTTTAGTCCCCCCTCCGATTCCCTTTTTCAAAACGTGCATGACCCGTGCGCCACCGGTCAGCCCCCCACGCGCAGCAGGCCCAATCACAGTCTCGAGTTTCCGAGGTGTAAGATGCTTGATATCACCATAACGAAATGTGAAAAGTTCGCCTCCCGCACCAGGCTTAACAACCGAATACGCTTCAGACGAAAAGTGAACCAACGCATCATCAGAAACTCCGGCAATATTCTCGGACAACGGCGTCGTTGCCAGATCCCCTGTACTCTTCGGAGCATTCCGAAGTGGTCCCACTTGCGGCTTGGGTGTGGCAGACAGCAGCGAGTCAGCCATTGTGTTGCCTTGCGCAAGACCACCAACATATCCACCGAGCGCGCCTCCGCCAGTCCATAGAGCCATAGAAAGCGCATCGTGGCCAACGCTCTGCTCATAAGCAATTCCATTGCCAGCATAATTGGCTCTGGTGCCAAACACCTCAAGACCACCTGCCGTTAGACCTATTCTTGCGCCTTGCGCCAGAGTACTGCCTCCTCCAGTCGCCACCATCAGAGTCAACTCAGCTCCAGCGATTGCACCATTATTTACGCTGCCGCTCTTCCATTGCGAAACGGAGATTTCACCGCTCTCCATCCGCTGAACGAGACGATCATTTTTCGAGAGCGTTCCAAAGCTCAACAGGTTCCAGGCAAAGTATCCGGCTTTGCCCGCGGCTCCATATTCTGACATCCCCTCCCAGACGGTCTCCAATCCCAGGGGATCCACATTATTTACTGGGTCATTGCGGCAGATTACCCAATAGCTTCCCCCGGGGGTTTCGATCAAAAACGCCGCATATTCAGGGGTTTCTTCCAGGATCGGCGGGAGAGTCTCGTCGACCAGACAGGTCACCGGCGCCAGGGGGTCGGGAATGGCGCAATGCCGGATCATGGCGCCAGCCTGAAAAGGGGCTATAAAGGCTAAAACGGTTAACAGGCCCGCCTGCAACACTGGGCGTGGCACTGCGGGCAGGAAGAAGGCTTTGAACCAACGGAC
>Ga0208248_1000441_pt1 | contig 12508 bp, 13 predicted proteins | sample CryBogmetaGMA5M_FD_184545 | JGI IMG/M metagenome (GOLD analysis project Ga0208248, IMG submission 184545) | Freshwater microbial communities from Crystal Bog, Wisconsin, USA - MA5M (SPAdes) | ecosystem: Environmental > Aquatic > Freshwater > Lake | place: Crystal Bog, Wisconsin, USA | collected...
TGGCGGCGACTTCTTCGCCCAACTTGCCAGCCATTGGAAGAAAAACTACCCCGGCTGGACCGCTTGGATGTTGACCCCCGATCTCAAGCTGCCCAGTCGTATGCGCTTCAAAGAGTCGCGTCGCGTCCCCTTGTGGAACGGACCGATTGAATGCCGCATGTTCCGCTTTGACTTGCGTGCCGGCTCCATGCGCGACAAGCCACCCAAAGCGTGAGCGCGAACTTGACCAACGCAGCACCTGTGCGTGTGGTGATCGACACCAACATCGTGCTCGATCTGTGGCTTTACAAAGACCCCGCCACGCCTGCGTTGTTAGAAGCGCTGGAGCGCAAAACCGTGCAATGGTTAGCTACGCAAGTCATGCGTGATGAGCTAGAGCGCGTGTTGGCGTACACCCACATCGTCAAGCGTTTGGCGTTCAGCCAACTCAACGCGCAGCACATCTTGGCGCAATTCGACACCCATGCCCAGCTCATGCCTACCGCGGCCAAAGCCCTGTTCATATGCAAAGACGGGGACGATCAAAAGTTCATCGATCTAGCGGCTGAACACAAAACGCAGCTCATCAGCAAAGACAAAGCCGTGCTGACCATGCGCAACCGCATGGCGCGGTTGGGTGTGGCGGTGGCTAAGGTTTTTCCAGCGCATTTGCCCGTCTGAGCGGCTGCGCGTTGTGCGCCTAGCTCAGTGTTGCGCGAGCAACGCCAGCAAAGTTCTCAGCGCATGTTGCGTGGTCGCCTCGCGCACGGCGGCGCGGTCGCCAGAGAAGTGCATCAACTCGGTTTTGACCCACGCTGCTTCCGCGTCCAAGGTGGGGCCTGCGTCGCTTGGGGTGGCCCATGCAAAACACACGGTGCCGACGGGTTTATCGGCCGAACCGCCGGTGGGGCCCGCAATGCCTGTCACGGCCACCGACACTTGGGCGCGTGAGTGACGCAGGGCACCTAAGGCCATCGATTGCGCAACCGCTTCGCTGACAGCGCCGTGTTCGTCAATCAACTCTGAATCGACATCCAGCATCTCGTGTTTGGCCGAATTGGAGTAGGTCACAAAGCCGCGTTCAAACCAGTTGCTTGAGCCCGCTAAATCTGTGCAGCTGGCCGCAATCATGCCGCCTGTGCAGCTTTCAGCCGTGGTCAACATCCAGCCGTGCTGTTGCAGCGCTTCGGCGAGTTGTTCGGTCAATGCATGCGCGCTCATAGCGACCTCCAAATGGCGATGACCAACAAGGTGCACAACGCAGCCACCAAGTCATCAAAAATGATGCCCCAACCCCCGCGCCAACCAAAGCCTTTGAACAGGCCGTCAGCCCAACGCACGGGGCCGGGCTTGGCCGCATCAAAGTAGCGGAACAAAATAAACGCAGCCAGTTGGCCCCCAAACGTGGTTGGCGTCACCAGCCACAGCACCAACCAAAAAGCGATCACCTCGTCCCACACAATCGCGCCTGGGTCAGCGACGCCCATGTGTTGCGCAGTCACCGTGCAAGCCCACCAGCCCACCACCGTCGAAACGGCAATCAGCACACCCATTTGTAGCGGGTTCAACCAAACTTGCAAGAGCAAAAACACCGCCCACGCCCACAGCGTGCCCGCAGTTCCGGGGGCAAGACGCGACAGGCCTGCGCCCGCGCCAAGAGCGATGAAGTGGGCGGGGTGCGAGAGTAAGAAGCGGCGGTTCAGCATGTGGTGCATCTCAAGCGAAGTGGTCAAACGACGCAAAGCGTCGCGCAATCGGTTGGCCTTGTGGGTCCAGCACCACCAAGCCCTGCTCTTGCGTGATGCGGCCAATGCGTGTGACGGGTGTGTTTGTTTCCCAAGCGGCGGCGTGCACCAGCTCGCGCTGGTTGACGGGGGCGGTGAAGCACAGCTCGTAGTCGTCGCCACCAGCGAGGGCGAACTCTAGACGCTTGTTCCAAGGCAGCTCGGCCAGCAGCGGGGTGATGCCTGCGGGCGCATGCGTCTCGCCAAAACTACCCGCGGCTTGCAGCCAACCTGTGTCAATCTGCGCGCCCACGCCTGAGCGTTTGAGGATGTGGCCTAAGTCGCCCAGCAAACCATCGCTCACATCAATGGCGGCGTTGGCGACGGCGCGAAGTGCCGTGCCGAGGGCTACGCGTGGCGTGGGTAGCTCCATGCGCAAGCGGGCTTGCTCGAACGCTGGGCCAGACAGCGTCTGTGTGCCGCGAAACACTTCTAGCGCCAAGCGTGCATCACCCACCGTGCCACTGATGTAGATGTCGTCACCCACTTGTGCGTTTTGGCGCAACAACGCATCGCCGGGGGGCACCTCGCCAAAGACAGTGATGCAAATGTTCAGCGGGCCTTGGGTCGTGTCGCCGCCCACCAGCTCGCAGCCGTGGGCATCGGCCAAACGCAGCAATCCGCTAGAAAAACCTGCCAACCAAGCCTCTTCGACGCGGGGCAGTGAGAGGGCCAAGGTGAAGGCCAAGGGCTCCGCCCCGATGGCGGCCAAATCGCTCAAGTTCACGGCCAAGGCTTTGTGGCCCAAACGGGCGGGATCGACGGTGCTTAAGAAGTGTCGGCCTTCTACCAGCATGTCGCTGGACACGGCCAGTTGCATGCCGCGTGAGGGGTTGAGCAGGGCGCAGTCGTCACCAACGCCTAGGGCGGCTTTGTGTGTGGGGCGCTTGAAGTAGCGCTCAATCAGGTCAAATTCGCCCATGTTGATTTAATCTCGTGCGTGTCAGTGCAGGTTGCGTTTGCCAGGCTTGCCGCTCAAGGCGTCGAGCACAAACATGGGGATGTCGACATCAAACTTCTCGCCATCCTCGGCCACGCAAAAGTAGCTGCCGTGCATGGTGCCGGTCGGCGTGCGCAGGCGCGTGCCACTGGTGTATTCAAACTGTTCGCCCGGCTTGAGCAGGGGTTGATGGCCCACCACACCCAGGCCGCGGATCTTCTCGTGCATGCCTGTGGAATCGTTCACATTCCAGGTGCGTGAGATGAGTTGCGCCGTCACATTACCCACGTTGGTGATGGTGATGGTGTAAGCGAACATGTACAAACCGCCGTCTGGGTCAGATTGCTCAGACAGGTATTGCGGGAGAACTTCGACTTGGAATTTGTAACGGGGCATGGGGTGATTTTGGCCTAAGCCAGACCCCGGTCTCGGAGAGTGAAATAATCACCCCATGACCAGCGCACGCCCCACCTTCCATATCGCCCCCTCCATTCTGTCTGCCGACTTCGCCCGTTTGGGCGACGAGGTGAAAAACGTCATCGCTGCTGGCGCTGATTGGATTCACTTTGACGTGATGGACAACCACTATGTGCCCAACCTCACGTTCGGCCCCATGGTCTGCCAAGCCTTGAAGCCGCATGCCAAAACGCCTGCAGGCGTGGCCGTGCCGATTGACGTGCATTTGATGATTTCGCCTGTCGACGCCTTGGCTGGTGCGTTTGCCGACGCAGGCGCAGACCTGATCAGCTTCCACCCCGACGCCAGCGCCCACGTGCACCGCAGCATCCAAGCCATCAAGGGCAAGGGCGTGAAAGCCGGCTTGGTGTTCAACCCCGCTGAGCCATTGGACGTGCTGGAGTGGACGATTGACGAGATCGATCTGATTCTCATCATGAGCGTGAACCCTGGCTTTGGTGGCCAAAGCTTCATCGACTCGGCGCTGCGCAAGGTCGAGCTGGCGCGCAAGTGGATTGAGCGCAGCGGCAAAGACATTCGCCTTGAAGTGGACGGCGGCATCAAGCCCGACAACATCCGCCAAGTGGCCGATGCAGGTGCAGACACCTTTGTGGCGGGCAGCGCGATTTTTGGCAAGCCCGACTACAAAGCCGTGATTGATCAGATGCGCGTGGCCCTCGCATAAGCGCCATGGACGAGCCAAGCGTCTGGCTAAGCCGGCTCAAAAAATGGGCCAAGTGCATCAAACGCGATGTGGTGACGGTGTACTTTGCTGCGCGCGACACACAGGCCCCCTTGGCAGCACGCGTCTTGGCGTGGGGTGTAGCCGCCTACGCACTCAGCCCGATTGATTTGATCCCCGACTTCATCCCCGTGCTGGGCTATCTGGATGACCTGCTCATCGTGCCCTTGGGTTTGTGGCTGGTCATGCGCTGGATGCCCGAAGCGGTGCTGACTGACGCCCGCGCAAAGGCCGATGCCTTGTTAGCCAAACCCCGCAGCCTAATTGCCGCGGTGTGCTTTGTGGCGATTTGGGTGTTGCTAGGGTTTTATCTGGCCAGCGTTTGGCTGTGAGCGGGAACCCTTCCCTATGCGTTTCAAAGTGGAACAACTAAATTCATAACCATGTAACAGCGGTCGCTTTTGGCCTTGCTATTTAAGTTTTGTTTTTAGAAAATTTCCATGAAAAAGCTTCGTCTGTCCTTGGTTTCATTGGCTGTTTTGTCTGTCTGCGCAGGTTGCAACGCGTGGGCGCAAGACGCAGCTGAATTACCCGTTGTCACCATTGTGGGCACCATGCCCATCCCCAGCATTTCGCAGCCCTTGTCCGAAATTCCTTCGGCGGTGCAAACGGCCAACAGCACAGACCTGGCCAATAGCCAAGCTTTGGACTTGTCGAGTTTCATGAACCAACGCTTGGGCGGTGTGTACGTGAACGAGGTGCAAGGCAACCCCTACCAAATGGATGTGAACTACCGCGGCTTCACAGCATCACCACTGCTGGGCACGCCGCAAGGTTTGTCTGTCTACATGGACGGTGTGCGCATGAACCAACCCTTTGGCGATGTGGTCAGCTGGGACTTGATGCCCCGCTCAGCCATTCCCAACATGACCCTCATGCCCGGCTCCAACCCCATTTTTGGTTTGAACACCTTGGGCGGTGCGTTGGCCGTGCAAACCAAATCAGGTTTGACGCATGCTGGCACCTCTGTGCAAACCACCATCGGTTCGGGGCAGCGTCGCTCAGTAGAACTAGAGCATGGCGGCCGCAACGATAAAGGTTTGCATTGGTTTGCTACGGGCAATGTGTTCAACGAAGAAGGTTGGCGCGATGCATCCCCCTCGCGTGTGCGCCAAGTTTTTGGTAAGTTGGGTTGGAAAGATGGTGCGACTGATGTGGCACTTAGTTTGAGCCACGCGAACAACGCGCTCACAGGCAATGGCATGCAAGAAGAGCGCATGCTGGCCAATGACTACCGCAGCGTGTACACCAAGCCTGACGAAACGCGCAATCGTTCTACGTTGCTGAATCTCACAGGAAAACAAGTGGTCAACGACACCACCTTGTTGGCGGGCAATGCGTATTACCGCAGCATGCGTACACGGACCTTGAACGGTGATTTGAATGACGGTGCATTAGGAATTGATTTTGTAGATGCATTTCCAAACGCAACTTGTTTGCAGGAAGCGGCAAGTCCCGGTGGTGGCGACGCACATGAGCAGTGCACAGGCATAAAAAACCGCAGCCAAACGCGACAAAAAAACTACGGTTTTTCGGGGCAGCTGACCTTGCTGGACAACTTGGCTGGCTATAAAAACCAATTCACCACAGGCTTAGCCTACGACAGCAACCGTACGGATTTCAAACAATCGAGCGAGTTTGGCTACATTAACGCAGACCGTAGCGTGACGGGTACGCAAGCGTTTGTCGATGAGCTTGATCCCAATGTGCACCTCAAAGGCAAAGCCAGCACATGGAGCCTCTTTGCAACGGACACAGTGTCGATTCGCAACAATTGGCATGTCACGATGTCTGGCCGTTACAACCGCACACACATTGTGAATAACGACCAAATCTTGCCCGGTGGTGGCGTAGGTTCGTTGGACGGTGACTATGTGTTTCAGCGTTTCAACCCTGCGATTGGTACAACTTACGCATGGACACCCGCACTGACCGGTTATGTAGGCTACAACGAAGGCAATCGCACGCCCACTTCGATTGAGCTTGGTTGCGCTGATCCTGCAAATCCTTGCAAGCTGCCCAACGCCATGGCGGGTGATCCACCGTTGAAGCAAGTCGTAACCAAGACGTGGGAGGCGGGCTTGCGTGGCGCATTCTCACGTCAAACGCAGTGGACGGCTGGCGTGTTCCATGCGCAAAGTGCAGATGACATTTTGTTTGTTGCCGCTCCCAATGCAAGCTCATTTGGTTACTTCAAAAACTTCGGCAAAACACAGCGTCAAGGGCTAGAGCTGGGGCTGAATAGCCAGCAAGGTCCGCTCAAGTTGGCGGCGCACTACACCTTGCTCAAAGCAACTTACCAAAGTTCAGAAGATTTAGGTGGTGATTCAAACAGCACCAACACCGGTGGCAACATTTCCATCAACCCTGGCAACACCATTCCCTTAACGCCAAAGCACATGTTGAAGTTGTATGCCGACTATGCATGGAGCGAAGCCTGGAACACGGGCCTTGGCATGACGGCCTTCAGTGGCATGTATGCCCGCGGCAATGAAAACAACCAACACGCGGCGGATGGTGATGAGCACTTAGGCTCTGGCCGCACAACTGGCTACGCTGTGGTTAATTTCAATGCGGGCTACAAGACCACCAGAGACACCAAGTGGATGTTGAATGTGATGAACCTATTCAATCGTCGTTATGCGTCAGCCGGCCAGTTGGGGCCCGCTGCATTCAGTGCTAATGGTCAGCAGTTCGTGTCGAGTTCAACGCGCGAGCAGCACTCGATGTTCGTCGCCCCAGGCGCGCCACGCAGCGTGTGGCTGAGCATGCGCCACAGCTTCAATTGACATACTGATCGATCAGCTGATGGCGTTGGGCCATGTGGACCAACGCCGCGGTGTTGATCACCGCTAGTTTTTCTTTGATCTGGGTTTGGTTGTTGGCCACCGTCTTCAGGCTGATGTTCAAACGCTCGGCGCATTCCGCGGCTGTGCAGCCTTGCGCTAACAGACGCCAAATTTCAAGCTCACGCAAACTTAATTGCGAAATTCGATCAGCCTCTTCGTCAGCCGTTTTGCCGAAATGGCTTAGGGCGATGTCGTCACTCAAGTATTGCCGCTCGTTGTATGCGGCCTTCACACCTACGATCAAATTGTCTGGTGGAGAGTTCTTGGTCACAAAACCCGTTGCGCCGCCATCCAGTGCACTTCGAATGAGCGTGTGGCTGTCGTACATGCTCGACATCAGTACTTTGGCCGCGGGGTCACGTTGTTTTATTTTTCTCAGCAGCTCAAGCCCGCTGAGGTGCGGCATGGAGATGTCGGTGATGGTGACGTCGGGTCGGTGTTGTAGGAAAGCAATGTAGCCCGAGATGGCGCAAGCCGCTTCTGCCACAACCTTGATGCCGTCATCTAACTCAAGCAGGCGTGCATAGCCAGCCCTGACAACGGGATGATCATCGACCAGTAAAACGCGAATCATGTGTGCACCTCAGGCAGAGGTACTTGTACATGGATGCGAAGCCCTGGCTGGGCATCCTCAAAATGGAGGCGCCCGTGCAGACTGGCAATGCGTTCACGCATGCCGATGAGGCCTAAGCCGTGCGTCACGGTGTTGGTATGCAGCAGGCCTTGGCCGTTGTCTGTGATCGACAAGGTCAGCACATCTTGGGTGATGTGGAGCCCCACCCAAACCTGCGTGGCCTGCGCATGCTTGGCAATGTTGGTCAACGCTTCTTGGGTAACTCTGTACAGACTGGTGCAGAGGTGATCAGGCAAGCCGTCGGGGACATCATGTATGAGGGTGTGGCACTGAATACGACAGTGTTGTTGCCAGCTCTGGCACAGGTCTATCAGGCTGGCTTCAAACCCGAGGCTGTCTAAATTGGGTGGACGTAAACGCTTCAACATGTCACGCGCCAAACTGTGCATGCGCAGAGACGATTGGTCAATGCGGTGGGCGGATGCGAGTGCGGCGTCGGGATGGGTATGGATCGCCTTGGCAATGTAGGCGGCTTCAATGCGCAGGGCTGTGCAGGCTTGGCCGACTTCGTCGTGCAGCTCCTGCGCCAAGATGCGGCGTTCATCTTCTTGCACCGTCATCAACCTTTGCGTCAGGTCACGGTTAGAGGCCAGCAAGTCAGACACTTCGGCGATGCGCCTGAAGGCTACCCATGCCAAACACAAGGACAAAACCAACAGCGTCAACGGCACCTCATCCAATTGAAAGTGTTCGTAGCGTTGCAACCAAAGTGAGAGGGTTTCAGACAATTCAAATTGCATCGCCACCAGCCAAAAAGAGCTGACGAGCATGGCAATGCGCGCCAAGTCGCGCCATGCGGGGGGTGCAGTAGTGGGTGTCATGGCAGCATGCGTTGCAACACGCCATGGCGACGCAGGCCGTGCCACACTGCCGCAAGAATGTGAACGGCAATAGCCAGCATGAACGCGTAGCTGCAAGCGGTGTGGACAGTTCCGAGGACGACCTTCATATCCGCCGAGGCCTCCCACAAACGAGGCAGCGGAGTACCGAAAAATTTAATCGGGTAAGCCGTGAAGCTTGACCCCAAAAATCCGCTCAATGGCATCGCCAACATGCAGGCATACATCAAGGTGTGGTTGGCGCTTGCCGCCCACGTTTGCCAACGCGGCAGAGACTCTGGTAGTTCGGGTGGTCGATGCGTCAGCCGCCAAATGCCGCGCATCACGATGAGTAGACCAAACACCATGCCCATGGATTTGTGCCAGTTGAACCACTCTGCACGCAGCCCTGGTGGTGTCTTCGGAATGCCTTCCATCCAAACCCCGAGACCGAGTTGGTAGAGGATGGCGATCGCCAACAACCAATGCAGTGCGATGGCGGTTCGCGTGTAGCGCGCGCCGTGAGGCGACGCTTCTAAAGGGATATCGACCGGTGTGTTTTCCATGCTGTCAATTCGCGGCAGCGCCCCAAGGCAGTTTGCCAACAGGCACGGAACCCAGCGCGGTGAATGTGTTCGCGTCAATCACGCTCACTGCGTGGCTGCGTCCCGCCGCCACATAAAGTTTGGCACCGTCTGCTGTCACGGCCATGTTCCAGGGGCGCAAGCCAACCGGCACTTTGGTGTGCACTGCAAACGTTTGCGTGTCGATGACGGCCACATTCGCGTCACCGCCATTGCTGGCGAACAACCACTTGCCATTGGGGTGCATGGCCAAACCATTGGTCCGTGTACCAACCGTGAGTGAGCCCTTCACCGCCAACTTTTGCATGTCAATCGCCACCAGCAAGCTGTCGGTCTCCACCGCCACATAGGCGGTCTTCCCATCGGGACTGAAGGCAATGCCACGAGGACGGTTGCCCACGCGGATGCTCGCGATTTGCTTGCGCTTGGACACGTCGATCACATCGACTTGATCCGCCTCTTCCGCAGACACCAGCATCAGTTTGCCGTTTGGGCTAAACACCGCGTGCTCTGGGTTTTTACCGCGTACGGGGATCGAAAACACCAGTTTCCAAAGCGTCGTGGAAATAAAACTCACGCTGTTGCTGCCCTCGTTCGCCACCGCCACCCACTGGCCATCGGGCGAGCAATACACCGCCTCTGGCGACTCGCCGAGGGTCAGCGTTTTGTCAATCGCGAACGTCTGCGTGTGGATGGCTTGCAGCTGCGAACCATTCTGGTTGCTCACATACAAATGCACGTCATTGCGACACAAAGCTAAGCCACGCGGCTTACCGCCGGTGGGGATCGTTTGCACCACGGTGTCGGTGTTGCTGTCGATGACAGATACATCGCCCGTGCCTTCGTTGGTGACAAACACTTGGCCGGCTGCGATTGCTGAGCTACTAAGACCAATTAAGACGCATGCGGCCGCGAGGAATCGATGGAGTTTCATATTGAATCAAATTAAAGTGGAATTTGGCTTGAGAGGCCAACTATCCAGGAACGAGGCAAGCCTGGTTCGAAGTATTGTTGAGAGGTTTGATTGATGATGAGTGAACTGATGGTGTCCTTGTTGGTCAAGTTGTCAACGCCAACAAAAGCCTCAACGCGGGCTGGTCCAATTTGGTAGCGATGGCGAACACGTGCATTGAGTTGTGCATAGCCAGGGGCGCTGGAGTAGGTGGTCACAGTTGGGGAGAGGGCGTCGTTGGCCCACATCTTTGATCGACTGACCAAGTCAAGTCCCACCTCTGAGCCCAAAGGTGGCTTTTGTCCAGCTGGAGAGAATCCCTTTTCAGACCATTGCAACGAAGTAAAAAGCTGACGCTTTGGAATGCCGGGCAAGTTCAGGCCAGGTGTTGGGCTAAAGCTGGCATTGCCATCGCCATATGTGGCATGCATGAATGTTGCAGATGCATGCGTGCGCCAATGGCTGTCGTATTGATTACGAAACGCAAATTCAAACCCATCGCGTTTGGTTTGTGATGCGTTGGCGTATGCCGTTTTACCTCCGCTTGAGTAAGCAGAAACAACTTCATTTTCAGTATCGATTTGGAACCACGCCGCATCGACGCGAGAACTTGAAGTCGGTAGCCATTTACTGCCAATCTCTAAGTGTCTGCTGCGAGACGCTAAAAGATTAGGATTGAATTGTTCGTTGATCAAGGTCCTAGCAGTATTTGTCGAGTAGGCAGCTTCTGACATTGTGGGAGTTTCAAAGCCCTTGCCGTGGTTGGTATAGAGGTTCAAATTCTCTAGTGCGTGCCAGGTCAAACCAATCACGGGACTGGTGGCTTTGTAATCAACTGATCCCGATCCGTCGGCAGGATTTGAAGTCAAATGGTCCGTACTTTTCAACGTGACGCTGCTTTGACGAGCGCCGGTGGTTAGTGTGTAGCGTTCACCTAGGGACCAGTTGGCTTGGGCAAAAAAGTCGCGGTTGCGTGCTTCGTTCAATTCGTTGCGTGTGCTGTTTACTGGCGTAGTTGTTTGCTCGCCGTAACTGGCATTCCCGCCTTGTCGCAGTTCTACTGCATGGTCAAGATCAACGCCGACGATCCAGTTCATACGTTGATTGCCGAAGACTTGGTTTTTGCCCGTGGCTTGCAAACCCATGCCTTCAAATTGACGCTCTAGGCCAACCCATTTGTTTGTTGATTGAAATTGCAAATTTGTGCGGTTGCCACCATAAAGGCGGCCTTGTAATTTCAAATCACTGTCTACGCTGTGTTCTACAACGACGCCTGTTTGTTCTTGTTTTACAGTTTTACGAGTTCTTGTAGCAATTGCGCCTGAGCCAGCGGCAGTTGGATCTTTCGCAAGCTCCTGTGCTGTTAAACCGAGTGCGTCTTTGGCATAGGGCATATCAAACACATTGATGATGAATTTAAACCGTGTGTCTGGTTTGGCATCGACAGTGATGACGCTGTTCAGCTGCTGTCGACGCGTATCGCTGTTAGCGCGGTAGCCCTCGATGGCGAAGGTGCTGTAGTCGGCCACTAGCCCGACGTTGCCACTGCGTTGGCTAATTTGCCAATCGGTTCGGGTCATGCCGAAGGACCCGGCATACATTGCCACTTGTGCTTCAGGTTTGTCGCCAGCTTCGCGCGTGAAAGTTTGTATGACACCACCAGCGGCATTCCCATAGAGTAAAGCCAAAGGTCCGGTCAGTACCTCCATTCGGTCTGTAGACGTCATGCTTACCGTAGATGTTTGGCCTTGGCCGTCAGGCATTGTGGCGGGTATGCCATCGGTGATCAGGCGAATGCCTCGCATGCCAAATGCAGAGCGAGCACCAAACCCACGAATAGAAATTTGCACATCCTGCGCATAGTTGTTTCGATTCATCGCGACCACGCCAGGCACTGAAACTAATACATCAGACAAATTAACTTGCGGACCTGAGTTTCGAATAGTCTCCGCATCAATGGCGTAAACCGAACCCGGCACATCAAATTGCTTTTGTTCTAAACGACCACTTTGCACAACGATTTCTTTGAGGTCGGTCGTTGCCGTTTGTGCATGCAGGCCCGAGCAAGGGTAAACGCTGAGGCACAGGTACATGCCAATTGTCAGCGAATGGTGACGGTTTAAGTTCCGATAAATTTGGGTGGTCTTCATGATTCGTGTAATTTAAAAGATGTGACAGGTCGAACAAGAAGAAGCAAAACTCGTTCCATGCAAAAGTGTTCCAGATCGATGGCACTTATCGTGCTTTGCAGTTTGGGATCAGAATTTATGACCTCAAGAGTTTGGAGCTTCTTCATCTTATGACTCGCTGTCTCGCACATCTTCTTACAAGAGTCGCCTTGGTTCTCTCGGGGTTGTTCCTAGTCACCGCGCAAGCGGGGGTGATGACGCGTGAATCCATGGAGAAGGCGTTCCCCACCCCCTTAGTGGTGGGCGAGAAAGACCGCGATCTGCCGGTGTGGCCGATCTTCAGGCAAGAACTCACGTCCACCACCATTGCGGCGTATGCATTTGAGTCGCAAGACTTTGCGGCCATTCCTGGGTTCTCTGGCACGCCGTTCAATTTGCTGATCGCACTCGACCCAAACGGGCAGTTCATGGACGTGCGGGTGTTGTCCCATCACGAGCCAGTGTTCTTGGATGGGTTGGGTGAGAAGCCGTTGTTTGCGTTCGTCGAGCAGTACAAAGATTTGTCACTCAAGCAAAGCATCAAAATCGGCACGGGGCAAAACAAGAGCGGTAAAGAAAACGGTGCTAATGTGTACATTGAC
>Ga0208248_1000444_pt1 | contig 12439 bp, 9 predicted proteins | sample CryBogmetaGMA5M_FD_184545 | JGI IMG/M metagenome (GOLD analysis project Ga0208248, IMG submission 184545) | Freshwater microbial communities from Crystal Bog, Wisconsin, USA - MA5M (SPAdes) | ecosystem: Environmental > Aquatic > Freshwater > Lake | place: Crystal Bog, Wisconsin, USA | collected...
GGGTGACGAAGTGCGCCTGCAGGTCTGGGGCGCCATGGACTTCAGCAGCAGCCTCACCATCGACCGTAACGGCCAAGTCAACATTCCCAAGGTCGGCGTCGTCACCCTGGCGGGTGTCGCGGTGCGTGATCTTGAAAAAACCTTGCAAGCCCACTTGGGCAAGGTGTTTGCCAACTTCCAGGCTAACGCAACACTGGGCCGTTTGCGCGGCATCCAGGTCTATGTAGTAGGCCAGGCCCGCCAGCCGGGCACGTTTCAGTTGTCCAGCCTCAGCACCCTGGTCAATGCCTTGTTTGCCAGCGGCGGCCCCAGTGCCAATGGCTCCATGCGCAACATCGAACTCAAGCGCGCTGGCAAAACCATCAGCACGCTTGACCTGTACGACTTCATTGCACGCGGCGACAAATCGCATGACCTGGCCCTGATGGCCGGCGACGTGATCGTCATCCCACCGGTCGGCCCCCGTGTAGCCGTGACCGGCGCCTTTGACCAGGCCGCTATTTATGAGCTAAAAACCAGCAGCACTAGCGTGGTAGACATTCTGAACCTGAGCGGCGGCGTGCCCGCTTTGGCCACCGCTCAAAAAGCCCTGCTGGAGCGCATCACGCGTGACAGTAACCCACCCCGACAAGTGCAAGAAATCATGCTCAATGAGCAAGGCCTTAAGCTAACCCTCCACGACGGAGATGTGCTCACCCTGCTGGGCATCAGTCCGGCCTTTGCCAATGCCGTCACCTTGCAAGGCACTGTGGCCGCCCCGCTGCGCTACCGCTGGTTTGAAGGTATGAAAATACTCGACCTCATCCCCGAGCGTGATGCCCTGCTGACCGGCGACTACTACAAACGCAAAAACCTGCTGGTGCAAAACACCGACGTCGCCCAAGCCGCGGGCAGCAACGTTGCCACCCGCATCCGCGGCATGGCCGATCAGATCAACTGGGACTACGCCGTCATCGAGCGCCTTGACCGTCTCACCCTCAGCACCACGCTCATTCCATTTAACCTTGGCAAAGCGGTGCTGCAAAAAGACCCCGCCTACAACTTGGCGCTGCAAGTGGGTGACGTCGTCACGATTCTGAGCCAAAACGACTTGCGCGTACCGCAAGACCGCCAGTCCCGCTTGGTGCGCGTGGAAGGCGAAGTGGCCGCCCCTGGCGTCTACCAGACCACACCCGGCGAGACCCTGCCCCAGCTGCTCAAGCGCATCGGTGGCCTGACCCCCCAAGCCTACGTGTTTGGCACCGAGTTCAACCGTGAATCGGTGCGCACCCGCCAGCAAGAAAACCTGGACGCACTCACCCGCAAGTTGGAGGCACAGGCGCAAGCACAAACCAGTTCCATTGCTTCAAACAAAGGTGCCGACAACGCAGCCCAAGCTCAACTGCTGCTCCAGCAACAACAAGCGCAAGTACAGAGTCAAATCAATCGCCTGAAAACTTTCAAGAGCAATGGCCGCCTGACCTTGGAGCTTGACCCCATGGCTCAGAGCCTGGCCACCCTTCCTGCCTTGCCGCTGGAAGACGGGGACCGAATCCTGATTCCGGCCGCGCCCGGCTTTGTCTCGGCTTTTGGCTCGGTCAGTAACGAAAACGTCTTCATCTACAAGCAAGGCAAAACCGTGGCCGATGTCCTCAAGTCCGCAGGACTGACCGAAGATGCCGAGCCGGACCAAGCTTTTGTGCTGCGGGCCGACGGCAGCATCATCGCCCGGCGCGACCGAAGTGGCCTGTTTGCAGGCGGCTTTGAGTCCCTGCAAGTGATGCCCGGCGACACCTTGGTGGTACCCGCCCAGATCGACCGCGAAAGTCGCTACAACATAATAGTGCGCGGCTTCAAGGACTGGACCCAGATCCTCTCCAACCTCGGCCTGGGTATTGCCGCCCTCGGCACCATCAGCAAGCTGTAACGCCATGAACCAGAACATCGAAACCGTCGAAGATGACGAAATCAGCCTGCTGGACCTGCTGCAGGTGGTGGTGGACAACCTGCGTCTTTTGGTACTTGGCCCCTTGGTTGCCGGTCTGTTGGCGCTTGGCATGACCTTCACCATTGCCCCTACATTCACCGCCACCACAAAATTCATGCCGCCCCAGCAACAGCAAAGTGGTGCAGCATCCCTCTTGGCGGGTCTAGGTGCGTTGGGTGGTCTGGCTGGTGCAGCAGGGGGTATCAAAAACCCGGCTGACCAATACGTAGCGTTTCTTAAAAGCCGCAGTGTGCAGGATGCGTTGGTTGTCCGCTTTAAGCTCGTTGATCGCTATGAGGTCAAGCTAAATGAAGACGCCCGCAAAGCTTTGGATGCCAACGTTGTTGCTGCCAGCGGCAAAGACGGCCTCATCACCATCGACGCCAGCGACAAGGACCCTGTGTTTGCTGCCCAGTTGGCCAACGCGCATATTGAAGAACTTGGCAAGCTGATGAATCGTCTAGCCATCACAGAGGCCCAGCAGCGCCGGGTTTTCTTTGAAAAGCAATTGAACAACGCCAAAGACAATCTCATTAAATCTGAGCAGGCGTTAAAGGCCAGCGGTGTTAACAGCAGTGCACTCAAGGCCAGCCCAGCCGCTGCGGTGGAGGGCTTGGCCAAACTCAAAGCCACCATCACCGCACAAGAGATCAAACTGGCCAGCATGCGCGGCTATTTAACTGAATCAGCCCCAGACTTTAAACAAGCGCAGACCGAACTCTTTGCCATGCGCAGCCAGATGGACCGGGCCGAAAAAGCTGAGCCATCCTCTACCGGCAGCAGCGATAGCGACTACATCGCCAAGTTTCGTGACTTTAAATACCATGAAACTTTGTTTGAACTGTTCGCCAAACAATACGAGATGGCCCGCGTGGACGAAAGCCGCGAAGGAGCTCTCATTCAGGTGGTAGACACAGCCCTGCCACCGGAACGCAAAGCCAAGCCTAAAAAGGCGTTGATCGCCATGATGTCCACTCTCGCCACTGGTTTTGCGTTGCTGCTCTTCATCTTTATTCGCCAGGCCCTGCGTGGTGCAGCCCAAACACCTGAGTCGGCTGAGAAAATTAGGCGATTGCGCCAAGCTTGGTCTAAGGCCTTGGGCCGCAATTCCTCATTGCGTTCGTAGCGCACCAATCCATAACTTAACGACTTGTAACTGCATGGTAATTGATGCATTGCAGGTTAAGTAACGGTTGCCGAGCCCATGTTTCCGCGTTATTTGTTCATCTGACTCGACACCATTGGCTTCGACCAAAGCTGGTTGCCGATTCGGTCACCGTGGGCGTGAACCAGTTGAATCTGAGCGCCTGGCGCGTGCCTTTAATGTCAACCTGAGCTCCATTAACCAGCGTGTCAACCTGCTTTCAGGCATTTGCCCCGAAGCCATTGCCCTGCTGCAAGACCATCAGTTCACCCCAGATGTGACCCGCATCTTGCGCAACATGAAAGCCGCCCGCCAGGTGGAAGCGGTGGAGCTGATGGTGGCCAGCAACACCATCACCGTGGCGCATGTGGAGGCACTGCTCAAAGCCACCCCGCCCGAGCAGCGTGCAGATGTGCCACCACCGGAGCGCGACAGCAAAACCGCCCCCATGGAGCAATTGGTCAAGCTGGAGAAGGAGATGAGCCAGGTGCAGGCTACCTATAAAGATGCGGAAAGCAACTACGGATCTGAGTTGCTCAACCTGGTGGTGGCCAAGGGCTACTTGACCAAGCTGCTGGCCAACCCCGCCGTCAAAAGCTACATCGAGAGAAAAGAGCCAGAGATATTGAGCCACCTGGAACTGGTGGCCAACATGGGCATCCTGCTTGACTTGGCAGAAAAGCTGATTCATCGCACCGATGTCGGCTTTCTGTTTGTCGGTCGTGGCAGCGACGTCAAGAAGTTGGCTGCAGACGCCCAAGCACGTGGCCTGTTAAACGTATTGTTCCAAGACGAAATTCACCCTGACGAAATTCCCTGCTTATACGCACAATGCCAAGTCGGCCTGGTAGCCCTGGACCCCCGCCACAAATCCCACAACATCCCCGGCAAGTTCCTGACCTACATGCAAAGCGGCTTGCCTGTTCTGGCCAATATCAATGCAGGTAATGACCTGGCAAGCATCATCCGCGATGAAAACGTGGGGCGTGTCAGCGAAGACGGCAGCGCAGATACTCTTGCGCTGCTTGCGCTGGAACTGATTGATGGCTTGGGGAGCGATGGTGGGTACAAGGAAAGGTGCAGAGGCCTGTATGCAAGACTGTTTGCGCCGGAGACTGCGGTTAGGCAGATTTTGGCGGCTTTGAACAAATAGGCCTGTAGCGCACATCTGGTATTCGTGAGTAGCTCTTTTATTCATAGCGTTTTTATCCTATCTGCTCATCTTGCCCGGTTAAACCCTGCGCGGTCCCACGGCCAGATTTCCACGCCATAGCGGTTTTGAATCCTTTTCACCATCGCTTTGGACAAGTCATTGGTCAACTCTTTGACGAAGTAAGAACTGCGCAGTGCAAAGGGCTCCCGGCGCACCGCGTCTCGCTCGTAGGTCAACCCTTCATGCTGGTCCATCAGGCTGGCGCGCTCGCGTAGCACCGCTGCCGAGTTAAACACCCAGTCAATAAAGTCGATCTCTTGCGCTGTCCAGTCGCACACGGGCGCGCTCAGGTAGTCAGCCGCCCATTCCGGACCATTGCGGTTGCTGGCATGCCAATACAGGTGCTCTTTGATTAGGGTGCGCCCGGTGAGCCCTTCTGCGATATAAGGGTTGGCCGCAATGCCACGGCGCATATAGGTGCAGGCATTCACAAAATCCCCTTCCCTAAACGCAATTTGACCCGCCTGATACCAATGTGCCGGTGAATCTGCGGCTTCTTTTAGATAGCTTTTCATGGCGCTTTGGATGTCGCCCGTCATCAGGCTGATGTCGCCCAGCAGCATGCGCACGCCCAGGTTGTCAGCAGGGCACCAGGCCAGCAGCTTTTTAGCCAAAGTCTTGGCGGCCTTGCCGTCACCCCGGTGCATCAGCCCCAGCAGATAGCCGTGGGCCATGCGCAAGAAGGAACGGTTGTCTACCTCCCCCCATGAAATCTGTCCTTTGAAGCTGGGCGGGATGAGGGCAGTAGCCTGCCGGTAGGCTTTTTCACGCAGGTCGGTGGATTCGTCGCGCATCTCAAGGCTCCATAGACGATTGGCGATGAAGTTTTGAATCTCCAACTGGCCTGGAAACTTGACCAGCAGCTTTTGCGCGCGCAGCAGGCCCTGTTTGTGGCTGATGCTGCCTGCTTCCAGGCTGTCAATCAGCTCGTCAAGTTCATCTTCTTCGGCCCAGTCTCTGGAAAAAGTGCCGTATTGAATTGTCTTGTTGGTCTCGTCGTCGGTGTCTTCATGTACAGAAAAACTAAGCTGGGTCGTCATTGCTTGGGTCCTTTTGGGTCTGTGTGGTTGTGAACACCCGGCCTTGGGATGCGATATACCGGCGAATGTCAGGTGCCATGTGTTCTGGCACCAGCATCACGGCAAGTTCCATCGCATCGGCAATGCGCTCGATGGACGACAAACGCGGGTCGCGCTTGCTGCTTTCAATCTCAGACAGGTGCTGCACCGACATGCCCGCAATGCCCGAGACGTTTTCCAGAGTCAGGTGACGCTGGTTGCGGTAGCGGCGAATGGACGATGGGATGAGGGAGATCATTCTGGGTAGTTTAGGCGTTGAAATAAGGCGTAATTCATACGATGGTATGAATTAATGGTATGAAGATTGACTAGGTACTGCAATTTAGACCTCACTCCTAGGAGCGCAGCACCAAATATCTGCTCAGCAGAACTGCCAGTTGCACCTCAGGAATAATTTCGTCGTCTTCTGTGTAGGTCGTTATGTTCATTGGCTACATAAACAGCCAAAAAGCCAATATTTGTTGGTTTTTTTGCAGAAAAAGCACTGCCACCATGGGGTCAAGTGCAGGCTTTGGTGCTTGAGAAATTTGCTGAAGTTCGCACCCAACCAAGTGAAACGAATCTGTAATGTGAATGAAATACAATTATTCTCAATAAATAAAAAAGATTTTCGGTTTACAAACGACAAGATGCTCCATAGGGGGGCCTCATTTTTGAAGTGAAGGAAGAGCATGGCATATCTAATCGAATCTCAACGTATGCATCAGCCAAGTTGATCATGTCCACCTATTTGATTATTTTCACGGTCGCGATGCTTTCAAGCATCGCTTTGGTAACAACACACGATTGGCATGGTCACTTCAGCACGGACAGCACTTTTGGCGTTCAAAAGATCCACGTTCATGACACTCCGCGCATCGGCGGCGTAGCCATAGTGCTTGGCTTGGCGATAGCCTGGTTATTGGCCACGCCCGATGTTCGCGAAATTCTCAGTCCCATGTTGCTGGCTGCAATACCCGCCTTCACTTTTGGTCTGGCTGAAGATGTCACTAAAAAAGTGGGGGTGCTGCCTCGGTTGTTTGCCACGATGTTCAGTGGTGCCCTGGCTTGGTACCTGACCGGCGTGGCAATGCGCAATACCGGCTTTGCACCATTGGACTGGATGCTCACGTTTACGCCGATTGCCGTTTTGTTTACCGCCTTCGCGGTCGGGGGAGTCGCCAACGCCACGAACATCATTGACGGTTTTAATGGCTTGGCCAGTGGCGCTGTGGCCATCATGATAGGTGCAATGGGTTTGATTGCACTCAACGTGGGTGATGAACACCTGGCAACTGTATGTTTCATGGTCGCCGTATGCGCTTTGGGCTTTGGCGCGGTCAACTGGCCGCTGGGTAAATTATTTTTAGGCGATGGCGGCGCCTATTTGCTCGGTTTTTTACTGGCTTGGCTAGCCGTTCTGTTACCCATGCGAAACCCACAGCTCAATGCCTGGACCACCATTTTGGTGTGTGCGTACCCGGTGTTAGAGGTTGGCTTTTCAGTGCGTCGTCGTAGAAATCGCGAAGGTCATCATCCTGGTCAACCTGATAAGGTGCACTTGCATCATTTAATTCACCGACGCTTGGTTCGTCACGCGTTCCCCAATATCAGCGCAACATTACAGAACGGATTTACCAGTCCCTTGTGCTGGTTGTTTGTTGCGACCCCAGCGGCTTGGGCCATAGAGTTTGCCGAAAATACGAGCATGTTGGCCCTTGCGTTTGCGGTAGTCATCATGGGCTATGCCGCCATCTATGCAAGACTGACGCAGTTTCGCTGGTGTTTTAGCGCGCGTACTTTAAGATTGAAAACATTAGTAGTCACCAATGGCTGAGACATTACTGGTAGATGCGCTTTAGTAACGGAAAGTGCCCGAAATCTCTGAGCAAGAAGATCAATGTCATAAAAATTGATATGTTTTTAGGTTAGTATTTAAATCGTATTATTTCTTCGTAACTTTTTTAGGGATTCCAAATGAAATTTAACAAACTCGCAATCGCTGCCGTCACAGCACTGGCACTCGCTCAATCCGTGTTCGCACAAGCGCCTGCTGCGCCTGCAGTTGGTACAGGCGCCGCTGGCACCACTGGTGCTGCCGCTGCTGGAACTACGGGTGCTGCCGCTGGTGCAACCGTTGCAACCACGGCTGCTGTTGGCGCAGTGGCTACTTCCACCATCGTAATCGGTGCAGTTGCTGCGGCGGCTGTTGTGGCTGCTGTGTCCCAAAGCAGCACTACCAACACAAATTCACGTTAATCAGCTGGCTGGTACTGAATAGCGCCTTCGGGCGCTTTTCTTTTTTGTTTTGATTAAATTGATTCGTTGCCACCCATGTTGGGGGTTGTTGTTGCTCGTGACGATGCACTTGCTGGGATGTGCTACGGGCGCTACCCCCTTGGCCGATGTCCTATCCGGCGTTGTGGCTGAAAAGTTTGCCTCCGGCAGTGACTTAAACATTGCGGCCAAACTCAATCCCCTGTACCGCTACCTTCGCGTAGACGTGGCTGGTCGACCTTCGGCACTGTTGGTACTGGGCTACATCGATGCGCATCCGCAAGGAGAAATCGAAGTTTGGTACTCTGCCAAGCACGAAGTGATCAAAACGCAATACGGTCGCATTGTCAGCACCAGTGGTCTGGAGTTGGACTGGCGTCGGGTCGATTTTCCAGTGGCGCCTCCCGACTGGGCCAGCGTGCCACGTGATGGTGCCCGCTACAGTCGCACACGAGACGTGATGCCCGGCCACCACGACGGCATTCGCGATCACATCCAAGTCAATGCTTGGTTGGGCACTCCCCCCGTGGCGACTTTGACTGGCGCTCAGTGGTTTCGTGAAGACATGCTCAGCACCACCGCGCAGCCACTGCCGCCGGCCTGGTACGCCATGGGCCGCCACAGTGGTCAGCCCGCGGTGGTTTATTCAGAGCAATGTTTGTCGGCCACCTTCTGCCTCAAGTTGCAGCACTGGCCGGTTCAGGAAAGCGCCCCTTGAAGTTACAGGTTTCCCCGCAGCTCAGCTGCATGGCTCAAGCGATATTTTTGTGTTTCACCAGTTGGATCCTCCCCTCCAACTTGGCGCACGCACAGAGCGAACCACATGTAGGTGCCCCAGTTCAAAGCGCCATCATTCCCGGGGAACGTTTAAGCGACTGGTTGCTGCGCAACACCGGCCCCAACACCGACACCACGGCTCTGCAGTGGCAGGTGCAGGCCGAGCACGCGCCGCAGGCGCAATTGCGTCAAGCCACACTGCTGGGTTTGACACAAAGTCCCGGGGTGAAGCTGTCAGCTGAGGCTAAAACCCATTTGTCTGATTGGCTGAGGAGCTTGCCGATTACCGGCCGGCTGACTGTAGCCATTGCTGACGCCCGCTGGCTCCAGTCGGCGCCGGAGCAAGACCCATTTTTACAAGACGGCCACCGCGTGGTGCTGATGCCGCGTCCGACGACCGTCACGGTGGTGACTGAAACCGGCACCCCTTGCATTGCCACCCATGTGTCTGGCGCGTTGGTGCAAGATTACTTGAATGCGTGTTTAGGCGGCGCCACCAGCAGCCAGGTCGATTGGGCCTGGATCGCCCAAGCCGACGGCCGCACCACCCGCTACGGCATAGCCGCCTGGAGCCAGGAACCTCAGGCCGAGCCAGGCCCTGGCGCCTGGATCTGGGCACCAGGTCGAGAGGCTGGTCTGCCCCAAAGCGCGTCCGATAACCTGGCCCGCTTCCTCGCCACCCAGCTACCCGGTGAGTTCAGCTTGCCCAACGGCACAACGCACACCGTGGCCGTGCAACACACGCCGGCTTCGCCCATCCGCGAGGCCCAGGTCACAGCCAGTGACTGGGGCGAAATCGGGCTGCTGCAAACACCCACGGCCCGCATGGCCCCGAGCGGCGCGGTGCGTTTGCACATGAGCCGGGTGGTTCCCTACACCAGTGGCACCGTCATGTTTCAGCGGCTCGACTGGCTCGAGACCGGATTTCGGTACACCGATGTATCCAATCGCCTGTATGGTGCTGCAGATTTTTCAGGCAGCCAGAGCTACAAAGACAAGTCGATTGACCTGAAGCTGCGCTTGCGCGAAGAAACCGCTTTTGGCCCCGAAGTGGCGGTGGGGTTGCGCGATCTGGGCGGCACCGGTTTGTTCTCGGGTGAATATCTGGTCGCCAACAAACGCTGGGGCAATTGGGATGCCAGCCTGGGCTTGGGCTGGGGTTACCTGGGTGGGCGTGGCAACATCAAAAATCCTTTGTCTTTCTTGGGAGATGCTTACCTTACCCGTCCAGCTGCAGATTTTGGCCAAGGCGGCACCACCAACACGTCTGCCATGTTTCATGGCGCCACCGCGCTCTTTGGCGGCATGCAGTGGCACTCGCCTTCAGACCCGTGGATTTTCAAATTGGAGTTGGATGGCAACGACTACCAGCACCAACCCCAAAACAACAACCAGCCGGCCACCAGCCCGTTGAATTTTGGCGCGGTTTACCGCTACTCTCCCAATATCGACTTGAGTTTTGGCCTTGAGCGGGGCAACAGCCTGATGCTCGGAGCGACCCTGCATGGGGGCTTGCACCAGTTGTATTCACCCAAGCTGCTGGATCCGGCCTTGACCAAAGTGCTGCCCACGGCGCCGGCCGAGTTGCCACCTGCCGGATGGGGCGGTACGGCCCAAACCATTGAGCGCTTTACCGGTTGGTCGGTGCGCAGTATCACGCACCAACACAACAGCACGACCGTGGTGGCCGAGACCGATGCGGCTATTCACCTGCAAGAGCGCATTGAGCGCGCCGTCACCGTACTGCACCGGGATGCGCCGGCGGCTTCTACCCGTTTTGTGTTGCAGCTGCGAGAACGCGGCCTGCCCATGTCTCAGGTGGAGGTTGACCGCACTGAGTGGGTCATTCAGCACACCCAGGTTGAGCCCCCTGCTTTGCGGTTGCCAGCGTTGCAGGTCGTGCCGGGTCAAACCACGAATATTCCTGCGGTGGATCCCGAGGCCAAGGCCAGCAGTTTCTGGCAAGGCAAGGCGCCCGGCTTCAGTGCTGAATGGGGCCCCAGTTATAGCCAGATTTTAGGCGGACCCGACAGTTTCTTTCTCTACCAGCTTGGCCTGCAAAGCAAGCTGGAGCACCGTTTTACGGATACCACATGGGTCAGCAGCGCGTTTGATCTTCGACTGTTGGATAACTACGATAATTTCAAATTTGCTGGTACCAGCAGTTTGCCGCGAGTGCGCACCTTCCAGCAAGAATTCACCACGACCTCCAAGCTCACCATGCCGCTGCTGCAACTTACGCATGTGCGTGACCTTGGCAACGGCCACTACGTCAGTGCCTACGGTGGCATGCTGGAGTCGATGTACGGCGGGGTGGGAGCCGAGTGGTTGTACCGTCCCTGGCAAGGGCGCCTGGCATTCGGCGTCGATGTCAACCAGGTGCGCCAGCGTGATTTTCATCAAAACCTGGCGTTTCGGGACTACAGCGTCAGCACTGGGCACGCCACGCTGTATTGGGATACCGGTTGGCGCGACTTGCAGGTCAAGCTCAGCGCAGGCCAATACTTGGCGGGTGACGTGGGTGCCACGATTGATGTCAAACGTGTGTTCTCCAACGGTGTGTCGGCAGGTGCCTGGGCGACCAAAACCAATGTGCCAGCCGAAGTGTTTGGCGAGGGTAGTTTTGACAAAGGGCTGTACGTCACCATACCGTTTGACGTGATGCTGCCCAAGTCCACCTCCGGCAGCGGCAACCTGATTTGGGATCCGCTCACGCGTGATGGTGGGGCACGGCTGAACCGCATCTTTACGCTCAACGACCTGACCCGTCAGCGCGATTTGCGGGCTCTCTCCTGGCGCTCCAATACGCCGGTGGGCGCAAGTTCAGCTGAAAACAACAGCTATGTGCTGCGTGAACCTGGCCCCTACCTGTTTTCAAACCTGGGCGCAAACACCGCCACTTTGGGACGCCAAGTGGGCGATATCCCTGCCTCCACTTGGTTGTTGGCGGGTGGTGCGATTCTGGCCTCCAGTCTGCTCGATAAACCGGCAGACAATTGGGCGCAAAACCACCAGGCCGGCACTGCTGACAAACTGGGCACTGCCACCAATGCGCTGCCTGCAGTGCTGGCTTTAGGCGCAGGCTTGCTGTATACAGGCATCGGCGGCCAACCCGCGGCCAGCACGGCAGAAACTGCCCTTAAAGCGGCGGGATACACCTTTGCCGCTAACTTGGCTACTCGCTATGTGGTGGGTCGGGCGCGTCCGATTGACGAACAAGGCAACAGCAGTTTCAACGGCTTTAACAGCACCGCCACGCAATCGGGTTTCCCGTCCAACCACATGGCCATCGCCTTTGCCGTTGTAACGCCGTTTGCTCAGCAGCACGACATGCCCTGGCTCTACGTTGCAGCCGGTGCGACCGCCTTTGGGCGCGTGCAAAAACGTGACCACTGGGTGTCTGACACCGTGGCCGGTTCGTTCATGGGCTATGCCATCGGCTCCTTGATGAGTGACCAGCAAAGCCACAGCCCAGGTGCCATCCGCCTGAGCGTTACCCCGCAGGCCGTGGTGGCCAATTGGTCGTTTAAGTAATCAGGGTTTAGGGGTGTAGAACGGACTGTGGCCTAAAGAATCAGGGTTAGATTCCGATTAAATATCGGCATCTCGCTTCAGAATAATCTGGGTAAACGTCAAGAATTCGCCCAAATGAAGCGTGATAACGCTGACCAGAATCGGGATCAACAGATTCTGATAATCGTGCACAACTATATTGCGAAACGCAACCATGCGCTTGAGGGATTCGGCCAAAGTGGTGTCGATCCAGTGCCCGCGGGCGAGCAGCTCAAATACGTCACGGGCGCTTTGGGGTACGCCTAATTTCTCGCGTCGCACCAAGTGCTGCCCCATGTCCAGCACGGCCTCGCAGGCGCGTTGTACATTGAGTGTGGCGGCATCTTGCCGGGTAAAGTCAATCGCAAAAGTGGCTGGGTCGCGCTCGAATTCTTCGCGGGCACGGGCGACGCAGCGTTCTACCGTGGCTGCTTTATTAACCAAGATGTCAT
>Ga0208248_1000445_pt1 | contig 12414 bp, 15 predicted proteins | sample CryBogmetaGMA5M_FD_184545 | JGI IMG/M metagenome (GOLD analysis project Ga0208248, IMG submission 184545) | Freshwater microbial communities from Crystal Bog, Wisconsin, USA - MA5M (SPAdes) | ecosystem: Environmental > Aquatic > Freshwater > Lake | place: Crystal Bog, Wisconsin, USA | collected...
AAAACATATGGTTGTTTGACTAGCAACACTGAAGTCAATACTCCTACTAAAGCAAAGAAAATTTCTGATTTGAAAATTGGAGATGACGTTCTTGCTTGGAATGGAGAAAATATTGTCAATCAAAAAATTAAAGAAATAATCACTCATAGTGTGCAGGTGGATGATCTATTAAAAATAACTTTCCAAAGAGAATCGCATCGTAAAAATATGAAACCAAGCACCTTTTCTTTAATCTGTACAAAAGAACACGTTTTTTGGAATCATGATAATAAACCAATACTTGCCCAAGATTTAATCGTGGGCAATGAATTGTATGAAATAACTGAATATGAATTAAGAAAACTAACTAATATTCGTCATAGAACAGAATTAAAAAATTTAAATAGCAAACGAATGGCAGAGTTCAATAAAACTTTTGATCATTCTATTCTTCCTCAAAATCAAAAAGGATATAAACACTCTGAAGATTTTACAAAAAAAATAAGCGCATCATCAATAAAAAACTGGCAAGATCCAGAGTATATAAAAAACTGGCAAGATGGGATGTCCAAGATAAATTGGACAAAACCAACTAGCATCGAACAAAAATATATAGAGTTATTTGAGAAAAATAATGTAGCAGTAACATGGAGTGCAGGCAAAGTTTGGATTCAAACTAATATTGGTCCTGCTAGTCCTGACTTTATAGTGCCTGGTAAGAAAAAATGTATAGAAGTATATACTAAACAAATGCCTAAATTTATGCAAGATAGATCGTCAGATTCTGACTATATAACTAATCGTAGAACTCAACTTAGTTCTGCTGGATACGAATCTTTATTTTTATCAATAGAAGATATAGATAATGCTTTGGTAGAAGTTCAAAACTTTGTTCATAATGGTATGAAAATAACAAATATATCACCTATAACACACTATAACGAATTACGTGGGTGTGAACGTGATGGTAAAAATGTAATAGTCTACGATTTAAAATTAGAGGATGGTGCTCATGTATTTTTCACGAATAGAGTCGGATCGCACAATTGTGGATCAGCAATCGCAAGTTCCTCTTTGGTCACTGAGTGGGTCAAAGGAAAATCTCTTGAAGATGCTGGACGAATTAGAAATACAGACATTGCCCAAGAATTGGCACTTCCACCCGTTAAAATCCACTGCTCAATTTTAGCATCTGATGCCATTGCTGCGGCAATCGCGGACTACAAAAAGAAAAATAACATAGAGCAATGAACTTTGATAAATAAGTTCATGAATACATGTAATTGTGGTTGCGGAACAAATCTCAGGAAAGATAACAAAACAGGTTATCAAAAAGGTCATAAACCATGCCCTGTGTGCGGTAACTTAGTCAAAAAATCTGGGTTAGAATGCTGCTCAAAGTCTTGCTCTGCTAAACTTCATTGGCAAAGAAATCCAGAAATGACGGCTAGTAGGTCATTTAACGCTGACAGATTTGCTACTAGAGAAAAGAATCGCGAGGAATGGATAAAAAATCTATCAATAGCAATGAAAGGAAATGAGCCTTGGAACAAAGGAAAGATTGGAGTTCAGGAAGCATGGAATAAAGATTTACCAAAAATACAGCAACCATTTTATGGAAAAACTCATAAAGAAGAGTATTACTTAAAATGTGAAAAAACTATCCTTGAAAAATACGGAATCACAAATACATGGAGTTTGGCAAAAACTTCTCCTAGAAGTAAGGTTGAAAAAAGATTACAGTCACTACTAGAAAACTATTCATATAATGTTAAGTTTGGCAATTTTAAACCAGATTATATAAACCATGATACACATCATATTATTGAGGTTTACGGAGATTATTGGCACTGTAACCCAACAAAATATAGCAAAGAATATTATCATTCCCAGATAAAAATGACAGCAGAAGAGATATGGTTAAGAGATAAAATAAGACTTGAATATTTTGAATCTATGGGATATTCTGTTACAATAGTATGGGAAAATGATATAGACAAGTTTATTAGAGATTATATAAGCAAACATGATACACAAAATACTGAAGTGGCCGGATCCACTATTGCTAAAACCATGCCAACCGTGGGACTTCAGTAACCCTCCTGTTGAAAATATAAGTCAAGATCTTCTTGACACTATGAATAGTCAAATGGCATTGGGACTTGCTGCCAATCAAATAGGTATTTCATACCGCGTTATCGCAATGAATGTACAAAATGGGGTGTACGCAGGTCAACAATTAGTCTTGGTAAATCCAGCGATAACTAAATTATCAGAAGAATTCTGGGAACATAGAGAAGGATGTCTAAGTTTTCCCAGAGTTGATCTTACTATTACTAGACCAAAATATGTATACGCTAGATGGCGAGACATTGAAGGCGCAGAACACAGCACAGTATTCAGTGAACTTGACGCTAAATGTTTCCTTCATGAAGTAGATCACCTAGACGGAAAGGTGTTTAAAGACTATGTAAGTGATTTGAAATTTATGTTGGCAGCTAAAAAGGCAAAGAAATAATGGGATTAGGTCCGCCGGTTTGTCAACATTGTCAAGTTATGGTTTATAAAGTTTGTAAGTATTGTGGTGAAACTGACTTTAAAGAATACGCCGGATTAGGCAATTGGCAGCAATTAGAAGAAAACGAGCGCAGACTTATAAGATTTCACAATTTTGTAAAAGGAATAGATAGTGATAACAATAACAGAAACAGCAGCAAAGAAAATAATTAGCAATATTGCTAAACGTGGCAGTGGACAAGGCATTAAAGTTGGTGTTAAAACAACCGGCTGTTCTGGGCTTGCGTATGTACTTGAATATGTAGATCAAGTTCCGTGCTCATGGGATTGGGTAGAATACGATATTGGAAGCGGAGCAAAGGTCTGGGTTACTCAGAAAGACCTAGTTTATATTGATGGTCTTGAGATTGATTATGTTCGCAAGGGACTTAACGAAGGCTTTGATTTTATCAACCCAAAAGAAGCAGCCCGATGTGGATGCGGTGAATCATTTACCATTTAACTTGATATTAGTGCAATACTAAGTTAAACTAGTGTAATGTATATACCTAAATTTGATTATAAAGACTTATCACGCACCACTGAAGCTGGAAAACGATTATACCAAACGCCAGACGGACGCAGAGTCCCTTCAGTAACAACTATTCTTGGGGCCACTCAATCAGAAGAAAAAAAACAATCTCTTCAAAATTGGAGAAATTCTATAGGCGCAGATCGTGCGCAAGCCATTACTACTGAAGCTGCCAATCGCGGAACAAGAATGCACAAGTACCTAGAGGATTATATCCGTACTGGTGTGATGAGTGAGCGTGGATCTAATCCGTATAGTTGGGCAAGTCATAAAATGGCACAGACTGTGGTAGAAGATGGTCTTAAAAATGTTAATGAAGTGTGGGGTGTGGAAATCCCCCTATATTTTCCTCAATTATATGCTGGAACCACCGATGGGTGTGGGTTGCACATGGGCGATGAAAGCATACTTGATTATAAACAGACAAATAAGCCCAAAAAGATAGAATGGATTGATGATTATTTCCTACAATTAGTGGCATACGCACTAGCGCATAATGAGGTGTACGGGACAAAAATTCGCAAGGGTGTGGTGTTAATGTGTGTTAAGCCAACTTTAGATCCTACCACTATGGAACCTACCGACCGGCCACAATATCAAGAATTTATTCTAGAGCCAAAAGACTTTGATCGCTGGGAGCAAGCATGGTGGAAACGATTGGAACTCTACTACATGATTAGCTAAATACTTGATACTAAGGAATCAAGTAATGGCAATCGTTCAAATTTCGCAAATCACCAATCGTTTGGGATTAAATGTAGATTTACCCCAATTGGCTGGAGCCGAATTAGGTTGGTCTACTGATACACGCCAGCTTTTTATTGGAAATGGCACATTGGCACAGGGTGCTCCTGTCATTGGAAATACTGAAGTTTTAACAGAATTTTCAGACATTTTAAATTTAGCAGCAAGCTATACTTATAAAGGCACAGCAGCGGGATATACAGTGCAAACTGGACCGACGCCAGGAACTCCTGTAACATTAAGTTTACAAAATTGGTTAGATCAATTTGCTTCTGTGCTAGATTTTGGCGCTAAGGGTGATGGATTAACTGATGATACTGCCGCTATTAATCGTGCATTAAATCAATTATATTGTATTCAATCAAATCCACAAGTTCGGCGTAGTTTGTTTTTTCCTGCTGGGGTATATGTAGTTTCTGGTCCCATCAATATTCCTTCTTATGCTACATTATATGGCGAAGGTCCAGATAATTCGATTATTCAAATGATAGTGTCAGGCGGAACAGGCACTTGTGTTGCGCAAACTGCAGATAGTCTGCAACAAACTGGTGTCAATATTGGCAATGGCGGGGCAACTCCACCCACCGATATTAATGTTAGCAACATGGCATTTTTGAGCTTAGACTCGACAAAAAATATATTTTTAGTTGAATCTTCTGCTAACAGCAAATTTAGTAGTGTTGGATTTTATGGTGCAGGCACAATGACTACCTTAACGTCATCTGCTGCAAACACATCTGGGGTATTATTAGCAAGCATTGCCGCTACCACAACAGATGTAATATTTGATAGTTGCAAATTTAGTGGAACAACTTATGGTATTAATACTAGTGATGTAACAAAAGGTATTGTTGTCACAAATAGTAATTTTAATACTTTATATCAAGGCGTTGCATTGGGCACTGGATCTATTGTTAGTGATGGGCCATCGGGCACCCGTATTACCACAAATGTGTTTGACAATATATACAGCACAGGTATTATAATTGGAATGATATCACTTAATATAAGTGGATATAATATTTTTTACGGAGTTGCTAATCACTTTCTTGATACATCAAATCCACAGGGATCTGTAATCATTATTGAAGGCAATAACAACGCCAGCATTGGTGATATGTTTGAGCGTTCTGATTTATATTCCGTTCAATATCCACGCATATCTTTGGGATCGTCTGTCAGTATTGCTACCACGAATGGATCACAAATACAGTTAGGTTCTAAAACTGTACAATCTGGCGCAACAACTAATTTACTGGCAAATTCATACGGCACTGCATTTACTATTGATACTTCCACTGGAGTATTGAGTTTTAAAGTAGATTATTCAATAGTACAAAATTCAACTTTATTTAGAACTGGCACATTATTTGTTGCAACCGCAAGCTCACCAACCATTGTTCCTATTACTGGAGCAACTGGAAATGGCACAGTTGCAACATTATCATTTGCTTCCACAAGTCCGTTTAACGTAAGCAGTACAATTGCAGTAGATAGTATTATTCCAAGTGGATACAATGGAACTTTTGTAGTTGTTGATAATCCTCTCCCTTCAGGAATTTCAGTAAGTTATGCCAGTTCTATTACTGATGCATATACGAGTGGTGGTCAAATAGTTCAGTATGTTCCTAATTACACTGACGACTATGTTGAAAATGCAAATTTAGCAATTTTACTATCAGTTGTGCAACTGGGTCAATCCATATCGGTACAATATATTTCCACTGCTAACACAGCATCTCAAATGAGTTATTCGATCAGTTATTTCAATTAATGTGGCATAAAGATTTTACAGATAGATTAACTTCGTGGGCTAGACTTCGCACGGCAGTTGAATCGATGGAATTGGAACAATCTCTGCAAGAGATCAGTACATGGTGGTACCAAGCTCCATGGACAGGATATCACCTAGACTGGGATGACTGCACAATTTGGCCAGATCCATGGCAACTTTTGAGTGATAACATCTACTGTGATGTTGCTAGAGGGCTCGGAATACTGTATACTATAACTTTACTAGACCATAAAGATTTAATATCAGCAGAGCTGGTTTTGACAGAAGACAATCGTAATTTAGTCTTAGTTAACAAAGAAATATATACGCTTAATTGGGATGTTACTGTTATGGTAAATACTCCACTGTTGCAAAAAATTAAACATCATTATATACCGCCTAGTATCTAGCAGTATAAGTAGTACACAAAACAAAAAGAGAAAGAATGACAAAGATTACAGTTGTAAAACGTAATGGAGAACGAGAGCCTCTCCAGATAGAAAAATGGCAAGCTCAAATAGCTAAGATTTGTAAAGGTATTGCTGATGTTAGTCAGTCAATGGTTGAAATTAAAGCGCAATTGCATTTTTATGATGGTATAACTACAGAAGAAATTGATAGAATTACTCTACGAGCTATTGTAGATTTAATTGATGTAGGTTCTAACCCTGATGTAGGACATACAAACTATCAATATGTTGCTGGCAAACAGCGATTATCAATGCTTAGAAAAACAGTATATGGAAAATATGAACCTCCACCTCTATATGAAATCGTAAAGAAAAATGTTGCATCAGGTTTTTATACTGCAGAACTTCTAGAATGGTATACTGAAGAAGAATGGAATAAAATGAATGATATCATTGATCATTCTAAAGACGAGCAGTATGGTTATGCTGCGATTGAACAACTTATTGAAAAGTATCTTGTAAAAAATCGTGCTACAAAAGAAATTTATGAAACACCGCAGATTAGGTATATTGTTGCAGCAGCAACAGTATTTCATAAAGAAGAGCCCAACTCGGCTCGTATGAAATATATCAAGGAATATTACAATGCCGCATCAGACGGTCTCTTTACTCTTGCTACTCCTGTGCTCGCTGGTCTGGGCACTCCTACAAAACAATTCTCATCTTGCGTTCTTATCCGTAGCGATGATAACCTCGACAGCATTTTTGCGTCTGGGGAAATGATGGCCAAATATGCCGCCAAACGTGCCGGCATAGGTCTTGAAATTGGAAGATTACGTCCGCTAGGCGCACCTATCCGAGGCGGCGAAGTTACTCATACAGGTATGATTCCATTTTTAAAGAAATGGTTTGGCGATCTGCGTAGTTGTAGTCAAGGCGGTATTAGAAATGCAAGTGCTACAGTTTTCTATCCTATATGGCATTACCAGTTTGATGATCTTATTGTACTTAAAAATAATCAAGGTACTGACGAAACTCGTGTGCGCTTCATGGATTACGGTGTTGTATTATCAGCATTTTTCTGGAGACGATTTAAGAACAAAGAAAATATAACCTTCTTTGATCCAAATGAAGTGCCTGATTTATATGAAGCTTTCTACAGCAATACTGCTAAGTTTGAAGAACTTTATGTCAAGTATGAAAAGAAGAAAGGGTTAAGAACTAAAACTATGGCTGCTGAAGATGTATTTAAGGGCGGCATATTAAAAGAACGCACAGATACCGGTCGTATCTATCTTATGTTCACTGACAATGTTCAGAATCAAGGACCATTTGATCCTGAATTTCATACCATATATCAAAGCAATCTTTGTATGGAGATTTTATTACCAACTTTATCATTTGCTAGATTAGATGATGATAAAGGCCGAATCGCTCTTTGTACTCTTGGTAGTCTTAACTGGGGTGCTTTCCGTAATCCAGAAGATATGCGCCGTGCTGCTCGCATACTACAGCGTAGTCTATGTAACATTCTTGACTATCAAGATTTCCTAAGCATACAAAGTAAACTAAGCAATGACGAGATACAGCCGCTAGGTATTGGTATTACTAATCTTGCATACTGGCATGCTAAACGTGGATTGAAATACGGTGAAGCCGATGCGTTACAAGAAGTTAAAACATGGATGGAACACCAAGCATTTTATCTAACAGAAGCTACTGTTGAACTAGCCAAAGAGCGTGGTGCATGTACACATAGTAGCAAGACACGATATGGACAAGGTGTATTCCCATGGGAACTTCGTGCTAAGGGTGTTAATGATTTAACAGATTTCACTCCTGAGCTAGACTGGGAAACACTCCGTGCTAACATGAAACAATATGGTGTGCGTAACGCTACGCTAATGGCAGTGGCTCCTGTTGAAAGTAGTTCCGTTGTTATCAACAGTACCAATGGCATTGAAATGCCAATGAGTTTGATCACTGTTAAGGAAAGTAAAGCTGGAAGTTTGATTCAAGTAGTGCCTGAGTACAACAGACTTAAAACTAAGTATCAGTTAATGTGGGATCAAAAAGACTGTGCTGGCTATTTAAAAACAGCTGCGGTTATCGGTGCGTATGCTGATCAAAGTCTTTCAACAAATACTCCATATAATCCAGCACACTATGCAGGTCGTAAAGTTCCAGCTACCTTAATTGCTAAAAATTTAATGTTGGCTCATTATTGGGGATTGAAAACATTATACTATAGTTTGATTAACAAACAAGGATCAAAGTCTAAAACAGACGCACCACCAGATATGCCACTTGAACAGATTGATTTTGATGATGAAGAATCATGCGAATCCTGTAAATTGTAGCATGTAAACTATAAGGAAACAACATGAAAGCAGAACTTAACCAAACACTAACTGGCAAAGAAATAAATTTTAGTTGGGATGATAAAGGAACAATTAAGAATGTAATCCTAAAATTTTCAAGATTGCCAGACGATAATTTCGGTTTAGTAATTAGCAATGAGGCTTTAACCGATATAGTAGATTTAATTAATAAAGAAAAATATGAGCAAAGAACAATATAATTTAAGTACCAAGACAGATTATCTTAGTCGTAAAATGTTTTTAGATCCAGCAGGACCAGTAACAATACAACGTTTCGAAGAAGTAAAATATAATAAACTAACAAAGTTTGATGCAACTGCCAGAGGCTTTTTTTGGCAACCAGAAGAAATTTCATTGACCAAAGATGCAGGAGATTTCAAAGACGCAAGCGATACAGTTAAGCATATTTTTACCAGTAACTTGTTGCGTCAAACGGCATTGGATAGTTTACAAGGACGTGGCCCTACTCAAGTGTTTACTCCTGTTTGTTCAATTCCAGAACTTGAAGCACTGATGTATAACTGGGGATTTTTTGAAACAAATATTCATAGTCGTTCATATAGTCATATTATTCGCAATATCTATAATATTCCCAAAGATGTGTTTAACACAATACACGATACCCAGGAAATTATTAGTATGGCCAGCAGCATTGGAAAATATTACGATGAGTTGCATCATCTAAATTGCATTAAAGAATTAGGAATTAGTGGGTTATCGGAAAGAGATTATATTAAAGCAATTTGGTTAGCATTACATGCTAGCTATGCACTTGAAGCATTCCGTTTTATGGTATCGTTTGCCACAAGTTTGGCAATGGTTGAGAATCGTATCTTTATTGGCAACGGTAATATTATCGGCTTAATTTTACAAGACGAAATCTTACATAAGGAATGGACAGCTTGGATTATCAATCAAGTTGTTAAGGAAGATTCTAGATTTGCCAGTATTAAAGGTGAATGTGAAGCCGAAGTATATCAAATATATCAGGATGTTATCAATGAAGAAAAACAGTGGGCCGACTATTTGTTCAACAAAGGTCCGGTCATTGGGCTTAACGCTAATATTCTTAAAGAATTTGTTGACTTTACTGCCGTAGGAGCATTAAAGGAAATCGGTATCAAATATCAAAGCCCAGCTCCAAGAACAACGCCAATTCCGTGGTTTAACAAACATGTTAATGTAAGTAACAAACAAACTGCCTTACAAGAAAATGAAAGTACAAATTATGTAATTGGTGTTATGGGAGATACTCTAGATTACGACGAGTTGCCCAGTCTTTAAATACGAACTGTAGTCCACTTTGCGCTGAAAGATTTGCCTTCAGCTTTATGTTTGACAATCTTGCGGAATTCTTCTTTACGAAGTTCCGCAATTTTTTCATTGTCGTGGGCAATACAGGCTTGGTATAACTTAGCAACTAATTTATTTTGTTTCATGATTTTTCCTTTGTAACAAAAATGTAATACTGTAACTGTATTTACTATATTAATATTTTTTCAACTAATGCTAACGACTTTTCTTTTTCAGCACCTTTCTCTGTGCCTACTTCGCCAGACTTAACTGAAATCATAGACGCAAACAAACCTTTAATTCGTTCTTTACTGCGCGGATTTTTAATTGTATTATTGATTTTTGAAACTAGTTCAACGAACTTATAATCAAAACTCGTCATTCCCAACAACCAATGGACATGAAGAAATACTGTAGAAGTCCATAATATTTCCCTACTAGCTTGTTTATATGTTCCCGGCTCGTATTGTACTCGTCTTAGCTGTAGTTCACTGCTAGATAAATTAAATTCGTATTCTTGGTCTGGGCCTAACACTCCTGGATTAGCAATCCCAAGTCTGTCAAATAGTTCAGTAGCAGGATTTTCTAATAGAACAACTTTGACTAATCCTAAAACTAATCCTTGTATTGATGCCGGCATATTTAAAAATTTTGTTTTAAAATTAGCTTCCGCATGATTTCGGGCAATAATATTATCAATCTGTACTGAATATCCTAACTTACTGTCATAGTATCTTACAGTTACAATCTCACCTGAATTGTATGTACGCCGGCCTAAATATTTGGGATTACTAAATGGTACAATGATATCTTCAGGTTGACTATGGAAAAATTCAACTAGTGATTTTTTAAGTGTTGCCTTAGTAAGCACGGTGGGAATATATGTCACTAAATCTATATCGCCAAATGTTTGTTTATCCTGAGATGACACATAACTGCCAGTGGAATACAATAAACTATTTTTACAAAACTGGTAAGTGAGTTCCGAAAAACTTCTTGTAAATTGGTCATAGTCTTCACGACTTCTGACTCTTTCTGCTCCTGCTACTCCGCTCATACTAATTCCTTTGATTTTTCAAATACCATAACTGCTGGTAATAGTAACATTGCTTTATGATCTCCTAGTGCTGCCAACATCTTTACTTGATCTACTGATAAGGTTAAATAATTGCCTGCTTCATCCCACGCTATTAATGCTATCATTGCATCACCACCAGGCTTTCTAGCCGAATGTCCTGCAATCACATGCCTAGCTGCATTCCAAGCCACCTCTCTAGTAGCCTGTGCAATCGTATTCCAAGCCGCATCCCTGGGGACAGATCTAGTCGCATCCCAACCTGTATCCCAAGCTGCTACCAAAGTCTTCCTATCAGCTATAGCCCATTGATCAGGATTAGAACATGCATGGGTTAAAATACGACTAATATATCGTGCGTTTGGCAGATGACTCCACATTGTGGTCATAATAGTACCTTTAATTTAGAATATTCTGGTAAAAATTTTCCTGTTAATACTAAACGATCCTTACGGCCAATCCATTCCTCTTGTAAGTTATCAGGAATGTCTGCTCTAGTAGAATCTAAAATCTTGAAATATGTATCAAGCATCCTACTGTACTTTTCAGAATCTAATTGTTTAGCCAGAGTTTCACCAAGAACATAATAATCTGCCACAATGTCTGTAGTAAGTGTAGTACCCAATCGTTCATTGAGAATGTTTAATGCTTGCACTGGATTTCTTGCTAACCATTCTTTAGTAGTTTTATCTTTAACACCAATGCCATGACTAAATGATAAGTTGGCAACTTGGAATGCGGACAACATTAGCTGTGTACGATGTAGTCCTTTTACATTAGAATCATCTGGATAAGCTGCTGAATAGTAACTGAACCGTAACCAATCTAAATCGCCAATCATCCAATCAATCTGAACACATTCGCCAGTATCATTGCCATTTATGTCTTTCTGTGGATAGTATCCAAAAATACTACTATCTGTAACTTTCTTTTCATCACAATGTATGTTAGGAGCATGTAGATTAATATAACGAACAAGATTTAGTAAAAATGCCTTCAAACGCAACTGATCATCAGATGCTGTTTTTGCTCGGCTCTTTAATAAATTAAATGTTTCCTCAAACTCGGGAACGGTAAGATTCCACGATTTTAATTGATTTGGTAAATTATCAGTATGTATATCAAAAATATAATGATTGTTGATGCCTAAATCAATATCACCAGACATTGGCTTCTTGCCTACAGAGCCAAGTGATTCAAAATAAAACATACTAAAGATTACTTGATGTGGGAATAGCTGCTCCAACTCGGCAAAGTATGCCTTCAATGTAGGAGGGATATTTTCCCTAAGAATTGGTGCTGTTTTGTCAGCAAATACGTTACCGCCCATTATTACTCCAGATTGTTTATTATGGAGTAATTATAATGTGAGTTTATTTAATTGTCAAGTACGATATTAAACGACAATAGCAGTGACGGTATCAGCATCAGAATCGTATGTTACCAATACAAGATTATGATCTATTTCATTAATATAGACATTATATGTAAAAGTGTATGATGGCAGGGATGGATTAGTCACTTCCATAAATTTAGCTGAAATAAAGGTAATAGGTTGGGCCCCTGACTGAGCAACCATATCTGATAATTGGGTAGTGCTAAGATTTGTAAAATAGGCTAATTGTGATGAATTAATAGGCATGTATATCTCCGTTTAGTTTATTTATTAT
>Ga0208248_1000446_pt1 | contig 12403 bp, 13 predicted proteins | sample CryBogmetaGMA5M_FD_184545 | JGI IMG/M metagenome (GOLD analysis project Ga0208248, IMG submission 184545) | Freshwater microbial communities from Crystal Bog, Wisconsin, USA - MA5M (SPAdes) | ecosystem: Environmental > Aquatic > Freshwater > Lake | place: Crystal Bog, Wisconsin, USA | collected...
CAAGCTATACAGATGTTGCTTTGACCGTTAACAAAGATTTGGGTGACGGCTTGTCCGCAAGCTTGGCCGCAATCTCAACAAACGCTAAAAACGTTGATGCTTTCACAATCAACAACTACAACACAGCTAAAAATGCCGTGATTGTCGGCGTTAAGTACGCTTTCTAAACAAGCGAACCGTCTTCTCTAGGAGCAACCATGAAACTCATCACCGCCATCATCAAGCCGTTCAAGTTGGATGAGGTCCGCGAGGCCCTTTCCCAAATTGGCGTGCAAGGCATTACCGTCACTGAAGTCAAAGGCTTCGGCCGTCAGAAAGGCCATACCGAGTTGTATCGCGGTGCTGAGTACGTGGTTGACTTCTTGCCCAAGGTCAAGATCGAAGCGGCGGTCGACTCTGAACACGTCGACCGCGCCATCGAAGCCATCGAAGGTGCTGCGCGCACCGGAAAAATTGGCGACGGCAAGATTTTTGTTTACGACCTCGAACAAGTTGTCCGCATCCGTACCGGCGAGACCGGTCCTGAAGCGCTTTAAGAAAGAAGATCATCATGAAAAAATTCCTAGCCTCTCTGGCTCTCGGGTTTAGTCTGCTGCTTGGCGGCACCGCCGCGATGGCCCAAACTGCCCCTGCTGCTGACGTCAAAGTCACAGCACCCGCCGCAGCCCCTGCTGCAGCGGCCGCAGTCGCAGCGCCTGTTGCGGTTCCAAACAAAGGCGACACCGCCTTTATGACCATCTCTACGGTGTTGGTGATCTTGATGACCATCCCCGGCTTGGCTTTGTTCTACGGCGGTTTGGTCCGCAGCAAGAACATGCTGTCTGTGTTGATGCAAGTCTTTGTCGTCAGCTCGCTGATTTACGTGTTGTGGGTCATTTATGGCTACACCGTGGCGTTCAGCGGGGGCTCACCGTTCTTTGGTGGCTTTGACAAGTTGTTCCTCAAAGGCATCACGCCTGACTCTATCGCTGCCACGTTCAGCAAGGGTGTTGTGATTCCTGAGTTCACCTTCGCCGCTTTTCAAGCCACGTTTGCTGCCATCACTTGCGCTTTGATCGTGGGTGCGTTTGCTGAGCGTGTGCGCTTCTCTGCTGTGTTGTTGTTCTGCGCCATCTGGTTCACGTTCAGCTACTTGCCAGTGGCCCACATGGTTTGGTATTGGGACGGCCCTGATGCGATCACTGACGCTGCTACTTTGGAAGCTGTGACAGCCGCTGCTGGCTGGTTGTGGGCCAAAGGCGCGCTGGACTTCGCTGGCGGTACTGTGGTGCACATCAACGCTGCGATGGCAGGCTTGGTCGGCGCTTATGTGATCGGCAAGCGTACGGGCTACGGCAAAGAATCCATGGCGCCTCACAGCCTGACATTGACCATGGTTGGTGCATCGTTGCTGTGGGTGGGTTGGTTCGGTTTCAACGCCGGCTCTAACCTCGAAGCCAACGGCGTCGCGGCTCTGGCCTTCGTCAACACCTTGGTGGCGACTGCTGCCGCGACTTTGAGCTGGATTGCTGGCGAGAGTTTGTCAAAAGGCAAGGCCTCTATGTTGGGCGCCGCCTCTGGTGCGGTGGCCGGTTTGGTTGCTATCACCCCAGCGTGCGGTTTCGTGGGCCCTATGGGCGCCATCGTGATCGGCTTGTTGGCTGGCGTGCTCTGCTTGTGGGGTGTGAATGGTTTGAAGCGTCTCTTGGGCGCTGACGACTCACTCGACGTGTTCGGTGTCCACGGCGTGGGCGGTATCTTGGGTGCGTTGTTGACCGGCGTGTTCGCTGCACCTTCCCTCGGCGGCACGGGCATCTTTGACTACGTCGCTAATGCGGTGAGCCCTGACTACTCCATCGGCGGTCAAGTGCTGATCCAGTTCGAAGCCGTGGTGACCACCATTGTTTGGTCGGGTGTGGTTTCCTACATCGGCTACAAGATTGTGGACATGGTTCTGGGTCTGCGTGTCAGCGAAGAAGACGAGCGCGAAGGCCTCGACATCAGCTCACACGGCGAAACGGCCTACCACCGTTAATTTTTCAAGTACTTCAAGTTTTCCTTGGACTTCACAGCCCGCACCTGAGCAATCAGGGCGGGCTTTTTTGTGGGCGAGTGATTTTTGACGGTTGTGTGCAAAAAATTCAAATCGTTCAGCAAGGCTAACGGCTAACATGAAGTTCATGGAAGACACCCTGCAACACCTCACTGACCGCATTCTTCAAGCCTCCCAATCGGGTCAGCCCTTGCGCCTGCGTGGGGGCGGGACCAAAGATTTCCTTGGCCAATCGCTGCAGGGCGAGGTGCTGGACACCAAGGCATACAAGGGCATCTTGAGCTACGAGCCCAGCGAACGGTGATCACCAGTTCGCGCCGGCACGTCGTTGGCGGAGGTGGAGGCTGCGTTGGCCGAGAAAGGTCAATGCTTTGCCTTCGAGCCGCCACACTTCGGGGCGGGCGCCACGATGGGTGGCATGGTGGCGGCGGGCTTGAGCGGTCCGGCACGTGCCAGCGTCGGGACGGTGCGCGACTTTGTGTTGGGCGCACGCGTGATCAACGGTAAAGGCGAGCACCTCACCTTTGGCGGTCAAGTGATGAAGAACGTGGCCGGCTACGACGTGTCGCGTTTGTTGGCCGGTAGCTGGGGTCAGTTAGGTTTGATCACCGAGGTGTCTTTGAAGGTGCTGCCGGTCGCGCCAGGCGATGCCACGTTGATGTGCGCGGATGTGTCGCAAGTTCAAGCACTCACGCTCCTCAACCAATGGGGCGGTCAGCCCCTGCCTTTGAATGCCAGCGCGTGGGTGCATGACACCGGCGCATCACCAGCACAAGACTATCTCTTTGTGCGTTTGCGCGGCGCTATTGCCGCAGTTGACGCAGCCGTTGCCAAGATGACCGCCGAGGTTCACGCCTTTGGCGCACAGGTGACACGCATGGACAACGCGCAAGCCGCGTTGGACTGGAACGCCAGTGGTGAACAAACCTTGGATTTCTTCAAAGCCCCCACCGAGCAAGATTGCTTGTGGCGCCTGAGCGTGCCGCAAACCGCCCCCGCGCTGGACGTGCGCGTGCAAGGAGCGACTTGCGCGCAATACATCGAGTGGCACGGCGCACAGCGTTGGCTGTGGGCGCCAGCTTCTGAAGCCGCACACGTGCGCGCGGCCGCGACCAAAGTTGGCGGTCACGCCACCCTGTTTCGCACCAGTGCCGCCAGCCATCACACGTTGGGTGATGTGGACAAACAAGCCGGCGTGTACACCCCGCTTCAACCGGTGCAGCAGCGCATTCAAAACGAACTCAAAAAACAGTTTGACCCAGCGGGTATCTTCAACCCCGGTCGTGCTTAAACACAGAGCCTCACATGCAAACCAACCTGGCCCCCCAATACGTCGGCACGCCCGAAGGCGAAGCCGCCGAAGCCATTTTGCGCAAGTGCGTGCACTGCGGTTTTTGCACAGCGACGTGCCCCACCTACCAATTGTTGGGGGATGAGTTAGACGGCCCACGCGGCCGCATTTATTTGATGAAGCAGGTGTTTGAAGGCGCCAAACCCACGCGTGCGACGCAGCTGCACTTGGACCGTTGCCTCACCTGCCGCAACTGCGAAAGCACATGCCCCAGCGGCGTGCAATACGGCCACTTGGTGGACGTGGGTCGCAAAGTGGTGGATGCCCAAGTGCCACGCCCCATGGGTGAGCGCCTATTGCGCTGGGCTTTGAAAGAAGGTTTGCCTTCGCCCTTGTTTGCGCCGGCCATGAAGCTGGGCCAAGCAGTTCGCGGTATCTTGCCCGCCAGTCTCAAAGCCAAAGTGCCAGCGCCGCAAATCGCCGAGCGCAATGGCGTGGTGTGGCCTCAACAAACACATGCGCGCAAAGTGCTGATGCTGGCGGGCTGTGTGCAGCCTGCCATGCTGCCCAACATCAACACCGCGACAGCGCGCGTGTTGGACGCCGCGGGGATTCAAACCATCGTGGCCCCCAAGGTCGGTTGTTGTGGTGCGGTGAAGTTCCATCTGAATGACCAGGCGGGCGGTATGGTCCACATGCGCAACAACATTGATGCGTGGTGGCCGTTTGTCGAGCAAGGCGTGGAGGCCATCGTGATGAATGCCTCAGGCTGCGGTGTGATGGTCAAAGACTATGGCCACGTGCTCAAAGATGATGCCGTCTATGCGGCCAAAGCCAAGCGCATCAGCGAACTCACGCAAGACCTGAGCGAGCTGTTGCCCGAGCTGGTGCCGCTGCTCAAACCCAAACTGAAGGCCGCAGTGATGGCGCAGGTGGGCTTGCAAGCGTTTCATCCGCCATGCACGTTGCAGCACGGTCAGCAGCTCAAAGGTGGGGTTGAAAAACATTTGACCGATCTGGGATTTGCTGTCCAAGTCACCAACAGCGAATCGCATTTGTGTTGCGGCTCCGCCGGCACCTACAGCGTGTTGAACCCAGAGATCAGCATCACCTTGCGTGACCGCAAACTTGGCCACTTGGATGCGCTTCAACCCAAAGCCATCCTGAGCGCCAACGTCGGTTGCATCACCCACTTGCAAAGCGGCACTGATGTGCCGGTGAGGCATTGGGTGGAAGTGCTGGATGAGGCGTTGAATTAACGGGCCAAGGCGGCTTCAATATCGTTGCCCAGTTTCCCCGGCGCATCCATGGATGCATAGCGCTTGAGCACCCGTCCGTCTTTGCCCACCAAGAACTTGGTGAAGTTCCACTTGATGGCTTCGCTGCCCAATAGACCCGGCGCCTCTGCTTTGAGCCACTTGAAGAGTGGGTGCGCATCGTCACCATTCACATCTACTTTTTCCATCATCGCAAAGCTGACGCCGTAGTTGCGTTGGCAGAACGCGCTGATTTCGGCGTTGGTGCCCGAGTCTTGTGCGCCAAACTGGTTGCACGGAAAACCAATGACGACCAAGCCTCTGCTGCCATAGGTTTGGTGCAGCGCCTCAAGGCCCTCAAACTGCGGTGTGAAGCCGCAAGCGCTGGCGGTGTTGACAATGAGCAGGACCTTGCCTTGCAGGTCGGCAAATGACACGGGTGTGCCATCAATTTGGGTGGCGGTGAAGTGGGGCAATGCAGTCATGGTGATGCGTCTTTCGAAGTGTGGGTCTGTGAAGCCAGTAACGCGGCCAACACAATCATGCCGCCCCCAAGGCCCACACGCCACGTGAGTGTCGATGTCCCTAATGCCACGGAGGACACGCAGGCAAATACCACCTCGGACATCATCACCATCGCGGTGGTGTGCGCGCTCAAAAGGGCTGCGCCGTATTGCAAGGTGTAGTTCGATAACAAAAAGGCGACGCTCAGGCCCACCACATAAGGCGCCCAAGTGGTGGCAACTTCAGCAACAGCCGACACGCCAAGGTTTTCTAGCGGCACCGCAAGGACCGCAGGAATGACGCCCGCCGCGGTGGCCAATACCGCGCAGGCCAACGCCATCAAAGCGCCCCCGCCAAACATGGCCATCATGCGCGAGGACTCGGGCGTGTGCTGCAAACGCAGTAGCCAGATGTTGGTCAGTGCAAAACAAAAGCCAGCAAAAAGCGCCAACATATCGGGTAGATCTTGCGGAAGGGGCCAGGGTGAATCGGGTGTTTTGAGCACCCACGCCACGCCGAGTAGCGCCAGCCCCAAACGCGCCAAAGCACCCTGGGTGGGCCGCTCTTTCAGCAACCACCACGCCAGCAGCAAGGACCACGTCGGCATCAGATAAAACAGCAACACCACCCGCATCACGTCGCCCGTGGTGATGGCCCAGTTGAAGCCCACATTGGTCAGGCCCGAGGCTGCCATGAGCCACCAGAGTTGTGGGTGTTGCCGAAAGCTACGCCAGCCCGAAGGGCTGATCAACAAGAGCACAAGGGTGGCGAGAGTGAAGACCCAAGCCGTGGCCCACAAGGGGTGAAGCCCGGCCGCATCGAGCTGGCGCAGTGGCCACCAAGACAGGCCCCAGACTAAGGCATTGAAGACCAATGCCAGCACCGCCAACATGGGGTGCGTGGGCATGGCTTAGCCGTGCAAATCGTCGTTGCGGGCGATGTGCATCAGGCGTGACAGTTCTTCGCGGTGATGGACGTGATTGTCCTCATGCCACAGTTTGATGAGCCACATCACAAACCCGACCAGCACGCCAAAGGCGGTGATGGCGGCGAAGGCGCTCAAGCCCATGCTGGTGCTGAAGGAGTACAGACCACCCAAGCACAGGATGCACAGTTGTTCATTCATGTTTTGCACCGCAATCGAGCGGCCGGCCCCCATCAAGTTATGGCCCCGATGCTGCAGCAGCGCATTCATTGGTACGACCAAGAAGCCACCCAAGCCGCCCAAAATAATTAAGAAGGGGACGGCCAGCCAGAGGTTGTCGATGAAGTTCATGGTCACGACAAAGCAACCCATGGCAATGCCCAAAGGCATGAGGCGAGTGGCGTGGTCGAGGCGCATCTTCAAAGAGGCGACCACCGCACCAACAGCAGTGCCAATCGCCACAACGCCCACCAAGCTGGAGGCTTGGGTGGTGCTGTAGCCCAAAGCCGCTGCGCTCCACGCCAAGACGATGTAGCGCAGATTGCCGCTCACGCCCCAGAACAGAGTGGTGGTGGCGAGAGAGATTTGCCCAAGCTTGTCTTGCCACAAGCGTTGGTTGCAATGCCAAAAATCGGGCACCAAAGCCAGTAAATTTCGGGTCATGCTTTTTTCAGGGTCCGCGCGCATGGGCATCAGCGCTGCGCCTGTGTTCGGAATGCGGGTGTTGAACCAAGCAGCCAAGGCGTAGAGCGGGATCAACAAACAGATAGCGGCTTCAGCCGAAGTGTCGATGCCGGTGGTCAGGAGCGGCAGATCGAAAGACAACAACCAACCAGACAAGCTCTGCCCCACCAATTGGCCGCCCAACAAAACCCCCAAGATGATGGAGGTGATGGTCAAGCCTTCAATCCAACCATTGGCCTTGACCAGTTGAGATGCGGGCAACAGCTCCGTCAAGATGCCGTACTTGGCTGGGGAGTAAGCCGCTGCGCCCAAGCCTACGACAGCAAAGGCGAGTAAGGGGTGAACGCCAAACAACATCATCAGGCAACCCACCACCTTGATGGTGTTGCTCATCAGCATGACGTCGCCCTTGGGGCGCGAGTCGGCAAAGGCACCCACGAAGGGGGCCAATACGACGTAGAACAGAGCGAACATGGGCACCAGAGCGGCACGCTGCCATTCAGCTCCGCCATCTGATTTCAGTAATTCGACGGCCGTCACAAACAGTGCGTTGTCGGCCAACGAACTGAAAAATTGGGCCGACATGATGGTGTAAAAACCGCGCTTCATGGGAGGGTCTGGCAAGTTGCAACGTGTTGCGAACGAGCTGATTTGTCTTTCTTCTTAATCAAGCCAAGGTTATATCACGCGGGTGCCACAATATTAGCCATGCCACGTCCGATTCAAGCCTTTGTTCACGCTGACGCCTTGCGTCATAACTTAGCACGCGTGCGTGCTGCCGCACCCGATGCACGTGTATGGGCGGTGGTGAAAGCCAATGCCTATGGCCACGGGATTGAGAACGTGTTTGAAGGTTTACGCGCCGCCGATGGCTTTGCCTTGCTAGATCTCGACGAGGCGCAACGCATACGCAGCTTGGGCTGGCGCGGGCCGGTGTTGCTTTTGGAGGGCGTGTTTGAGATGCGCGATTTAGAGCTGTGCTCGCGTCTTGACCTGTGGCACACCGTGCATTGCGACGAGCAAATTGACATGTTGAGCCGACACAAGACCCAAGTGCCGCACCGTGTATTTCTCAAAATGAACAGTGGTATGAATCGCCTAGGTTTCACGCCCCTGCGTTTTCGTTCGGCGTGGACGCGTTTGAACCAATTGCCACAAGTGGAAGAAATTTCGTTGGTGACGCATTTCAGCGACGCCGATGGCGCTAAGGGCGTGGCCGAACAAATGGCTTTGTTTAACCAAGCCACCGAAGACTTGCCGGGTGAGCGCAGCACCTGCAACAGCGCCGGCGTCTTGCGTCATGCCGCCGATGTCGGCGTGGTGGCCGACTGGGTTCGCCCCGGGATCGCGCTGTACGGCAGTGCCCCTGACTTTCCTGAACGCACCATCGCGCAGTGGGATTTGCAGCCCACCATGAGTTTGCGTAGCCGCGTGATTGCGACGCAAGACCTGCAGGTCGGCGACACCGTGGGTTACGGTTCAACGTTCAAAGCAGAGGCGCCCTTGCGCTTGGGTGTCGTGGCCTGTGGCTATGCAGACGGGTACCCGCGTCATTGCCCGACGGGCACGCCCGTGTTGGTCGATGGTGTGCGCACTCGCACCTTGGGTCGCGTGAGCATGGACATGATCGCGGTGGACCTCACGCCTTGCGATCAGGCTAGCTTTGGCAGCGAAGTCACGCTGTGGGGCAAAGCCACCAACGGCACGGTGCTGCCGATTGACGAGGTCGCCCAAGCCGCAGGTACGGTCGGCTATGAGTTGATGTGCGCGGTGTCGGGCCGCGTGGGTTTCACGCAAGACTGATGCAATGAGCCACCCCACGGTGCCTCTGCGTCACCTGCTGCTGGCGCTGGCTGTTGTGGCGGTATGGGGCAGCAACTTTGTGGTCATCAAAAATGCATTGGCACATTTGCCGCCCTTGTTGTTTGCGGCGTTGAGGTTCACGTTCGCTTTTTTACCAGCTGCTTTTTTCTTGCCGCGTCCGGCCGTGCCTTGGTACAACTTAGCCGCTTATGGTTGTTTGATTGGGTTGGTGCAGTTCGGCGCGCTTTACATGGCGATCAACGGCCATATTGCACCGGGCCTGGCCTCATTGGTGGTGCAAACGCAAGTGTTCTTCACGATCGGTTTGTCCATGTACCTGAGTGGTGAGCGCGTGCGCCCGTTCCAGTGGGCCGCGTTGTTATTGGCGGTGATCGGCATTGCGGTCATTGGGGCGCACACCGATGCTGACACCACAGGCTTTGGCTTGGGGTTGGTGCTGCTGGCCGCTTTGGGATGGTCGCTGGGCAACATGGTGGGCAAGCAAGCGGGGCAGGTGAACATGTTGGCCTATGTGGTGTGGGCCAGCGCGTTTTCGGTACCGCCGTTGTTCGCCTTGTCTTGGTGGACGGAAGGTTGGCCTGCCATGCAGGCGGGGGTGTTGCAGGCGGATGCACTCACGTGGGCGGCAGTGGCTTGGCAGGCGTGGGGCAACACCTTGTTTGGCTATGCGGCGTGGGGCTGGTTGCTGGCACGTTACCCAGCCTCAACGATCACGCCGATGGCCTTATTGGTGCCCGTGTTTGGTATGGGGGCTGCGGCCTTGTTACTGGCCGAGCCATTGCCCGCATGGAAACTGTTGGCCGCGGCCTTGGTGATGACGGGCTTGACCTTGAATGTGTGGTGGCCTTACGCATCGGCACGGTGGCAAAAGGCCAAGGGTCAGTAAGCGCCTTTGCTGGCAGCCATCTCTGCCAAGCCTTCTTTGTACTTCGCTGCAAGCGCAGAGGTCTGGCGTGACAAGATCATGCTGTCCACGCCCACCGCAACAAACAAAGCGCCGAGCGACAAGTACTGGCGAGCCAGCGTTTCATCGCCCATCAAGATGCCAGGCGCTTTACCGGCTTTGCGAATGCGTGCAATCGCGTCCACGATGGCGGCTTGCACTTCGGGGTGAGTCTGGTTGCCGATGTAGCCCATGGAGGCTGACAAGTCTGCAGGCCCGATGAATACGCCGTCCACGCCAGGGGTGGCGGCGATGGCATCCAGGTTTTTCAAGGCTTCACGAGTTTCGGCTTGCACCAACACGCAGACCTGGTCGTTGGCTTCTTTGCCGTAGTTTGAATAGCGACCCCAGCGCGAAGCGCGCGTGCCGGCCATGCCACGGATACCGCCGTGACCGTCATCTTGCGGGTAGCGACAGGCTTTCACAATCGCGGCTGCTTGCTCTGCGGTGTCCACCATGGGTACCAGCAAGGTGGTCGCGCCAATGTCCAAGATTTGCTTGAGCAAGGCGGGGGCATCGTGGGGCACGCGCACCACGGGGTGTGAGTTGGGGTACGCCGCCACAGTTTGCAGTTGGGCCAGCAACGTGGTCAGGTCATTCGGGCCATGCTCGCCATCAATCACCAGCCAGTCAAAGCCTGCGCCTGCGCAGATGTCGGTGGTGACGGCGTTGCCCAATCCCATCCACATACCGATTTGAGGTTGGTGGTTGTGAAGGGCTTGCTTGAATCGATTGATGGGCGTTTGCATGGCGGGATGGGTCCAGTTGGGTTGCGGAAGGCGTAGTGTGGATTGTCAACAAAAAACAAAGGCGCTAGAGTACTGGCTATTTATCCAGTAATATCCGACCATGGCCAAAGAAAAAACCCAATACACCTGCACCGACTGCGGCGGCATCACCGCCAAATGGTTGGGCAAATGCCCCAGTTGCAACGCATGGAACACGCTGATCGAAACCGCGGTCGACAGCAGCGGCTCTGCCAAGAATCGGTATGCCGGCATGGCCGCCTTGGCCCCCGCCTCCGAAGTGGCGGTGTTGTCGGATATCGAAGCACAAGATGTGGCACGCACCCCCACCGGCCAAGAAGAGCTCGACCGCGTGTTGGGCGGCGGTATGGTTCAGGGCGGTGTGGTGCTGATTGGCGGCGACCCAGGAATTGGCAAATCCACCTTGATTTTGCAAGCGATGGATGGTTTGCAACGCACGGGCATGAGCACCTTGTATGTGACGGGCGAAGAGTCAGCAGCGCAAGTTGCATTGCGTTCACGCCGCTTAGACCTAGACCACAGCCAAGTCAAAGTGCTGGCAGAAACACAACTCGAAAAAGTGCTGGCCACCATCGACAAACTTCAGCCTGATGTGGTGGTGATGGACTCGATTCAAACCGTGTATTCCGACCAGCTCACCAGCGCCCCAGGCTCGGTGGCACAAGTGCGCGAGTGTGCGGCACACCTCACGCGCATGGCCAAGTCCACAGGTACGGCGGTGGTGCTGGTGGGCCACGTCACCAAAGAAGGCGCACTGGCTGGCCCGCGTGTGTTGGAGCACATGGTGGACACCGTGCTGTATTTTGAAGGCGATACGCACTCGACCTACCGACTCGTGCGCGCCATCAAAAACCGCTTTGGGGCGGTCAATGAAATCGGCGTGTTCGCCATGACCGAAAAGGGCTTGAAGGGGGTGAGCAACCCCAGCGCCATCTTCTTGAGCCAGCACGCCGAGCCTGTGCCCGGCAGTTGTGTGCTGGTCACGCTTGAAGGCACGCGCCCCATGTTGGTGGAGATTCAAGCTTTGGTCGACAGCGGCGGCCCGTCACCACGGCGTTTGAGCGTGGGTTTGGACCGTGATCGTTTGGCTATGTTGCTGGCGGTGTTGCACCGCCATGCAGGTGTCGCTTGCATGGACCAAGACGTGTTTGTCAACGCCGTGGGCGGTGTGCGCATCAGCGAGCCGGCGGCAGACTTGGCTGTGTTGTTGTCGATTCAAAGCAGTTTGCGCGGCAAGCCCTTGCCCCAAGGCTTTATTGCCTTTGGCGAAGTGGGCTTGGCTGGCGAAGTGCGGCCCGCACCGCGTGGGCAAGAGCGCCTGAAAGAAGCCGCCAAGCTGGGCTTTACCGTGGCCGTCATCCCCAAAGCCAACGCGCCCAAGAAGCCCATCCCCGGCATGACCGTGCATGCGGTGGAGCGGGTGGATGAGGCGATCAGCTTGGTGCGCTCGCTGACCTAAATCGGCGCGGCTCTAAGTAAAAGCCGGCGTTTCGAGCCACGCCAGCCTGAGACAATACGCCGCATGAACTTTCAAAGATATTTATTGCCGATTGGCACCGTTGGCCTGACCGCTTGGGCTTGGCAGAGCTGGGGTTGGATGGGGGTCGCCATGGTCGTGACTGGCGGCGTCATGTGGATGCTGCTGCACTTCACCCGTTTGATGAAAATCATGAAGCGCGCGACGAACCGCCCGATTGGTTTTGTCGACAGCGCCGTCATGCTCAATGCCAAGCTCAAAGCGGGCGTCAGCCTGATGCACGTCATCGCCATGACCCGCGCGCTGGGCCAGATTGAGACCGAGAAGGGCGTTCAGCCCGAGGTCTTCAGTTGGCGCGATGGCAGCCAGTCGGTGGTGCGTTGCGTGTTCACACAAGGCAAGCTGCAAAGCTGGACGCTGGACCGCCCTTTCCAAGCCACGGACGTTGAGCCTGTCACCCATGCGGCCAATGACTGAGCGACATCAGCGCCGCGTCAGCTAGGCCACCGGCCATGCTCGCTAAAATGACGATTTACGCCACTTGGCGAACCCATTACACAAGTCCAAAGGAAACTCCATGAGCGTCGTGATCCCATCATCCATGTCAGACCGTGACGGCAAAATCTGGATGGACGGCCAGTTGGTCGATTGGCGCGATGCCAAGATCCATGTGTTGAGCCACACCCTGCATTACGGTTGC
>Ga0208248_1000449_pt1 | contig 12375 bp, 10 predicted proteins | sample CryBogmetaGMA5M_FD_184545 | JGI IMG/M metagenome (GOLD analysis project Ga0208248, IMG submission 184545) | Freshwater microbial communities from Crystal Bog, Wisconsin, USA - MA5M (SPAdes) | ecosystem: Environmental > Aquatic > Freshwater > Lake | place: Crystal Bog, Wisconsin, USA | collected...
CTCATGCCCCTCGTACACCCCGCCGAAGCCCACAAACGCGTGGGCCACCTTGAGCTGCTCAGCCTCCTCAAAGGACAGCTCGAACTCCTTCATCACATCCTTGGTGATGGCCATGCCGGCAACCGGAATGCTGCGGCTGAAAATCTTCGTGCCCTCGACAAACACCACATTGGTGGAGCGGGCGCCCATATCCAGGATCATCGTGCATCCCGGCAGGTCGGAATAGTTGTAGCGCACGGCGTTGTAAAGGGCCAGGGGCGAAACATCGACCAGAACGGGATCCAGCCCGGCCGCCTCGACGCAATCGGTCAGGTTCTTGACCAATTCGCCCTTTACCGCCACGAGCAGGACGCTCAGCTCACCGGACTCCTGCCCCACCAGCTGGTAGTCCCACACCACTTCGTCCATCGGGAAGGGCACATTCTGCTGGGCCTCGTACTTGACGATCTGGGGAATCTTGTCGGACGTCACCGGAGGCAGTTTTACATAACGGGGAAAGACCATCTGACCCGACACGGAAACCGCCACGGCACCCGGACGGATGCCGCTGTTGCGCATCGCTTCACGGATCCCGGCGACAATGTACGCCGAGGGATCCATGGTCGTTTCCGGGTCGAACCCCAGGGGGGACACCGAATAGTTGACCAGCTCCAGGCTCTTCGAGTTAATGACCCGGAATTCAGCAATCACCAGCTTGCTGTTCCCGATATCCAACGCCAGAATGCGGTCTGATCCAAACATAGCGACCTACTTCAGAGCCTCATAGTCATCAAAATTGACAAGGGCAAACGGGGTTTTTGATTTATCCACGACATACCCTTCCTTGGGGACCAGTTTCTCGTTTTTCCACCAATCCTGAGGCAACGGCTTGCCTGGACCGAGCTTTCCCTCCGAGAGCGAGGCTACCACTTCACCCTTCGCTGTGAACTCCACCGCCACGCCCAGCACGTCGCCATACCGGGTCAGGGCAGCCGGGCGAACATAGGCACAGCCAAGGTGCCCCCGTCCGCGCGCCACATCCACATAATTCACGCCCCCCTTGAGCAGGGTAAGTTCGCCGGTCTCGCGACTCTTCAACAAGACAAAAAACTGCACCGAGAGTTCATCCATCCAGTCCGGCTCGGACTCAAACTGGACACCCAGTTCAACCCATTCACGAGGAATCCCGTGACGGTTACCGGAGGAATCCGGACTCTTCATGAGGGCTCGGGGACCAACCCCTGTCAGCTGACGGATCCGGACAATACCGCCACCCGCACCACTCTTGCCCGCATTGACGGGAATGCCCTTGCCCGGGCGCGCTTGCGCCATCGCCCCCCCCTCGCCCAGCACCAAAGCCAGTGCGACGCAAACCATGATCTTTCCAGCCATGCAACCGGTTTTCATAAGGAGCTCCTCAGCAAGAACCCGGACCCAAGAACCCTTAACGACAGTCGAGGCAGTATAGAGCGAGACCGATAGAGGTCAAAACAAAAAAATGCCGAAAAAAATAAAACCCGGCGTTCTCCCTCCGCTTTGTTCTTGATTTCACCGCCGTCCGGATTTATTGAGCTATCAGGTATTCAGTGATATTCAAAAGTAGGCCCGAATTGAGCATGGAAACCGTCAAAGTGTTAATCGTCGATGATTGCGAGAGCGATGCGCGGCTTGTCCGCGAGCAGCTGGCCCACAGCACCCTTTCGGCCTTCGTCACGGATTGGTCGGCAACCTACCAGGATGCCCTCCTTCGCATTCACTCCGGCGGCTATGATGTCTGCCTCATCGATTACACGCTGGACGAGCGGAACGGGCTTGACCTGATCCAGACCGCCCTGCAGCTCGGCAGCAAGGCCGCCATGATCATGATGACCGCGACGGATACGGGGGGCATCGACAATGCCGCCATCGAGGCGGGTGCCGCCGATTACCTGGTAAAGGGGAAATATGCCCCCGATATGCTCGAGCGTGTCATCCGCCACGCCCTGCACCGCACCCGGCTGGAAAGCGAATTGCGCGCGGCCCGCGACAACCTTGAGAAACGCGTCGAGGCTCGAACCGCCGAACTGTGCGATGCCATCACCGCCCTCCAGCAGGAGATCGACCAGCGTGAAACCATCGAACGCCAGCTCCGGGAAGCCGAGGAGCGCTATCGCATCATCTTCGAGGAGGCCATGGACGCCATCACCCTCATGGCCATCCCGACCGGCGCCTTCATCGAATTCAACACCCAGGCCTGCCGTCAGCTCGGTTACTCCCGCGAGGAATTCCAGAAGATGTCCCTCAGCGACATCGAGGCGCGGGAAACCCCGGACCAGTGCAGCCAGCACATCAAGCGGGTCCTGAATGAGGGCGCCGAGGTATTTGAAACCCTCCACCGCACCCGCTCCGGCGAGATCCGGAACATCCTCATCAGTACCCGTCCCATCCTCCTCAGTGGAACAAAATATCTCCTCAGCATCTTTCATGACTTCACGGAGCGCAAACAGATCGAGGACGAACTGCGCTCGGCCGTCATCCGCCTGGAGCAGAACAACCAGGCCAAGTCGGAGTTCGTGGCCAATGTCTCCCACGAACTCAAGACCCCCCTGACCTCCATGATGTACGGCATCCGGAATCTCCTCAAGGGAATCGCCGGGCCCCTCCCCAACCATGCCGTCCGCTACCTGAAATTGTTCGACAGCGAGTGCCAGCGCCTGGTCAGCACCATTAACGACATCCTGGACCTCGGCAAGCTGGACAACCAGTCCCTGACCCTGGCCCGCATCACCACCCCGCTCGGGCACCTGGTCACGCGATGCATGGAAACCCTTCGCCCCCAGACGGACGCCGCCGGTATCAGCATGACGGCCTCCCTCGACCCCCGCACCCCCTTCGTACACTGTGACCCCAACATGATCCAGCGGGTGCTTCAGAATATCCTCGGCAATGCCATCAAGTTCACCCCCCCGGGCGGCACAGTCACGATCTCCACCTCCCCCGAGGCGGAACAGGCATTCGCCCGTATCACCGTGACGGACGACGGAATCGGCATCCCCGCGGACGCCGTGAGCCGCGTGGCCCAGCGTTATTTCCGGGCCAGCAACCATGCCTCCGGCTCCGGCCTCGGGCTCGCCATCTCAAAGGAGATTATCACCCTCCACGGCGGAAGCCTCACCGTGTCAAGCCCCCCGCCGGGACGGGAGAAAGGAACGGAAATCAGCCTGACCCTGCCCCTCGCTCCCGCCCCGACCATCCTGGTGGCTGATAATGACCAGGCCATTCAAAACCTGCTGAGACTCCACCTGACCAACCTCGGCTATCGCGTCATTACGGTGGATAGCGGTCAGGAAGCCATCCTTACGGCAGAAGCGAGCCGACCCGACCTCATCCTCCTCGACCTGATCCTCGAGGATGTTCACGGCACCACCGTCATCCTCACCTTGCGCGGGTCCCCGAGCATCCGCTACATTCCCATCATCGCGATCACGGGTGCCACTTTGGACGAAAGCACGTCCGACGTGCTCTCCCGTTTCTCCATTCCCACCCTCCCCAAGCCATGGAATTCCTCGGAGCTGACGGAAACCATCGAAAACGCATTACTCGGCATGACTGTTTTCCAGACGGCATCCAACAAGGAGACCAAACCATGACCACCGCACGAATATTGCTCATTGACGATGAACCCAACCTGCTCCTGGTTGTGGGGGATCAGCTGAGGCTTGAGGGCTATGAGGTGAGTACCGCCCGCAGCGGCGACGAGGCCCTCCAGTTATTGAGGATCCAGCCGCCTGATCTGATCATCCTGGACATCAGTATGCCCGGCATGACCGGGTTGGCTCTCCTGAAAAAACTCTCGGGCCCCGACGGAAAACCCCGCTTCCCCATCCTGATCTTCACCGCGCGGTCCAACATGGAGCAGTTCTTCCAAACCACCTCCGTGGAGGGCTTCCTGTCAAAGGCCAGCGATCCGGCCCAACTGCTCACGGAAGTCAAACGGATCCTCCTCAAGACCCGCAAGGTCGTCAAACCCGAGGCACCCACGAACCCCAAACAGCGCCGCATCGTCCTGATCCTCGAGGATGATCCCATCCTGAACATGCGCCTGAAAACCTCATTCACCATCGCGGGGTACGAGACCCTCACGATTACCGAGAGCCACAGCCTTGCGGAAACCCTCCAGAACCATACGCCCGCCGTGATCCTGCTCAAATCCCTGCTCGCCGGAACCACGGGTAGCGCCATCGCCGCCAGCCTCGCCGACTACACCACCGCCCGGGGCATCTCCATCATCCTCTATGACGCCAGCGGCATCAACAAGCCGGGCGACAAGTTCGTCAACGTGAACAAGTTCGTTCCCTCCAACTCACCCGCCGACCTCCTGAAAGCCACCGCCACACTGCTCGGCTGAGGCGGCGATATAGAGGGGAACGGGGAGAGGACTCGGGCGGGCTGTAAGATTCCGCTTGTAATGACACTATTATTGTATCATTATGAAAGGAATGATGAGAGGAGACCCCATGGAAAAGCTAACGATTGAATTGTGCCCCGAAACCGGAATCTGCTCGCTGGTTAAAGACAACGGCACCAAGGTGGATTTGATGCCCGACGAGGTTGAGGCCATACGGGCGGCGGGTTCAGACGCGAACCAGATCCGCTCCGTGATAGCCAACTGTGACGCCGACTTCGCCCAGGCGCTCGACCTCCAGGCCCTGAAGCAGGTGGCGACCGACGTGGCCTGAGTTTACACCCCCCGCGACTTTGTGATACAAGGGACGAATGCGTTGGTCACAGCCCATTCGAATCGTCTTTTGTTGGCTGTCGCTGGGATTTTCCGCAGGGACCCTCCCCGCCCTTGAGGTCCGCATGGCCGCGGACACCTTGAGCATCCACGCCAACCAGGCTCCGCTCAGCGAGATTCTGGCACAGCTCCAGGAATCCGGGGTGCGGGTGGGGATGGACGACCGGATCAATCCGCTGATCACGGCCAACTTCGAGGACCGAGAGATCGGCGAAGGCATCAAGCGGCTTCTGGCTGACTGCGACTATGCCCTGAGCTGGCAGACCCTCGATGGACCGGCGGGCAAGATGAAGCGCCTGTCGGAAGTGCTGGTCTACAAACCCGGAGACCGCCGCCCGCTCATCGCGCGCCCCGCCCCGCCCCCCGATGTGGCGCAAACAAAGACCTCTCAAACCAATTCCATCGTCTGCCTCAAGAACGAGATCCTGCTCCGCCTGCGGGCCGGCGTTACGCGTGAACAATTCAGGGCCCTGCTGCTGAAACACGGCGCCATGGCGATGGACGGCATTCCCGCACTGGGCATCTACCGGCTCCGCCTCCCCCCGGGCTCCAATCTGGCCGACATCCTGAACGACTTTGCCAAAGATCCGCTGGTGCTCCGGTCAGAACCCAACCAGGTCTACCGGTCGATCACCCCCGTGCGATCCGGGGATTCGGCCCCGGGCAATTCACCGCGGACGGTCTCGGCGAGCACGGGAGCGGCGGTGGCAATCCTTGACACCGGATTTACGCCGAATGCCGCGCTGGAGAATGCAGTGGTCACCTCGCTTGACGCCACGGCCCCCTGGCTGGCCATCTCCGACCCCCTCGGGCACGGAACCCAGATGGCCTTCATCGCCGCCGGGGCAGTCAGCCCGGCGGGCACAGACTCCGGCAGCACCGCCTCGGTTCCCATCATTCCCATCCGCACGATGGACGCCCAGGGGCTGACCTCGGGATTTTCGCTGATGCAAAGCATGATCTTCTCGCTCGAGCAGGGAGCCAAGGTTGTCAGCATGAGCTGGGGCTCTGAAACGGACAGCGGATTCCTCAACGATGCCATCGCCTATGCGCGGCAACAGGGGGCCGTTCTGGTTGCCGCCGCCGGCAACGAACCCACCGGCCGGCCTTTTTATCCTGCGGCCCTTCCGGATGTTATTGCTGTTGCAGCGCTTACGCCTGACGGGAATGTCTGGAACCAGTCCAATTACGGGTCTTTCGTCAAATTTGCAGCCCCGGGTTTTGCAACTTTGCCGGTGGGATTCAAGGGTCCGCCCGGAATGTATGGCGGCAGCTCCATTGCCGCGGCCTATACGGCCCATGTGATCGCACAGTATCTGGCCGTTCATCCCAAGGCTGATGCCGGGACGGCGATTGACGCCCTTCTGAAAACTCTCACCCGTCCCACCGACACCTCAGGATCGATCCACCCCGAAATTCCCCGCTTCGATAACGCCGCCATTTCGGCCTTTCTTAAATAATAAAAAATATCATGTTGCTATACTTTCATAGGGGAATCTTGTAGTATTTCGCAAAAGTTGGTTGACGAAGGAGCCGGCCAGTGTTGCCTAAAGCAACCAGAGAGCCCGACGAATTTCGATCTTCCTCCTTAAATGGGTCCAGGTTGGACCCCTTTCGATAGGAGCCAGAAAGCAAAATAACGGATCCGTGAGTACTCCAAAGGGAGATCGAAGATGGGTAAGAAACTGTATGTTGGCAATCTGAGTTACGGCGTCACGAGTGAAACACTTGCACAGGTGTTCTCCGCGCATGGCAAGGTGGACTCGGCTGACGTGATCATCGACCGGATGACCGGTCGCGGCAAGGGCTTCGGCTTCGTCGAGATGAGCACCGATGCGGAAGCGGCGGCGGCGATTGCGGCCACGAACGGCCAGGACCTGGAAGGTCGCGCCATGATCGTGAACGAAGCGCGTCCCCCGGCCCCCCGCGTTGGCGGTGGCGGCGGCGGGTTCGGCGGCGGCGACCGTGGTGGTAGCCGTGGCGGCTTCGGCGGCGGTGGCGGCCGTGGTGGCGATCGCGGTGGCCGTGGCGGCCCCGGCGGCGACCGTGGTAGCCGTGGCGGCTTCGGCGGCGGTGGCGGCGGACGTCGCTAGTCGTCTGCAAGGATAATTCCTGATGCGGGAATCAGTCGAAAGGCTGGTTCCCGCATTTTTTTTACCCCCTGTATAAAGTATCGTCAAATTCCGGCACACCTGCTATTGTTTGGCGTTTATTCGTGACGATCAATCATTTGCAGGGAGAGGATTCTGATGGCATCAACTATCATTGAACCAACCAGGGGCAAAACTCCGGATTCGCCGGATGCAGACATGCTGATGGAGCCGACCGAGAGTCCGCGCCACTTCTTCAAGCCCGAGGACTGGCTGGCCGCACTGTTCACAACCCTGATCTCCGGACTGGTGTTCTTCTATTACATGGCCCCTGAAGTCACATTGCAGGACTCAGGCGAACTCGTGACCGGCGCCTTCTCGTTCGGCGTCCCCCATCCCCCGGGATACCCGCTGTGGGCGCTCATGGGTTATCTTTGGAGCCATTTCATCATCCCCTTCGGAAATCCCGCCTGGCGTATGGGCTTGATGTCGGTCGTCACCGGGGCCCTGACCGTCGGCCTCATGACCATCATCATGACCCGCAGCCTGCGCCTGTTGCTGCACTCCCTGCCGTGGGGGGATTCGGTTGATGAACGCCTGCAGCACTGGATGGCCCTCTTCATCGGCGCCTCCTGCGCCCTGCTCTTCGGATTCAACCGCGGCGTCTGGCTCTGGGCCTGCGTTTCGGAAATGCGCGTGCTGAACGTCTTCTCGTTTGTCCTCACCAGTTGCATCTTCTTTGCCTGGATGATCCAGCCCCACCGCCGCGGATTCCTCTACGCCATGCTGCTGATCTTCGGGCTGAGCCTCTCCAACCATCAGACCATCGCCGTCATGGCCGTCCCCTTCGCCGCGGGCATCTTCCTGATCGGGCTCGACCAGTTCATGGCCACCCTTCAAAATAAACCCAAGACGCAGGACAAGTTCGGGCTGTTTATGCGCAGTCAGTTCAACTTCTTTGAGCTGGGCATCGCGAGTTGCATCAGCTTCATGGTGGGGCTTATCATCTGGGCCTGGCTGACCATTCCTCACGGCGGAACCATATTCTCCAGCAAAATCACACTGCCCCTCATTAGCATCGACGTCTATACCCTTGGGCTGGGTGCCGTCTGCGGTGGTCTCGGGTTGATCGGCATGATCATGGCCGTCAATACCGGCTGGTGGCAACCCCGGCGGGCACTGACTGCGGCCGGAATGCTGATGGCTGGCGTCTCCGTCTATGTCTACATGCCTTTCGCAGCCTGGACCAATCCCCCCATGAACTGGGGCTACGCAGCCACCAAGGAAGGGTTCGTTCACGCCGTGACACGCGGCCAGTACGAAAAGCTCAACGCCGCCAGCTTCTTCAGCATCGAGTTCTTCATCAAGATCAAACTTTTCCTCGAGGCCATGGTCAACCAGTACTCCCTGCCCCTGACACTGCTGGGAACGATCACACCGATTGTCATCCTGTACGTCTGGTTCCAATGCAAACCTCGCGGGCGCTCGTGGATGCTCTTCGTCTGGACAGCCTTCCTGATCACCAGCCTCGGACTCCTGACCATCATCAACCCGAAGCTTGACCGGCAGGATCAGGAGATCAACATCAAGTTCTTCGCGCCCGCCCATGGTTTCTACGCCATGCTCATCAGCTACGGCATCGCGGTGCTCTTCAGCCTGATCGCCTGGAAACAGAAGGTCCTCGGCGGCTGGCTGGTCCGCATCGCCTGCGTCGCCCTGCTGGCCATCCCCCTGGTGACCTACAAGCAGAACCTTTCGCTCTGCAACCTGCGCGGCCACGATTTCGGATATCTCTTCGGATACCTGATGTTCAAGCCGGGCAATGGCTACCCGGACATGGAGAAGGACGCCGTCCTTTACGGCGGCACCGATCCGGGCCGCTTCGTCCCTACCTACATGATCTTCTGCGAAAGCCGCGTGGCGCCCAAGGACCGGTTCCGCGACAAGGACTTTGATCGTTCTGATGTCTATATCATCACGCAGAACGCCCTGGCCGACAACACCTACATGAGTTATATCCGCGACCATTACGATTACTCGCGGCCCAAGAATGACGGCCCGTTCCAGAAACTGCTTCATCGTGACCACACCTACCCGGTCCAGCCGATCTACATCCCCAGCGGCGAGGACAACAACCGGGCCTTCCAGGAATATGTCAGGGATGTGCAGACCGGAAAAATCCCGGCCAGCGCCGACATCAAGATCGAGAACGGGCGCGTCAGTGTCCAGGGCGTCGGCGGCGTCATGACCATCAACGGCATCCTCGCCCGCTGGATCTTTGACCGGAACAAGGACAAGCACGCGTTCTACATCGAGGAAAGCTACGTCATCCCCTGGATGTACGCCTTCATGACGCCCTATGGCGTGATCATGAAAATCGAGAAGGATCCCGTCCCCTCGCCCCAGGAGAACCCGAAGCTCTGGTCCGAAATTGTGGCGCGCGACCGCCAGTACTGGGACAAGCTGAGCAAGGAGTTTCTGGCCCGCGAGGAATTCCTGCGCAATTCGGACGCCAAGAAATCCTTCTCCAAGATGCGTTCCGCCATCGCCGGACTCTACGCCGCACGCGGCCTGATCGGCGAGTCCGAGTATGCCTTCAAGCAGTCCCGCGAACTCTGCCCCGAAAGCCCCGAGGCGTGCTTCCGCCTGTCCGATCTCTACATGCGCCAGCAGCGTTATGAGGAGGCCGCCAAGGTCATGGAGGGCTACCTGGTGCTCGATCCCTACAACCGCAACGCCGCCAACTTCCTCCAAGCCGTCCGGGCATCCAATCAGGACAACACCCGGCGCAAGCAGCTCGAGGAGAGCATGGGCAAGGGCAAGCTGGATTTCGGCAATGCCATGGAACTGGCTGGCATCTACCTGAAACTGGGCATGGAGGGGCAGTTCCAGGGCTTGACCCGGGGACTCATTGACAGTCCGGCGCTTCCTCCCGAGGCCAGTCTGGCCATCTCGCGGTTCTTCGAGGCCAACAAGCGGTGGGACCTGCGCGCCTATGCCCTGCAAAAATACCTCATGCGCGACCCCGCTGCCTTCAAGAGCTGGATCGACCTCGCCTATACGCAGCTGATCCTCAACAAGCCTCAGGACGCCTTTGCGTCACTCAAGCGGGCAGTCGAAACGGGCGGCGAAGTCGCCCGCAGCCTCCTCCGCGAGGATCCCCGCTTCGAACCCCTCCGCGAAGCCCCGCCGTTCAAGGCGCTTGTTCCGCCTTCAAAAAAAGCCACCATGGGTGATTTCCCCATCATGAATCCGGGGATGTGATCATGAAAAAGCCCATCATCGCGCTCATTCTGACGGCGGGGCTGAGCCTCCAAGCCTCCCCGCTGCCCAAGGCGCAGGTGGCGGGAGATTCCAAGTGGGTGATTCATCTCGACATGGAGCAGTTTGCCCCCTCACAGACCTGCCGGCTCATGATGAACGGCGGGAAGGGGGCAAAATCCTTTCAGACCATGCTGAACCATTACCGATCCCTGCTGGGGGTCGATCCACTGAAGGACATTTCCGGTCTCACCCTGTACGGCCGCGAAGTCACGGGAAACCGCGGCACCGCCTTGATCAACGGGGCCCTCGATGCCCAGGCCATCACCAGGCAGTTCAGCACCTACCCGCAGTACACGACCAAGACCTATGGAAAAATGAACCTGCAGACGTGGACCGACAAGACCACCAACCGACCCTTGTGGGCCTGCTTCTACACCACTCGGTTGCTGATCCTGGGCTCGGACGAAAGCTCCATTCTCAATGCCACGGCCACTCTCGGCGGATCCAAACCCAGCCTCGCGACGGGCAAGTCGGTTTTCCTACCCATGCAAACCGTCCGGGATGGCTCGTTCTTCACCGCCGTCACCAAGGGCTACGCAGGCTCGGATGCGGACCCCCTCAAGGCCATGATCCTGAAAAACACCGATGCAGCCACCCTGCAACTGTCCGAAAACAAGGGAATCGTGGATGGCAAGGTTCAGCTGAAGGCCGTCTCGTCCGACTCCGCCCTCCAGATCCACCAGGTCCTGAATGGCCTCATGGTCGCGGCGAACCTGAGCGACAACACAAGCCCCCTCGCCAAACTGGCCGGCATGAGCGAGATCTCCCGCGACGACAGGAACATCCTTTTGAAAGTTCACTGCCCAGCTGCTGATGCGGCCGACATCCTGGCCGCCGCGATGGTATCACCCTGAAAAATATGAGCACATTCTGGATAGTCATGGCCGTGCTGGCCCTCTTAGTGTTGATCGCGAAACTTAGCCTGGGGGCTGCAGGGGCCAACAGCTCCGGTGCAAAAGCAAAGGTCAAGGCGGGGGCCACCGTCATCGATGTCCGCACCCCTGAGGAATTCGACGCCGGGCACTACCAGGGCGCCAAGAACATCCCCCTGCAGAAATTGCAGGGCCGTCTCGCCGAGGTGGGGGACAAGAAGAAAGCCATCGTGGTCTATTGCGCCTCCGGCATGAGAAGCGCCCAGGCCTCAAAAATCCTTACCAAGGCCGGATTCGCCGATGTCACCAATGCCGGCGGCCTGAAAAACCTGGAGTAGCCGATCGGCACTTACTTTCCGCATCCACACCCGGCCCCGGCCGAGGGAACGCCCATTTTCTTGAGGATCATCTCCAGCGGGCAGAGGTTAGTGAATGCCGACTGAAACAGGTTCAAGCCCACAAAGGCCGTAAAAAAGAACCAGCCGTGATGGACCCACCATCCCAGGGCCAGACTCCCCAGCACAAATAGTCCCGCCACCATTCGAACAATGCGTTCCGTTGTCATGTTGTTTCCCTTTACTTGTTGATTTCGTCACTTAGCCCCTCATCCTGACCCTCTCCCGCAAGGGGCGAGGGAGCAGAGGGGGAACCCACCAGCCAGAAATACACCAGCGGGATCACCACAAGGGTGAACACCGTGGACACAAACAACCCGAATATCAGGGACCAGGCCAGCCCGCTGAATATGGGATCCAGCGTGATCGGCCATGCTCCCAGAAGGGCCGCTCCGGCCGTGAGGAAGATCGGGCGGAACCGTACCGCACCCGACTCCAGGATGGCATCCTCCACCGGGACTCCCCGCTCTATCGAGGTGCGGATGAAATCCACCAGGATGATCCCGTTGCGAACCACGATACCCGCCAGGGCAATCATACCGATCATGGCTGTCGCCGTGAAGAAGACCGGGTTATCGAATCCGCCCACCTGCTTGTTGCCCAACGCGTTCAGGAGCCAGAATCCGGGCATGATCCCGATCATGGTCAGGGGGATGGACATCATGATGATCCCCGGTAATACGTACGAGCCGGTCTGGTAGGCCAGCAGCACATAGATCCCAACCAGCGCAGCCGCAAAGGCAAGCCCGAGGTCGCGGAACACGTCGATGGTGATCTTCCATTCGCCCTCACCCGCCCAGTCCAGCTTGATACCCTTCGGAAGGGGATGCTTCTTAAACCACGCCTGCAGACTCAACACGGCATAGGCTGGTCCGCGCCCGGCCATCTCCCCCGTCACATAAACCACGCGCTCCTGGTTCTTATGATAGATGGTCTTG
>Ga0208248_1000453_pt1 | contig 12341 bp, 11 predicted proteins | sample CryBogmetaGMA5M_FD_184545 | JGI IMG/M metagenome (GOLD analysis project Ga0208248, IMG submission 184545) | Freshwater microbial communities from Crystal Bog, Wisconsin, USA - MA5M (SPAdes) | ecosystem: Environmental > Aquatic > Freshwater > Lake | place: Crystal Bog, Wisconsin, USA | collected...
ATTCAGGGGGGCGATCAGCCTCACAAGCACGATCCCAGAGTGGGTATGATATGTCGGGGCGGATTGGAGATGGGCTAATCAGATTCCCGAGACCGTAGAAAATGCCATAGACAGTGCAGTGGCTCTCTATATGGATGTCATTAATTTGTTCATGCGAGCTTTGAGGTTGTTTTGACAAAGCAGGTAAGGGAAACATGCATATTGATATTGGCAGGAATGACCCCTGTCCCTGTGGAAGCGGTTTGAAATTTAAGCGGTGCTGCATTGATAACCCGCTTAATCTGTTCCCCCATAATGTCCCTGTACGGAAGCATCAATGGTATCGGGAGGACGTTATGGATCTTCCAACGAGCAAGATCATTGAGAAGCTGGTGATGTGCGGGATTCCATTTACCCAAGAAGCCTTCCTGATAGACGTTCATAACCATTACGGTTCCGGTGATATCTACATGGAGTGGGAAAGGCGATACACCATTACGGCTAAAGGGTTTGATGAGGATTTCCCGTGGATGGCCGCTGAGGTGCTATGGCGTAGATTGGTTCCCGACAAGATAAGCACGATGCAGTTGGATGATTGGGTGCAGGATGGGTATGAACTGACGGAGCAAAACACTTCTGTTTCTGGTTGCGATTTATGGCTCAAGGTATGGGAGAACCTGAAACCTCGTATCACCATGAATATGCGGAAGGTTGAGGATGCCGATGGGGTGAGTTTTCAAAGCCAATATCTGCTCAACTGGTTTCAGGACGTGGAAATTGAACTATTGAATGCCGCCGTTGAAGAGCCCGACTACCATGACCGCCGTATTCATTTCTGTTGGGAGGTCATAGAATGCTTCCCCGAAAGCCCTGAAATACTGCCAGTTATGAAAAGAGGCATTGCGGAATCCCTATGCATGTCTGGTAAATGGGTTGAAGGTGAGGCGATGTTTCAAGAGATTTTCAGGGAATACCCGTCAGATCCGTGGGCGTATATTACGTTAGGCGACATTTATAGGGGGCTGTGGGAAGATCCTGAAGCTACGGATGGGTTCAAGCGTGATGAGAAAAAGGCGGAAGAACTTTATCGTATGGCTTTAGGGAAAGATCCAAAGTCAGATGAGATGATCAAAGAGAGGTTGCGGGACTTGAAGGTGGGGTATCACCGAGCTTGCGAATCTTCAGGTTGAGGCTTAATCTTCCGACATCAAGGAGCCGCCTCAATGAAAACCGACTACTCACATTTCTCCGCCGACAAGCAGTACGACATTTTCCGAAAGTCTGAATTCTCAGCGGTCATCGAGGACAGGCTGTCAGGGCTAGTGATCAAAGGAAGAAAATGCGCCATAGTTTTCCGACCTGTGCCAGACAACCCGGATGTTGTATCGTTTTCCTGTTTTGACCTTGATGCCAAGGCGACATGCAAGGGGACTCCCGAGGCTGGCAAGTTCCTCCTCACCAGAAGGGCCTATGAGGACTTCAGGGGTGGGCATTCAAACTCGGACAACGTGAAGAAGGATTTGAAGCGGATTGAAGAGTTCCTGTTTGAAGTGAAGAAGGGAACAAAGTGATCCGGGATTGTGATTCGTGATCTCTGAACTCAGCTGCGGAAAGCATTAACCGTTCGAGAGCAAAATTGTCTGGAAGTCTTCGTGTCTTTGGTCAGAATAACCCGCCATGAAGAAGTTGAAACTGGACAAGAACTTCACCCTCTGTCCCGTCGCCGATGGGGATGAACTTTACGCGAACGGCATCTTTGTCTTCAATATCACCAAGATGGTAGAGTATGTCCGTAGCAATGCGGACAAAATCCCGGTTGAGGATGTGGCGGTGGACGATCTGCCTGAGAAGTCCCAGTTCATCAACTGGACGCATGTGGATACCGTTGATGTCTCCAGTCCCATTGTCCTGGCCGAAATAGCTCCAGGGCGGTACAACGTGATTGATGGGAACCACAGAGTTGAAAAGGCCAGAAAGATGGGGATTCCAAAGGTTCCCGCTTACAGGCTGAATATTCCACAACATATACGCTTCCTGACCGATAAGAAGGCTTACGTCTGCTATATTGAATACGTAAACGGGAAGCTGAAGGACATGGTGAGATTGGAACGATATGAGGCGAATCGGGGGGTGAGATAAATAGCCTATGAAACCTCCAAAAGCAGATTGGTTAGCTTGGGTTTTCCAGTTCATTGCTGGCTCGGTTATTGGTGCTATTCTTGGCTATTTTGTCGTTTGTCCAAGGCGTTATCGTTCCGACTCCCTGTTAGCTCATCAGGACATAATGCCTTTTGCGATTGGAGCAGCGTTACTTGGGGGAGCATTGGCATCTTATTATGGAGATAGGCTATGGATGGAGGACAGGGTTATTCCGAATGACCCCGTGCCTCAAAGCAATAACAGTTTTGCCTGTTCGGTCACTTTAGGGGTGGTTGGTGTTGGGCTGATGGGTTGCGCCATACTCAGAACAATCGGATGGATGGGGAGGTAGGCGTGATAGTTGGATATATCATGGCGATGGTTGCGATTGCTATTGTTTTGGCGATTATCTGCGGTTCCGTCATCCTCTTCCATCGATCCATTCGTTCCTTCATGGGGAAACAGCACTGGAAAGGTTTATGGCAACTTCTTGTTTCAATCTTGCTGGCGATACTCGTTCTTGCGTCAATCCCATGTGGTAACAGTGATCGAATGCGAGAAAGTGCGAGGAGAGCTACCTGTGCCAACAACATTAAACAGACCATCTTGTTCTTGAAAATGTATGCGAATGACCATGAGGACGCCCACCCGCCGACCTATACCCAACTCGTAGGCACCAACTATATTATTGCCGGGTCATCTGATCTGACTGTCTTCGTATGCCCATCTTGTTTGCAGTCCGGCTCCACGATGATGGGTGCGGTGGGTAACTCAAAGAATATCCATGAATGGACTAATTACGCCTATGTTTCAGGGCTTACGGAAAATGACCCGTCCAATTGCGTGGTAATATTCTGTCCGCCTCAGAATCATAAAGGTAGAGGAGCCAATGTCGGGTTTCTTGGGGGGCGAGTAGAATGGTATTCATGCAAGTCAGATCCGGCATCAACCCAAAGGCATCCCGTTTACACCTTTCAAGACCTAACCAATACCCCATCACTCTTTTACGGAACAACAAATGAGGTGCAATTGGCGGATCTGAAGAAGCGGACAAAAATTATTTATCCTCATCTGCGTAAATGAAGCTCCTCCTCATATTGCCATCTGTGACTGTACCCCTGACTGTACCCCTGACTGTACCCCTGACTCGACTTTCCCGGTGCCTTGTTCAACTTCATGTCCGGGCAGACTATCCGGCATCTTTGCTTGAGGATGCACCGGAAGGCGACACATGAAGAAGGTGTGATCCGGGTCGAAGTCAAACACCGGCGGGGGTGAGCCGTTTGCCTTCATGGCGTGCAGAATCTTCGGAATTCCCGTGGCCCGACCCTCGCCACCATCTTTTTTCAACATACTTGGCGTATTCGCAAATCTCTTGACAGATGTTTACAAGTGTAGATAGATTTACACATGCAAAGGAATCGAAATGAAGCGGAGAAGGTGCTGAAACTGGCGAAGACCCTTGGATTTCTGCGGGTCAAGGACGTGCTTTCTCATGGAATCCACCCTGAGTATCTCAGGCGGCTGAGTTCTACGGGCCAACTACTGCGGACGGGCCGTGGAGTTTACAGGCTTGCCGGTGGAGACATATCCGAAAATGTCACGCTGGCGGCGGTAGCCAAACGAGTCCCAAAAGGCATTGTCTGCCTCCTCTCCGCCCTTCGTTTCCACAACATTGGAACACAGAATCCCCTTGAAGTCTGGGTTGCTCTTGAACGTGGAACTGCATCGCCACGGGAAAAAGAACTGCCCCTGCGTATCATGGTTTTTTCCAAGTCTTCATTCTCAATCGGAACAGAGGCTCATAATCTTGAAGGCGTCACCGTTCGCATTACCAATCCCGCCAAGACCATAACTGACTGTTTCAAGTACCGGAATAAAATCGGACTGGATGTGGCTCTGGAGGCTCTGAAGGAATGCGTCAGGAAACGCAAATGCACACCGGCTGACCTCTGGAAGTATGCCAAGGTGTGTCGAGTTGCCAACGTCATGCGTCCCTATCTGGAGGCCGTGCAATGACCGTTTTAAAACCGAAAGATTTGTCCGCATCGGTTCGGCAACGGCTGATGAACCACGCCGTCAAGGACAAGGCGGATTTTCAGGTTGTTCTGGTACAATACAGCTGTGAACGCCTCCTGTATCGTCTCAGCCAGTCTCCCCACGCCAAGCAGTTCACCGTCAAAGGGGCATTGATGTTTCTGGTCTGGGCTGGTGAACAATACCGGCCTACCAGAGATTTGGATTTAAGTGCGTTGAAACAACACACCGCCACTCAACTTAAAGACATCTTCAACTCCCTTTGCACGATTTCGGTTGAAGAAGATGGGTTGGCGTTTGACGCTGGCTCGGTGGAAGCGGAGCCGATTCGAGAAGATTCGGAGTATGGCGGAATACGAGTGACTTTATTGGCAAGACTTGGACAGGCAAAGATTCCCCTGCAAGTTGACATCGGCTTTGGCGATGCCATCACTCCCAAGGCGGTGAAGGAGCGTTTTCCGACCCTTCTTGATTTCCCGGCTCCTGAGCTTCCCATGTACCCGAGAGAGACGGCGATAGCGGAGAAATTCGAAACCATTGTCCGGCGTGGCATCATCAACAGCCGGATGAAGGACTACTACGACATCTGGGCTTTATCTCGGAACTTCGATTTTGATGGTGATGTTTTGAAAGACGCCATCAAGGCCACATTCAAGCGGCGAAAGACAACCCTGCCACCGAATGTGCCGGATGGATTGACAGCCGAGTTCATTGGAGACAGACCCAAGCAGACACAATGGACTGCCTTTGTTCGCCGTACTCGCTTGAAATCGTCCCCTGCCGACCTGAAAACAGTGGTGGAGAGCATCAGGGAGTTCATAATTCCGGCATCGCTTGCGGCTTCGGGCTCCGGAACATTTGGCAAGAAGTGGAAGAAAAGTGGAGAATGGCGATGAAGAATCATAGCCAACCCACTCCAGGGTAAACAACCCATGCCGCGTGTTGGATTGAGACTTGAAGGTGCCATTCACCTTGGTTGCCGAAGAGATTCTTCCTGGAAAATCGCCACTCACCTTCTTTGCTACTTCCGACCTATTTCTTTTCCCACCGTGAGGCAGGGCCCCGGCCTGTCGAAGTAAGAAGACCTTCACTGCGCATCTGGCGAAGCACAACCCGCACCATGTCACGGCTGATTCCTGGACAGTCTGATTCAATGTCCGATATGGAGAACGGCTTCGTCTTCCGCCCAATGACCAACCGAATTTGTTCTGTCTTAGAGCCTTTGCCGGTTCTGATCGTCCCAACCCGTTCTTCCAATTCCTTGTAGGCACGGATCAGCACACCCCAATAATAGTTGAGCCAAGGGTGGACATCGTGTTTTCCCTGATGCCAGCCCTGTGAACTGGCTTCCAGTGTTTCATAGTAGGTCTTCTTGGATTCCTCGAAGATTCGTTCAAGGCTGATGTATCGCCCGACATCGTAACCGAAGTGATACAACGTCATGAGCGTGAGCAATCGCGACACACGGCCATTTCCATCGCCAAAGGGATGAATGCAGAGGAAATCCAGTATGGCCAGCGGAGCGACGAGCAAAGGCTCCTTATTATACTTTTCAAGGGCTGACGCATAGTTCTCCGCCATTTCTTCCATCGCCCGAGGCGTTGCCGCGGCACGAACGGCCTTGAAACGGACCCTTGCTACAGTGCCATCCTCAGTCTTCTCAATGATTTCGTTATCGGTCATCTTCCACTTGCCCCCATCCTGTGGCAGATACCGGTAGAGCATGGTGTGAAGTTGAAGACAGACATTCACTGAATACTTCATGTGAAGAGCTGACTCGTGAATCAGGTTCAGGGCATCCCTGTATCCGGCGATCTCCTGTTCTGATCGATCCCTCGGCCTTGTGTTATGGAGGACGAGGGCTTTGATTCGCTTGTGGGAAGCCGTAATCCCTTCCAGCCGATTGGAGCACTCACTGGACTCAACGATGGCGGTCTGCCTCAAAGTCTCCAAGGCCTCCGGGGTCTGATGAATGAATAGCTCCTGCCTTCCTTTGTACTCACCGATTTTCGCAAGGGTCGATCCCTGCTCAGAAGTCAGTTTGAGCCTATTGAGAAATTCGATAGTCAGCGAGTTCATCGAGTCGGCCTCCTCATAGTGGGGGTAATGCTACCATGAATAGGGGTAATGTATAGGGTTATTGCCTCTATTATTGAGGGCGTTACCTCTATTCAGATCAACGGATAAAAAGTTGGCGTAAATCGCTGCTCCATTCTTGGCTTCCAAGTGGCTCCTGGGTTGTCGGATGCTGTCCGAAGTTGCTCGATGCTGACGGTCTGAATTTGCGAGTTTCCTGGAGAATGCCCTATTTATCCGCAGGCTGCTCCCGATCTGCCGGTTCGTCAGGCCCGGCTCGTGCTTTAATCGCAGTATCTCTTTCGCTTTACGCATGGATACGCGATCAACTTCATCGGGCAAAACGGGGAGCATCTGCGCCTATGACTCGATAAATCACGCGGAAATTCCGTAAGAGCCCAAAATGATAAGAGCGGCATCTGTGATCTGCCTGCCTGATGCCGCTCGTTCTCTCTGGGGGGCAGGTAACTTAACGTCGATCCAATCCTGCTCCCCATTCACTATATTATACCGCTCAAAGGGAGTTTCGTCCATTGACCGCCGATATTGTCAAAGTTTCGTATCGGGGGCGGGATGCCGCAGACGATTTTCGATTGCGGAAGAGTCCTACTTCCATCCCCATGAAGTAAGCTCGTATTCCCCGTCCAGTTTCCGCCAAACAACCGCCTCCGCCTCCTTCGCAACGCCATCGACTTTAACCTTCAAGCGCAAACCGTAGTTCATCCCGGCCACTAGCTGTTGTTTTGCCTGAACGATTGAAATCAGGGTTATGGAGACGGGCTTGGCGGGGTTCGATTTGTCGTCTTTGCTACCCTTCGACATCACCCGCTCCTGGGCTTTGACGGCGGAGTTGGCGGCGGAAATTACCCATTCATTTGTGATGGATCCTTCGCTCCAGCCCCCGCATAGAACTCCCTCTCCCGATGCAGGTCGAATGAGGGTTCCCGTAAGAAGCATCACTCCAAGCCAAAAGCCCGGCACAGCGAACGTCTTCATAAATAGCTCCTCAATAAATCTTACGGCTCGAAAAACCTCGTACATGCCTCGCCAAAATCAGAGGCACATCCCGTGACGAAAACCGCCATGCCGGAAATTGCCATGAGAAGCAGGAATCGCAGGGTCGTCCTTTTCATTTCCGTCTTTTCACTCCCGCCTTCTTAGCCGCCTTTTTTACCTGCTTCTTGGCAGCGGCACCCTGCTTCCTGGCAACACCCTTCTCCGCCAGTTCCGCCAGCCACTTCCGGGCTTCCTTCTTGCCCAACCCCTTGATGCCCATAATCGCCTTCCTGGGGGCATCCCTGAGCTTCAACATGCCGGCCTTGCTCTCCCATTGAACAACCGCACTCGTGGATACCCCGGTCAGTTTGGCCAATTCCTTCTGTGAAACACCCATCTTCTTCCGCAGCGCCTTTACCCCTTTGCCAGAGATCCATCCCTTTTTATCTTCAGGGGCTTCTGTCGGGGCGGGTTGTGTAGAGGCAAGGTTGACAGCCAGAACGGTAAGCCTTTGAACTTCCTTTTCCAGCAGGGTAAGGCGGTTTTTCAGGTCGGCAACATCGGGTTTGATTTTGGCGGATGATTTGCGGATGGGGGTGACAAGGGCTTTGGCTTCCCGTTTGGAGATGCGTGATATTTCAGCTTTCAGAACTTGGGCGATGTTCATTTTGGCTCCTTGAATAATTTCCCCTTAAAATACGCTTATGGGGCGGGAGTTCAAAGGGAATTATGAAGCGGGGGATCCGGGAGGGGTAACGCAAAGGCATATTACCTCTATTCTTAAGGTTCTTCTGGGAATAGCGTGGGATTTTCCGTTGATTAGTCTGGCAACGGATTCAAGAAGCAGAAGCCGATTAAGCCGTTCGATTAAGGGTATCCGAATAAGTGTGTCGATTAAGAGCAGATCGACAAAGTGTGGCGATTAAGGGCAGGAATGACAGAGCCAGAAACACTTCATCGTATACTTAATCGCACCCTTAATCGGCCCACTTAGTCGGATACCCTTAATCGACTGACTCATCGAGCGAAGCTGGCGGGGAATAGTGTGGGATTTCCCGTTGATGAGTCTCGCGATGGTCAAGCAGCAGAAGCCGATTAAGCCGTTCGATTAAGGGTATCCGAATAAGGGTGTCGATTAAGGGCAGATCGACAAAGTGTGGCGATTAAGGGCAGGAATGACAGAGCCAGAAACACTTCATCGTACACTTCATCGCACCCTTACTCGGCCCACTTAGTCGGATACCCTTAATCGACTGACTCATCGAGCGAAGCTGGCGGGGAATAGTGTGGGATTTCCCGTTGATGAGTCTCGCGATGGTCAAGCAGCAGAAGCCGATTAAGCCGTTCGATTAAGGGTATCCGAATAAGTGTGTCGATTAAGAGCAGATCGAGTAAGTGGTGCGATTAAGGGTGGGAATGACAGAGCCAGAAACACTTCATCGTACACTTAATCGCACCCTTAATCGGCCCACTTAGTCGGATACCCTTAATCGACTGTCTCATCGAGCGAAGCGGGTGGTGAAGTCTTTGCCGTCGTGCTACTATTTAGTGGCCGGAGTGGTAGTCGGATAGCCTTACGCGATCAACTTCATCGGGCAAAACGGGGGGCATCTGCGCCTGTGACTCGATAAATCACACGGAAATCCCGGAAGAGCCATTCTTGAGAGCGTTACCTCTATTGAAGTGTCCCGGTTACCGCAGCCGACGCCCCCTTCCCGCTGAATTCCTTTTGTGGGCGTCAAATCGTCTTCTTGCGGAAGTAAAGGAAGCGGAGCGAGTCCTTGCCGGGATAGCGGGCAACATAGGTCTCAAGCATATCCTTGCGGTGCATCATGAGCCACGGCTGGGTGTAGTGGTATCCGTTTTTAGTGAAGACAATGTCATCGGCAACGTGGGTAGCCGCATGAATGACGCTGCCGTCCGCAGTTGCCAGGAACACGATGTCGCCCAGTTGTGACGGCTCATAAATGCTGTAGTAGTCCTTGTCGAGATTCTTCCGCACGAAATCCATGTCAACGAACCGGTTGTCGGGGGCGCTCGAGAATATGTTGAAGGCCGTCCAGAAACAGTCTTCCTTCGTCACATTGGCGGAAGGATTCGGGAACGGATAGGTATACAGGCGGTCCCTTGCCAGGGGCGGGAGGAGATAGGAGAGGCTGAGATCCCACCCGTTCTCGACGTCCTGCAGCGCCCGCATAAGGGGCAGCACATCCTTGACCCGGCCCCCGCGTCCCCAGTACTCGGCCATCGCATCCACATCCGAAGACTCGTCAACCTGCAGGCGCACCAGCAGGGAGGCCTTCGCTGAGATCAGTTGAATGAAGCGCCGTCGCTCCCTGTCGTCGGGGAGCTGTCGCAGGGCAACTTCGGTATCGGCGAAGAAGTACAGGGAAGACCCCGGAATCCGGTACAGGAGGCTTCGCAGAAGCGCAATGGAGGCGGGCTGCAGGTTACTCTGCCCGATCATCCGGTCGAGCATCTCCGGGTTGAACCAGACTGGGTCCTTTGCCTCCGAGTTTCCCTGGCACTCCAGGAGTGCCGAATAGATCCTGGCCCGGCTGGCGGGAGTCAGGGCCAGCACCTGAGTGTCGCTTGGAGTGAGGACGGTTCCGTTTACAGCTATGGACCAGGGTGTGGCATTGATCAGGGCGTCGATTTGAGCGGGCGGCAGGTCTGTGGATCGAATCAAGGCCACGACTTCGTTCCGGTTGATCTTCTTGAATGTCCAGGTGTTGGTGGTCGCGAGGGCGGGGAGGGAGACGAACTCGTCGGGCACGCCGATAACCATCTCGGTATACAAGAGTTTCCCCCACGGCCCCGGGCGCCCCTGATGGATCACCGCGTGATGTTTCCCGGCGGTTGACCGGATTCGGCTGGAAAAGTAAGTGTAACTCCTGCATGAGCCGAGAATGAGCCAGGGAACCAGCAGGACAAGGGCAATGACCGTCAGGGCATGCGGTTTAAATTTGAAATGGATCTCAAACACTGAAACTGGCTCTCCAACCGTGGTTGCGACTCGTTTAACAACATTTACAAAATTTGCGCTGACGGGGCGGAATTCCCTGTATGCCCATAAAAAAATTCAGCGGGGAGGTGGTGCCGGCTGCGGCCCTGACTTGCGGAGGTAAAAGCCGGTAGCCATCGCCACAGGGGGGTGTGACATTTCACCTCCTCGCCCGCTGACTGACCAGATCATCATCTATTGCTGATTATTCCGCAATCGGGGATACCCTGATTCAGTGTCAGGGTTTTTCTGAGTGTCGCCCCCCCCGCTTTCCAGAGGTCGCCTATCGTGAGCCCGCACAAGTTCTGGCCACCCGGGTTTAAAGCAGGAACAGGGAAACCCGATCACGATCGAGGAAGTCCGCCGCATCGGCGTCCGCCGTGCCGCCCTGACGCTGCCATACCAGGGCTCCTTTGCATTCTTTTCCTTGCTAACTCAAATTCAGTCCAATACGCTAACTTAATCCAGGGGATGGCGTGGTGAAATACACCAGTGCGCATATTGCGGGAGTGGAATCCGAACTGGTCGTGCGGAGCGGGCATAGTTGCCAGGGGAATCCGACGACGATTGAGGAGGTGCGGCGCATCCTGCTGATGCATCTCAGGCAATGGCAGGGGGATCTGTCGCTTCGGTCCGTCCCTCGCAGGGAACAAGGCGGTACGTGATGTGCCCGGGTCGTCACCAGTATCCGTTTCGCGTGTTCGGCACGGGTGTCGCCGCCGTTCTGGTTCTGGCGGCGCTGTGCAACACGGGACAGGGCGAGCCGTCCTGTGACAATTCGGGATTTGGCTATCTGATGGCCCCCTCGCTATCACCCGGGCATATCCTTAAACCGTCCTCGATATTTGTCCTTCCCAGGCTCGAGGCGAAAGGGACGGAACGGGTCGACTTTGATTTTCACTGGGGAAATGTGTGGAATCGAAAGCCCAACGAATACATGGTCGACGGGGAATGGATCCGGAGTACGCTCCGGTATTCCTATGCGGTGAAGGATGATCTTTCAGTCGGCCTCGCTGTGCCGATGGTCGGCCGGACCGGAGGCTGGGCCGATTCCTCGGTTGAAAGTTTCCATAGCGCCCTCGGGCTGGGGACGGCGGACCGGGACAAGTTTCCCCGGAACCAGTCACGAGTCGTTGTGACGGATGATGGCACGGACTATACCGTGGTGGAGGGCGAGTCCTGGGGGATCGGCGATGTGTCGGCGTTTTTCTCGTCGCGCCTCACCGAAGGTACCCGTGTCTGGCCTGCCGTGACGGTTCAGGGCGAGGTGTCCCTGCCTACCGGCGACGAGGATGAGCTGCGTGGCCTGGGGGTTCCTGCCGTTGCGCTGAGTTCGGTGGCCTCGAAACGCGTGGCGGAAAGTCCGTTCATCACGTTCCTGGGGCTGGGCATCCAGTATTGTGACGCCGACGACATCTCGATCATCAGGATCCGTGATGAGCAGTTTTCCCTGTTGGCCGGGGTGGAGTACCAGCATTCCCAGTCGCTCGGGGTGGTGGTGCAATACCTCCTCAGCTCGGCCGTCGCCAAGCAGTATTACGCCTTCGCGAAACCAAGCCATGAGGTGAGCGTGGGCTTCAAATGGCACCTGGGCCCCGGGAATTCATTGGAATTGTCGGTGGTTGAGAACGTGGCGGTGTTCCAGAACAGTGCCGATATAGGCATTCATCTCGCCTACGGCTGGCGATTCTAACGCCGGGCCGTCACGCTGGGATCGCCCTTTAAAGCATGGTTCTTCTGGGAATAGCATGGGATTTTCCGTTGATGAGTCTCGCGAGGGAGTCAAGAAGCAGAAATCGATTAAGCCGCTCGATTAAGGGTATCCGAGTAAGGGTGTCGATTAAGAGCAGGTCGACTATTAATCCGGCCACTAAATAGTAGCGACTTCCGCGAGAAATCAAAACTTCACCACCCGCCTGGAGTACCAGGCTTGAGGCACGGAGACACAGAGAGGAAGCCCTTCGACCATGCTTAGGGCAGGCCCTTCGACAATGCTCAGGGCAGGCAAGAGGAGATGGGACAACAAACAAAACTCCTCCTCCCCCTCCCCATCTTCCTCCAAGAAGGGTTGCGGGCATTTAAGATTCGGTACTCCGAATCTTAAATGCCC
>Ga0208248_1000455_pt1 | contig 12306 bp, 12 predicted proteins | sample CryBogmetaGMA5M_FD_184545 | JGI IMG/M metagenome (GOLD analysis project Ga0208248, IMG submission 184545) | Freshwater microbial communities from Crystal Bog, Wisconsin, USA - MA5M (SPAdes) | ecosystem: Environmental > Aquatic > Freshwater > Lake | place: Crystal Bog, Wisconsin, USA | collected...
AACGCCATTGATTTTGATGGCACCCGCAACAATGGCTGTTGCAAATCCAGTAGCGCCGGTTCCCGCCACCGACGTCGCGTTCACAGTAGCCGTCACGCCAGTCTGGCCATTGACGGCATTGATGGCAGCAGCCTTGGCAATCGCGCTGGCGTCGCTGTTGGTAAAAGACACGCCGTCCGACACTGATGCGCCCACGTTATAACCATTCAGCACCAAGCCACCCGCGCCCAGCGCTGCCGTGGTTTCAGTAGAGCCGGCCTGACTCGCTACGTAGCTGGAACTGGACCCAACACCCAGCGAACTGCTTTTTGCGCTGTTGATCGTGCTGATGGCGATGCTGTCGTTGGCTGTGCCGTTGGCACCCACCTGGAAAGTTTGCGCTGTGAAAGAGCCATCCAGCAGCTTGACGCCATTGAATGCGGAACTGCTGGCAACCCGGTCAATTTCAGCCACCAGAGATTTGGCTTCGTTGTTCAGCGCCGCACGGTCGCTGGTGCTGTTGCTGGCATTGGCAGACTGCACGGCCAATTCTCGAATACGCTGCAAGTTGTTGCTGATTTGACCCAAGTCCCCTTCAGCCGTTTGCGCCAGCGAGATGCCGTCGTTGGCATTGCGCGCCGCTTGGTTGCTTCCGCGAATTTGCGCCGTCATGCGCTCGCTGATCGACAAGCCTGCAGCGTCGTCTTTGGCACTGTTGATGCGCAAACCGCTGGAGAGGCGCTGCATCGAGGTGGCCAAGGAGGCTTGGCTCATGCTCAGGTTGCGCTGAGCCGTTAATGAACCGATATTTGTGTTGATAACTGACATTTTGAAGCTCCTGTTTAGCTAAATTAATCCGGCATTGCTGCCAATCCCAACGTCAACCCGAAGATTGACAGCCATGACCGGTGCGTCGGTTAAAACGCTTGCCGGACGTTGAGCTCTGTTTGCACTGAAGCTCGTTGATTCACTTGTTGAGTGAAGTGGGATTGAGATTACAAAAATTTAGAAAACTCTAAAGCTCAATAAACAGCATGGTTTAAGGCTATTTCTTTCAAAAGACTTGTTTGCCTTGGCGGCATCAAGACCCAGCAAGGCAGAATTCCGTCTGGCTTGAGGCCAAGACAACCAGGTCAAGAATGGCGCTCAACTCGCTCGCGAAGTTCAACGGCAACAGCCTCCAAAACAGTATCCCAAGTTACACCACGGGCACGCCATATCAGGCGCAGGTCGGGGAACATCGGGATGTATTCAGTGCCCAGCGTCTTCCAGGTAATGTATCGAGTGATGAGCATCCAGGTTGGAGCGCCGACAGCACCGGCCAAAATTGACGGCGAGGTGGTTGGAGCGATCACCAAGTCGAGCGCCGTCATCATGGCCGCTACCTCATCCAGATCATTCATTTGGTTGATATCGTCCCAGTTATGGATTTCGACCCCGAACTCTTTTTGTGCTTCTGCGAGCTCGGCTCTGCACTCGTCGTATTGCAGATTGATAAAGGTCAGCCCGGGCATCGTCAGGATAGGCCCCCACTGGCGGAGCTCGGTGTAGTGCAGATTTCGGCTTGGGTTCCGTAACTTGCTGCGCCAAGTGATACCGATCTTGGGGGCAGGCCCGAGCGCCGCGAAGCGCTGCTTCCAGAATACAACCCGCTGCGGGTCAGGCACCAGATAACCGTGGTGATGCGGGAAGTTGTCGATGTGCGGTCGGAACCAGCGCGGAAGACTGCCAATCGGACATTGCCATTCGATATCGGGCTGCTGCGTACGCGGGTGTGGTGGATAGCACTTGGGGACGATCTCGGCAGCAGGGAAAGACCGTGTGTAGAGCGGTACCAGCCGGGCGTCGCATTCAATTACACAATGGCCAGCAACCCGTATCACGTCAGGCAAGACGCCAGCAAAATAAATTTCATCGCCCACACCCTGTTCTGCCCAGACCAAAATAGTCTTGCCGGTAAGATTCTCGCCAGAATACATGGGCCGGAGGGTGAGGAGGCCACGATAATCCGCAAAGTGCTCCCTCTGCTGAAGCCGCGAATCGTGCTTGATCCAGCCTTCTTCCAGCCGTCCATCCATCAGTAGCGCCAGCGACTCATTCCATTGAGCCTTGAGAAAATCAGGATTGAGCGCGAGAGCGGTCCGGGCACTGGCGACGGATTCATTGAGCAGACCTTGGTCCATTAGCGCAATGCTCAGGTCACAATGGGCCGCGAAGGAGGCAGGTTTTAGTTCGATGGCTTTTCGTAAACTTTCGACGGCGGCGTCGAGTTGCTCTTGCTCACGGAGGGCGTTGCCAAGGTTATTGTGGACGGCTGCGTCATCTGGATCGAATGCGAGTGCCCGGCGGAAGCTTTTGATTGCCGCATCGATATCGCCTTGTGCGGCCCATACGAGCCCGAGACCTCCGTGTGCGACCGTATCCTTTGGGTTGAGAGTAATCGCACTACGGAAGCAGCTGACTGCGGCGACCAGATTTCCTTGCGCTTGGTAAATCGAGCCCAGGTTGCCGTGAGACTTGGCATCCTTCGGATTCATCGCAATTGCTTTGAGATAACTCTCAGCTGCCGCATCGAGTTCGCCCAATGCCTGAAGGACTAACCCTAAGTTGTAATGCATGAGACCAGATGGATTTACGGCGATCGCCTGACGGATTAGTTCTGCGGCGGCATCATGTTGACCTGTCTGATAGGCAATTAACCCCAGCCGGTGCAGTGCATCTGGGTTTGCAGGTTCCGATTGAAGTATTTGCTTATAGAGAGTCTCCGCCTGAGGCAGTCGCCCAGCCAAGTGATCTGCCATCGCTTCTTCGATGAGACGGGGTGTCGACTTGGCTCCAATTGGCTTTTTTAACCCCTGCATCTCATCTTGCCGCTGGCAACACTGCTTGTATTTCTTGCCGCTACCGCAGGGACATGGGTCGTTACGACCAATTTTCATCACACTCATTTGCGTCCGGGACCTTACACTTTAAAAGTATGCTTTTTAAAATTATCAATCATCGCCCAAGTCTGCTTTTTTGCATAGCGCCTTGATGCTGAGTACAACATGGCAAGATGACCATGCTCTATGGTGCTTAATTTGATTTTCGTACTGCTGTTTACTTAATTAAGTTTTTACAAAATGCTTACTAAAAAAACCATTCTCATCACTGGCGCCGACGGCTTCATCGGCTCGCATCTGACTGAGGCATTGGTACGCAAAGGCTACATTGTTCGAGCTTTTGTCCATTACAACTCTTTTGGTTCATGGGGCTGGTTAGACCATTGCTCACTCGACGTTAAGGGTCAGTTTGAGGTATTCGCTGGCGATATCCGCGACCCGCATGGGGTGAAAGAGGCAATGAAAGGTTGTGATGCAGTGTTGCATCTGGCTGCTCTTATTGCCATACCTTACTCTTACCATTCGCCCGACACTTATGTCGATACCAATATCAAGGGCACGTTGAACATTGTCCAAGCAGCACGAGATCTGGGCGTTCTCAAGGTAGTGCAAACATCAACCAGCGAGGTCTATGGCACAGCGCGCTTTGTACCCATCACCGAAGACCATCCATTGCAGGGCCAGTCGCCTTATTCGGCAAGCAAAATCGGCGCTGACCAAATTGCCATGTCGTTTTACACATCGTTTGGCACGCCGGTGACACTTTTGCGACCGTTTAACACCTACGGCCCTCGCCAATCTGCACGGGCGGTGATACCAACCATCATCATCCAAATTGCCAAAGGGCAGCGTCAGATCAAGCTCGGCGCGGTGTCACCCACGCGTGACTTTAACTACGTGACAGATACCGTCGCTGGGTTTATCGCTGCGCTGGAGTCGGACCGATGTGTCGGCGAAGTTATCAATATTGGTAGTAATTTCGAGATTTCCATTGGCGACACCGCCGGCGCAATCGCTGAAGCCATGGGCATTTCGGTCGAAATCATCACTGATGAGCAACGACTTCGGCCCGAAAAAAGCGAGGTTGAACGCCTGTGGGCGTCCAACACCAAAGCTCGCGAACTGCTTGGCTGGCAACCCCAATATGGTAGTCGTGAAGGCTTTTTACGCGGCCTGACCGAAACCATTGCCTGGTTCCGCGAACCTGCAAACTTATCCGCATACAAAGCCGACATCTACAACATTTAGACATCATGGAAGCCACCAACAATCTGCCGCAGGACATAGTTCAGGCAATTAGGTCAGTAGTGGGTGACGGCCCATTACCCTTGCACGAGCCTCGTTTTAACGGCAATGAATGGATCTACCTAAAAGAATGCCTTGATTCAACCTTTGTTTCATCGGTTGGGAAATTTGTCGATCGTTTCGAGGACGAGCTTGCTGCCTTCACTGGTGCCAAGCGCGCCGTAGCCGTGGTCAATGGGACAGCTGCACTGCATGTCTCTCTACTTTTAGCAGGCGTAGAGGCTGGCGACGAAGTCTTGTTGCCGGCGCTCACCTTTATCGCCACCGCCAACGCTGTGGCCTATTGCCAAGCAACCCCGCATTTTGTTGACAGCGAGGAGCGTTCCCTCGGGATGGATGCTCTCGCTTTACGAGAGTACCTCTCCAGCATCACCGAAATGAGCGGTGGCCACTGTATCAACCGCGGTACCGGGCGGGTCATCCGCGCGATGGTGCCTATGCATACCTTCGGGCATCCCGTTGACATTGACGCCCTGCTTGCAGTAGCCCACGACTTCCGACTGCAATTAATCGAAGACGCTGCCGAATCTCTGGGGAGTAGCGTGAGCGGACGCCACACCGGCACCTTTGGTCTTCTGGGCACTTTAAGCTTTAACGGCAACAAGACCATCACCACGGGAGGCGGCGGCGCCATCCTCACTAATGACCTTGAACTGGGCACACGCGCCAAGCACCTGACCACCACGGCCAAAGTGACGCATCGTTGGAACTTCGTACATGACGAAGTGGGCTACAACTACCGCTTGCCCAACCTGAATGCTGCGCTGGGCTGCGCGCAACTAGAGCAACTGCCCGGTTTTTTGCTTGAGAAGCGTAGATTGTTCGATGCTTATCAATCCATCTTTGCTAACGTCGATGGCGTGCGACTTGTCAAAGAACCTGCAGGTTGCCGCAGCAACTACTGGCTACAAACGCTGATGCTCGACGAATCGCTCTCCGACCAGCGTAATGCCATACTCACCGCAACCAATGATGCCGGCTTGATGACGCGACCCGTTTGGACTTTAATGCCTCAACTGTCGATGTACCAAAACACGCCGAGAGCGCCTTTGCCGGTGGCCCAATCATTGGAGCGACGCTTGATTAATATCCCGAGTAGTTCTGGCCTGCTTCCCATTACGCCATGAGTAAGCCAAGTCTGATTCTGATTGGCGCCGGTGGTCACGCTCATTCTTGTATCGATGTCATCGAGCAACATGGCGGGTACCAGATTGCCGGGCTGGTTGGCATGCCTGAAGAAATGCACACTCAGCACTTTGGGTATGCTGTTATTGCAACGGACGATGAGCTGCCTGAGCTTGCCAAAGAATATCAATACGCCTTCATAAGCTTAGGGCAAATAAAGACCCCAGACCATCGCATCCGACTCCATCAGCAGGCGATCAGTCTTGGTTTTAAATTGCCGAGCATCATCGCACCCAATGCCCACGTATCTCCCCACGCGTCCATTGGTGCAGGCACCATCGTGATGCACGGCGCCATCGTCAACGCCGGTGCTCGGGTGGGTGACAACTGCATCATCAATACACATGCGCTACTTGAGCATGACGTCACAGTCGAAGACCACTGTCATATTGCCACCGGCACCATCCTCAATGGTAATGCGTATATTGGCACTGGCAGTTTTGTTGGTAGCGGTTGCGTTGTTAAGGAAGGCGTAGCGATTGGGAACCGCTGCATTGTTGGAATGAGTCTCGCTGTGCGGCGAAACCAACCGGATTACACCCGGTTTTTAGGATAACAAAACATCATGAGCAACCGTGTACTCATCATCGCCGAAGCCGGTGTTAACCATAATGGCGACCTTGTACTGGCCAAACAATTAATCGATGCGGCGGCGCAGGCTGGTGTCGATCTTGTTAAGTTTCAAACCTTTAACGCAGATCGCTTGGTTACGCGTAGCGCAAAAAAAGCGGATTACCAAGCGCAGACCACTGGCACTCAAGAAACACAGCACGCCATGCTTCGTCGTCTGGAGCTCACCGAGACCATGCACCAAGAACTTATTGCGCACTGTGAAACGCGAAATATCAGGTTTTTCTCTACCGGTTTTGATATCGAAAGCATTGATTTATTACGACGTCTCGGACAGGATCACTTCAAGATACCATCTGGCGAGATAACTAACCTGCCGTACTTGCAACATATTGGGAAACTCGGTAAAGCCGTAATTCTCTCCACTGGTATGGCAACGTTGGGGGATATAGAAGCTGCGCTTGACACATTAGAGCAAGCTGGAACACCGCGTGCCCAAATAACTGTTCTGCATTGCACCACTGAATACCCCACGCCCATGAATGAAGTAAACCTTAACGCCATGCAGAGCATTCAGAAAGCATTTGGCGTTGCGGTGGGCTATTCCGATCATACGCAGGGCATTGAAGTAGCAATTGCAGCCGTAGCCATGGGCGCCACGGTAATTGAAAAACATTTCACGCTGGATCGCAACCTGCCAGGCCCCGATCACCAAGCCAGTCTTGAGCCAGCAGAACTCAAAGCCATGGTCACTGCCATACGGAACATTGAAAGCGCGCTAGGCGACGGCATTAAGCGCCTGACACCCAGCGAAACAAGAAACAAGCCCATTGTTCGTAAATCACTTGTGGCCAGTCGCGCGATAAGTAAAGGCGATGTATTTGGCACAAACAACATCACAACGAAGCGCCCCGGCACTGGGATCTCCCCCATGCGTTGGGATGAAATTATTGATCTTGTAGCCACGCGCGATTTTGCGCCAGACGAGTTGATCGAACTATGACCCGTAAAATTTGTGTCATCACTGGAACCAGAGCTGAATACGGTCTGCTTCGCTGGGTCATGCAAGGCATTAAAGATGATCCAGAGTTAACACTTCAACTCGTGGTCACGGGCATGCATCTATCCCCTGAATTTGGCCTCACTTATCGTGAGATCGAGAAAGACGGCTTCCAGATCGACCGCAAGGTCGAAATGTTGACCAGCTCAGACACTCCCGTTGGTATTGCTAAATCTATGGGCTTGGGGCTAATCGGCTTTGCTGATGCCTTGGACGAACTGAAACCAGATTTGATCGTGGTGCTTGGTGATCGGTTTGAAATTTTTGCAGCAGTGGCCGCAGCTCTTGTTGCGCGCATACCAATCGCGCACCTGCATGGAGGGGAGGCAACCGAAGGCCTGATCGACGAAGCCATTCGGCATTCGATTACCAAGATGTCGCACCTGCATTTTGTGGCGGCTGAGGAATACCGCAAGAGGGTTATCCAATTAGGCGAGTCGCCTACTCGTGTGTTTCTTGTTGGCGGACTTGGTATTGACAACATCAAGCGGTTAGAACTTCTTGACCGTGCTGAGTTAGAAGCCTCGCTTGGCATCAAACTTCTTCAAAAAAACTTGTTGATTACCTTTCACCCTGTAACGCTTGAGACGTCAACTGCAACGGATCAGATGAAAGAGCTGTTAATGGCGCTTGCAGAACTGGAAGGCACACAACTTATTTTTACGCTGCCGAATGCTGATACAGATGGCCGAGCCATGATCAAAATGTTAGAGCAGTTTGTTGCAACGCACAGCAACGCGCACGCCTATCCATCATTAGGCCAGTTACGCTATTTGTCATGCATTTCACTGGTTGATGGCGTAGTAGGTAACTCCTCCAGCGGATTGGCGGAAGTACCCAGCTTCAGGAAGGGAACCATCAATATCGGTGATCGTCAACGGGGGCGCTTGCAAGCTGACAGTGTCATCAATTGCGAACCGACTTACCAAGGTATCACCGAAGCATTAAAAAAACTCTACTCCCCAGACTTTCAAATCAGTTTAGAACGAGTGCAGAACCCCTATGGTGACGGTGGAGCTAGTGAAAAAATTATCACTTTAATAAAATCTGCTGAACTTGGAGATATTCTCAAAAAACACTTTTACGATGGAGGGCAGCCATGCGCATAGTATTCATTGGCACGGTCGAGTTTGCACGACGAGCACTTGAGCGTTTGTTGACGATGAACACTGAGATTGTTGGTGTGTGCACCTTGCAAGACTCAAAATTCAACGCAGACCACGTTGATCTTGCGCAATTAAGCGAAAGTCATGGTATTCCGTGGTTCTATGCAGAAGATATTAATTCTGCTGACTCCCTGAGTTGGATTAAAGATAAATCACCAGATGTTGTCTTCTGCTTTGGTTGGTCAAGGTTATTAAAACAAGACCTCCTAAAACTAGCACCAATGGGCGTCGTGGGCTTTCATCCTGCAGCCTTGCCCGTCAATCGTGGTCGACACCCATTAATTTGGGCACTGGTTTTGGGACTTAAAAAAACAGCATCTACATTTTTCTTCATGGACGCTGGAGCGGATACCGGCGACATTCTCTCTCAGCGTGAAATCATCATTGATGATGCAGATGACGCACGTAACTTATATGACAAAGTAACAAAAACTGCATTAGATCAAATTGAGGAATTTGTTCCCCAGCTAACGGCGGGGGCGTTTAGACGCCAAAAGCAAGAACAATTGCTGGCAAACACTTGGCGGAAACGGGGTGCCGCAGATGGGAAAATTGATTGGCGTATGTCTGCGACCTCAATTCACAATTTAGTTCGCGGGCTTGCCAAACCTTATGTTGGAGCACATTTCATTGTCAATGGACAGGAAATTAAAATTTGGAAATCAATAGTAATTGGTACTGCACCACAAAATATCGAACCGGGGAAAGTTTTGATGCAATCCAGCGCAGGGCCTGTTGTGAAGTGCGGTGAGGGCGCAATCTGCCTATTAATAACTGAACCCTCATTTGACCCATTCGTAGGCGACTATTTATGAAAACTATCGTTATTGCCCCACATCCCGACGACGAGGTTCTAGGCGTTGGTGGGACTTTACTGCGTCGAAAAGCGGAGGGTGCAAATGTGGCTTGGCTCATTGTCACGGGTATCAGCATTGAATCGGGATGGAGCCAGGACCGAGTTAACCAACGAGCTGATGAGATCCGACGAATCACCGAGCTATTTGGTTTTGATAACGTCTTCACTCTTAATTTTCCAACAACACAACTTGATCGTATTCCCATGACTGACTTAGTGGCGGGAATATCTACTGTGTTCAAAGCATTTCAGCCAGAAGAGGTATTTGTGCCCCACCCCTCTGATGTCCACACCGATCACCGCATAGTGTTTGACGCTGCGGCTAGTTGCACGAAATGGTTTCGTTATCCTTCCGTTAAACGCGTTTTAGCCTACGAAACCCTCTCTGAGACTGACTTTTGTTTAGGGACAGATCAAGGGTTTAGACCTAATGTATTTGTAGATATTGAACCATTCCTTGAAGACAAGTTGCGGGCAATGGATATTTATGCCTCTGAACTAGGAATGCCTCCTTTTCCTCGTAGTCATGAAGTTATAAATGCATTAGCAACGTTGCGCGGCGCGGCCTCCGGCTTCAAAGCCGCAGAGGCATTTGAGTTGCTACGTGAACGGTCATAATGATCAATACTTCTAAAGAATTTTGGCGTAAAGCCATCCTCCCTGCTCACTCCACCATAGAGCAGGCTGTGCGCAACTTGGATCTAGTCGCTATCAGAATCGTCATGGTCGTGAATGAAAGAAATGAACTAGAAGGCACCATTTCAGATGGCGATATACGGCGTGGCCTCCTCAAAGGACTCGATCTCAAAAGCCCGATCGCAAATGTCATCCATCGTAATGCACTGGTAGTGCCACCCGAAGTCGGACGTGAGCTCATCATGCAATTGATGGTGGCAAACAAAATCCAGCAGATACCTGTTGTTAATGAACAGCGACACATCATCGGCTTGCATCTTTGGGATGAAATTACGACAGCCCCCGTGAGACCAAATATGATGGTCATCATGGCAGGAGGAATGGGAACTCGACTCCTCCCCTACACAGAGAACTGTCCCAAACCCATGTTGTTAGTTGCTGGTAAGCCGATGCTGGAGCACATCATTGAGCGCGCCAAGCAGGAAGGGTTTAGCCACTTTGTACTTGCCATTCACTATCTTGGACAAATGATCGAAAATCATTTCGGTAATGGAGAGAGCATGGGTGTGAAGATCGATTACCTCCGTGAGCAGTCACCCCTTGGCACAGTCGGTGCGCTAAGTCTGCTGACTCCTCGACCTGATGCTCCTTTTGTCGTGACAAATGGTGACGTCATTACCGATATCCGCTACGGTGAACTGCTTGACTTTCACATTCGCCACGGCGCAACAGCCACCATGGCCGTTCGCGTACATGAATGGCAGCACCCCTACGGAGTAGTTCATACCAAAGGTATTGTAATTTTAGGTTTCGAAGAAAAACCTATAGCACGTAATCATATTAATGCCGGCGTCTACGCGCTCGAACCGGATGCTTTGGACGTCTTGTTTGAGGATAACCGCTGTGATATGCCGACTTTGTTTGAGCGCTTGCAAGCAAAAGCCAAACTTACAGTGGCCTATCCAATGCACGAACCTTGGTTGGATGTGGGAAGGCCAGATGATCTGGCAATAGCGCGCGCCAACTTAATTAAGGTTGAAATATGAGAATACTTGCTTTAATTCCGGCACGCGGTGGATCTAAACGTTTGCCTGGGAAAAATATTCGACTTCTGGGTGGTAAACCATTAATCGTTTGGTCCATCGACGCAGTTAAAGACATTCCAGAAATCTGTGACTTGCTTGTTTCCACAGATGACCCTGCAATTGCAGAAATATGCAAAAAATCTGGTGCTCTTGTGCCGTGGTTACGGCCTTCTGAATTAGCAACAGATACGGCTAGCTCGATTGATGTCGCACTCCATGCGCTTGATTGGTATGAATCTGAGAACGGCGAAGTTGATGGACTTTTACTGTTGCAGCCAACATCGCCGTTTAGAACATTTGAAACTGTGAATAGGGGTATTGAACTATTCCAGACGAAGCCGCTTAAGTCGGTTTTAGGCGTTTCGCCATCTGTTGACCACCCAATGTGGACACTGAAGATGGAAGGTGACTATCTAGTGCCATTTATGACAGGTAATGGGCTCGAAACACGCTCCCAAGACCTGCCTACTGCGTATGTGGTGAATGGTAGTTTTTACTTGAATACCCCTGCGGAATTGCGTGCTAGCCGCTCATTCATTGGGACTAAAACAACACCGTTGTTAATTGAATCACATCAAGAGGCTTTAGATATAGATACTGAATGGGACTGGAATGTTGCGGAGGCAACACAAAAAGAGATGTCAATCGCAGGATTGACATCTCCGTTGCCAATTCGGTTAATCGACTCGGCGTAAGTGGCCACGGACATGACCGCGTCACCCCAATTCAGGGCTTCCAGACGGCGAAACACTTGGGGCGGATGGTTCTTGTTGAGGTAAATGCCGATGTTGATATCGAGCATGCGTTGGCGTTGCCGACAACCATCACCTGCAAGACAGAAATTCGGCTGGCTTAAAGCTATTTTTGCCATCACATCTGTAGCTGCTTGCGCATTTTGCACTTGGGCTAGCGGCATTTTTACTTGTGAATTCTTGGTGGCAAAATTTATTAGCGTCCCTATTCACAGAGCTTGTAAAATATGGCTATCCATAATTTTCAGGGGTTAAATATGCGGTCTGTTGCTGTTTTTGAAGCCAAAAATCGGTTTTCTGAATTGCTTAACGCCGTAGAGCATGGCGAAGAAATTACGATCACCCGTCATGGCACGCCTGTGGCGCGCCTGATGTCGTTAAACGTACCTGGGCAGTTTCCCAACGAGCAAAGCCAGCGAGTGGCCAGTGCCATTGCGCATTTGCGATTACTGGGCCACGGGGCTGAACTGGGTTGCACGGTACAGCAAGCCCTTCAGGAAGGTCGTGATTAATGGCCTTCGTGCTAGACAACTCGGTGGTCACGGGTTGGTACTTAACTGACCAAGCCACGCCTTACACGCAGGCGATTGCCGCCCGGCTTGAAACTGAGAAAGCTTTGGTGCCACACCTGTGGCAACTTGAACTCGCCAACGTGCTCAAAACCGCCTGCACGCACGGCAAACTGAGTCCGGACGCCGCCCGGCAAATATTGGACACGCTGAGTTCGCTCCCGATTGAGGTGGATACGCGCACGGCGCCTGGGCAACGGCAGTTGTTTGAATTAGCGATGCGCTTCAAGCTCAGCAGCTACGATGCGGCCTATCTTGAAG
>Ga0208248_1000463_pt1 | contig 12135 bp, 12 predicted proteins | sample CryBogmetaGMA5M_FD_184545 | JGI IMG/M metagenome (GOLD analysis project Ga0208248, IMG submission 184545) | Freshwater microbial communities from Crystal Bog, Wisconsin, USA - MA5M (SPAdes) | ecosystem: Environmental > Aquatic > Freshwater > Lake | place: Crystal Bog, Wisconsin, USA | collected...
TTTTCTTTGGAAAAGCAGGTTGCTATAGTAACTGGAGCAGCCGGCGGCTTAGGCAGTGAGTTAGTCAAAATCCTAATGGAAGCTGGTGCTGATGTCGTTCTGGCTGATTCAGATGAGATTCGCTTAAATGGATTAGCTCAAGAGCTCGATCCCTCAGGGCAAAGGCTACTTGCTCAGAAATGTGATGTCACAAAAGAGCGGGACATCCTAAGTCTCATTGATCGGGCACATCAGAAATTCGGAAAAATTGATATATTGGTTAATAGCGCTGGAGTTTTAGGTCCCGATGCTGCTTGGTCCAATGTTTTAGAGAGTGACTGGGATGGGGTTTTAGATGTGAATGTAAAAGCTAGCTGGATGGCTGCAACACATGTCTCCAAATATATGATCACCAATCATCTAGCAGGCAGAATTATTAATATCTCTTCTTCGCTGGGGCTCAGGTCGCAACTCAAACGGATTCCCTATGCAACATCGAAGGCGGCGGTTGAACATTTAACACGTAACCTTGCTATGGAATTGATTCAGCACAATATTCGAGTCAATTGCTTAGCGCCAGGTTGGATAAATACCAACATGGTGAAAAGTGTTTTGCAGGGAGAAGAGGGCGAAAAATGGCGAGCATCTATTCCTATGCGTCGTGCTGCTGAGCCATCAGAGCTTGCTGGACCTTTACTACTATTAGCCTCTCATGCGTCTAGTTATATGACTGGCACAATCCTGCGCGTAGATGGTGGATATGCCTATTGTGGAATTGAGCTTCCAGAGTAATCTTTGCAAATCGTCAATGACTTAAGCGCCTAAAGCCTCAAGTAATTCGGTCTCAAGTTGTATCTGTAGTTTTGGGTTCTTGCCAAGATTGGCAGCGTCTAATAACAAGATATCTTCCACTCTTTCACCTAGCGTATTAATTCTGGCAGTATGAATAGAGACCTGATGTTTTGCTAATACCCTAGAGATTGTGTAGAGCAAGCCAGTACGGTCACTTGCAGAAAGTGCGAGTGTGTAATATCTACCGCGATCATCTGGCACCATATGTACCCTGGGTTGTATCGGGAAAGTGCGGGATTGCCTGGAAAGACGACCCATACTTGGATGTGGCAATGGATCTGCATTAGTTAATGCAGATGTCAATTCAAACTCCACCAGTTGGATGATGTCACGATAGCTACCGCCTTCATCGACCAAGTTACTTCCAGAGATTTGAAAGGTATCTAAGGCATAGCCATGACGAGTTGTGTGAATGCGTGCATCCCAAATTGAGAAACCATGTCTTTCAAAATAAGCACAGATGCGTGCAAACAGGTCTTCTTGGTCTTTTACGTAGACAGCCACTTGCAGACCTTCACCAATTGGTGAGAGTCGTGCGCGGACGATAGGCTGTTCGCTATTGACTTTGTTATATAGATGGCGTGTAAGCCAAGCGATATCAGATGAATCCTGCCTAAGGAAGAAGGCAACATCTAATTGCTGCCATAGGTCTTCATAAGAGTCATCATTGATGCCATAGAGGCGTAATTTTGCGCGGGATTCTTCTTGATGCTGCGCTAGCTCTGAAGAGGCATCTGGTTTTGCGCCGCCTAAGACCCTGAGAGTTGCACGATAAAGGTCTTCTAGCAGTTTCCCCTTCCAAGCATTCCAAACTTTGGGGCTTGTACCGCGCACATCCGCTACAGTTAATAAGTAAAGGGCAGTCAGATGGCGTTCGTCACCCACCTTTTTAGCAAATGCCCTCACTACATCTGGGTCGGTGATGTCTTGCTTCTGGGCGACCTGACTCATATTGAGATGTTCTGCAACCAACCATACCAGTAACTCAGTATCTTTTTTATCTAAGCCATGATCTTTAGCAAACTTTCGGGTATCCGCTTTGCCAAGCTGCGAGTGATCGCCGCCCCGGCCTTTAGCAATGTCGTGAAAGAGTGCTGCAATTACCAGTAACCAAGGTTTTTCAAAGTGAGCGATCAAGCTGCTACAGAAAGGGAACTCATGGGTGTATTCAATCACCATGAAGCGACGTACATTGCGAAGCACCATTAAGATATGTTGATCAACCGTATAAACGTGGAATAAGTCATGTTGCATCTGCCCCACAATCCTACGAAACGCAGGGAGGTAACGACCTAATACACTGCTTCGGTTCATTAACTGAAATGCACGACTCACACCTTCTGGCTGTTTCAGAATCTCCATAAAGAGTGCGCGATTGATTGGGTTGGCACGCCACTTACTATCCATCTTTTGGCGAGCGTTATAGAGAGCTCTAAAAATGGTGGCAGAGAGACTTTTCACATTGGCAGTTTGCGCAAAGACCAAAAAAGTTCGCAAAATTTGTTCGGGGTGTTTCTGGTATAGCTGTGGATCAGTAATATCTAGAACACCCTGTCTTTCAATGAAATACTCATTGCCTTCACCTGGTATGGGGTGGGTAGTCTTGGATTCTTGGGGAAAGAGTAAGGCTTCAATATTTTGTAAGAGCACATCGTTCAATTGTGTGACTGCTTTTGCTGCCCAGTAGTAGCGACGCATAATCGCTTCACTGGCTTGACGTGATGATTCTTCTTGAATACCCATTGAGGCCGCTAAGGCAGCTTGCCAGTCAAAGGCGAGGACATCTTGCCTACGTCCGGCCAGTAAGTGGAGATTAGCACGCAGTATTTCTAAAAACCGCTGATTGCGGTTTAGCTCAGTCAGTTCACGTTGGGTTACTAAGCCAGCTTGGTTCAAATCCTTAAAAGTATTACCTAGTAGTGCCGCTTTGCTAACCCAAGAGATCACCTGCAAATCCCGCAAGCCCCCGGGACTTTCTTTGCAATTGGGCTCCAATGAATAAGGGGTGTCTTGGTATTTATAGTGACGTTGGATTTGTTCTGCTTGTTTAGCTTGAAAGAAGGCTTTGGGGTCTAGGGCACTTTCATAGGCTTTAGCAAATTCCTTAAAGAGCTGTTTTTTTCCGCAAAGAAGGCGTGACTCAAGTAAAGAGGTTCGTACGGTGATATCTTTTTCCGCAAAGAAGGCGTGACTCAAGTAAAGAGGTTCGTACGGTGATATCTTGCTCTGATTCAGAAATGCATTCAGCTACAGTTCTTACTGAAGAGCCAATCTCTAAGCCGGTATCCCAGCAGCTCGCGACGAACTGTTCTATTTTTTTGGATAGAGATGCGGCTAATTTTTCATCTGCTGGCAGCAATATCAAAATATCAATATCAGAATAGGGGAATAAAGCACCCCTACCAAAGCCCCCAACTGCAACAAGAGCGGCTTCATTGCTGAGCCCGCAACTATTCCATAAATGAACTAATAGCTCATCACTGAGTTTGCTCAGTTGTTTAGTCAGTTTGCTAACAGCTTGTGTTTCCCTAAACTCTGCGTAGGCAATTTCTCGAGCGGTGCGCAGACTTGCTGCATCCGTAATACTCTTTGCCGCTTGCTGCATCATGCTCATTGACTTAGGCGCTAGCCAAGCTTGGTCTAAAAGAGAGGCCTGTAACGCAATCCGGAGGAGGGTTACTGCCTTCAGACCAAGTGAGTACTTCAACACCGGCTTGGGTAACGAGGAGGGTATGTTCCCATTGGGCCGAAAGGCTACGATCTTTAGTCTTCACAGTCCATTGATCGGGCATCGTACGAATATCTCGACGGCCGGCGTTAATCATGGGTTCGATAGTGAATGTCATACCGGCAACTAGCTTTTCACCAGTACCAGGTTTGCCATAGTGAAGAATTTGTGGGTCTTGGTGGAATACTTTACCAATGCCGTGACCGCAGTACTCACGTACTACGGAATAACCTGCTTTTTCTGCATGCGTTTGAATCACGTAACCAATATCGCCCAGTGATGCCCCAGGTTTTACTTGGGCAATACCAAGCCACATACATTCAAAAGTAATTTGTGTGAGACGTTTTGCCATCACAGAAACTTCGCCCACCATAAACATACGGCTCGTATCACCGTAGTAGCCATCAGGTGTAATGACAGTGATATCTAAATTAACAACATCACCGCTCTTGAGAACCTTATCTCCAGGAATGCCGTGACAAATGACATCATTTACAGAGGTACAAATCGATGCCGGAAAGGGTGGATAGCCTGGAGGCTGATAATTGAGTGGTGCTGGGATGGTTTTTTGGACATCCCGCATATAGGTATGGCAAATATTGTCCAGCTCACCAGTGGTCACTCCAGCCTTGACGTGTGGAGCTACATGATCGAGGACTTCGCTAGCCAAACGTCCAGCCTCACGCATCCCTAAGATGTCTTTTTCTGCAGTAAATACACTATTCATGCCTTGATTATCAACGACTTGGCAGTTTTTAGTTTGCCCTAATCGCCTAAATTTTAGGCAATTACCCCATTTTTAGGGCTCCTAACCACGGTTTTGCACCCTGCCCACCCGGTTTTAAGTGAGGAAGGACTGGCTAGAGCATTGATATTTAAGCTATAATTTTGGTCTCAGGTCTATTTTTGACTTGAAATCCCGAGTTGAGCCTTCCAGGGTGGCGCTTTTTAGCGAAGTGAGGAAGGACTGGCTAGAGCATTGATATTTAAGCTATAATTTTGGTCTCAGGTCTATTTTTGACTTGAAATCCCGAGTTGAGCCTTCCAGGGTGGCGCTTTTTAGCGCAGCTAGGACTCAACTTTAGAACCAACCCTTAGGAGAAGTTATGTCAGTAACTATGCGTCAAATGCTGGAAGCCGGTTGCCATTTTGGTCACCAAACCCGTTTCTGGTCCCCAAGAATGGCCCCTTACATTTTCGGCCATCGCAACAAAATTCACATTATCAATTTGGAAAAAACCTTGCCAATGTTTCAGGACGCCCTGAAATTTGCAAAACAAGTTGCTGCTAATCGTGGCACGATTTTATTTGTTGGTACAAAGCGTCAATCACGCGAGATCATTGCTGAAGAAGCTGCTCGTGCTGGTATGCCTTACATCGACAGCCGTTGGTTGGGCGGTACGCTCACCAACTTCAAAACTGTTAAAGGTTCCCTCAAGCGTTTGAAAGATATGGCAGTTGCCAAGGAAGCTGGCGATTGGGAAAAGCTTTCTAAGAAAGAAGCTTTGACTAACGACCGCGATCTCGACAAATTGCAAAAAGCCCTTGGTGGTATTCAAGATTTAAATGGTGTTCCTGATGCAATTTTCGTAGTGGACGTTGGCTATCACAAGATTGCTATTACTGAAGCAAATAAGCTCGGCATTCCAGTAATCGCTGTAGTGGATACCAATCACTCACCAGAAGGTGTTGAATACATCATTCCTGGTAACGATGACTCCAGTAAGGCAGTTCTTCTTTATGCACGTGGGATTGCCGATGCAATCCTCGAAGGCAAAGCTAACTCTGTTCAAGAAATCTTGACAGCCGTTAAAGAAGGCGAAGAAGAGTTTGTTGAAGAAGGGAAAGCTGAATAATGGCTGCTATTACCGCTGCAATGGTTGGTGAGTTACGCGCCAAAACGGATGCTCCAATGATGGAGTGCAAAAAAGCTTTGACTGAGGCTGATGGTGATATGGCTCGCGCAGAAGAAATTCTGCGTGTAAAGCTTGGTAGCAAAGCTGGTAAAGCAGCTTCCCGTGTAACGGCTGAAGGTATTGTTGTTTCCTATATTGATGGCAACACAGGTGCTTTGCTCGAAGTGAACTGCGAAACCGATTTCGTTTCTAAGAATGATGACTTCTTGGCATTTACAAGCGAGTGCGTGAAGTTAATTGCTGAAAAGAATCCAGCAGACGTAGCTGCATTGCTTGCATTGCCAATGAATGGTCAAACTGTTGATGAAGTTCGTAGCGCATTGATTGGTAAGATCGGTGAAAACATCATGCCACGTCGTTTCAAGCGTTTCACTAGTGGTAGCAAATTGGTTTCTTATCTCCACGGTACTCGTATTGGCGTAATGGTCGAGTTTGAAGGTGATGAGATTGCAGCTAAAGATGTGGCAATGCATATTGCTGCAATGAAGCCAGTAGCTCTGTCGATCGCTGATGTTCCTGCTGAATCTATTGCTGTAGAGCGTAGCGTTGCGGTTCAAAAGGCTGCTGAATCCGGTAAACCACCAGAAATCGTTGAGAAGATGGTTGAAGGTTCTATCCAGAAATACCTCAAAGAGGTTTCTTTATTGAATCAAACTTTCGTAAAGAACGATAAGCAAACCGTTGAACAGATGCTCAAGGCTGCAAATACAACAATCCAGGGTTTCACCATGTTTGTTGTAGGTGAAGGCATTGAAAAGCGTCAAGATGACTTTGCCGCTGAAGTAGCTGCTCAGGTAGCTGCTGCCTCTAAAGCAACTGCATAAATAGCTGTTTTGGGGCTTGCCCCAGATGGTCGGTAATACCCAAAAGGGCATAGAAACTCCGGTTTCTATGCCCTTTTGTTTGATCTTTCCTAAGCCCTTTATAATTTGGCAGAGATATAAAAAAGCGCTTAAAGATCAATAAGCTAAGTAAGCAATTTACTTGGCAAATTACGGAAAATAAAAACATGCCAGGCTACAAACGCGTCCTCCTCAAATTATCCGGTGAAGCCCTTATGGGTGACGATGCTTTTGGCATCAATCCAGTCACCATCGACGCCATGGTTGCTGAGATTGCGCAAGTGGTAAATAGCGGTGTAGAGCTTGCCATCGTGATCGGTGGCGGAAACATTTTCCGCGGTGTTGCTGGGGGTGCAGCCGGTATGGATCGCGCAACTGCCGACTATATGGGGATGTTGGCTACTATGATGAACTCTCTCGCATTACAAGATGCTTTGCGCCAAAAAGGGGTAGAGGCGCGCGTGCAATCTGCTCTCCGAATGGATCAGGTAGTTGAGCCATACATTCGCCCCCGTGCAATTCGGGCAATGGGTGAGGGCAAAGTGGTAATTTTTGCCGCAGGTACTGGCAATCCCTTCTTTACCACCGATACTGCAGCTGCTTTGCGTGGCGCCGAAATGGGCGTAGAAATAATGCTGAAGGCTACTAAGGTAGATGGCATCTATAGTGCTGACCCAGTCAAAGATCCCACAGCGACCCGCTACCAAACAATTACATTCGATGAGGCATTAATCAAAAACTTACAAGTCATGGATGCCACTGCATTTGCATTGTGTCGTGACCGTAAATTACCAATCAAAGTATTTTCGATTCTCAAGCCAGGCGCCTTGATGCGCGTGGTTCAGGGTGAACCTGAAGGTACCTTGGTGCACGTTTAATAGGAGGCCAGATGTCTGCAGCAGAAATTAAAACCAATACCGATCAAAAGATGCAAAAGTCTCTTGATGCTTTGAAAACCAATTTAGCCAAGATTCGTTCTGGACGCGCTAACCCAGGAATTTTGGAGCACATTCAAGTGGATTACTACGGTAACCCTACCCCATTGAGTCAGGTTGCTAGCCTAGGTTTAGCTGATGCCCGCACCATCAATGTTCAACCATTTGAAAAGACGATGGTGGCAGTAATTGAAAAGGCGATCCGTGATTCTGATTTGGGTTTAAATCCTGCCTCACAAGGTACTGTCATTCGTGTTCCTATGCCTGCGTTGACTGAAGAGCGTCGTCGTGATTTGACAAAAGTCGTTAAGAACGAGGGTGAAGAGACCAAGATCGCGGTACGTAATTTACGGCGTGATGCGAATGAGCATCTCAAGCGCTTAACTAAAGATAAAGAAATTTCCGAAGATGAAGAGCGTCGTGCTACCGATGAAATTCAGAAGATGACAGATAAGGCTGTGATTGACGTCGATAAGGTTGTCTCTGAAAAAGAAAAAGAGATCATGACGGTTTAAGTACCCGATTGAATTTTTAGCTTCTTATGACCCAGCACCTGAGTTCAACTAAAGACATCCCAGAGGTAAGTGCCATTCCTCGCCATGTGGCGATCATCATGGATGGTAATGGACGGTGGGCTAGTAAGCGCTTGATGCCCCGTGTGGCTGGGCATTCCGAAGGCTTGGGTGCTGTACGCAAAATTGTTCAAGAGTGCCGACGTATAGGTGTGGAGTATTTGACGGTATTTGCTTTTAGCTCTGAAAATTGGCGTCGTCCACCAGAAGAGGTGGGCTTCTTGATGAAGCTGTTTCTCAAATCACTTAAGGGTGAGGTTTCACGTCTTGCGGAAAATGATATTTCTTTGCGCTTAATCGGGGATTTGAGTCGCTTTGATTCTGCTATTCAAGAGATGGTGCAATTTTCTGAAGAAAAAACGGCTGGATGCAAAACCTTAACTTTTACGATTGCTGCAAACTATGGTGGTCGCTGGGATATCCTCCAGGCGATGCGCCGTTGCTTAGAAGCAAATCCTAAATTAAAGCCTGAAGAGATGAGTGAAGAGCTCTTGCAACCTCATCTCTCTATGGCTTATGCGCCAGAGCCTGATTTATTTATTCGTACCGGTGGTGAGCAACGCGTGAGCAATTTCTTGTTGTGGCAGTTGGCTTATACAGAACTATATTTCACCGATGTTTTGTGGCCTGATTTTGACGAAGCAGAATTAAGAAAAGCGTTTGACTGGTTTAGTCAACGTGAGCGTCGTTTTGGTCGTACCAGTGCTCAGCTTGCCTCGCAAGCAATGAGCGACGCAGTCTGATGCAGTCTGCTCACTAAAAACATCACTCCATGCTAAAAACCCGAATCATTACTGCCTTTGTTCTTTTGGCAGTACTTTTGCCTATCCTGTTCCTATTGCCGCCTATTTATATTGGCGCTTTCTTTTTGCTCGCCTTGCTAGTTGCAGCTTGGGAGTGGAGTAGATTAATTGCGCCTGAGGCGGTTCGCGCTGCATGGCTTTATGCCTTATTTTGTTTGATGATCATTGTATTTTTGCTGGGGATGCAAAATGCCACATGGCAGTTTGCATTGCTACTTTTAGCAGTCATCTTTTGGTTCTTTGCCGCACCTTTTGTTTTAGCAAAAGGGATGAATCTCTCATTACAAAAGCTCCGTCCTTTTTATGTGGTCTTAGGCCTCATCTTATTACCGGCAACTTGGTTTGCCCTGGTATTTTTGCGGGAGCTTGGTTTGGTGTTCCTGCTAAGTAGCATGGCTTTGGTATGGGTTGCTGATATCGGTGCTTATTTTGTTGGGAAGGCATTTGGTAAACGCAAGTTGGCCATCCAAATTAGCCCGGGAAAATCGGTTGAAGGCGCGCTTGGTGGCTTGTTACTTTGCTATGGCTACGCCTTACTCTGCGTCTTTTATCTGCCTTTTGAATCCACATTATTTGGAGCATGGGCCATTCGTTTTGGTTGGGCTCCAATGTTCCTAATGGTTACTGTTTTAGTAGCTTTCAGTATCTTTGGGGATCTCTTTGAGTCTCAGTTAAAACGTTTGGCTGGCGTAAAAGACAGCAGCCATTTATTACCCGGACATGGCGGCGTATTAGACCGCGTGGATGCATTGATTCCAACGATGCCCATTGCGGCACTGCTGGCAGGCTTGGTCTAATGCCAATAAGGCAAGTTGCCATCTTAGGATCCACTGGATCGATTGGTGTGAATACGCTAGACGTGATTCGTGCACATCCCGATCGTTTTAAAGTCGTTGCCCTGACTGCTGGAAAGCAAGTTGATCGATTGGCGGAACAGTGCGTTGAATTTAAACCGGCCATTGCAGTGGTAACTGACGCTGCCGCTGCTGCTCGTTTAAGCACCCTATTGCTTGAGAAAAAAATCCACACGCATGTCCTGTATGGTCCACAAGCCTTAGTAACGGCTGTAACTGAATCGGGTTGCGACACTGTGATGGCGGCAATAGTAGGTGCTGCGGGTCTGCTTCCTGCATTAGCCGCTGCGCAAGCAGGTAAGAGGGTACTCTTAGCGAATAAAGAAGCGCTAGTGATGTCTGGCGATCTATTTATGCAAGCCATGAAGCATGGCGGAGGCGAGCTTCTGCCAATTGATAGTGAACATAATGCTATTTACCAATGTTTACCAAAAGATTTTACAAATGCGCCGTATAACAGCCAGGGTGTTGAAGAGCTTTGGTTAACTGCTTCAGGGGGTCCATTTAGAGATACGCCTGTTGAGCAACTTAGTAATGTCACTCCTGATCAAGCGTGCGCTCATCCAAATTGGGTAATGGGTAGAAAGATCTCGGTAGATTCGGCAACGATGATGAATAAAGGTCTTGAAGTGATTGAGGCATTTTGGTTATTTGGCTTGCCGCTAGAAAAAATTAAGGTATTGATTCATCCGCAAAGCGTAGTGCATTCAATGGTTCGCTATCGTGATGGCTCCGTCATTGCGCAACTGGGTCAACCTGATATGCGCACCCCCATTGCCTATGGACTTGCTTGGCCAGAGCGAATTGAAGCTGGTGTAGCACCACTGAGTTTGACTCAGCTAGCTACACTCAGTTTTACTGAGCCAGACTTAGCGCGCTTTCCCTGCCTATCTTTAGCATTTGCTGCCGCGCAGGCTGGTGGTACAGCCCCTAGCGTCCTGAATGCGGCAAATGAAATTGCCGTTGCTGCCTTTCTGGATGAAGGTATGCCTTATTTGCAAATTCCCATCATCGTAGAAAAAACCTTGAGCGCCATCAGTGTGACTAATGCGAGTTCACTTGAGTTGATTTTGGAGATGGACGCGCAAGCGAGAGCAGTCGCTCGTGACCTTATTCAAGAGATGCGTACGTAAAAAACTCATTAAGCAAAACTCATTATGCAAAACTCACTCAGCACTATTTACTAAGGATTTTCTTTGCAGGCACTCATTACCCTCGCCGCCTTCCTTCTGACATTAGGTGTGTTGGTCAGTTTTCATGAGTTTGGACATTTCTTAGCTGCGCGCTGTTGCGGCGTACGCGTGCTGCGATTTGCCATTGGCTTTGGTAAGCCATTGTTTACTTATGTAGCTGCCAATAAAACGGAATGGGTTATCGCTTCAATTCCGCTTGGAGGTTACGTTAAATTATTGGATGGTCGAGATCGTCAACAATCTATTGTGCCGGCTGAAGAATCTGAAGCCTTTGATCCTTTGATAGAAAACCTCTTTGGCAACGTTCTGCGATTGTTGCAGCCGGACCATTTGCCAATTTCTTTTTGGCGATTTTCTTCTTTGCTGTTATTTATATTTCTGGCGCCCCTCAACTACCAGCAATCTTGCAGGCCCCCTCTGAAAATTCTGTGGCCGCGAAATTGGGGGTGCTTGAGGGTGATCGTGTGATTGGTTGGCAATCCCTATCTTCGACCAAATCTGTACCCCTTTCTGGTGAATTTGAGCCAGTCCCTAGCTGGAATGCATTACGTTGGATTTTGCTCGACGCCCTCACAGCAGAGCAGGGGTTTGCTTTGGAGTTACAGACATCTTCGGGTAGCATCGCCATCAAAAGCTTTTTGGAGTCTGATTTGCCCCAATGGAGTCCTGAGAAAGACCCAATGTTGGCCCTAGGTATTAGGCCAAAGCCAAGCGCTTTTGCCGATTGGACAGAATTGAAATTGGGCCCCTTAGATGCTGTGGGTTTTGCAGCCCAAAGGGTCTGGTTAATCACCAAAGTATCCACTAGGCTAATGGCGGGAATATTTACTGGAAATACCTCATTCAAACAGTTGGGAGGCCCGCTCAGTATTGCCGATATGGCAGGCAGGTCAGCCCAGGTTGGGTGGCAACCGTTTTTGGCATTTTTAGCACTTATGAGTATTAGTATTGGCTTGTTGAATTTGCTCCCTTTTCCTATGTTAGATGGGGGGCAGCTCCTGTATGATGCATGGGAGATGGTCGCTGGTAAGCGAATATCGATTTCAATGCAGGAACAGTTCCAAAAAGTGGGCTTTCTTTTGTTGATCTCCCTATCCCTGCTGGCCTTGTTTAACGATTTACAACGCTATTTTTCGCCTTGAATTTTCTGACTTCCTTCTTTCGCATATCCCCTCGTCTCATTGCTCAGCTTTTGTTGGCATTTGCCGCCTGTATCAGCTTGAATGTTGGCGCAGCTGAATCCTTTATTGTGAGGGATATTCGGGTGGAGGGATTGCAGCGCGTCGAGCCAGGAACGGTATTTAGTTACCTTCCGGTTCAGGTGGGGGAAACTTTCACCGAAGAGAAGGGGGCCGAGGCAATTAAAGCCTTGTATAGCACGGGCTTCTTTAGGGATGTCCAGATACAAGCACAGGGCAATGTACTAATTGTGATTGTCGAAGAGCGCCCAACCATTTCTCG
>Ga0208248_1000469_pt1 | contig 12030 bp, 10 predicted proteins | sample CryBogmetaGMA5M_FD_184545 | JGI IMG/M metagenome (GOLD analysis project Ga0208248, IMG submission 184545) | Freshwater microbial communities from Crystal Bog, Wisconsin, USA - MA5M (SPAdes) | ecosystem: Environmental > Aquatic > Freshwater > Lake | place: Crystal Bog, Wisconsin, USA | collected...
GGTAAAGCCACGTGGCGGGACCAACAGGCTTTCCATGCTTGGCTCAGGCGCGCCCAGGGCTGGAACGTGCATTGGTTGGGCGCGCCTGAGCCAAGCATGGAAAGCCTGTTGGTCCCGCCACGTGGCTTTACCTATGAGACGGTTCAGTTCGGTGGCGTGCGCGGCAAAGGGTTGAAAACCTTGGCGTTGTTGCCTTTCAAATTACTCCGCGCGTTTTGGCAAAGTCTGTGCGTGATGCGTCGTGTCAAACCCGATGTGGTGGTGGGGCTCGGTGGGTACATCACCTTCCCAGCCGGCATGATGGCTGTGCTGTGCGGCAAGCCATTGGTCTTGCATGAGCAAAACTCAGTGGCGGGCATGGCCAATCAAGTGTTGAGTGGTGTGGCTGATCGCGTGTTCAGTGCCTTCCCCCATGTGTTGCGCAAGGCCGAGTGGGTGGGCAATCCCATGCGCAATGGCTTTGTGAACCAGCCCGAACCCGCGCAACGTTTTGCCGACCGGACTGGGCCATTGCGTGTGTTGGTGGTGGGGGGCAGCTTGGGTGCGCAAGCACTCAACACCGTTGTGCCGCAAGCCTTGGCAAAAATCCCACACGACCAACGTCCGATGGTGACCCATCAAAGCGGCGCCAAACAAATTGACGCGCTACGTGCAGCGTATGCAGACGTCGGCGTGCAAGCTGAACTGACCCCCTTCATTGATGACACCGCACAAGCCTTCGCAGATGCAGACCTCGTCATCGCCCGCGCCGGCGCTAGCACGGTGACCGAACTGGCCGCCGTGGGCGTCGCTGCCATGTACGTGCCATTTCCACACGCGGTGGATGACCACCAAACCACCAACGCGCGCTTCGTCGTCGATGCAGGCGGCGGTTGGTTGATTTCACAAACCGAATTGAAGCCCCAAGACTTGGCTGACCGTTTGCAGTTCATGACACGTCGCAGCTTATTAACTTGCGCAGAAAAGGCTTATGCCGTGCGTCAAGTTGAAGCGGTGAGCAAAGTCGTCGCCGCTTGCGAACAGTTGGCAGCGCAGGGAGATAAAAAATGAAACACGCCATTCGTCACATCCATTTCGTCGGTATCGGTGGTGCAGGGATGAGCGGCATTGCTGAGGTTCTGTTGAACTTGGGCTATGTCATCTCTGGCTCAGACTTGTCAGACAGTGCTGCGTTGAAGCGTTTGCACAGCTTGGGCATCACGACACATGTAGGTCACAGCGCGAGCAATATTTTGGGCGCCGATGCGGTAGTGACATCCACCGCCGTGCAGGCGGATAACCCTGAAGTGGTGGCGGCACACGCCAAACTCATTCCCGTCGTCCCGCGTGCGGTGATGTTGGCCGAGCTGATGCGTCTCAAAACCGGCATCGCTATTGCGGGCACACACGGGAAAACCACCACCACCAGTTTGGTGGCCAGCGTGTTGGCCGAAGCCGGCATGGACCCCACCTTTGTGATCGGCGGCAAGCTCACCAGTGCTGGCGCTAACGCCAAGCTGGGCTCGGGCGACTACATCGTTGTAGAAGCCGATGAGTCGGATGCCTCGTTCTTGAACCTCTTGCCTGTGATGGCGGTGGTGACCAACATCGATGCCGACCATATGGACACCTATGGCCATGACTTCAACAGGTTGAAGGCGGCGTTCATCGAGTTCTTACACCGCATGCCGTTTTATGGCGCAGCAATTTTGTGTACCGACGATGCCGCAGTGCGCAGCATCTTGTCCGAAGTGTCACGCCCCATCACCAGCTACGGTTTCAATGAAGAGGCCCAAGTGCGGGCGGTGAACGTACGCGCTGACAACGGCCGCATGTGCTTCACGGTGCAGCGCCGCAACGGGGTGACCTTGCCAGATATCGACATCACGCTCAATTTGGCGGGTGAGCACAACGTGCTGAATGCCTTGGCCGCGATTGCGATTGCGGTCGAGCTGAACGTGCCGGATGCGGCATTGCAAAAAGCTTTGTCGGAATTCAAAGGTGTGGGCCGTCGGTTCCAGCGCCACGGCGAAGTTGCTGCCAAAAATGGGGGGCAATTTACCCTCATCGAAGATTACGGCCATCACCCTGTAGAAGTGGCGGCAACCTTGGCGGCTGCGCGCGGGGCCTTCCCGGGTCGTCGTTTGGTGTTGGCCTTCCAGCCACACCGTTACACGCGCACGCGCGATTGCTTTGAGGACTTCGTCGAAGTCATGGGCCGTGCAGATGTGTTGTGGCTTTCAGAAATTTACGCCGCTGGTGAAACCCCGATTCCTGCCGCGGATGGCCGAGCCTTGTCGCGTGCCATGCGCTTAGCGGGCCACGAAGCCTTGGTGTTTGTGGACGATATTCAAAAAATGGCCCAAGTGATTGCCGACAACGCCCAAGACGGCGATGTGGTGATGTGCATGGGCGCCGGTTCAATTGGTCAGGTACCAAACCAAGTGTTGGACTTGGGTCAACACAACGTATGAGCAAAGACATGACAGCTTTCAATCTTTCAACCGCCAAAGTCGCCGTGCTGATGGGTGGCCTATCTGCTGAGCGTGATGTGTCGATCATGTCCGGTAGCGGTGTGCTCAAAGCCTTGCAAAGCAAAGGCGTGCAAGCTACCGCGTTTGATCCTGCCGAGCGCAGCTTGGACGAACTCAAACGCGAAGGCTACACGCATGCCTTCATCGCGCTGCATGGCCGCTACGGTGAAGATGGTTCTGTGCAAGGTGCTTTGGAGTTGCTGGGCATTCCCTACACAGGCTCGGGCGTGATGGCCTCAGCCATGGCCATGGACAAAGTGATGACCAAGCGCGTGTGGAGCGCCGTGGGTTTGTCGACACCGGGCTACGTGTGGTTGTCGCCTGAAGATCAAACCGCAGACAACATCGATGCCATTCCTGCCAAGCTGGGTTTGCCATTGATTGTGAAGCCGCCTCGCGAAGGGTCTTCGATTGGCATGACCAAAGTGACAGACGCATCTGGCATTGCAGCCGCAGTTGCATTGGCCACCCAGTACGACCCAGATTTGTTGTGTGAAGAGTTCATCACCGGTGAAGAGCTGACGTGCCCAATTTTGGGCAACGGCCCGAATGCACGAGCTTTGCCTGTGGTTCGAATTGCTGCGCCCGATGGCGCCTATGACTACAACCACAAGTACTTCACTGACGACGTGAAGTACCACTGCCCAAGTGGCTTGCCAGAAGCAGAAGAAAAAGAAATTCAACGTTTGGTCGTGGCGGCTTACCGCGCTTTAGGTTGTCGTGGATGGGGCCGTGCAGACATCATGTTGCGCGCAACGGATCGCAAACCGTTTTTGCTAGAGATGAACACATCGCCTGGCATGACCAGCCATTCGCTGGTGCCCATGTCGGCACGGGCAGCAGGTATCAGTTACGAAGACCTGTGCTTGACTTTGCTTGAAAGCGCCACGCTCGATCATCCCGGAGGTCCCAAAGCCGTATGACCACGCGCTACACCCACATGCGACCACGTCCTGAGGTGAATACCTCGGTGGCGGTGCCGCTCGACGTCAAACTCATGCACATGGCGGCATCGCTCATGTTCGTGGGCTTGGTCGTGGGTGCGCTGGTGGTGGGCTTGTGGGCCTTGGTGCAGTTGCCAGCGTTTGCGTTGAGGGGCATCACCGTGCTCGGTGATGTGGAACATAACAACGAAGTGACCTTGCGAGCCAATGTGGTGACCAAATTCACGGGGAATTTCTTCACCGCAGATTTGGGTCGTGTGCGCAGTGCGTTCGAAGGCGTGCCTTGGGTTCGATTGGCGTCGGTGCAACGTGAGTTCCCCAACCGATTGCGCGTGACCTTGCAAGAGCACAAGCCCGTGGCGTATTGGGGCAGCGATGGTGAGTCGAGGATGGTCAACAGCTACGGGGAAGTGTTCGAGGCCAATGCGGGCGAATTGGATGACGACAAGTTGCCCCGATTGAGTGGTCCAGACAGTCAATCGCAGCAAGTGCTGGCGATGTATTTGGCGCTTGAGCCCGTGTTCAAAGAATTAACTTTGGCGCTTGAAAGTTTGGCCTTAACGGACCGCGGTAGTTGGCGTGCCAAGTTGGCGCATGGCGCTGTGGTTGAGTTGGGTCGTGGCAGTGTGGATGACGTGATGACTCGCGTGCAACGGGTATCCAAGACTTTGGCACAAGTGACAAACAAATTAGGCCGCAAAGTGACAGCCATGGAATCGGCTGATTTGCGACATGAAAACGGTTACGCAATTCGGGTGCGGGGTGTGAGCACGCAAGACGTGTCTGCCAAGCACTAACGAGTAGAAGAAGAGAAAGAACGAGGCTGTTATGGCAAAAGAGTACAAAGATTTGGTAGTCGGCTTAGACATTGGTACAGCCAAGGTCATGGTGGTCGTGGCCGAAGTGTTGCCTGGTGGTGAGCTCAAGCTCGCAGGCCTCGGCGTGGCCCCCAGCAATGGCTTGAAGCGTGGCGTGGTGGTCAACATCGACGCCACGGTGCAAAGCATTCAACAGGCATTGAAAGAAGCTGAGTTGATGGCAGACTGCAAGATCACACGTGTGTACACGGGCATCACCGGTAGCCACATTCGTGGCATCAACTCCACCGGCATGGTGGCGGTGAAAGACAAAGAAGTCACGGCTGCCGATGTGGCCCGTGTGGTCGAGACCGCCAAGGCCATCAACATCTCAACAGACCAACGTTTGTTGCTTGTGCAGCCGCAAGAGTTTGTGATCGATGGCCAAGATGTACGTGAACCAATTGGCATGAGCGGCATCCGGTTGGAAGCCAAGGTGCACATCGTCACAGGCGCGCAAAGTGCCGCAGAGAACATCATCAAGTGCGTGCGTCGCTGCGGTTTGGATGTGGACCGCTTGATGCTCAACCCCTTGGCCTCCAGCATGTCGGTGTTGACCGACGACGAACGTGAACTTGGCGTGGCCTTGGTGGACATCGGTGCAGGCACCACAGACGTGGCCATCTTCACCAACGGTGCGATCCGCCATACCGCTGTCATTCCAATTGCCGGTGACTTGATCACCAGCGACATCGCCATGGCGTTGCGCACGCCCACCAAAGATGCGGAAGAAATCAAGATTGAATCAGGCTATGCCAAGCAATTGCTAGCCGATCCAGACGTCCAAGTCGAAGTACCGGGGTTGGGTGACCGCGCACCACGCATGTTGAGTCGCCAAGCTTTGGCTGGCGTGATTGAACCGCGCGTGGAAGAGATTTTCTCGCTGGTGCAACAAGTGATCCGTGACTCTGGCTACGAAGAAGTCTTGTCGTCTGGCATTGTTTTGACTGGCGGCAGCGCCGTCATGCCGGGCATGGTCGAGCTGGGTGAAGATATTTTCTTGAAGCCTGTACGTCGCGGTATCCCGCACTACAACAGCGCCTTGGCCGATATGGTGTCGCAGCCTCGCGCAGCCACGGTGATGGGTTTGCTGGCTGAGGCCGGCGTTGACCGTCAACGCGGTTTCAAAGTTTCACAAAAGAGTGGGTCAGTCAATTCATTGATGGACCGACTCAAAGACTGGTTTGTGGGGAACTTCTAAACATGATTCCGCAAACCTTGCTTTACCTCGCGCGTGGCAGTCCGCCGCAGCGACCGCGCATGTGTCGACGATGGCGACCCTGCGCAGCCACCGCGCCACCCTCATAGAAGGAGCGCGATGCAACACAAGCAACACATAGATTCAAGGCAACTGCAAATTTTTAGATTGATAGGAGAAACATCATGAGCATCGAAATGATCGAAGTTGAAGCATTCAACTCAGGCACACAAATTAAAGTCATTGGCGTGGGCGGTGGCGGCGGAAACGCAGTCGAGCACATGATCCGATCGGGTGTTCAGGGCGTCGAGTTCGTTTGTGCAAACACCGACGCACAAGCCCTGCGCGTGAGCAATGCGCACAAAGTCATTCAGCTCGGCACAACGGGTTTGGGCGCAGGAAGCAAGCCTGACCGCGGCCGCGAAGCTGCGGAAGCCGCCATTGACGACATCCGTTTGGCGCTGGAAGGCACCAATATGTTGTTCGTCACGGCTGGTATGGGCGGCGGCACAGGCACAGGTGCTGCACCTGTGGTGGCTCGCGTAGCACGTGAGATGGGTATCTTGACTGTTGGCGTGGTGACCAAACCATTCGAGTTTGAAGGCAAGCGCCGCATGGACAACGCCGATGTGGGCTTGGCTGAGCTCGAAGCCAACGTCGACTCACTCATTGTGGTGTTGAACGAGAAGCTGATGGACGTGTTGGGCGATGACGCCAGCCAAGACGAAGCCTTTGCTTTTGCCAACGACGTGTTGAAAAACTCAGTCGGCGGCATTGCCGAGATCATCAACGTGGAAGCCTTGGTCAACGTCGACTTTGAAGACGTACGCACCGTGATGAGCGAAACCGGTAAAGCCATGATGGGCACTGCTGCGGCCAACGGTCCAGACCGTGCACGCATCGCTGCTGAACAAGCGGTGGCTTGCCCATTGCTTGAAGGCGTGGACATGTCGGGTGCCAAGGGCGTCTTGGTGTTGATCACTGCAGCCAAGGGCGGCTTGAAGTTGTCTGAGTCGCGTGAAGCCATGAACACCATCCGCAAGTTCGCCTCGCCTGATGCGCACGTGATTTACGGAACCGCGTATGACGAAAACTTGGGCGACCAAATTCGCGTGACCGTGGTGGCCACTGGTTTGGCTGGTAGCCGCCGTGCCGCACCTCAGTTGCAAGTCTTGCGCACAGGTACAGACGGCGTAGGCTTCCTCACGACACAAGCCAACAACGCATCCCCAGCGGGTGTGTTGGCCGCTGCTTCGACTGGCTTGGCCGGTTTGGCTGCAGGCCTAGGCGTCGGGGCTGCTGCACAACCTAACTACGAATCTATGAACTCTCCCGCAGTGTGGCGTGGCAACCGTACCTCGGCTGCGGCCAAGGTCGATGCTTTGTCATCGGGTGGCATGGATGACTACGAAATCCCAGCCTTCTTGCGCAAGCAAGCAGACTGAGAGGGGATTCACTAAAATCTATCCGTGCTTAAACAAAGAACCCTTCAATCCCTCACCACAGCGGTGGGTGTTGGTCTCCACAGCGGTCAACGTGTGGAGCTGACGCTACGTCCTGCGCAACCTGATACGGGCATCGTCTTTCGTCGGGTGGATTTGCCACAGCCGGTGGATATTCCCATCAGCGCGACGGCAGTGACGGATACACGCTTGGCATCCACCATCTCCAATGGCGGCGCGAAGGTGTTCACGGTCGAGCATTTGATGTCGGCCTGTGCAGGGCTTGGGATCGATAACCTCTACATCGACATCACGGCAGAGGAAGTGCCGATTCTGGATGGTTCTGCCTCCTCATTTGTGTTCTTGCTGCAAAGCGCGGGCATCGTGGAGCAAAACGCACCCAAGCGGTTCATCCGAGTTTTGAAGACGGTGGAGGTGCGAGAAGGTGAGGGCGCCAATGTGAAGTGGGCGCGCCTTGAGCCACACCACGGCTACAAGCTCAGCTTCGAGATTGATTTCCGACATCCGGCAGTGGACGCCACAGGTCAAAGCGTGGTGTTCGACATGGATACCGATGTCTATACCCGCGACATTGCACGTGCCCGTACTTTTGGATTCACGCGAGACGTCGAGATGATGCGTGCCAACGGTTTGGCCTTGGGCGGCGGCTTAGACAATGCCATCGTGATGGATGACTACAAAGTTTTAAACAGCGATGGTTTGCGCTATGACGATGAGTTTGTGAAACACAAAATCCTCGATGCCATGGGCGATTTGTATTTGGTGGGCAAACCATTGTTGGCGTCGTATGTGGCGTTTCGCTCAGGCCATGCCATGAACAACCAACTCTTGCGTGAACTGCTCAGTCAACCGGATGCCTATGACGTTGTCACGTTTGACGACGTGCGTCACGCGCCGCCCGGTTTGGCACAGCTCGCCCCGGCTTGGTAAGACGAGGGACCCGCTGAGATGATGTTCTACCACATCCCTACGGTCTTCCTCATCATTGGCTTGCTGTACATCGTTCTGCCGATTGTTATTTGGCTGGTGTTGGCCAAGCAAGATCACAGAACGGTTCGGTGGTGGTGCATCGGTGGTGGCATTTTGGGCCTTGGGATGGTGTTGCTTGGGCTCAGGTCGAGTCTTCCGGCTTGGGTGTCTTACCCTATTGCGAATACATTGGCATGGACGGGATTGACCCTGCAAGCATGGGCGTTGCGTCGGGTACTTGATAAATCATGGAACCCCGTATGGGTAGCCCTGTCGATCATCGCGTGGCTGTGCGTCTTTGAATATTTCCGCCTTGTATTGCAAGACGCGCACTTGAGATTCATTTGGTCAACGATGTTTATCATGGGGGCACTGGCTTATATCGGTCATTTGGCATGGCGCATTTCGACCTTGTATGAATTGCGCAATGGACGATGGTTATCCGCGATCTATGCGGTGGCTGCATTCACGTTGTTGCTACGCATCCTGCGTGTTTTTCTCGGGTTGACGGAGCCAGAAGTTGTGGTGGCAGATGTCGACAGTCTCTTGACGGTGTTCAGTGGGCTCTTGATTTCCGTGTTGGGTAGTTTTTCTTTTGTGGGCGTATTTGTAGAGCGTGCCACCAAAAGAGAAGCCTATGCCATCGAGCAACGCGTACGTGAAACTGAAAGTGCGCGCTTGGGCGCTCAAATCGCACAACTCGAGCGTCAACGTGCGTTGGGTACGATGTCGGCATCGTTCGCGCATGAGTTGAGTCAGCCTTTGACGGCCATTTTGATGGACGTAGAAACGATCAAAAATCGGTTGGCTGCAAAAGATGGAAATGGCGAAGACGTGTTGGAATCAGTCGCAGACATCGAGAGCAGCACCCACCGAACGGTGAAATTAGTCGAGCGTATTCGTGACTTCATTCAACCCTCGCAAAACGCCTATGAAGCGATCGATATCCGAACGCTGCTCAAAGATGTAGCGCATTTGCTGAAGCATGAAATACGCAAACAACACATCGAGTTTGAGTACGATTTAGATGCGGATGCACCCCAGATTCTTGGCGACCGTTTAGAGATCTCACAAATTGTGTTAAATGTCTACCGCAACGCCATACAGGCCATGGCAAACAGTGAGCAAAAGAAGATATTTGTCACGTTGGAAGCGATGGAGAAGCGCCTTGTCTTGCACATACGCGATACAGGGCCAGGTGTTCTAGATGCGTTGAAAGACAAAGTGGGTCAACCGTTTGTCACATCCAAAACGGATGGCTTGGGGGTGGGGCTATCGATCTCACGTGCCATTGCTGAAAAACATGGCGGAAGCCTGACCATCACCAATGTCCGAGGTGGTGGCGCTGTCGTTGAGTTGAATTTACCTGTCCAATAAACTCAGGCTCAGGCACTCAGGTTTCAGCGACTACGACCCGCCTTGTACATGCCACTGGTGCTGCGCTGTAAATCGGTGGCGGCTGCTAATCTCGCCATCGATTGCCCGGCATGCGCGTGGGTGATGGCAATGCCGAGCGCATCTGCCGCATCAGGACCCGGTAAGCCCGGCAAATTGAGCAAGCGTTTCACCATTTCTTGCACTTGTTCTTTCTTGGCCAAACCATGACCAGCCACAGCTTGTTTCATTTGTAGCGCGGTGTATTCGGCGACGGGTAAGTTGCATGTGGCCAAAGCGGTGATGCAGGCCCCGCGCGCTTGACCCAGCAGCAGCGTGGCTTGGGGGTTGACGTTGACAAACACAATTTCAACAGCGGAGGTGTCTGGTTTGTAGCGCTCTACCACTTCGTGAATGCCATCAAATAGAACCTTCAAACGCGCCGCCAAATGACCTTGGTCTTCTTTGTTGGTCCGAATCGTACCGCTGGCCACATAGAGCAGTTGGTTGCCATGCTTTTCCACCACGCCGAAACCGGTGGTTCGCAAGCCGGGGTCAATGCCAAGAATTCGCATGGGTGTTAAGGCAGTTGTGCGCTGCCCATGCGCGACAAAATAATTTCAGTCCGGCCAGACAAGTACTCAGATTGAGGGAACTTTTGGTAATGCTTGGGGCGCGGCAACATCACGGCCAAGCGACCCGCTTCCCAGGGCGTGAGCTGTGACGCAGGTTTTTGAAAGTAATGTTGCGCGGCGGCTTCAGCACCAAAAATGCCTTCGCCCCATTCGACGTGGTTGAGGTAGATCTCAAGGATGCGGCGCTTGTCCAACACGGCTTCCAGCATGACGGTCAACACAAACTCTTGACCTTTGCGCACAAAGGTGCGTTCGCCCGATAAAAAAAGGTTCTTCGCCAACTGTTGGGTGATGGTGGAGCCGCCTACCACTTTGGGGGTGTTAATGCCCTTGTGGGTACGACTGGCCAACAACTCAGCCTTGGCGTTCTTGGACCATGCCTTTTCAATGGCGTCCCATTGCACGCCATCGTGTTGCGCAAAGATGTCGTCTTCAGACACGATGACAGCGCGCTTGAGGTGGTTAGATATTTGTGAGTAAGGCACCCAGTCTTGCCGCCAACGCAAGCGGTCTTTGGTGGTGGCGATACGCCAGCCCTCTGACCGTTCAAAGGCTGTTGACTCAGGCGCCACGTGCACCATCAAAGCAATACGCGCCAAGAAAAATATTTGTAGCCCAAGCCAGGCCACAACGAGCAATATCAGCCAGCGCAGAAAAGGATGAAAGCGTGCGTGCGGCATCTATCTAGTGGGCGGCTTCGCCACCACGTGTTTGTAAGGTGTTGTCGCGACTGAAGATGAAGCGTGACACCACGGCCAGCTGATCGGCCTGACGGCGCATCTCTTCGTTGAATTCACCAAAGGGGCCGGCGGCCGTCGCAATGGCTTGTGCGCGACGGTCTAAGTCGGCTTGGCCCGAACCTTGTACCACTTCGGTGGCCAGCACGCGCCCATCGGTGTTAACGGTGATGATCATGGTCAACTCGCCATAGAGCTTTTGCCCACCGTTGTTGGTGGGGAAGTACCGCGTGCCACGCTCTTCAATCTTGCGGCGCAGGGCGTCGTAATACAGCGCGTAGGCCACTTGTTTGGTGGCGGGGCTCACGTAGTGTTTGCGAGGTCGTGCGTTGTCTTGGTTAATGCGCTCTTCGATCTCGGCCAAGAGCTTGAGCAATTGGCGACGCTTTTGCTCGACCTCGTCTTGCGCTGTTTGTGTTTTTTGTGGCTGGGGTGGTGGCAGTTGGGCGAGAACATTTTTGACTTGGGCCAGCAGCAGCGATTGCTCTTGACGCATCGCCGCTAGTTGGCGTTGCATGGACTCGGTCATGTCACCGAGCGCGGTGTTGGCTGCTGTGGGTAAGGGGGATGCAGCCCGGCCACTTTTGAGTTCACCACCCCCGGCGAGTTGGGTTTGCGCCAAGGCTTGTGCGTTGTCTGGGGCATCAGCCTTCGCGCTGGTGTTCACCAAAATCACATCCAACGGTGTATCGCTGAACAAACGGTCGAAGCGCTCCGGCGCCGCCAAACGCAGGGTGAGCAAGGCGCCGTGAACGACGAGCGAGATGAACAACGCTTTTTGTAGCGTCGACCACTTGACCCATGAAAAACGCGAGAGCATCACGCCGCATTTACCTCCGGTGCTTGAGCCTCATTCACATCCATTGCCAGTGAAATAGGGCCTGCAGGGCTGTCGTCTTCATCGTCCACCATGTCGGCTTGTTCAGCACTGGAGGGCGCATCAGCTTCTAAGACGTGCAGTAATTGACCGCTGATGTCGAGGGTGATGTCGTCGATGTCACTCAGACGGAGTTGCACGTGTGTGCCACGCTGCAAGTCGCCCGCACCGAAGACGGGCAACACCAAGGGCAAGTCATCGGCGCGTGCCATGGGTGGTTGGCCTGGGAACACTTTGAACACCGTCGCGCTGAGCTCGGTGATGTTGTGTTGCTTCAAATATTGCAAGGTCCAAAAACGTTCCATGCCGTTTTGGTAGACGTTGTAGGCACTGTAAGCGCCTTCAAACGCAGAGATGATCGAGAACAATTCGGCATCTTTAGGTTTGAACGGCGCGGCCAATGCCGCCGTGCTACCGTGCTTGGCGCAGGCAATGATTTGCCATTGGTTGACCAAGTCGGTAT
>Ga0208248_1000470_pt1 | contig 11994 bp, 10 predicted proteins | sample CryBogmetaGMA5M_FD_184545 | JGI IMG/M metagenome (GOLD analysis project Ga0208248, IMG submission 184545) | Freshwater microbial communities from Crystal Bog, Wisconsin, USA - MA5M (SPAdes) | ecosystem: Environmental > Aquatic > Freshwater > Lake | place: Crystal Bog, Wisconsin, USA | collected...
GCAGTACCTTGGACGTTTTTTAAAAGAAGAGAACATTCCGTTTGTGGCGTTGGATATTGACCCAACACGGGTGCTAGAGGCAGCAGCAGCTGGTGAAAATGTGATGTTTGGGGATGCAGCGCGTCGGGTGGTGCTAGAGGCCGCAGGCGGTGCTCGTGCTAAAGCCTTGATTATCAGTTATGCCGATAATCGTGCATCAATGAAGATTTTGCATATTGTGCAAGAAAACTACCCGCAGTTACCAGTGATTGTTCGCACCGTGGATGACTCGAATATGGAAGCGCTTCGCGCTGCCGGTGCAGCCGAAGTGGTGCCAGAAATTTTAGAGGGCAGTTTAATGCTGGCGTCACATGCCCTTATGTTGCTTGGAGTGCCGCTTAATCGTGTGGTGAAAAGAATTCGCTTATTCCGTGAAGAGCGCTATAAGTTATTCAGGGGTTATTTTCATGGTATTTCTGATGCCGAAGATGAAGATATGGAAAAGAAACAAGTGCGATTGCACTCGGTGGTCATTTCCGCAGGTAGCTATGCCATCGGCCGCAGTCTGTTAGAGATGAACTTACATAATTTCGAAGTAGAAGTGAAATCTATTCGTAGGCCTAACGGCAATGGCGTGATTCCAACTGATACCAGCTACTTGGCTGAAGGCGATGTGATTGTTCTTTTAGGCCAACCTGCTGGCTTAGCTAACGCGCAAAACGCCCTGCTGATTGGGCGCGTAGCAACTAAATAAGTGATGAAAAAACACGTAATCATCGTTGGCGGTGGGATTGTGGGCTGCATGACTGCTATGGAATTAGTTAATCGTGGCTGTCGCGTCAGCATTGTGGAACGCAACCAAATTGCCAGTCAAACTTCCGGTGAATCTTCGTGGGCGGGTGGCGGCATCGTTTTTCCTTTACTACCTTGGCTATATTCGGAACCAGTCAATGCGCTTACCCTTAATGGCGCCAACTTTTATCGCGATTTAAGTCAGCGCCTGCTATTAGAAACAGGGTTCGATGCCAATTTTGAGCAGTCAGGATTTTTGCTCTTGCCCAATTTTGATCTAGAAGCTGCTGTTGCTTGGTGTGCGAAGCACCAAGTACCATTGGAGGCCGTTAAAGCTAGTGCATTCGGAGTTGAATCACCTAGCGGTGAAAACGCGCTGTGGTTACCTAGTGTATGCCAAGTGCGTCCACCATATATGATGCAAGCCATGCGACACTGGTTAGAAAATAACAGTAATGTTAGCCTGCTTGAACACACAGAGTTGATGCCACTTAAGCAAATAGACACGCTTAATGAATGGCAAACTGTGGATGGTGAAAAGCTTAGCGCAGATCAGTTCGTGGTAACTTCTGGTGCCTGGAGCTTTGAGCTTCTGAAAGAAACTTCAGCCAAGCTCAATATCAAGCCCATGCGCGGACAGATACTACTGTACCAACCTCAAAAGAATTTAGAGCAAATTGTGTATAGAGAAGGCTTCTACATGATTCCACGGCGCGATGGCTATCTGCTAGCGGGCAGTACATTGGAAGATGTGGGTTTTAATACTGCGGTGACTGCGGAAGTCCGTGCTGAAATTAGCGCCAAAGCAGAAGCTATTATGCCTGCACTAAAAAGTAGCCCCATTATCAAGCATTGGAGCGGTTTGCGCCCAGGCACCCCTGAGAACTTGCCCACCATCGGCGCGCACCCAAGCATAGAAAATCTATTCCTCAACACTGGTCATTTCCGCTATGGTTTGACCATGGCACCTGCTAGTGCGCAGTTGCTTGCTTCATTGATGTTTGGTGAAGCGCCTGCGATTGATGCCAAACCCTACGCCTGCCTATAATTCGCTTCAGCTCCGACGTGGCTCGTTCTTTATCTTTTTACCATCAGTTTTAAGTTAGCACTCACTATCGCGCTATCCAATCCCCAGACTTACCGCCACTTTTCTCCAGTAATTTAATTTCACCTATGCACATGCCTCGGTCTACGGCTTTGCACATGTCATAAATCGTGAGTAGGGCTATACTAAGGGCTGTAAGCGCTTCCATTTCCACGCCAGTGGGGCCGGTAGTTTCTGTGGAAACCTTGCAAGCAATGCTATTATTTTTTTCATCTATATCAAAACTCACAGACACCTTGGTTAGACTAATTGGGTGGCAGAGCGGAATTAAATCTGCAGTTCGTTTGGAACCTTGGATGGCAGCGATGCGAGCAATACCTAATACATCACCTTTTTTGGCATCACCATTTTTAATTAACTGTAAGGTACTCGGTAGCATATTGATAACACCGCCAGCTACAGCAACGCGTTTAGTGTGGGCTTTAGTGCCTACATCAACCATATGCGCTTGACCACTGTGATCAAAATGGCTGAGTTTTTGTGGCTGTTTATCACTCATAAATTTACCTTAAATTATAAATTTGGCGTGAATTCACCGCCTAAAGTCATTATGATAGCAACAATGAAATTAAAGATCATCGGAATTGCAATTCTGCTTGTTATAAATATAGCCGCAAACGTTGCTCGTAGCAATGAATTGCCTGAGCTAGGAGATGTTTCGCAAACAGTGCTGACCCCTTTGCAGGAGCAAGCAATTGCGGAGCAAATATTGCGCCAAGTCGCAACTAGCGATGATGTGATTCAAGATCCGGAAGTCACGGATTACTTACAAGCTTTAGGCACGAGATTAGTGTCCAATAGTCCTAATAAACAACAAAAATTTACCTTTTTTGTGGTGCAAGATAATACTATTAATGCCTTCGCTATGCCTGGCGGCGTGATCGGTGTGCATACTGGATTACTCTTGGCGGCTAATAGCGAATCTGAACTTGCTGGTGTATTGGGCCATGAAATAGGACACGTCACGCAGCACCATTTAGCACGTATGTTGGCTTCACAGAAATACGACACATTTAAAAATATCGCTGGCATTGCTTTAGCTCTACTAGTAGCGCGCGCTAATCCGCAACTGGCTAGTGGCGCGTTGACAACAGCATCGGCGGTGGGGGTGCAAAGTCAATTGGATTACACACGTGAGCACGAGCGTGAAGCGGACCGCATAGGATTACAGATACTGGATAGCGGGGGTTTTGATGTGCGAGGTATGCCCGCTTTCTTTAACACGTTGCAACGCGGTACGCGCTTTGCTGAGGGCAGTGCACCAAGTTTTTTACGCACCCATCCATTGACCAGTGAACGGATTGCCGATGTGACGAATCGTGTCGAGCAAATGCAATACCGTCAAGTGACCGATAGCATAGAGTTCCAATTTGTTCGGGCCAAACTGCAAGCGGGGACTGGGTCGGCGCAAAGTGCAATTGATGTGTTTGAACAAAGCATCCGCGAACACGTCTATACAAATGAGTCCGTTGAGCATTATGGGTTGGCGATAGCTTATTTGCGAAAACACGCCTTACTCCAAGCCGAACAGCAAGTGCTGTGGTTGAAGAAGAATGCGCCACCACACGCAATGATTGTAAATTTAAATGCCCAGCTACTAGTGGCCAAAAATAGTCCGCAATTGGCAGCAATGGAATATGCTGCAGGACTTAAGTTATTTCCAGATAGTCGCGCTTTAATTTATGGCTATGCTGAACATTTTGTAGCGATTAAACAGCCCGAAAATGTAATTTCATTGGTGAAAGAAAAGTTAGGTTTGTACCCTGACGATGCCAAGCTATACGATTTGTTAGCAAGGTCGTATACGATGCAAAATAAAGTGTTGCTAAGCCATCAAGCACTAGGTGAAGCGTATTATAGAAAATACGATCTTATGCGCGCCATTGAACAAATGGAGTTGGCGACGAAGGCCAATGATGGTGATTTTTATCAAAAATCAATCGTTGAGGCACGCATACAAGAGTTACGCCGCATGCTGGGCGATGACAAAAAGGCTAAAAATGCACCGTAGAAACTTTTTAAAATTAATACTTGGCGCTACAACAGCACTGCTGCTAGAACCCTTGAATGCCTTAGCTGCGCTTTGGAATAAGCCTGCATTTGATACAACTAAGATTAAAGAGGCTAGCCTATTACTGGGAATACATGATGAAATCATCAGCACTGATATTCAGATTATTGCACCAGATCGGGCTGAAAATGGTGCTGTGGTGCAGGTGGAAATTAAAAGTAATCTTGCCAATACCGATGCTATCTATATCTTGGTAGAAAAAAACCCTACCCCATTAATCGCCCACTTTGTATTTAGTGCAGATACGGAACCCTCTTTGGTAACGCGGATTAAAATGGCCGAAACTTCAGATATTAAAGTGGTAGTAAAGGTGGGCGCACAATTTTTTACTCGTAGCAAGAATGTGATTGTTTTAGAAAATGGATGTGGCTGACATGAGTGATAATATGAAAATGCGCGCCCAGCTCAAGGGTGGTTTAGTCGAAGTCAAAGTGCTGATGAGCCACCCGATGGAAACAGGGCGAAAAAAAGACGATTTTGGACAATTAATACCTGCGCATTTTGTGCAATTGGTAACCGCTACGCTTAATGGTAAGACAGTATTGGAAGCCCAATGGGGCACGGGTATTGCCAAAAATCCATACCTCACTTTTCGTCTTAAAGGTGCAAAAATGGGCGATATAGTCACTGTGACTTGGCTAGATAATACGGGCGTAAGCGCCACTCAGGATATCGCCGTTACCACTGCTTAACTGACTAGGTGTCTGCGCTAGGTTGCGCATTAATGTTTGATAAGTTAAATTTATCACCACCATTGATATCAAGTATTAGATTTAGCTAGTGCGCTTCTTTATAATTCAATCTCAAATTTTAATTAAAACTACTTTTATCAACCAAAAGGAAAACATCATGTCTTTAGTGAATACCGAAATCAAACCGTTTAAAGCACAAGCTTACCATGGCGGAAAATTTGTAGAAGTGACTGAGGCTAGTCTAAAAGGCAAATGGTCAGCCGTAGTATTTTACCCAGCAGACTTCACATTTGTATGTCCAACTGAACTTGGCGACTTAGCAGATCATTACGCAGAATTCCAAAAGATGGGTATAGAAATTTATGCTGTATCTACTGATACGCACTTTACTCACAAAGCGTGGCATGACACATCAGAGACTATTGGTAAAATTAAATACCCAATGATTGGCGACCCAACAGGTGCTATTACACGTAACTTCGAAGTTATGATTGAAGAAGAAGGCTTAGCATTGCGCGGTACTTTTTTGATTAACCCAGAAGGTATTATTAAAGCTTTGGAAGTAAATGATCTGGGTATAGGTCGCTCAGCGCAAGATTTAATCCGCAAAGCGCAAGCTGCACAATACGTAGCTTCACATCCAGGTGAAGTATGTCCAGCCGCTTGGACTCCAGGTGCAGAAACATTAGCCCCTTCATTAGACTTAGTAGGCAAGATCTAAAGATTTTTTATTAGAAAATCCTTAGTTGCAATCGCAATATACCAAGTTAACCCCGAGCCAAAAGCTTGGGGTTTTTCTTAAGCAGTAAAACAAATCCACAAGATCAATCATGAAATATACAAGAGGTTAGTCATGGCATTAGATAGCAATATTAAATCGCAATTAACGGCATACTTAGAAAAGTTGGTGCAGCCAATTGAATTGGTCGCATCGGTGAATGACGGCGATAAATCCCTTGAAATGCTAGAGTTGCTGCGTGAGATTACTAGCATATCTGCCAAGATTAATTTGATTGAGCGCCATGATGATGAAGAGCTAAAACCTTCATTTACAGTTGGTCGTGTTGGTCAGGTTGCACAAATTCGTTTTGCTGGCATTCCAATGGGCCATGAGTTTACGTCTTTAGTATTGGCTTTGCTGCAGGTTGGAGGTCATCCGTTGAAGCTGGAAGCTGAAAAAATTGCACAAATTGCTGCACTTGATGGCAAATATAACTTTGAAACCTATATTTCATTAAGCTGCCACAACTGCCCAGAGGTAGTTCAAGCACTGAATTTGATGGCAGTGATTAACCCCAATATTACGCATACGATGATTGATGGATCACTATTTCAAGAAGAGGTGAATGCTCGCAAAATCATGGCTGTGCCTACCATCTTTATGAATGGCCTTGAGTTTGGCGCAGGCCGTATGGGCGTGGATGAGATTCTACCTAAGTTGGATGCTGGCGTGGTGGCAAGGGAAGCGGTAAAGCTAGCGGCCAAAGCCCCTTACGATGTTTTGATTGTTGGCGGTGGACCAGCGGGTGCATCAGCCGCTATTTACGCAGCGCGTAAAGGGATCAGAACTGGCGTTGTTGCTGACCGCTTTGGAGGCCAAGTAATGGATACTATGGGCATAGAAAACTTTATTTCGGTTAAAGAAACTGAAGGCCCCAAGTTGGTGGCAGCGCTGGAAGAACACGTTAAAGCTTACGAGGTAGATGTGATGCATTTACAACGTGCGGCAAGCCTAGTGCCAGCGTCGGTAGCTACCAATGATTTAATTGAAATTACATTAGAAAATGGAGCCACGTTAAAAAGCAAAGCAGTGATTCTTGCCACTGGTGCACGCTGGAAAGAAATGAACGTTCCCGGTGAAAAAGAGTATCGAGGTAAAGGCGTCGCTTATTGCCCGCATTGCGATGGCCCTCTATTTAAGGGCAAGGATATTGCCGTGATCGGCGGTGGTAACTCTGGTGTGGAAGCCGCCATCGACTTGGCAGGTTTTGTGAATCATGTCACTTTATTGCAGTTTGGTCCGGAGTTGCGCGCAGATGCTATTTTGGTTAATAAGCTTCACAGCCTAAAGAATGTAACGGTATTAGTGAATGCGCAGACCACAGAAATTACTGGGCTAGATCAGAAAGTAAATGCACTCATTTACAAAGACCGCGTTAGCAACGAATTGCATACGATATCTTTAGAAGGGGTGTTCGTACAGATTGGTTTATTGCCGAATACGGACTGGCTAAAAACTAGCAATATCGACTTAAGTCAGTATGGTGAAATCGTGGTGAATGATCATGGCCAAACTTCTTTGGCTGGGGTTTTTGCGGCAGGTGATGTGACTACTGTGCCCTATAAGCAAATCATTATTGCCATGGGTGAGGGTGCTAAATCGGCGCTATCAGCTTTCGATTATTTAATCAGAAAGTGAGTACTAACAATCAACATAAACCATGCTGGGATTGGCGTATTCCTTTATTTTCATTTAACCATACTTAAAGCTACCGCTTCAGCCACACGTATGCCGTCGACTCCAGCAGATAAAATTCCGCCAGCATACCCGGCACCTTCTCCAGTTGGATATAAGCCTTTTGTATTGATGCTTTGCAAATTGTCATCGTTGCGTTTAATGCGTATCGGTGACGAAGTGCGCGTTTCCACGCCCGTCAAAATACCGTCAGCTAAATCAAAACCTTTGATCTGTTTGGCAAACTCCGGAATCGCTTCCCGTATCGCTGTGATTGCATATTCAGGTAAGGCGGTTTCTAAGTTAGTCAGATGCACGCCTGGGGTATAGGAAGGCGTCACTTGGCCAAACTCGGTAGAAGCTTTATTGGATAAAAAATCACCAATCAATTGCCCTGGAGCTTGGTATGTGCTGCCCCCTAATACATAGGCTTGGCTTTCTAATTTTCGTTGCAATGCGATCCCAGCCAGTGGGTCGCCTGGAAAATCAACTTCAGGCGTAATGCCGACGACGATGCCGGCATTGGCATTTCGTTCATTACGTGAATATTGGCTCATACCGTTGGTGACCACACAACCGGGTTCAGAAGCGGAAGCCACTACCGTGCCACCTGGACACATACAAAAACTATACACACTACGGCCGTTACTGGCGTGATGCACTAGCTTGTAATCTGCAGCACCTAAAATAGGGTGCTGCGCATTAGGTCCGTGGCGTGCCGCGTCTATTAGCGACTGCGGATGCTCAATTCTAAAACCGATAGAGAAAGGTTTAGCTTCAATATAAATACCGCGTTGATGAATCATCTCAAAAGTATCTCGCGCGCTATGGCCGACCGCTAGTACTAAATGATGGGTGGCAATGCGCTCGCCACTAGCAAGGATAACTGCTTGCACTTGGCCGTCCTCAATTTCAATATCGTCAACCTTGCTTTGAAAGCGAATTTCGCCTCCAAGTGCGATAATGGTTTCACGCATTTTTTCCACCATACCCACTAATCTAAATGTACCGATATGTGGGTGGCTTACATACAGAATTTCTTCAGGTGCGCCGGCTTGGACGAATTCGTTTAATACCTTGCGTCCGTAATGTTTGGGATCTTTAATCTGGCTGTAGAGCTTGCCATCAGAGAATGTTCCTGCGCCACCTTCACCATACTGCACATTAGATTCGGCATTAAGCTCACCTTTACGCCAAAAGTTAAAAGTATCTTTGGTGCGCTCGCGTACCGCCTTTCCGCGCTCTAGTACCAATGGTTTAAAGCCTGATTGCGCTAACACCAACGCAGCGAATAGACCGGATGGACCTAGACCGACCACGATAGGTCTGGTTTTTAAATCTGCAGGTGCTTGGGCGACAAAATGATAAGAAGTATCCGGTGCCAGTTTCACATGGGGGTCTTTTTTGAGCTTGGCTAAAACTTTGGTTTCACCATTGACCGTTACATCTAGCGTATAAGCTAGCAAAATGGCATCAGCTTTACGCGCATCCACACCGCGCTTAAAAATTGAGTATTCAACCAAGTCGGTGGCGTTAATGCCCAATTTTTTAATCACAGCCGCAACAATGGCGCTAGGCAGGTGATCAAGTGGCAATTTAATTTCGGTGATTCTAATCATGTTTAATTTATCTAGAAGTGAACTGGTGGTTGGTTTGCTGTCGCAATAATAACCCATCTTGCGCTTAGGGGTTAGCGTAAACCAGTTTTAGGATTTACCGTATTTAGATAACGAAGTTAAATCTCTAAGTTGAGCTGCAGTAACTGTCGTAACATCGGCACAGTGACTGGCTTTTTTGTGGTCAGTGACCATTGATCTAAAGCATTAACGGTGGCGATTAAGGTAGGTAGATCGCGGCGTAAATAACGTAAGCAATAATCAATCACCTCCACTGGCAATCGCATCCCACGTGACTGAGCATGGCTTAACAGTGCTAAGGCCTTTTCTTCGTCACTAAGTGGCTGCAATTGATAACTTAAACCCCAGGCCAAGCGTGTGGCTAAATCGTCCCGCAGGCCGAGTTGTGTTGGTGCAGCATTGCCCGCTACAATTAAAGTACGCGCTAGCTGATGGTCGTCTAGATGCGCATTACCATCACGTATTTGGTTGTAGATATCAAATAATGCAATTTGCGCCCCGTCGTCTAGCAACTGCACATCATCAACACAGACTACCAGACGATTAGCAGCTTGGCAGGCAGAAATTAAGTGGGATTTTCCGCTACCCGCCCCACCCCATATATAAATGAAATGCTGTTCAGCCTCAGGCGATTGAGTGGAGCACACGTTTTGTAGTTGGTGTATAGCTTCGGCATTTGAACCGATAACAAAGTTATCGAAGCTAGGTGAAGCCGGGGGCTGTATATCAAGCAGTAATTGTCTCATAGCGCTATTGATACAAATTGCCATCAAAGTATTGACGGCGGAGATGACGCAAGGCTACTGCGATAGCGGCAGAAGCTGGAAGTGCTAGCAATACTCCGGTAAAACCAAATAATTGGCCACCAGCTAATAAGGAAAAAATGACAGTGACAGGATGCAGGCCAATACGGTCTCCCACTAGGTTTGGCGTCAGCCACATGCTTTCTAATAGCTGACCTAAACTAAATACCACCACAACAGGGGTGAACTGGCTGAGTGTGTTAAATTCAAGTAGGCCGGAAATAGTGGCCAGCAATATACCCAACCCTATGCCCAGATATGGCACAAAACCAAGCGCGCCAGCGAGTATGCCTATAGGTAATGCCAAATCTAAACCAGCCAACTTAAGACCTATGGCATAGAACACGCTCATCAGTAACATTACCGTCAATTGCCCGCGTAAAAATGCTGCCAGTACTGCATCAATATCGGTGGCGATTTTTTTAGTGGTAATAAATATTTTGCGTGGCACTAGTTCGCCGATTGAAGCTAGCAATAGGTGCCAATCGCGTAAAAAGTAAAACAGCACCAAGGGCACTAACAGTAGGTTGAGTAGCCAAGTAATAATGGTCATTCCATGGCTACTCAGTGTGAGTAGCATACTACCCATCAGTCCGCCGGCAGATTTCCAGTTTTCGCTAAGTATGGTTTGTAGTTTTTCGGTATTAAATTCAAGCGCAATACCAAAGTTTTGCATTAGCCAAGGGTCAAGATGAAGCTTTAGGTAGGTTGTATAAATCGGCAACCGCTCTACCACCATCATCAGCTCTTTTTGTAACAAGGGCAGTACGATTAATAGAAGTAATAACACAGTCGTGATTACGATTAATGTCATGATTGAACTGGCATTGGCGCGGCCAAAGCGGAGTTTCCCCAGTGACCAATTTTCGATACTATCAACTATTGGATTGCATATATAAGCAAGAATAGCTGCGGCTAAAAATGGTGCAAGAATAGGGCTTAACAGATAGATGAGCACTAATAGTGTGGCTACAATCAGCCATCCACTAAATTTGCTTGTAAGATTGTCTTGTTTTAGTGCCATTTAAGTTAAAATTACGAATTGAACACAGCAAATTATATTGTAGAAAGCGAGTCCGCATCTTGAATTCTGAAAATTCAGTTAAAAACCCCCCACAAAATGCTATGAGTTATCGCGATGCTGGCGTTGATATTGAGGCCGGCGATGCACTAATTGAGCAAATTAAACCATTTGCAAAACGCACAATGCGCCCAGAAGTATTAGCCGGAATCGGTGGCTTTGGCTCGCTATTTGAAATGCCTAAAAAATTCAAACAGCCTGTGCTAGTGTCTGGCACCGACGGTGTAGGCACTAAGCTTAAGTTGGCTTTTGAGCTCAATAAACATGATACTGTCGGCATTGATTTGGTCGCTATGAGCGTCAATGACATTCTAGTGCAAGGCGCTGAACCTTTGTTTTTCTTAGATTATTTTGCTTGCGGTAAGTTAGAAGTCGGCACTGCAGCATTAGTGATTAAGGGTATTGCTGAGGGTTGTGAGCAATCTGGTTGCGCTTTGGTTGGTGGTGAAACTGCAGAAATGCCTGGCATGTACCCCGCAGGCGAATATGACTTAGCTGGTTTTGCCGTAGGTTGTGTGGATAAAGAACTCATTATAAATGGTACGACAATTGCTACTGGCGATATAGTCTTAGGCTTGGCGTCTAGTGGAGCACACTCTAATGGCTACTCACTTATTCGCAAACTGATTGCACAATCTGGTATTGACTTCGAATCTGATTTTCATGGTCAGCCATTTAAAGATGTGGTGATGGCGCCTACTCGTATTTATGTTAAACCCTTACTAGAGCTCATTGCGGCTTTACCAGTGAAGGGCATGGCACATATTACTGGCGGTGGTATTACCGAAAACATTCCACGTGTATTGCCGGCAGGTTTAACGGCTGCTATCAAAAAGGGTAGCTGGACAATGCCGCCTTTATTTACTTGGTTGCAAGCGCAAGGAAATGTAGCTGATCTTGAAATGTATAAAACATTTAACTGCGGTATCGGCATGGCAGTGATTGTGGCCAAAGAGCATGCAGCCGCTGCACAAAAAATGCTACAAGATGCTGGCGAAACCGTATTTGAAATCGGCGTTATCCGCAAGCAACAGGTAGGCGAAGCACCAACGATCGTTGCGTAAACTAATTTAAGTTTTCATGGTGTGCTATCTTACGGAAACTTGGCGCGTTAACGACTGATGTGTTTTTATTGAGGAGTTACCGTGACAAGTTACATTAGAATTTTAAGTTTTATCCTATGCTTATTTTCCGTGAATATTGCAGTAGCGCAACCAATCACGCCTAAGCTTATTCAAGCTAACTATGAGGCCACCCGCAACGGTCTGCCTTTTGCCAAAGTGTATGAGCAGTTAATCATTACAGGCAATACCTACAAAGTGGAGAGTATTACCAAGGGAATTGGCGTCTATGCCTTATTTGGAGAGCGTAAGCTCACT